>ERZ773070.2591-NODE-2591-length-10123-cov-25.783671_pt1 | contig 10123 bp, 7 predicted proteins | sample MGYA00580618_ERZ773070 | MGnify/ENA primary metagenome ERZ773070 (study PRJEB29015, sample SAMEA2738023) | human oral metagenome | biome: human oral; feature: human-associated habitat; material: dental | place: China | collected 2019 ...
CCGGCGCACCCGCACCCACCTGGCCACCATGACGGGCGTGCTCAGGCGGCTGGAGAGGGACGGGTGGGTGGAGCGCCGGCCCGATGCGGCCGACCGGCGCTCGGTGCGCATCCACGCCGCGGGGGTGGATCGCCTCAGCGCCGTCTTCGCGCGGACGGACGAGGAGCTGGGGGAGCTCGTCTCGGGCTGGTCCGAGGAGCAGGTCGCGATGCTCGTCGACTTCCTCAATGACGCCAGCGAGGTCGCCGGCCGGCTGGCCGACGACCTCGTGACGGACGTCCCCGACCGGCGTTCCTGACGACGGTCGACGCGCCCGGTCGAGCCGGTCGGGATCAGGCCCCGGCGCGGGCCGTCGCCCTGACCGACAGCCTCTTGACCCACAGGTACAGGCCGATCGTCGCCCCGGCGAACACCAGGGCGCCGAGCACCTCGGAAGCGGTCGTGAACCCGGGGCCGACGACGGCGAGAGGCTCCTCCTCCCCGAAGGCGGCCACGATGCCGGCAAGAGCCACGCCGAACAGGCTCTCGCCCACGATCAGCCCGGTTGCGGCCAGCGTACTCAGCCGCTTGGAGCTCTCCGGGTCCGCGGTTCCCGCCGCCCAACGGTCGTAGAGCAGGCCCGCCACGGCACCGACGGGGATGATGAGCGTCAGGCCCATCGGCAGGTACATGCCCATGCCCACGGCCAGCGGCGGCAGGTGCATCCGGTTCCTCGTCGCCCGGCCGAGCACCTCGTCGATGACGACCACGACCGCGCCGACCGCCGCGCCCAGGCCCAGGAGCCCCCAGTTCAGGTCGCCGCCGAACACGCCCTTGGCCAGGGAGGACAGCAGGGCCGCCTGGGGCGCGGCCAGGGCGTTGTCGGTCGCGTTGGGTGCACCGGCGAAGCCGAAGCTGGTGTTGAGCAGGTGCAGAACCGGCGGGATGATCACCGAGCCGAACAGGACGCCGATGACCAGGGCGACCTGCTGCTTCCACGGGGTGGCCCTAACGAGCTGACCGGTCTTGAGGTCCTGCAGGTTGTCGTTCGAGATGGTGGCCACTCCGAAGACGACCGCGGCGGTGAACAGGGTGTAGGCGATCAGCGCGTCCCCCTGACCGGGCGCCTGGGCGCCGTGCACCACCTTGATGAGCAGGGCGGCGGCGATCACGATGAGGATCCCGACCCCGGAGATGGGACTGTTGGAAGCGCCGATCAGGCCCGCCATGTAGCCGCACACGCCCGCGACAGCCAGACCGATCAGCAGCACGAAGAGGATGCTGACCACGACCATGCCGACCGCGTGGTGGCCGATGGGCGTGCTCCGCACGAACAGCCACAGGAGGAGCCCGATGGGCAGCATCGAGGCCAGGGTCACCCCGGCCACCACCCGCATGGACAGGTCGCGCTCATGGACAGGCATGTCCTCCCCCTTGCCTCGGGCGCGGGTGGCCGCCAGGGCCTCCTTGACGCCCCGGGCGATGGGCAGGGTGATCTTGGCAAGCGTCCACACGGCGGCCACGGCCATGGCCCCGGCTCCGACGAAGCGCACGTCGGAGCTGAAGATCTCCGACACGATCTCGCCGAGGTCGCCGCCGGCAGGGATCTGGCCGGCGGTGCGCAGCGGCAGCATGACGCCGAAGGAGATCACCAGCCCGACGATCATGGCGATGCCGACGGTGATGCCGACCAGGTGGCCCACACCGATGAGGGCCAGGGAGAGGCTGGCGCTGACCATGCTGCCGCCGGAGCCGACGCGAAAGGTCCGCTCAATGCTGCCGGCCACGACCTTCATCGCCGCCAGCGCGGCGAAGCCGGCCGATGCCAGCCCGCCGACGATGATGACCAGCAGTCCGCGCCTGTTCTCCTCCTCGCCCTCGGCGCTGTCTCCCACGCGCAGCACCTCTGCCGCGGCCACGCCCTCCGGGAACGGCAGGTCCGATCCGGTGACGAGGGCGCGGCGCAGAGGGATGGAGTACATGACCCCGAGAACGCCGCCCAGGGCGGTCACGAGCGCGGTCTCCCAGTAGGGGAAGCCCGTCCACCAGCCGATCATGACCAGGCCGGGCAGCACGAAGATAATGGCCGACAGGGTGCCGGCCGCGGAGGCGATGGTCTGGACGATGTTGTTCTCCACCACGGAGTGGTCCCGGAAGCCGCGCAGGATCGCCATGGAGATGACCGCGGCCGGGATCGAGGTGGCGAAGGTGAGGCCGACCTTCAGACCCAGGTAGACGTTGGCGGCCGTGAACACCAGGGTGATGAGGCCGCCGATGACGACGCCCCGTACTGTGAGCTCGCGCACACCCGATGCGGCGGGAGCGGTATTGCCGGACATGGTTCTCCTCAGACGTGGGATACCGGACAAGATCGACATATGTCCATCGCGCACAATACGCCTCGGCGCCGGAACGCGTGCCGTCCTGCGCCGATGACTCATGACGGCCCCGGCGGCAGGGCTCCCCCGAACCCGTTCTCCCTATTTGAGCCGTGAGAAACACCTGTACCGGCCCCACCGCCCCACTTTTCTCCGCCGCTTTCTCCCGCGGCCGGCACGGAGGCGGTAGCGGGCCTGGCAGCCCGGCCAGGCGCGCGGGACAAGGGGCAGACCGGCCAGAACAGTCACAAGGTCCGCCCGGTGGACGCGATCAACCGACCAGGTGGCCGCCCAGCGGCAGCACGACGGGATCTCGAGGGCCGGGGCACCGACCGGGCCGTCGCCGGCGAGGGCGCCGGAGACCGGGGCGGGGCCCGCACCGGTCCGTCGACACCACAGTGTCCTCGCCCGCACCTGCGCGAGCGAGGACACTGGAGTGGACCTGGAATGGAGTGGAGCTAGAAGGAATCGAACCCCCGTCTCTTCCACAAGTGGAAGCGCGCTACCGACTGCGCCATAGCCCCTTGAAATATTATTGCACTGCTATTGACTTCGAGCTGCGTGCAGTGGAGCTAGGGGGATTCGAACCCCCGACCTCTTCCATGCCATGGAAGCGCGCTACCGACTGCGCCATAGCCCCTTTTCGGGCGTCGCCCTGTCCGCGACGGGAATAAGTGTATGGAGTCCGCGCCCCCCGGGCAAATCCGTCTCGCGTGCGGTACCTCACCCCCCCTGTACCCCCCGTACCCCCAGTACCCTCCGTCGTGGTCGTCCCGGCCGGGGCCAGGGCTCAGTCAGGGCTCAGGACAGGAACCCGCCGAGCGCCCCGCCGGCCCCCGAGCCGTTCCGCTCCTCACCGCTGTTCCAGTGCTCGAGCCTCCATCCTGGGGATCGCCCGGTGCTGCCGAGCATCGCGTAGTGGCAGTTGTCCAGGCCGCGCAGCCCGAACCACGCGGAGGGATCGAGGCCCAGCAGACGGGTCGCCCCCAGGGTGATGGCCGCACCGTGCGCGACGACGACGACCGTCGCCTCACCGACTGCCGCGGCGATCCGCTCCAATGCGGCCCCCACCCGGGCGGCGGCGGCGCCGCGGGTCTCGACCCCGACGCCCGCGGGGTCCCCGCCGGCCCGCCACACGGCGAACTGCTCCGGCCAGCCCTCCTCGATCCGGGCGCGTCCCAGTCCCTCCCACATGCCGAAGGACCGCTCCACGAGGCCGTGATCGATGCGCACGTCCACACCGGTCACAGCCGACAGCGCCTCGGCGGTCTGCCGAGCGCGCCGCAGGGGCGAGGAGACGATCACGGTCGGCCCCAGGGCCGCCAGCCCCGGGGCCGCCGACGCGGCCTGGGCGCGTCCGGCCTCATTGAGGGGGATGTCGACACGTCCCTGGACCTTGCCGGCGACGTTGTAGTCGGTCTGACCGTGCCGCCACAGGACGAGACGCGTCATGGACGGGCCCTTCAGCTCGCGGCGTCGGCCGGGGCCAGAGCATCCTCGGGCAGATCGATGCGCGGGCAGTCCTTCCACAGGCGCTCCAGCGCGTAGTACTCGCGGGCCTCGGCCTGCTGGACGTGGACGACGATGTCGGAGTAGTCGATGAGCACCCAGCTGGCCTCCTCAAGCCCCTCGCACTGCCTGCGCCTGGCCCCGGCCTTGAGCATGGCCTCGGCGATCGCGTCGACGAGCGCTCGTACCTGGCGGTCGTTGTCGCCCGAGAGGATGAGGAAGACGTCGGTCAAGGCGAGTCGCTCGGAGACGTCGATCGCAATGATGTTGTCCGCCTTCTTCTGCGCGGCGGCACGAGCGGCGGCACGGGTCAGGGCGACAGCGTGGTCAGTGGCGGGCACGGGACTCCTTGAAGTCGGACGATGGGCTCCAGCCCGTCAGCCTAGCAATCCAGCAGCGACGTCCAGGTGGGAACGGACTCGAGAGCGCCTGCCGAGCTGCCGCCCTCACGGTTGAGGAGGAACCACACGACGCCAAGGACCACGAGAGCGACGACCACCACCACCAAGGCGATGAGGGCGATGAGCAGGATCTTGCCCATCTTCGACGTCTTCGGCGGCTCGGATACCGGGCTCATCGGAGACGTCGCCGGGGCGGGCGCGTTCCAGCCCGCCTCCGAGCCGGCGGGCGCAGTCGCGCCAGGGCGCTCGGAGAGCTGCGGGTCGGGCGCCGCCGCCGGCTCGGGCATGGGCTCGTACGGGGTGAATGCGGGCGCGGGAGCGGGCTCCTCGCCGACCGGCGCCTGAGGCTCCTCGGGAGCCTGCGGCGGTTGAGCTCCCTCGGGCCGCAGAATGCGCCACTGGGGGTTGTCGATGCCGTCGAACTCGTCGTCAACGGGGCGCACCTCGCTGAGCTCGCCGGTATTGGTGTCGACCGTGCGCACGCCCTGAGCCGCGTTGGGGATCCTCACGGTGGGGCGACGGGGCGGCCCTCCGGCAACCGGTTGCGCGGCCCACTCGGGCGGGCCTCCGGCATCCGCGCTCCCGGGCGCGCCGTAGGCGTCAGCGCCCGAGGGGGCCGGGGCGGAGTCCCCGGGCTCGTAGGCGTCTCCCGAGGGAGCCGGGGCGGAGTCATCCGCCCTGACGTCCGCCGAGGCGTCGCGGTTGAAAAGCGATCGTCGCTCAGGCAGGACGGCCGGCTCACCCGCCGGGGGGGCCGATGGGAGAGGCGAGAGCGCCGAGGTCTCCACGGCATTCATCACACCGGTCGGCTGGGCGGAGATGTCCTCGATGTCGTCATCGGACAGCGAGGCGTTGGCGACCTGCGGCGCCGGCTCGCCGAAGGCCCCCTCCGGCCCGGACGCGATCCCGGCACCGGGGGTGAAGGGCGCCGCCGCGCCGCCCGGTCCGCCGGGAACCGGTCCCTGCCCGAATGCGGGCCCGGCAACGGGACTGGGGGCCGATGGCGCCGGAGTCCGCACCACAGGCTCGGGCGTGTAGGGGCGCGACCGCCAGGCATCCGGCTCGCCCTCGCCGACATACGGCACCGGCGACGTCGCCGGACTCGCGGGCGAGGCCTCGGGCTCGCCGCCGGTCATCCGGGCCCCGGACAGGGGCGCCGCCGGACCGTCCAGCACCCCCGTCCCGGAGGTGCCGGCCGTCAGGGGCCGGCTGGGGGCCTGCAGCACGCGTGCGGCCTCCGCCTCGTCGTACGACGGCGCGGGGACGGCCGAGCTGCCCGGGACGCGGCGTCCCGGGGCGTCGAGCAGATCCTCACCGCGGGACGCAGGAGGAGCCGTGGGCTCGCCGGCCTCCGGGCTCCGCGGACTGGAGGGGGCGGCGTGGCTCCCTGCAGCCTCAAGGCTGGGGGACCCGATCCTGGGCTGCTCGGCCAGCGGGTCCTGCAGCGCCTTGGCCTGCTCGGGGGTGATCTCACCCGAGGCGACGGCTGCGCGCAGCGCCGCGGCCTCCTGGCGCAGGCGCTTGAGCTCCCGTCGGGTCAGAAGAGGCTGCTGCCCGGTCAGGATGGCCTCGCGCTCGGCAGCGCGCTCGGCCTGCCGCATCGCCCGGCGGCTGCGACGAGTGCCGGTGCGATCATCTGCGGCGTCAGACTGGCTCTGGTTGACGTCGGTGGGATCACTCACCGTCGTTCTCCTTCCTCAGGGACTGCTCCCGTGCGACACGAGCGGTCATCGACGTCGTCGATGCCGAACGCTCAACCGTGCGGTAAAGACCGTACTTGCGGATGTACTGGACGACGCCGTCGGGCACGAGATACCAGACGGGAATACCTTGGGCGACCCGACTGCGGCAGTCCGTGGACGAGATCGTCATCGCAGGTACTTCCACCAACGACACAGTATCCTCAGGCAGGCCGGTATCCGTTAAGACATGCCCGGGACGCGTGACACCAACCAGGTGGGCCAGGTCGAAGATCTTCTGGTTGTCCTTCCACGTCAGGATCTGCGCCAGGGCGTCGGCTCCGGTGATGAAGTAAAGCTCGGCACCAGGATACTCGGCGATAACGTCGTGAAGCGTGTCGATCGTGTACGTCGTGCCACCGCGGTCGATATCCACGCGGGAGACGGTGAAATGCGGATTCGGGGCGGTGGCAATGACTGTCATAAGGTAGCGGTGCTCCGCCGGGGTGACGCGCCGATTCTTCTTGAAGGGCTGATTCCAGGTCGGCACGAAGACGACCTCATGGAGCCCGAAGGCGTACTGGACCTCGGAGGCCGCGACGAGATGCCCGTGGTGAATCGGGTCGAAGGTGCCGCCCATAATGCCGATGCGCAACTGGCGCGAGGCGTCGCCCATCGGCGCCACCCCCCTGCTGCTCTTCGGCACTGCTGCTCCTTCGGTTACTGCGAGCCGTATGCGCGCGGACGCGCCCATACTGCCACGGACAGGGCACGGCGCGGCCCGTGCCACGCCCGCCGCGCGCACAAGCGTGATCGGTGTCGCCCCGCCCGGCTCTCCTTCGCACCGGCGGGTCCCGCCCCGAGCCGCCGGCCGGTCCCCGTCGGTGCGGCCGGCACGCGTGCGTGCCCTATGCTGCGTACCGCCACAATACCGCGCACCACCGCGACCGCCTCGTCAACGTTGCTCCGCGCGGTCTCAGGGAGCCGCGCGAAGGAGACCCGATGAGCCGCCACGAGCGCCTGTCCACCATCCTGGGCATCGTCGTCGAGGAGGGCAGCGTCCACATCGACGACGTGATCGAACGGCTCGGCGTCTCGGCCGCCACAGCGAGACGCGACCTCGACCTGCTCGCCGAGCAGCAGCTCGTCACCCGCACCCGGGGCGGCGCCTCCGCCAACCCGACATCCTCCCAGCTCCCGCTGCGCTACCGCACCACCCGGATGGGCGGCCAGAAGACCCGTATCGCGCGGGCCGCCGCCCGGATGGTGCGTCCCGGTGACGTCATCGGCCTGAACGGCGGCACCACCACGACCGAGGTGGCCCGGGAGATCGTGCTCCTGCCCGACCTCGCCGACCCGGACACTCCTGTGACGGTGGTGACCAACGCCGTCAATATCGCCAGCGAGCTGATCGTGCGCCAGGCGGTGCGCGTCATCGTCATCGGTGGCGCGGCCCGGGCCCGCTCCTTCGAGCTGACCGGGCCGCTGGCCGGCCTCATCCTTCCCCAGATCGCGGTGGGCACCCTCTTCCTGGGTGTTGAGGGACTCGACCGCGGCGGCGCCTACTCCTCCCACGAGGACGAGGCCGCCGTCAACGCCGCCCTCGTCAGGGCCGCGCGACGCACCGTCGTCGTCGCCGACCACACAAAGCTCGCCGGACCGGCCTTCGCCCTGATCTGCGACACGGCCGGCATCGACCTGCTCATCACCGACACCGACGCCGCCCCGGAGGACGTCGCCGCCGTGCGCGAGGCGGGCGTCGACGTCCAGCTCGCCTGAGCCCGCGCCGCGTCCCCGGGAGTTTCTGAGAACTCTCTCATTATCGTCTCATCCCCGTCTCCTCGCGCCCGCCGATCCTGGTCTCACAGGCCACGAATGAGGCCGGGAGAGGAGAGGGCGTATGAGGCAGGACAGCACCCGCATCGTGCTCTACAGCCACGACGCGCTGGGCCTGGGGCACCTGCGGCGCAATCTCGCGCTCGCCCACCGACTCGCCCACGACCTGCCCCGCCTGACCGGGGCCGGCGTCACCGGCCTGCTGGTCGCGGGCCTGGCGCCTCCCGCCGACTTCCCCCTGCCGCCGGGCTTCGACTGGCTCATCCTGCCGGGCTTCACCAAGGCGCCCAGCGGCTACCGCCCCCGGCGCCTGCGGGACACGCCCCAGTCGCTGGCCGCGCTGCGCTCCGCGCTCGTCGCCACCGCCCTGGAGGACTTCGCCCCTGACCTGGTCATCGTCGACCGCCACCTGTACGGGGTGCGCCGCGAGCTGCGGGCCCCGCTGCACCGCCTGCGCGAGGAGCGCCCCGAGGCGCGCATCGTGCTGGGCCTGCGGGAGGTCCTCGACGCCCCTGACGTGGCCGCCGCGGAGTGGAGGACCCTGGAGGACCCGGGCACCCTGCGCGCGCTCGTCGACGAGGTGTGGGTCTACGGCGACCAGCGCGTCCACGACGCCGTCTCCTCCGGCGAGATTCCGGCCGCCCTGCACGATCGCGCCGTCTTCACCGGCTACCTCGCCAGCGGACGCGCGCTCCTGGACCGCGAGCGCTGCGAGAGTGCCCAGCCCTTCATCCTGACCACCGCCGGCGGCGGATCCGACGGCCCCCGGCTGCTGCAGGCCGCCGCCGCCCTGGTCCCCCCACCCGGCCGGCGGCACCTGCTCGTCACCGGCCCCCAGCTCGCCGAGGCCGACCTGGAGGCCGTGCGCGCCGCGGCCAGACCGGGCACCGAGATCCACCGGTGCCTGCCCGGACTGAGCGGCCGCATCGACCAGGCCTCCGCCGTCGTGGCCATGGGCGGCTACAACACGGCCTGCGAGGTCCTGGCCTCCTCCACGCCGGCCCTCATCGTGCCCCGCGAGGAGCCGCGCCGCGAACAGCTCATCCGGGCCCGCGCACTGAGGCGCGCCGGGGCCGTGGACGTCATGCGCTCGGCCGAGCTCGGCGCCGACGCCCTGACCCGCTGGGCCGCCCGGGCGGCCGGCCGCCGGGTCTCGCGCACCCGTCTGCGGCGCGACGGCCTGCGGGTTGCGGCCGCTCGGGCCGCCGCGCTGCTTCGCCTCGACACCGACACCCACCGAGCCCCCGAGGAGCAGCCCTCATGAACCGCACCGGATACGTCCTCAAGGTCTACCCGCGTTTCTCAGAGACCTTCATCGTCACCGAGATCCTGGCCCGTGAGGCGCTGGGCGACGACCTGGGCATCTACGCCCTGCGCCCCACCACCGACTCCCGCTTCCACCCCGAGATCGCCCGGGTCCGCGCGCGGGTGACCTGGGTGCCCCGTCCCCTGAAGGCGTCCGGGCTCTGGGAGCTGCTGACCGGCTCGCTTCCCGACGCCGGGACCCGTTCGCGCCTGGCGGAGATCATGCCCGCGCTGGCGGGCCTGCCGGGGGACGAGGTCGCCCAGGGCGTCGCCCTGGCCGCTGCCGCCCGCGCCGACGACGTCACCCACCTGCACGCGCACTTCGCCTCGCTGGCGGGACGCACCGCCTGGATCGCCTCGCGCCTGACCGGCATCCCCTACACGGTCACCACCCACGCCAAGGACATCTACCACCGGGACGTCGACCCGGTGTGGCTGCGGCGCGTGTGCTCCGACGCCGACCGCGTCATCGCCATCAGCCGGTTCAACGAGCGCCACCTGCGCGCGGCGCTGAAGGGGAGCGGGGCGCGCATCAGCCTGCGCTACAACGCCCTGGAGCTGGGCCGCTTCCCCTACCGGCCCCCCGCGCCCGTCGGGCCGGGGGCCGCCCTGCGGGTGGCCGCGGTGGGCAGGCTCGTGCCCAAGAAGGGCTTCGACGTGCTCCTTCAGGCGCTCGCGTCCCTGGCCGACGCCGGCGTCGCGGTCACGGCGGTGATCGCCGGCGAGGGCGAGCTCCACGACGCCCTGGCGGCGCGCGCCCGCGCGCTGGGGCTGGCGGAGCGGGTGCGGCTGCCCGGGGCCCTGACCCAGAGCGAGGTGCGCGCCCTGCTGCGGGACTCCCACGTCCTGGCCGTCCCCTGCGTGCCCGCCGACGACGGCAATATCGATGGCCTGCCCACGGTCGTCCTGGAGGCCATGGCCTGCGGAACGCCTGTGGTCGCCACCGACGTCACCGGCATGCCGGAGGTGGTGCGCGACGGTGAGACCGGGATCCTGCTGCCCCCGGGGGAGCCCGAGGCCCTCGCCCGGGCTCTGC
>ERZ773070.2592-NODE-2592-length-10123-cov-10.791021_pt1 | contig 10123 bp, 7 predicted proteins | sample MGYA00580618_ERZ773070 | MGnify/ENA primary metagenome ERZ773070 (study PRJEB29015, sample SAMEA2738023) | human oral metagenome | biome: human oral; feature: human-associated habitat; material: dental | place: China | collected 2019 ...
GAAAGGACATCCGGTCGGCTGCGCGAGGAAGCGCCGTGACGGGAACGGGAAGCAGACGCGCCATGGCTTTACTCCCTCGGGCGCGCCAAGGTCATGAGACCGCAGCCGTATGCCTTCGACGGGCCGAGCCCGTTGACGAGCATCTGGCGAAAGGCCCCGACCTCCTCGATCCGGAGAATGCCTTCGTAGACGACGCGTCCAATCGTGACCTTGCCTGACTTCTGTGTCTCGCGATCCTTCCTGTCGAACACCGGTTTCTCGCGCCGGACAACCAAAAGCGAGATGCGATCATTCGGATCGTCGCCCTGCATGGCCAACCCTTCAAACGTCTCGACTGCGGCAGCGCTTCGCCCCTGTGCGGCGTCGCATCCCAGTCCGCCGTTGTCTCCCGTTTCAACGCGCTTGACCTTGCCGTCCCGGCCGGGCCTTGTGAGCCCCGATTCGTCGGGGACCATCGGGATCGAGAACCCCTGCTTCTCAGCGCGCCTGAGCAGCCAGTCTCTCTGCTGCCTCGCAGTCACGTGTCCGTACCGTTTTCCCCGCTCGTTCGGCCCCCTGTTCTCGTTGCGAACAGGATTTGCCGCGAGTCTGAAAGCCCATGTTTGCCCTTCAGCGAGCCGAGAAAGGAAACCTTCATAATCAAGCGTGCGAGCCATCTGCGACGAAGTCGCGTCCGCCTCGATTTGCGACATGTCCGGACGCATTGGCGAAAGCACGTACAGGGCGACGCCGAAGTCCCCTTGGTCGACCCGCCACAGCACACGTCCAGCCGCAGAAGTTTCTGCGCGGGCCGACGACGCTTCAACACCGACCGACGTCGAGGTTTCGGCTTGTGCAGACAAAACCTCCGACGTGCTTCCGGCCGGATCTCCCCCGTCGCCGTCAATGCTCCGGCCGAGATCACACGCCTTCATGACCACTGCGTGCATCACCTGAGGCGAGCCAAGTATTTTTCTCGCGAACCGACGCCGCGGATCGAGTTCTATCTTCGTCAGGTGCATCTTCTACCTCGCATCTCTAACTTTCCTCCGACAGTTCCGCCATGGGATCGTGAGAGTCCGCGGCAGAACCCTCATATTCGTTCGGCCCCGTCAGCGAACTCAGCCCTCCCGCCGGATCTTCGAGCTCGGCCATTGGATCGAGCATTCCCACTGGGCCATGCATTTCCGCTGGATCGAGCATTCCCACCGGGTCAAGTTCTGCCATGGGATCGTGGTGGTCTTCGCCGACGTCGGAGCGCACAGCCGCGCTCCCAGTCGACGCTTTGTCTTTCACTCTCACCATATGCCGCTCAATGTCCCGGAACGAATACTCACGATGACGCGGGTCGAAGGAAAGAGGCACATCTCGGCTCCCTCGCACATCGTTTGTGTGCTCGCCTTCGGGCACAGCGTCTTTGTCGAGAAGAACTTCGATTTCTCTGCCTTCACGATGGCGCTTCCGGTACCACTTGGAGGCCAGCCACGGCTCACTTGTCAAAGCCTCCAACAAGCTCGAATCGCGCAATCCGAGCGAGACGGGAAAGGACGGAGGGCACGAGCGTCGCCCCAAATAGAGGGGAAAAGAAGGATGCCGCACAGCGTGGTCGAGCCGCTCGATCACCGCATTCTCCCCCTCTATTCCGGCCAAGAAGACCGCATCGGAAAGGTAGTAGCGTTCGGAAAGCGGCATCGATTTGAACCCGTCCAGCCTATGCGCCGTATGGAAATCACGCACCACCGTTCCCGGCTGGTCTTTTCGCACACCGAAGCGCAGCGTCAGCAAGTCCTCGATTGGGTCGGTGCGCCGTCTGCCGGTTGCCGCGGCCAGCATGCCGAGAATTCCGCTTTTTGAGGGGGCGAGTTCTGTAGCGCGCACCGTGAATCGGGATTTGACGCCCCAGGCCTGCAATGGGCCCGCGAGCCGCAAGAGCAGTACTGCCATCGCTTACTCCGAGGCTGGAAGGCGTGACTCGACGACATCGCGCACTCTGTCTGTGAGAACGTTGAACGCGACTCGCTCCCCGAGAGACTCCGTCCCTTCATAGTCCTCGAGGCTCACCACAAAGGCATGCCGCGGCTTGACGCCAAAGGCTTCCTCCAATTGCTTCTCATGTTCAACGAGTTTGCGTACAGACTTTGCCACGAATCCCTCGGTGTCGCTTTTGAGGACCGGTCTTTCAAAGGCGCCAACGAGCGAAACAGGCTGGTCGTCGCGCACCTGAACAACCACCATGCTGGGCAGCGTCCGATTGGCGAAGGTGTTCTGCTTGCCCGTCGGCATCGTCTTGACAAAGGCTTCGATGAAGGAGGACAGCGCTCGAAGCGTCGCCTCAGCATCACCCAGATTCTCATGCAGCGAGTCGAGATTGACCGTGGCATAACGATACATTGTGGCCGACGAGAACTCGATGGTTCCCATCATTCCTGCCCCTGCGTCATCCTTTTCATCTTTACTCTCATCGAGAGCCGTATAGAAGTCAAACTCACTGTCGGCATAATGAGTAGAAATCGCATGGGCTACCTGACACGATGCGTCAACATCAAGGTTCTTAGCGCTAGCCAGCATTCGTCCGAAAAGTGCTATATCTATAGGATGATCGGAGTTTAGTATATCTTTCACTTTCTTCTTTTCTGGTTTTTTGCCAGAATTGACTCGGTCTGCCACATAAGCAGCTAGTTCTTTTATTTGCTGCACCGAGAAAAACAGTAGAGCATCGGTCTCGGGAAAGCCTTCCTTTTGAAGCGCAGATTTTTTAATAAGAGGATTTTTTTGTGGGTTGTCAGCAGCCAAATTAAGAAATTCAACAGCATGCTTAACGGACTGATCTTTTTTATCCGGCAAGAGACACGTGATCTCCTCCGAGATCTTCTCAACAACTCGTTTAGTTCTTATGCCGATCTTATGGGATCGAATTTGATCACGAAAGTACAATCGCATTGCGCGTTTCCATGCCTGACTGGATACTCGTAAACGCTTCACACCACCGTATAGAGTTGACTTAGGCGAGCCGGTATCATCGCGATTGACACAGCTAGGCGGAATGCTCTGAATGATGTGGACATCAATGTAGGTGCTCATGTTATTCCTCTACTTTAGATTGTTTTGCGGCGCTTGCAACGCCGGAGGTCTATTCGGAGTTGGATGGATTGGCACTAGTAGAAGCTCTGGCATCAGGAAACGCAGCCTCACGGCCACCAGATTCCTGAAACTTGTAGAAATCGCGCGACCATCTCCGCCTGACTTTCTTGTCACCACCCAGGTACTGGAACTCTACGAGATCGTCGGCAAAAGCGGCGTAGTCGAAACCGATGTCTTTTGGTCGAAGAAGCTGAATGAAAGAACGAAGGTGACTGCGCAACTCGCCGATGGAAGAAGCAGTGACTAAAGCGTTGAAGCGGCAGCGCGCGGGACCGTCCTCTTCCCCGCCGACCAATTCGCGGGCCGCGCGTCCAAATCCGTAACCGGGCCGGTGCATAAGGACGGATCGTGACTGCTGATGAACCGCATACAAAGTCATGGCGATATAAACGGCCCACTCTTCTCGCGTAGGGGTATCGGGAGCGTTGTCTGGAACACCAACAACATGCGTGTAGCCCCAGATATCAGCGATCTCACCAGGATCAGCCTTTATTCCTCGACGGAGTTTCGCAAGAGCTTCACGAGCTTTGGGCTCACCTTTAAGAAACCCCCTTCCTAGGCCTTCAATCCGGCGACAGACGATTTTACCCGCCTTCAATAGGCGCCGACTTCTAACAGAGTCGCTCTTAGATGATCCAGTCTCTGTTACATTCATTTTTCGTCCTTCATAGACTCGAACTGGGTATCTGGAGAAACAGGAAGTTTCCTTCGAATCAACGATTCAAACCGCTTAAGCGAAACTCCGACGTTGACGCGCTCGCGCGTCTTTTCGTCCACGCAGCCCGCGTATGCAGACGGCCTTACAGAGTCGACAAGAATGTTGGATTGCTCATTAGCTATCCAACGGAGTCTTTCACGCCACCAAGACTTTGCCTCATTGGGGTCCCTGTCATCGGCCAACGACGCAAGCCACCGCGGAAATTCCTCGTCAATAACGAAGTAAAAGGCAGTAGCGGCTCGTTCGCAGGCAGCCTGAACAGAGTCGGAGTCGGCACCCTGCGCCTTAACCAGATCTCCACCAAGAGTTCGTAACGCAAAAGCAACATCATCGGCTTCATCCATAGCATCAAATACCGTAGATGATAAACGCTTATTTTCCATTTCAAACAAACATGCCGGAACTATGATCACATCGTCAATTAAGTTTCTCACTTTAGACTGATCTTTGGGGTTCATATACTCCAAGCCAACGCAATGCAAACGGATGAAACTTTGCCGAGGAAATACCCCCTTTCGGAGAAGCTTCCTATAGAAGGAGATTACACCAGGCGGGATGTAATCAACAGACTCTGACGAAAAGGCAAGTCTCTTAAGACCTCTTTGAGTAGCAAAAGCAGTAAGACCACGCCAAACCCCTACCTCTGACGAGAATCTATAGGGCACAAATAGATCATTCTTTCTTTTTTGCGATTCGCTTTTGTTGTACTTCCAAGCCGTCATCGGTTCGAAAAGGTAGCAATTATCAAGAATAGCTTTATCGCCGTTTCCAAGGAATAAGCCCGTCACACCTTGTTCGGTCCCATGGAGCAACACACGTCGACTTTGCCATGTATAGCACATCACCGGGCCTACTGGAATAGAGTCCATCCTTCCCTCGGCCCTATCAGGTTCACGCTCCCACGGAGGACGGTCATTGTCTATATCCATCCTTTCCCTAAGCTCATCAACCATTTTAAGCACGACAGTATTGAGAAGTATCGTTTTAAGCAGATTGTCTCCTTGAATGGCAACAACACCAATTTGACCAGTCCACGATGGTCGAATTGGATACACCTTCCCCCGTTTGACTCGCGAATCTCCAATTGCGCCAGTACGGATTCCGGAGGGGTCAAAAGCGTGGGCGTGGATAAGCCAACGTGCCCCTTCGGCCCAGCTAATGCAGTCTAAGCCTGAACCTACACGCATAGTAAAAAATGGTTCATTATTTGGAACATCAGGGATAAGAGACTCAAGTCCAGAAATCTCACCAGAACTCGAAGCAATCCCCGCAACCTGAAAAAAGGGAAACTGCCCATCCCGCAAATCAAATCTATTACGGTAACGTTCTAAATAATTTATAATGCGTTGTTGAAATAGACTTTGATTATTCCAGTACTTTTTCCACGTTTTAAGGTCTCGCGGACCATCCGTCGCGCGATGGCTTATTGCTATAAGCAAACGCAAGATTGCCATATCCTGCGTGGGTATATCGCCGCAAATCTTGAGAATATCAGAGATCTCGTCGCACAAAGTAAGAAGCGATAGCTCGTCTACGCTCCCATCGACCCGCATAACACGAATCCACGGCTCGTCGAGAAGATTAAAACTGCCGACCATTAATCCTGGACCTCCATTAGCCCGGTTCTTAATGTGTATTCAATGGTAGCGCCATCCAGTTCGGCGCGTCCATTGTTTAACAAGAGAAATAACTGACCACGCAGATCAAGGTTCGTTTGCCACGAATCGACGTAAAACCCTTCAAGTTCGTCAATCACGCGATCTATTGCATCTGGATTCGAAAATCTAGACGGAAGCTTGACCGCAGACATCGCCATGGCTCGCGCCAAAGCACGGTTAGGCTCACAATTCCTAGGAATTTCAACGCTGGGAAAACCCGGAACACTCGGGAGAGTTCGTAAGCTCTCTTGTCCGCCTTCTTTGTGTATTTCGAGAAGGATCACCTCGAGGGAGTCTTCGCCGTCGCGTACATGCGCTCTTGCCTTTTCTTCCCTGTCACTGGCTCGAGTGCGCAACCAGTCAACAAGAGATCCTCCGTCTTCCTCTACTCTCGGTTCAGCTATCTGGTATCCTTTGGCAGCATTGCCCTTCTCTTGTTCATTCTTCTTCGCTTTCGCCTGGGCCTCCGCCACTGCTTGATTCCATTGTGCAGGAACATCAGGGTTTTTCCCGTACACCGCCTCAATTAGTTCACGCACGTCGTCTGGTACACGAACCACTCCTTCTGCCGCAGCAATGTTATTCAGCACCGCAGCGGTCAGAAGCATGTCCCGCTCACCGTAGATGTGCTTCGCGCCCCTGTCTATCGCGGGTTCATCATTCGACGCCATTGGAAGGCAATCGACGTAGCAGACTGGCTGTTCCATTTTCCCAGGACGACACCGTTCGTGCCTGTGTAGCCGTCCCATGCGCTGGAGAAGAAGATCGATTGGCGCAAGATCGGTCACCAGCACGTCAAAGTCGACGTCCAGAGACTGCTCCACGACTTGGGTGGCAACAACAATCGCTCGTTCCGGACGCTCAGGGTTTTTGCGAGGAGGACCGAACCGCCGAAGCAGATCGGCGTCATTATTTAGCCTGTCAGAAATGGTAAATCGCGAATGATTGAGGCTGACATCGTCGCCAAAGTCGTTGCACAATTCGTCATACGTTTCTTGCGCGCGACGCACGGTATTCCGAACAACGAGAGCGCACCCACCGTCAGCCAAAGCATCTTTAAGCAAAGCAACGATGTCATCTCCTTCGTCCATCCGTCTAATCTCAACCAAACTGCGACGGCCTGCAGCCTCAACGGAGACAACCTTCGTCCCACTTTCTCCAGACGTCACTAAACACGGGAAAGGCATATTCCCTTCTACTCGCACTCTTTCTTGGGTCTCGTCAAGTATTTCATCTCGTTTCACTTGGCACGAATTGCTGCACGATATTAACTGGAGCCCCCGATCGTATGCACTTGTGAGTGCCGAGCATCGCGCTTTGGAAAGAGTGGCGGAGAGAAGAATGACGGGAACGCCATATGCAGCAAGCCACGTCAGGGCTCTATCGAGATAGGAGTTCATGTAGGTCGAGTACGAGTGAACTTCGTCGACGATCACGACCTTTCTGCTGAGCCCGAGGTGCCGGAGCATGAGGTGTGGCGCCGAGAGTGAGGCGAAAAGAAGATGATCGATTGTGGTCACAACGAAATCCGCAAGCATAGACTTCTTTCGGCCAGAAAACCACGCCATGATCGCAAGGTCAGCACCCACACCTGCATCACGAGTATAATTCCTCTCACGTTTCCCCTTACCTCGGGATCCGCCCACGCCCAAACGAGCTTCCTCGTCCCAGCCAATTTGTCGAGGCGCTGGGAAGGAAGAAGCTATAGAATCGGCAGCAGCCAGGTCGCCGTCACCTCCTATACTCCCAAGAAGACGATCACGGATTGCACCCCCAGTTTCCCGCAACGCTTGGGCTTCGTTGTTGAGCTTTGCGCGTCCATGCTGGAGCTGAATAGCAAACGCAGAGGGTGCCCCTGCATTGCGGTAGTTCTCCTCGATATGGCCCAGCCAGTTCAATTCTCTCGAGAACATCGCGTCTGTCGTCGTTTGTGTTGGAAGCGCAAACAAAACCCCCGAACGTCCAGTTCGAGCAGCCAAGAACTCGGCCGCCAAGAGGGCCGCCTCCGTCTTTCCGGAACCGGTTGCGTCCTGAACAATCATGAGTCCGGGAAGTTCCATCGAACGAGCCGCCTCCACGGCCAAACGTTGGGCCGCCGTGGCTTTGGCTCCATCGGGCAAATCGAATCGCATCCGAAGGAGGCTGTCAGCGTCTTCGCCGCTGTCCCGTGGCCGCCAAGGCGAGGGAAGCTCTATTTTTGCGAGCCCATTCTTGACTCGTTCTTGATGCCGTTTGACGTCGAGAAAATAGCTGCCATCATCGTCAAAGGGACAAAGCGGAAAATATGCTTCCGTTGACGCAAGCCAATCCGAAATAATTACAAAACCGCATATTTCAACAAGAAAAGGCTCGGACCAACTTCTACGCGACCATTCGTCAAGCAAATCGACGACTCCAGTACGGTTAACTGCCATTTCCAGAAGCTCAATGTGGACTGCTCTCCATTCGTCGCCTCCAAGAAGATGATCGCGGCGCCAAGCATCGTCAATCATCTGAGAAGTAGCAGGCACTCCATGATGAGCTCCTGCAATCGACGCCAATGCTTGAGAAGCCTCCAAGTTCCAACCGCGTTCCTCAAACCACTTTTCCAAAATTTCCTGGCCTGCCAAAGAATGAGGCATTCCGCTCATCTCTCGCGCATCAATCGGCCCATGCCAAAGCCCGGCTTCTTTCATCCGATCGTCCAAAGCACCAACTTTAGCGCTGAAAGCCGGCGTAGCCTTTCCGATATCGTGAGTACCAGCCAGCCATGACACCAAGGCTTTGAATTCATCTGCCGGATCGAGACCCGAAGTGGATCTCGCGAATTCCCTTTCGATCAGGTCCGGTATCGCGGGCGCAAGCCAGTTCACAGCTAGGTGACGTGCAACTTCGGCCGTGTCGGCAAGGTGCAGCCACAGAGGCAACCACCAAGTCGGCTCGGATGCGCCGTTCTCATATTTCGATTTAGCCCAGACGAAGCGTGCCTTAGAACTCAACATCAGTGTTGTTTCCACAAGATCAATCGTACTCCTAAAACCCGGCAAAGGAATCGTTTTAAAGGACTAGGCTGGGAGCTAAGAAAAATTGGTAAATTGGAGAACAACTTTGTCGGATTCTCGGGGAAATCTAACCGTCTTCCCCGCGCATGCGGGGGTGATCCCTACACGCCCCGCCCGCGCGCCCTCACCGACGGGTCTTCCCCGCGCATGCGGGGGTGATCCGCCGTCGTCCGCGCAGGATACAAACGCATCCCCGTCTTCCCCGCGCATGCGGGGGTGATCCGGATCGGACGGTCTCGCCGATGAACGCGCCGCGGTCTTCCCCGCGCATGCGGGGGTGATCCCCACGCCCAAAACCCGACTCGCGCGCCCCAAAAGTCTTCCCCGCGCATGCGGGGGTGATCCTCTGCTACCCGTCAACCCGAGTCGCCGACCTCCGTCTTCCCCGCGCATGCGGGGGTGATCCCACGCTTGTGGAGGCGGTAGACCATATGCTGAAGTCTTCCCCGCGCATGCGGGGGTGATCCCCCAGTTGATCGGGGCGGCGAACCAGCCCTTGAGTCTTCCCCGCGCATGCGGGGGTGATCCCGCGTCGTCGGCGAAGCTTTCGACGATTGACGAGTCTTCCCCGCGCATGCGGGGGTGATCCTTCCATCGGCGGCGTCTTCGGTGATTTCTTCGTGTCTTCCCCGCGCATGCGGGGGTGATCCGACCGCGAGTTCGAGGCGTACATCGACGAGCGCGTCTTCCCCGCGCATGCGGGGGTGATCCCAAAACACACGCGAGCACGGCCTCAGCTACATGGTCTTCCCCGCGCATGCGGGGGTGATCCGGGGGAGTGAGCCTGCGCGTCACCGGCCTCAACGTCTTCCCCGCGCATGCGGGGGTGATCCCTCTATTCGCATTTCGGCTCCCGCGGAATCTGCGTCTTCCCCGCGCATGCGGGGGTGATCCGTGTCGCCGTCGGGGCCGACGGCGATGGCCCAGGTCTTCCCCGCGCATGCGGGGGTGATCCCGGCATCGGCCATCTCGGCCAGTGTTTTCAGTTGTCTTCCCCGCGCATGCGGGGGTGATCCGTGGCTGGGTCTCGACAATCTCACATTCCAGATGTCTTCCCCGCGCATGCGGGGGTGATCCCATGCGAGCCACAAGCGTCCACTCCTCCGGGGCGTCTTCCCCGCGCATGCGGGGGTGATCCGTTGACGCCTGAAGAGCTTGAACTGCTGGATGCGTCTTCCCCGCGCATGCGGGGGTGATCCCTTCCCGATGACAGTCTTGAAAAAGGCGATCGTGTCTTCCCCGCGCATGCGGGGGTGATCCGGGCCGCTCCTTCGGAGTCTGGTACGGCAACGCGTCTTCCCCGCGCATGCGGGGGTGATCCGTGATTGAAAGTGTACGCGATTTTGTCCTGCAGGTCTTCCCCGCGCATGCGGGGGTGATCCCAGCGAAGAGAAAAGGCAGCTTGCCGAGACGGCGTCTTCCCCGCGCATGCGGGGGTGATCCTTGCTGCGGGACTTGCTGCCGGTCTGAATGGCGGTCTTCCCCGCGCATGCGGGGGTGATCCTAGTAGTCCGAGAGGGTCTTGACCTCCTTGGCCGTCTTCCCCGCGCATGCGGGGGTGATCCGTCGGGCGTCGGCGGGTATGC
>ERZ773070.2593-NODE-2593-length-10122-cov-2.462899_pt1 | contig 10122 bp, 9 predicted proteins | sample MGYA00580618_ERZ773070 | MGnify/ENA primary metagenome ERZ773070 (study PRJEB29015, sample SAMEA2738023) | human oral metagenome | biome: human oral; feature: human-associated habitat; material: dental | place: China | collected 2019 ...
GTAATTCGTCGTATTTTCCTTACGCTCATACTGCGCCTGTGAATTGTTATTCTGTTCGACGTAGCCCGGAACATTGGACTGCGTGCCGGCAGGGCCGCCGGGCTGCGTCGACGTGCCGGCATAGCTTTCGCTCGTCGTCTGCTGACTGCGCACGATGCCCGACTCATCGACGACAGGCGTGTAAATCTGGGAGTCCGTCGTCTTCTGGTCGAAGTCAAGCTCAACGCTGATCCGTACGAACGACTTGCCCTCACCGAGCGATGCATCAAGAAGGCTCTGGACGTTCTTCTGCAGATTGTCCTGGACTTTCTTTGTCATCTCCATCTGCGTCAGCGTCTTCTGACCCACACCGTCATCATTGTTCTCATCGGGATCATTCAAGATCTTGCCCGACTCATCAACGATCGTGATATTTTCAGGCGTCAATCCCTGCACACTATGTGCAGCAAGATTCACAATGCCCTTAACCTCTTTCTTGGACAACTGCATGTTCGCCTTGAGCTTCAGCATGATAGATGCTGTCGCCGGCTTTTCATTTTTCTTGTAAAGGCTGTCCTCCGGCAGGACGATGTGTACGCGTGCCTTCTCAACTGCGTCGAGCTGTTCGATCGTGCGCGTAAGTTCGCCTTGCAGCGCCTGCAGGTAATTAACCTTGTTTTGGAACTCTGTCACGCCGAGCTTACTGTCATCAAAAAGTTCGAAGCCCTTATTACCCCTGGGCAGACCTTCGGCAGCCAAATCCAGGCGCGTGCTGTCGACGCTCTTCGCAGGAACGAGGATCGTCGTACCCTGTCCGCCTTCCTGTATCTCGTAATTCACCTTGTTCTCTTTGAGCTTCGCCGCGACTTCGCCGGCATCCTTCGCTTCCATATTTGTGAACAAGGGCACCATGTCCGGCTTGCCGCCATAGATGATGCTGCCGGCAACAATGGCAATGAATACGAGAGCTGCGGCGCCGATGATCATATATCGCTGCCGCTTGCTGTAATTATTCCAGAGCTCCAGGTAGCGCTCTTTCCACTCTGCCATTTCCTCAATCCCTTCGCCTCAATATGCTTGCCGAAGCCCTGCCTGGCTTTGGCTGATCGTTCCTGCCCAAGGCTTAGACCTGCATGCGCATAATTTCCTGATAGGCCTCAACCGCACGATTTCGCACCTGCATTGTGAGCTGCGTGGCAATGCCCGCTTTCTCACTCGCAATGACGACTTCGGATACATCGGTAATGCGTCCTGCCGCAAGCTCCATATTGAGTCGTTCGGATTCCTTGATCAACCCGTTGACCTCGCCAAGGGAATCCGTAAGGAACTCATGAAAAGGTTTCACTTCCCTCTGTTCGGTCTCCCCCAGATGACTTTGGCCAGTCATCTGCACCGGCGTCATTTGCAGCGCTTCCACCTGCATGTTCTTTCCACCTCAATCCGTAACCGCTTACTATTTCCGGTGCACGCGTCGTGCAGCCTTTTTCTTTACTTGCCGATATTCAGCGCATTCTGCGCCATACCCTTGGCGGCGTTGATCGCCGTCACATTCGCCTCGTAGGCACGCGAAGCCGTAATCATGTCCACCATCTCCTGCACGATATTGATGTTTGGGCGCTCGACATAGCCATCCGCATTCGCATCAGGATGGCCGGGGTCGTAAACCAGTGGTCCCTGTGACCGATCTTCTTCAATCTTCATGGCACGCACACCATTTCCCGCCTGATTATCGAGTTTCTGGCGCAAGGTAGAAGCGAAGTCCGCCTTACCTCTCTCACGCGGCTGAAAAACGACGTAACGCCTGTGATATGGACCGCCCTCAACTGAACGTGTCGTGTTCGCATTCGCGATATTGTTTGAAATCACATCCATGCGCAGACGCTCCGCCGTAAGTCCGGAAGCGGAAGCATCGATTCCTCCAAACATACTCATTTTTCTACTCTCCTTGCATCATCCGAAATCCTGCATCACACACCCGGCGAATCACTGCCCGGTAATGACGCTTCTCATCTGAGAGAACCCAGCCCCGACCTGCCTGGCCAAAGCATTGAAATACAGGCTGTTCTTGGCCAGAGACGCCATCTCGACATCAATATCCACATTGTTCTTGTCGTAACGCATGGAAGATGACTGGTCCAGTTCAATCTTCGCTAAAGCCCTGCCCCGGAAAGAAATGGGCATGTGGCGATCATGCGTGCGCACAATCTTGAGCCCGCCCTCAGCATCGAGATCAAGCTCCTTCGCAAGAAGATCCTCGAACACGACGTTGCTCTTCTTGAAATTCGGCGTGTTAACATTGGCGATGTTGTGGCTGATGACCTCCTGTCGAAGGTTCGCCGCCCCCATACCGCGCTGCATAACGTCGAGCGCCCTGTTGCCTACGATTTGCTCCAGCATTGCGGTGTTCCACATCCTTTCCCTTAACTCTCTCTAAAGTTCGACGGAATGAGAAAAAATCCTTTTCCGCCGAACTTCTTTTTTCAAAAAGGCGAAGCAAAAGCAAACTTGCTTCGCGTACAGGCTGAAAATCATTACCCAAATCTATGCATCGTGATTAGCAAATTTATCCATCGTGATTTTGCACTTTCTATTCTACCATAAAATCGGAAATGATTCACTCCATTTCTCAGTTTTTTTTAACGACTGTAAAATAGTCCTATAAGAGACAAGAAAAAAGGGGCGGGTTCATGCCTCGGCATGCCCCAGACCCCTTCCTTGTTTCTTCAGTTTTCCACCCGTTGAAGTTCTTCGAGCAAATAAGGATTGAGCACCTTGATGTGCGTTCCCTTCATGCCGAGTGACTTCGATTGAATGAGCCCCGCCGACTCGAATTTTCTCAGCGCATTGACAATAACGGAGCGCGTGATCTTCGCGCGGTCCGCAATCTTCGAGGCGACGAGCAGTCCCTCAGATCCTTCCAGTTCGCCAAAGATGCTCTTCGCCGCCTTGACCTCCGAGAAAGAAAGCGTCGCCAAAGCGATCTGCACCGTCGCCTTCTTGCGTGCCTCGATCTCGATCTGCTGCGTGCGGTCGCGCAGCATCTCCATGCCGACGACCGTCGCACCGTACTCGGCAAGGATCAGATCGGCTTCCGTAAAGTCCGTGTCATACTTCGCGATGATCAATGTGCCGATGCGGTCACCTACACCATAGATCGGCACGATCGTGGTATTCTTTCCCTCAAATCGACAGTCTGTATCCTCCGTGAAGGCGCAGATTCCCGTCTTTGACTTCAAGTTCGGCGACGTTTCGTCCATCTTCAAGAGCCAGCTCACATATCGCTTGGGGAAGTTCCCCTGCTGCACGACATTCGAGAGCATCAAGTCGCACTCGAAATCATCGATGAAGGCATGCCCGAAGATCTTGCCCGCCTTGTTCACAATATAGACATTCGCATCGATCACCGCACTCAAGACACGCGATATGCTGTCGTACTCGACGCTTTCCGCGCGCTGCAGCAGACGGTTGATCTTCCTAGTTTTCTCCAGTAATGTCGCCATGCAAACTCCATTCCTTTCTCCACGGCAATACGACTTCCAAATTCAGGCTATTGCCTGCACCTTCATTTTAACACATTTTTCTAAATAATCAAAGATGCGGGAAAGAAATGTTGAATTTTTCTTGATTTTTTCGTCAATGACACACGAGAGGCCCACACTTTCATGTCAAGCCGACCATCACCTCGCGGAACACCTTGCCCAAGGAATCGTGAATCACGAGATCCGCCCTTTCGTCCGCCTTCGTCGCCGTCTTGTTGATGAGCACGAGACGCCTGCCTTTGAAACAGCGCAGAAGTCCCGCCGCCGGATAGACGACGAGCGATGTGCCACCGACAATGAGGAGATCCGCCGCAGAAATCGCGCGTACGGCAGCGTCAAGCACATCGGCATCAAGGCTTTCCTCATAGAGCACGACATCCGGCTTCACGATGCCACCGCACTTCGTACAATGCGGTACACCTTCGCTCGCCTGCAGAAACCTTTCATCATAAAACACACGGCAGTCCATGCAGTAACTGCGCCGGATCGATCCATGCAGTTCCAGCACGCGCGAAGAGCCGGCTTCCTGGTGCAGTCCGTCGATGTTCTGCGTGACGACGGCCTTGAGTTTTCCCATGCGCTCAAGTTCGGCGAGCGCCTTGTGGCAATCGTTCGGTTTTGCTTCCGTATAAACGAGCCGCTTGCGATAAAAATCGAAGAATTCCTCAGGGCAGCGCTCGAAAAACGTATGCGAGACAAGCTCTTCGGGAGAAACGTGCTGTGCGAGCATCTTGCTGTAGATTCCTGTGGCGCTGCGAAAATCTGGAATGCCCGATTCCGTCGAAACGCCGGCGCCGCCGAAGAATACGATGTTGTCACTTTCCTTCAATAAATCATGGAACACGGCGATCTTTTCATTCTCCATTGCTTTCGCCCCCTCTTCTGCCATTTTCCGTGCATCCTGCAAATTCAAACGTCCTCAGCAATCTCGCGGTATATATCCTCCAAGTCCTTCATATAGCCCTTCGCATCCATCAGCGGCGAGGCTTCCGTGCGCGCGCGCAGGTCGCGATGCAGGCGGCGCAGGATGTCGGGCGAGTCCGCAAGCTCCACGGCTTTTCGCACGTATTCCATATCGCCTCGCGCTACGAGCTGTGAAAGCCCCGCATTTTCCAAGATGCTTGTCGAAAAGCGCGAGCCGTGCGTGCCGCCCGCTTTCGTGATGACGGGCACACCCATGTAGAGCGCCTCGCACGTCGTGACGCCGCCCGTATAAGGGAAGGTGTCGAGCACGATGTCGATGTCCGTGTACTGCTCAAGATAATCGGGGCTGTACGGGCGAAGCTCGACCTGTGCGAGCGGTATGCCGAAGCGCTGCAGACGCTCCTTCACGATCTTCCTGCCCGCCGCAATGCTGCAGATCTTGCTCTTGACGACGAGCCGCGCCCCCTTCATGCGCTCAAGCACGCCGCGCCACAAGGCGAGCATATCGTCCGACACCTTGGAGAAGTTGTTGAAACTGCCAAACGTAATATAGCCGTTCTTCACAAACGGCGCCTCCCCACCGCTCTTCGGCATATCGCGCAGCACGGGTGCATAACAGAGGTGACTGTGCGGCATACGCAGTACCTTCTCTGAAAAGCCGCGCGCCCCCATGTCCCACGGCGAGCAATAGATGTCGGAAAGGAAGTAATCGACCGCACGAAGCCCCGTCGTCGCCATGTAGCCGATCGCCGTCATCTGCACGGGCGCAGGCCGCCGGGCGAGCACGGGCAGACCACTTCCCTGCGTGTGCCCGGCGAGGTCGACGAGGATGTCGATGCCATCCCGCTCGATGAGCCGTGCCGCATCCCTCGCCGAAAGGCGCGAGACGTCCTTCCACCGTACGCTTTTCTGGCGAAAGAGCGCGGTCACACGGTCGCGCTTGCCCCGTGCATAGCAGGTGACTTCAAAAGAAGCGGCATCAAAATCGCGCACGAGCGGCATGAAGAAATACGCCGCCGCATGAAGGCGGAAATCGGGCGAGATGTAACCGATGCGCAATTTGCGGCTGAAGGTGCGCACGCACCTCTTTTCCATGGGCGGCGCCGTCGGCTGGACGCGGACAGACGCCATCTGAATTCTCTGCGCCGGCGACGGCGAAAGGCGTGCGCCGCTAAAAAGCGAGGCGGCGCGAGCCTCTCGCCGTTCCTTGCTTCTTCGCTCCTCTTCCAATTCCTTCTTGAACGCCTCGTACTCCTTCTCCTCTTCCATGCGCCTTTGATTTGCCCGCGCTTCCCAGGCCCAGAGACGAAGTGAATCCTCATTCTGCGGCTTCGGCAAGGCCTTCTGCGTGAGACGCGAAAGAGGCTCGCGTTCCTGCTTCGCCTGCTGCGCCACAAGCGCTGCACCGCGCCGCTCGCAATCGGCCTCCGCTCTGGCCGCCGCCATGGCCTCCCCGACGGAAAGCGCCGCCTTCGGCTGCAATGCCCCCGCCTCTGCCGCCTCGATGCGATATGGATGACAGACCTTGACGCCTTCAAAAAATTTTTCGTAGCCGCGATGGAGGCGCAGGGATTCGGCGGGCGTCCTCGCACGGTAATTCGAGCAGAAGAGTGCCTTGCTGTAGCACTCCGCCGCCTCCTCTCCCGTCAGCATATCACTCGCTGCCAGAAGCGTGTTCATAGCCAACTCCGGCTCCGCCGCGAGAAGCCACGCGTCGGAGAGCCATGCGAGCGCCTTGAAGCGCACGTAGCGAAGCGACTGCGACCAAAGCGATTCGGCGACCTTCTCCGTCGCCTGCACGATGGAGAGAAGCTCCTTGATTTCCTCCTCCAACGCGAAGTCCGCGGAGAAGAATGCGGCGCGTACGAGACGCGCACGCAAATTCCCCGGCTCGCGCTCTTCGGCACGCGCCATGTATTCCTTCGCCTGCTCGCGCTCATCCATATAGAAGGACGCCTCTGCCATGATGGCATAGGCGTCCGCGTCCTCCGGCATGATCTGCAGAATCTCCTTCGCCGAAGCGCGCATGCCGCGAAAATCGCCCTGGTTTGCGAATCGGTTTGCTATTCCGATCCAATTCTCTCTATCGTCCATAAAGCACACGCTCCAACAAGTATAGTCTAAACCTCCGGGCACAATTCTGCTCCGTACTCTCGGAGAAAGATCTTCTGATACTCCTTATAGCTTTTGGCGAGCGGCTTCTCCACGGGACAGTGGATGCACCAAAATCCCGCCTCCTGATTCGGCACGACCGTCCGAAACCCGAGCCTGGAGAACTCCTTGCACTGCGACGTGTCGTAGAGATGCCAGCCCGTGAAAAGATCTTCGCGCCAGGGCACGTCGTACTGCGTCGCAAGGAAGAGCCCGTCCGCCGCTTCGACATCGATGCTCTCGCCGTCCGGCTCCTTCATGCGCGTGTCGACGATGCTCTCCGCCTCGCACGCATGAAGTACGCGTCCATAGCAGCGAAGCCCGTCCCACCACACGCCGCTTTCGGGCAACGAACGGCAGCCGATGACGCCAATCATGCCGATGCTCTCATCTGCAAAGATATTCAACATCGCCCGTGGAAAATCCTTGTTGACGAGCAAGGTGTCCTGATGCAGATAGACCTTGTAGCGCGCGCGCGACCTCGCCATGCCCTCGTTGTACCCCGCAGCCATCGACGAGGCACCGCGCACGGCGATATACTCGGCGCGAAAGCCTTCGGGCAAACGCAGATGGCGCAGGTAGAGCAGACACTCCGCGTACCATACCTCATCGTTGACGCAGGTGATGAAGGCGATCGCCCTATCATCCTTCATCTTCCGCCGCTCCTTTCACACTTTCTGCCGCAAGTTTCTGCAGTACATCCCGCACCTCGCCGCGCGGAAGCCTGCGTCGTGCCGCCTCGGCAAGTTCTCGCGCCAGCTGCGGCTCTGCCGTCTGTAGGAGCACGTGCAGGAGATCCTTCCGATGCACGATGGTCTGCGCGGCAAAGTCCACGAGGTATTCGAGGAAGATTCCTTCCTCGCGGCAGAGCTGCCAGAGAGCCGCTGCATTTTCCTCCACCTCAATACCGTACTCAAGGCGGCGCAGGAGCGTCACGAGCGTTCGTCGCACGGTGGGCGTGAAGCACTCCTTCAGAGGTGCGACCTCGTCCGATGTGCGCCTCGCACGGCAGAGCCAAAACTTCGCTTCCAAGTCGCGCCCCAGATTTTCAAATCCCGCCGCTTCCAACCGCTCGATCACGCCCTGCGGCGCTTCGCGCCATACGGGAAGAAAAGAGACTTCCTTATAAAAGGAAGCCGCAAGCAGCGTCTCCATTTCGGGACGAGCGAAGAGGCGGCGCACGATTGCATAGAAATGCCCGTCGCGCAGATCCTCGATGACGCTCCAATGGCGCACGTTCAAGAAGCTCATCAGGAGATATCCCGTCGGCCGCAGGAAGAGTCCGAATCCCGCAGCAATGTCCTGCGGATTTCCCGCCGTTTCCAGACAGCGATCAGCGAGGATATAGTCGAAACTCTCTCTCTCAAACGGCAGGGGCGTATCGCGGTAGTCCAAGAAGGACCAGGAGACGTCAAGATCCTGCAGTTCGGACGCATCGGTGTCATCCGTTTCCGCCGTCACGGCGAAGAGAGCGGCGGCGGGCATCATCTCACGCAGTTTCGGCAGATAGGCGAGGCTTTCCACGACGAGCACGGAGAGAGCAGAGCGCGTCGGCGCGAGAAAGCGCAGCAAGCCGCCGCCGTATTCCATGAGATCGCCCCGCTCTTCACCCGCGTCCCTCAATGCATCTTGCGCGCCATCTCGCGCGCATTCTCCTTGAGTTCGTCCGGCGTATGACCCTTGAGCCGCCACAGGCGTGTCGTCGCGTGCAGAGCGATCACGAGTTTCGTCATCTCCTCTTCTGCCGCCTCATCGTCAAGTTTGCCCAACGTTTCCAAAAATGCGGCGACGTCCTTCATGCTGCCGCCGTTCTGGAAGAGCAGGAGAATCTTCCCGACGGCTTCCGCCGCCTGCAGGACTTCCATCGAGAGCTTCGCCATGAAGAACTGCGCAAGCTTCTTGTAGGCGAGCGTCGCCTCGATATATCCCTCTTCTCCCGCATCGTAAACCTTGCCGTAAGGAATCTCGGCAAAAGGAAGATTCTCCTTCTCCTTCTGCTCTCTTTCGAGCCACGGCGCGCTCAAAAGCGTATGATACGCCAAGCCTCGCTCCGTGCCAACGACTTCCTTGTGCCAGCAGGAGCCGTTGAGCATCACGCCCATGAAGGCGGCGAAGTCAAGGCGCTGACTCTCTTCCAGATAAGCGTTGACCATGGCGAAAAGCTGGTCGTAGTCGAGGAAGCCATAGTAGAAGAGAAGTCCTGTCGCGAGGCGCATGATCTCCGTATTGAGACGCACGGCATCTTCATAAACTGCGGAATCGAGCTTCTTAAAGATTTCGGCCATCTCCTCGGGCATGTACCAATAGAGCTTGCCCTCATCCGCACCGACCGCCATGATGCCGAGTCCACACAGGTAGTCGATGCGCACATCGTCCTCGCGGAAGTCATTGGCAAGCCCACCCTTCTCCTGTATATGGCGAAACGCCTGGTACTGCTCCTCAAACGCCGATGGCAGCCAGCGCTCGGCAAACTGCACGGCGGCAGGCAAAAGAGTGTCGATGAGCGCAGGCAGCGTCATGCCCTCCGTCCCCTCCAGGCAGAGGTTGTACGCCAAGTCGTCCAGCTCTTCGCGCGAAAGGCAACCCAGAGCCTCCTTGAGCGTGCGGTTTTCGGGCAGTGCGCGGCGATAAAATCGCTTTCTGCGCTCCTCCTCGCCCATCAGGATTCCATCCAATCTTGCCTTCTTCTCCATGAAATCTTCCTTTCTCAACGTGGCTTTCCCACTGCGGCAAACGCATTCCATCTCATTGGAAATACTCGGCAATTCCCGCCGCAATGCCCTGCGCGGCATTCTCCACGCCCTCCTCCGAATTCATCATCTGCTCTTCGCGCGGATTGGAAACAAAGGCCGTCTCCAAGAGCATTGCAGGCATATCCGTATGACGGCACACATAGAAGGCGCACGGCTTCGTGCCGCGGTCGAGCGTACCGAGGCGGCGCAGCACACCGCGCTTGACGCAGTCGGCAAGGCGCGTGCTGTCAGCCGATCCCATCTCGTAGTAGTAGCCCGTTGTGCCGTGCGCTTCAGGCCCTGAGAAAGCATCGAGATGTATGCTGAGGAAGATGTCCGCCGAATTTTGATTCGCGATGTCGCAACGCGCCTGCAGTTCCTCCACATCCGTCGCCTTCGCCTTCTTCGGCGAAACCTCCGTATCCTCCGTGCGCGTCAAAATGACCTCTGCCCCCTCTGCTTCCAAGAGCGCCTTGAGTCTTTTCGCGATGCGAAGCGCGATGCTCTTTTCCGTCACGCCCGTCGGTCCGATGGCACCCGTGTCGCTGCCGCCGTGCCCAGGATCAAGGACGATGCGCTTGCCGCCAATGCCCGGCGCTGTGCTGCTCTGGCTTCTCGAACGCGTCATCCCCGAAGAAGATTGTCCGCCATCCGAGGAACTGCCTGAATCATCGGACGAACCTGTCCCATGGCCGAAGTCGATGTTCGAACCACCCGAAGAAGCACCTCCTGCGGAGGACGTGCTGACGCCCGCACTGCCCGAAAGATTTCCAAAATCCATGACCACGCGATACGGC
>ERZ773070.2596-NODE-2596-length-10115-cov-2.800994_pt1 | contig 10115 bp, 8 predicted proteins | sample MGYA00580618_ERZ773070 | MGnify/ENA primary metagenome ERZ773070 (study PRJEB29015, sample SAMEA2738023) | human oral metagenome | biome: human oral; feature: human-associated habitat; material: dental | place: China | collected 2019 ...
TCGGTAGATTTATTTCTTTTAGATTCGTACAGTTTGCAAAGGCTTCTTTATGTATCATTTTTACACTTTCGGGAATATAGACCTTCTCTATAAACTTACAGCTATAAAAGGCATTGTCCATAATTTCTGTTGTGCCCTCAGGTATACTTATGAACACTCCTTTTTTTGACTTATCCAACAAGCCTGCTTTATATCCGCTAACTTTGTTATCTCTTAAAACTATATGCCCTTTAAGATTTAAAAGTATATATGATATCAAAATAATTATTGTTCCGACTATAATTATCCAACGAATTTTATACTTCTGCTTCATCTTCTTATCCCTCAATGATTATTTTTTCTATTTTTTACAATATAAGAAAATACTCTATCCCACTTGACTATATTTTCCCTGAACTTGCATAATAACTTAACACAGCTAAGCCTATAGTAAATATTCCTGTCTTAAGACGAAATAAACTTACTACTTAGCTTACTTATCAAAAAATGAAATAATCTTAGCGATTCACTAAAAGACACAAAAACCAATAGCTATTATTATTGGCAGTATAGAATACATACTAAAAAGAAAGAGTAAGCAGCATTGTATTCGTTTCCATATAAACTATCTTCAACTGCCAATATTTTTTAGTCAAAACATATACATAAACTTGCTTTTTCACTTAATAATATCACAATAAACATAAAATATATCAATTTCGCTTGTTAATATCTGTATTTTTTATAGGTTAATAATAGCATATAAAAATAACATTCTCAAGATGTTTCAAATGACGATTGTAATGCATTCTTCTTAAAAAATCCTACCAATCAATTCTGTAACCATTCTTTGCGATATAATAAGAGGGAAAATATACTTTTTCCTTATATACTGCTTTTATTTTTCTGCTTATATCGACTGCATAGGTTACAAGTATGTTATATCACACTATACTTTGTTTCCTTTATTTATAAATTTAGTAAAATATTATTTTAGGATTTATTTCATGTATACTAACTGTTGTTTTAAATTCATACTTTCCTTCCATCTTTTTAGGTACCTTTATAGTTTTTAATTCTACGCAACCGGATAATGCATAATTACTGATATACTCCACACTTTCAGGAAATTTCATTTCTCCAATTTTCTTACATCTGCAAAAAGCCATATGATTTACTTTTTTTAACTTTTCAGGCAAGACCGGACTTTCTAAACTGACACAATCTTCAAAGGCTTCAGTATCAATTACTGTGAGATTGCAATCTTCTTTAAATATAATTTGTTTTAAATTTTCACAGTTGGAAAAAGATGAGTATCCTATATACTCCAAGCTTTTTGGAAACTCTACTTTTTCAAGTTCTTCTGAACTTCTAAATACCTCACCTGCTATAACCCTTGTTCCTTCCTTTACTTTTATAAATTTTTCCCTTCCAAAATACTCTAAAAGTATATTTTGAAAATACCTGCACTTATACTCATCCGGTTTTATATTCATGATCCAACTTGTATTGTTAAAAGCAGAACCACCTATCGTATCAGGAGTACCATGCATATTAACTTCTTTTAATTCTTTACAATCTTTAAAAGCAGCATATCCTATATTCCTTACGCTCTTAGGAATTTCTATTCTTTCTATATTGCATTCACTAAATGCTTCAGATTCAATATTTTCTAAATTTTCAGGTAAGTTCACCTCTTTAAGATTTATGCAATTCTTAAAAGCCCTCCTACCTACACATATAAGACTTTTCGGCAAATCAATACTTAGCAATATATTATTATCAATAAAAGCTTCTTCCGATATTACTCTTACTCCCTCTTCAACTTTTACCTTTGTCTTTATATTTCTATGTTTTATAAGTACTCTTCCAATATAAATACTCTCTTCTTTACTTAAAAGCCTTTCATTGTAATACGCTGTATCTTCAAACGCCTTATTACCTACATATTTTATCCCTTCCGACATTTTTATGTTATGAAGACTTAAACAATTGTAAAAGGCATTATAACCTATATGCTCTACAGTATCAGGTATATCTACACTTTGAAGTTTTATACAATTGCTAAATGACTTTGAGCCTATTTTTTTGATGCCATTACAAAGCTCCAATAAAGATAATTCTTCACAAGATAAAAAAGCTTCATCTCCTATTTCTTCTATTTCTTCCTGAAGTCTAACTTCCTTTAGTTTTTTACAATTTTTAAAAGTATATGATTCAATTTTGTTTAGTCCCTTCGGTATATTGATCTTTTCCAGCTCAATGCAATCACTAAAAGCATCACTACCCAATGTTTGTAATTCGGCAGGCATTTTTACACTTTTCAAACTTTCACATATAAAAAAAGCACTTATACCAATATTCTTAACTGTATCGGGTATATCTATTGTCTGTAAACTTTGACAGTTACAAAATGCAAAGTTTTCTATACTCTCTACTGTATCAGGTATATCTACGCTTTCTAATTTAAAACAACAATCAAATGCTTCTCTTCCTATCACTTTAACTCCTTTAGGGATAATGACATGTTTTATATTTCTTCTATTCTCAAATATTCCGCTTTTTATTCTGATTAATACATCATTCTAAATAATTAATTTGCATTTTGCGTTAACAGATACATATATGACAGTAATTACAAAAATCGATATATAAAAAAGCAATAGTAACTTATTATTCCTATACTTCTCAACGATATTGAAATAATTCTTATAAAGTGTTTTCATAATATAAACTCCTGTAATCTGTTATTTATCAAGTACCGTATTTAATCTTTCCATAGCCTTTTTTATACTTTCAGCATCATTAACAGTGCTAAATCCACTTAATAATACAAATATAAAGACTTGTATTAAGAAAAAACAGGGCAATATAAAAAAGGGTCGTTTCTTTTGTTTTGTCTTTGTCTTCTATAGCAGCTGACAAAAGCGCCTTTAATTCCTCTTCTAAACTTTCTGTAGAATACATTTTGTACTCTTTGATCTTTTCGCTTACCCATCTATACCTGAAAGCTTCGAAATACTTTATTTTTTTATTTTCTCTGTTCATCTTTTACTTTCTTACAAGTTCAATATTCTCAAATATATCAATTACAGCTTTTTTCCATGCATTGGCATCCGGTTCCATACAATTAAATATAACCTGTATTATTTGTCTGTCGGTTTTTCCCATTCCCATCATGTGGTAGATCTTTTCATCTATTCCGGGTAGGATAAAATCAAAACAATTAATTTCCACAAAGCCTTCTTTGTTAAGTTTCTTAGCCTCAAGGAACCTGATTCCCTTGTGTGCCTTTGAAAGAAGGCTTCTAAGATCACTTAACAAAGTTTCTATATCTGCATCTTTACCTTCTTCCAAAAGACTTAGACTTAAATTTATATCTCCTGCAAGGTTGGTTTTTATTATCTCCGGTCTAAAGTTAGTAGGATACTTTATTTCCTTTATTTCATCCGGCATATCTATAAAAGATGAAGGGGTGTATATGGATACAGAATCATTAAAGTATAAAGCTTTCGTAAAAGTTTCAAGCTTACCTGATATATAGTAACCCTCTTTTAAGGATGCCAAGGAATTATCCTCAATGCTTTTCTTTATTGCTAGAATTTCTTCATCTACCTGTCTAATCATATGATAAATCCTTTCATGCCAATTTAATCATAAATTCAAAAAAGTTGTAAGCACACTAATAGAACCGTATTTTAGCCTTTCCATGATAAACAAACTTTCCATTCAAATGACTTGGAAGTGAAATGTTTTTATAATGATCAAACATTCCTAATCCAAAAACCTCTATTGAAACAAATTTCACACTTTCAGGCAGATAAATTTTTCTAAGATTTTGACAAGACGAAAATACATCCTTTCCCAAATATTCCACTCCTTCAGGAATGTTTGCAAATACTAAGTTACTACAATTCTCAAATGCCCTATCTCCAATTACTTTAACTCCTTGTAAAAAATCTAAATTATTAATTCTTGTACCTTCTAAGGAAGCTTCCGCTATCATAGTTGTCCCCTCTTTAAGTTGTATATCCGTCTTTGTTTTATCTAAACATTCTACAAGCACCTTTCCTACATATTTGCATCCGTCCACTTCTTTTTGACTGTTATACCAAGGGGTGTCATTTAATGCTTTATAGCCGACAAAACTTACACCGGAAGAATCACCTATGTCAATCAATTTTTTACAGCCTTCAAAGGCTTTCTCCCCTATATACTTAGTTTTATCGGTTAAATTAATTGAACTTAAATTTTCACACTCTGCAAATGAATTATCCCAAATATTTTCTAAATCGGAGCCTAATACCACTTCCTTTAAATTTTTGCACTGGTAAAAACTATATGGCTGTACTGACTTTATTTTGTTTGGCAGTACTATCTTTTCAAGTGAATCACAGACTGCAAATACATTCTTTCCCATTAATTCCACATTTTTCGGTATATCTATATATGATAATTTTTGACAATAACTAAAGTTAGCTCCCCCTATAACCATTAAGCTGTCTGGAAGAATTACTTCCTCAAGTTCAGAAAAATTATTAAAAATTCCACCCGCTATACTTTTAGTTCCTTCTCTGACTATTACCTTCTTCTCATTTCCTTCATATCCCATTAAAATATTAGAAAAATATTTATATCCTGCATCTACCGGAAGTTTGGATAACCACAAAGTATTTTTAAAAGCTCCTGATCCAAGCAAAATATCTTCTCTATTCAAGACAACTTCTTTTAAATTTTTACAATCCATAAAAGCTCCACTTCCGATATTTTGTGTATTGAAAGGTATACAAATCTTATCAAGGTTTATACAATTATAAAAAGCCTCGTCTTGGATTTCTTTTATATTTTCTGATAATTGAACATCCTTCAACAAAGTGCAATTTTTAAAAGCCATTAACCCTATATATGTTTTTGACTCTGAAAAGTTCACTTTTTTTAGGTTAACACAGTTTGCAAAACTTCCCCAAGTTAAATGTTCTAAAGAATCAGGAAATACTATATCCTCTAAATTTTTGCAACCTTCAAACGAAAAAAATCCTATTTTCTTTAGTCCTTCTGGAAAATTAATTTTCTTAAGTTCGGTGCAGCCTGCAAAAGCATAATTTTCTATACTAACAATTGAATCAGGCAAAATCACCTCTTCAATAAGTGTATTACCTATAAAAGCATACTCATCTATGCTCTTAATTCCATCAGGAATAATTAGTATTTTAGAATTCTCATTTCTATTTATTATGCCTTTTTGTATTCCTTTTACCGTATTATTATGTATAACAATATGTTCAAACAACATATTTCTTATACAATATTGAAATGTAAAAATACAAGTTATTATAACGATTGAAATAATACTTGTTATTAAATATTTTTTCTTTAATAATTTCACTTGTTCAGCCTTTCTGTGTATTATTCACTTGGCAATACCGTTATAACATCCTCTAAATTTCGCATAGCAACTTCCTTGTTATAAATATATGAAATTTTTTTCATGTCATTAAATTTGCCTTTAAAGTATTTCTCACCTTGAACTTTATCATTTGTCTTACTATCCCAATCTTGAACTTCCCATTCATACTCTTCCACTCTACTGTGTGGATCCTCTAATTCAAAATAATTATCTTCTATAGTGGTTGGATGAACAACAACTATGCTTAACCTCATACTTCTTTTTTGGTCTACATATTTTTTCATTGTTTTTGCCAATCTCATAGCATCTGTTTGCGAAAAACCTGTCACTAGTATATCCACTACCGATACAATTACACCAGCTGGAGCATTTGCAATTCCAACAGCTGTTATTGGAATTAATTTCAAAACAGAAACAGCTACAGATTGCATTACTTTTTTATTATCTGTATTAGACTCCATATATGCACTACATATCAAATCATAAATTGCCGTAACATAATCACAATCTAAATACATTACAAATCTTGCCACAGCTGATACCTCATATACTTTTTGAGATAATAATTCAATCTCTTGGTCAAGACTCCAATACATCCCACCTGAATATGGCACATCATCTCCTTCTTCATTTTTTTGTGTAATTATTCTCCCTGTATAGTTAACTTCCTCAACATTGCCTACCAACTTATATTCAAATGAATCAATACTGGGTATATCTATTTCAATGCAATAATCTTCTCTTTGAGATAGTACTATTTCCGCCCAATATACCCAATCATATAATCCACTTTTATTTTGAGTATGTTTTTTTAGGGTATATGTTCCGGTATATTTAAGTTTACCGAAACTGCTTTGATATAAAAAGATACTTCCTTCTGTAAATAGATTTACATTTTTTCCAACTGATATGCCGAAATTATATATTCCCGATCTATTAACTTTTATATGTCCTAAAAAATCTTTTCCTCCCTCACTCTTACTCCATGATGATTTCATGTCTTCTTTGATCTCAACAGCTCCTTTTTTAGGCGAACTGTTAAAATCCGGCGTTGTCTGACCCGATGTACTAAGTATAATGATCCCACCCTTTTTACATGTTACAGTAGCATTTCTCTTTACAGCATACTCTCTGTTTATCTTCATATCAGGACTTCCATACTGTTCCCACGCTCCCAGCTCCGGTTTACATTCACAAGGATGCTTTCTGTCTGCACTGCATATTCCAAAACTCCTTATATTTCGGGGCTTAGTATCGCTTACTGTAATCAAAGGTCTTCCATCAGAGGTATATATTCCATGATCTTTTGGCAGATTTAAAACACAAGACTGGCTTCCATATCCACAAAAAACCTCAGCTCCCCTTACTACATACTCCTGCCCACTAGCATTGTCCTTCATCTCCCGATATTCATACATTTTCTGTAATTCATTATTTCCGGACATAGTATTCTCCTTTACCATTAGCTACTTTTTCTAACTTTCCATATCAGTCATTTCCTTAACTTACTCACTGACATACACTATCTCATCTTTACTGTTCATTCTTATATTTCTAGCCTTTATACTTATCTTTCCGGCTGCACTTAAGCTTACAGCACCGTTTCCGTTTAGTTTTAGTCGCTCATCTTCAACAAATATCATATCTTCAGACTTAAAAGACACTCCTTCGCAAGATAAACCGAAACCTATTTTCCCGCTTTCCATCATCTTTTGCTTTGCATCTTTTCCTTTGGTAGCAAAAGTCCTCAGTATATACATTTCTCCCGGCTTAACTCCTGATACATAAAGTTCCGCTTTTTCTCCGACTTCAGGTACTGCATACAGTGCATTTCCGGTTTCCGGATACCACTCAAATCCATACTTTGCTTCCTTTTTATCACAGTCAAGACTTATGTGTATTTTTTTATCCTTATACTTTTTGATTTTCCCCATAAGGCTTAGCCCTATGATATTTTCATTATAAAACGGCTTTATCAGCTCTTTAGTATAGTCTTTTTCTATCCCCTGAAAATTAAATATAAGTTCTCCTTTTGTAAATTCCGCTTCTTTTTTATATAACAGCAAAACTTTATCCCCCACTCTTACCTGATCTCCTATCTCATAAGAGCTATAAGTTCGTAACTTATATTCGCTTCTTTGTGTGCTTCCCTTATCCTTTTTTATCTCTCTGCTCTCACTTATGATATCTTTAGGCTCAACAAGCCTTCCCTCTTTCAACCCCATGGAAATACCGAGCTTGTTTGATGTCATATCCGGGTATATAAAGGTTTTTAAGTTTGCAGCCATTCTTATTGCAAGATCCCAAGCACTTTCTTCATAACAAAGTAGCGGCTTTTCAATCCTTTTATCATTCACATCATAGGTTGCCATGGTTCCGGGATATTTTTTCATTATATCCTGTGTGATACTTATATAGGTCTCATCTATATCCTGAAAAAGTTCTGTATGTTTATCCTTATCCAACTCTTTACTGTATGAGTATGCACTAAGTTGAAATCTATGTACATCTGCATCGGAGTCTACACTAAACTCCTCTACAGATCCCCTAAATAAAGTTTTTCCCTCATACTTTACATTGATATCTATATCCTTTTTATCCGTAAAAATGTTTTCTGCCGGATTTGCTGTAAGTACTCCAAACATATCAAGGCTTGCATGCCTGTTCGGCTCTGTTCTTATAATAAAACCCTCCACCATGTAAATCGGCAGTTTTACCTCTATTTCTAAATTTTCTATAATCAGCATAAATACGATCTCCTCTAATTGTTATAAGATTAGCATTAAAGCACTGATATCTTACAATTAACTTATGTGAACCCCGTCTCCGCTTACACTTATTCCGTCTTTTAAGATGATCTGTGTGCCGTCTTGTAAAAGCATGATTCTCTTAGCGGCTGTTATAGATATGTTTGACTCCTCACTGCTTATCTCAAGAGTATCCTTCGCTTTTATATGTATACTTCCGCTGCTTACTATCTTTACTCCTTCATCATCCTTTAATTCTATATAATCACCTGTGCCTGCACTTATTCGTATTCCGTCCGGTGTCAGTCTTATTTCTTTTCCGTACTTATTTCTCCAGATCTTATTCTCGGGATCGGTTCTTACTCCGCCTCCTTCATTTTCATGTATTGCACTGCACACATAGGCATTTTCTTCATTTTCTGTAGGAAAATAAAGTCTTACACTGTCTCCCTTTTCCGGCATGCAATACCACCCTGCTCCGTCCTTTGAAGAATATACGGTAGAAAAATCAAACCATCTTCCTATTTCTTCGTCCTTATTTTCTATTTCCTCTATTGCTATCTTGACCTTTTCTTTTTCTACCTTTGTAACTTTGGCATAAAGAGATGCTCCTATTATTTTTAAGTCAAACTTACTTTCTTTTTTTACTATATAGTCTATATCCTGTGTTAAATAATAAGTATGATAAAGTTCACTTCCTTCAGTTTTAGATACTATTTTTACTATACGGTAATCTTTTCTGTTAAAACTTACACTATCTCCTAAACTGTGTATCTCCCTTGATCTAACTTCATACACTGTATATTCTTTATTTACAACGATTCGTACATCTTGTGAAGTTAGGACTTTTGTATCTCTTTTTGGCATACCGAAAAAATACTTTACTCCCTTACTCTGATAGTCCGGCATTAGCACTGTTTTCTTTAAAGCGGCAATTCTTCGTATAAAGTTCCAGTCATTTTCTCTATATTGAACCAAAAAATCGGGAATTACACCTTTTCCTTCTTCTCCTGTTATATAGTGTGCCTCTTCATAACCTTCTTTTAAGATATTAAGGATATCGGTATATTCTCCGGCACCTTTAGAAAAACTTCTTGTATGTACTTTTTCTTCCATCAATGAGCTTCCTGTGATCAGTTCAAGTTCAACAAGGAAACTACCGCTTTCTTTAAAAAAACAGATCTTTTCTAATAATCCGTAAAATATAGTACTCTCTTTATCCGCTTCATCAAGGGCATCGACCCTTACCCACCTTGTGTTTTTAGCAGCATTTACATACTCTTCTTCTCTTTTTTCTTCTATAATGGCTTTTATGGTTGCCCTTCCATGTCTGCCTGTTTCATGTTTTGCTTCATAACTTGTTACTGCAAGTACATCAAAAATATCAAGTTTTATAAGGTTTTCTCTCATAGATTTTAATCCTCCACTTCTATAAACTCTATTCCTCTAACGCCTCTTCGTATAAGGCTTTCCGCAAAATCAAGGCTTACAATAAACTTTATCTTTTCACCCTTATCCCTAACCGCTTTAAAAGACTTGTTAAAATCTGCAGTTAACAGGTTGTCAGTATATAACAGATAGTAGCTTTTTATCGCCCTACTGTTCTTATCTATCAGCAGCACTCTTTTTATAAACACTTCTATATCAAAAAGAAGCAGCACTTCCCTGAATCTTTCTGATATAAGAGGATATGTATTCATCATCAGATCAGGAAATATAAAGGCATCTGTTTTTTCTATTTCAAGTATAACTTCTCCAGAAAGCTCATAAAATCTTTCATTAAGAGTCTCTATATTCCTTGGGATATCATCTGATGTATATATCCGTATCCCCCTTGTATTTTCAAAGTTTTCTTTTATATAAAAATAAGGTGACCTGTTTTCCATAAGCTCTCCATACTTATTTTTCTTAGTGAACTACCCATAGTCTAAAGCCTATGGGCTTCCTATTTCGCCGACCTCGCAACCTACTATCTCCACAGG
>ERZ773070.2598-NODE-2598-length-10113-cov-3.532412_pt1 | contig 10113 bp, 8 predicted proteins | sample MGYA00580618_ERZ773070 | MGnify/ENA primary metagenome ERZ773070 (study PRJEB29015, sample SAMEA2738023) | human oral metagenome | biome: human oral; feature: human-associated habitat; material: dental | place: China | collected 2019 ...
GCAGCCACGCCAACTCTTTGCGCATCAGGTTCTGGCGCTTTGCCTCTGCGGCGGCCGCCTGCCGGTCACGTTCCACGCGCTGCAGAACGTAAGCCGCATACCCGCCCTCAAAAGGTTCCACGATCTTATCGTGAACCTCCCAGGTGTCGGTACTGACTTCATCAAGAAACCAGCGGTCGTGAGTGACCACCAGCAGACCGCCCGCGTTCTTGCTCCAGCGGCTTTTCAGATGATGCGCAAGCCAGGTAATTGCCTGCACATCCAGGTGGTTGGTGGGCTCATCCAGCATGAGCACATCCCATTCCTGTATCAGCAGAGCTGCCAGCGCCACGCGGCGACGTTGCCCACCCGAGAGTGAAGAGACCGGCGCATCCCAGGGCAGATCAGACACCAAACCCGCAATAACATCGCGAATATGCGGCTGCGAGGCCCACTCATACTCTGGAGTATCACCCACCAGAGCATAACCGACCGTGTGAGAATCGTTGAGGACATCGGACTGATCCAGGTACCCGATGCGCGTGCCACCGCGCGCCGTCACGCGCCCGGAGTCCGGCTCAAGATGCCCCGCCAGAATCTTCATGAGCGTGGATTTACCGTCGCCGTTACGGCCCACAATGCCGATACGGTCGCCCTCATTAATGCCGACGGTCACCCCCTCGAAAATAGTGCGGGTAGGGAACTGAAGGTGCAGCGCTTCGCCGCCAAGTAAATGTGCCACGTATCCAGGGTACCGCCACCAGCGACTGAACGTATCCACCCCTGCATATAAGAGCACACGCCAGCCTGCTGTCTCTAGGACCGGTGGGGGGCTAATACGCCCCGTGTTGGGATGCGACGAGTAAAGGTATTTTTGCTACACTTATGAGTGCCCCTGTCCCAGGCCGTAAACACGGTAACAGCGGGGGAAGATTCCGCCATGGTGTAATGGCAGCACACCGGCCTTTGGAGCCGTTTGTCTAGGTTCGAATCCTAGTGGCGGAGCGCAAAGCTAACACGCCGATTCAGCAGCGGCGCGTGGGCGGCAAATACCCCGTAAAGGAGTTAAATTAGGTGAACGCAGAGCTTGAGGGTTCCGAACATAAGGTACCGTCCGCGGTGATCGTCCTAGCAGCGGGTGCTGGTACCCGCATGAAATCCGCAACTCCCAAGGTGATGCACAGCATTGGTGGGCGCTCCATGGTGGAGCACGCCGTTGCTGCCGCCCGAGACCTCACCCCCGAACGTCTCGCTGTTGTGGTACGCCACCAGCGCGATAAAGTCGCTGAGCATGTACTCGCCTTCGACGAGCACGTCACCATCGTAGACCAAGACAACATCCCCGGAACCGGGCGGGCTGTTGAAGTGGGGCTGCTCGCACTCGATCAGCAGAGCCTTGTGGAAGGTACCGTGCTCGTCACCTACGGGGACGTGCCCCTGCTGCGGCCCGAAACCCTTCGCGAACTCATCACATTCCACGAAACCGACTCCAACGCCGTCACCGTACTCACCACCCACGTGGATGATCCCGGTGCCTATGGCCGTATTGTGCGCAACCAAGCTGGTGAGGTAACCTCCATTGTCGAAGCGAAAGACGCCACTGACGAAGAGCTCGCCATCAACGAAATTAACTCCGGTATTTACGCTTTTGATGCCACCGTACTGCGTCAAGCCCTCGCGGAAGTAACCACCGATAACGCCCAAGGTGAGAAGTACATTACCGATGTGCTCGCTATTGCCCGTTCCAAAGGGTACCGCACCTCGGCGCTCGCTATTGAGGACCGCTGGGAAGTTGAAGGCGCCAACGACCGGGTACAGCTCGCTCAGCTGGGCCGGAAACTCAATACGCGCATCCTTGAAGCACATATGCGTAACGGGGTGAGCATCGTAGACCCGCAGAGCACCTGGATAGATGTGACCGTCACCCTTGAGAACGACGTGACCATCCTACCCGGGACCCAGCTGCATGGCGCCACTAATGTAGCCACTGGCGCGGTTATTGGCCCTGACACCACCCTCACCGACGTCACCGTGAAAGAAAACGCCACCGTCATTCGCGCGCACGGGCAGGGAGCCATTATTGGTACAGGAGCCACGGTAGGCCCGTTCGCATACCTACGCCCCGGCACCGTACTTGGTGAGGACTCGAAGCTTGGCACGTTCTGTGAAGCGAAAAACTCCCAGATTGGTGACGGGGCGAAAGTACCGCACCTAACCTATGTGGGGGATGCAGAAATCGGCGACGGAGCGAACATCGGCGCCGGGTCTGTTTTTGCAAACTACAACGGGGTCACCAAGAACCGCACCGTTATTGGTGCGCACGCCCGTATGGGGTCCGGCGGTATCTACGTTGCCCCCGTGACCGTAGGCGATGGCGCCTACTCCGGTGCGGGCGCGCTTATCCGCAAGGACGTTCCAGCGGGTGCGCTCGCAATCTCTGAATTTTCCCAGCGCAATATCGAGGGCTGGGTGCTTAAAAACCGTGAGGGAACCGAACCGGCAGCGGCCGCGCAAGCCGCCAACGGGACGGGGGATCACTGACAAGAAAGCGAAAAACCATGAGTCACGAGATTACCAATCCGGGTGTGCGTAAACTTGCGGTGGTTTCCGGGCGTGCGCACCCCAAACTCGCGGAAGAAATTGCCGCAGAGCTGGGACATCCGCTGTTACCAACCTCCGCGTACACGTTTGCTAACGGCGAGACGTACGTACGGTTTGAAGAGTCGGTGCGCGGTGCCGACGCCTTCGTCATCCAATCCCACCCGGCCCCCATTAACGAGTGGCTCATGGAGCAGATCATTATGATTGATGCGCTCAAGCGTGCATCCGCTCGTTCCATTACCGTGGTGTCTCCCTTCTACCCCTACGCTCGTCAGGATAAGAAGCACAAGGGCCGCGAGCCCATCTCGGCACGTCTGATTTCGGACTTGTACAAGACCGCTGGTGCTGACCGCCTGATGTGCGTGGATCTGCACACTTCGCAGATTCAGGGCTTCTTCGACGGCCCGGTCGACCACCTCTTCGCCATGCCGGTCCTCGTGGACTACGTGCGCGGTCGCGTCGACCTGACCAACACCGCCATCGTCTCTCCCGACGCCGGCCGCATTCGCGTCGCCGAGAAGTGGTCGAAGAAGCTGGGCGGCGCGCCCCTGGCCTTCGTCCACAAGACCCGCGACACCACCCGCCCCAACGTCGCCGTCGCAAACCGCGTCGTCGGCGAGGTCGCAGGCAAGGAGTGCGTCCTGGTGGACGACATGATCGACACGGCCGGCACGATCACCGAGGCGATCAACGTCCTCAACAATGCCGGTGCCAAGAAGGTCATCGTCGTGGCCACCCACGGCATCCTCTCCGACCCCGCTGCGAAGCGTCTCTCCGAGTCCGGCGCCGCCGAGGTTGTCGTCACCGACACGCTGCCGATCCCCGCTGAGAAGCGCTTCGAGCAGCTCACCGTCCTCTCCATCGCGCCGCTCCTGGCTCGCGCGATCCAAGAGGTCTTCGAAGACGGTTCGGTCACATCGCTCTTTAACTGAGCGCCTCCCGCTTCACATCCGCCCTCGCCGTGAGGTAACCTATTGGGGTTGCTCCGGCGAGGGCGGATCCGTATCTGCCGTTATCGACAGGGCCTGAATTGAAATGCCACGCGTTTCCTTCACTCTGCCGACACCGACGCCGGACCTGAGAAACGAAGGAAAGACACATGAGCGACAACCCCGTCCTGCTTGCCGAAGAGCGTTCCGAGTTTGGTAAGGGTGCTGCCCGCCGCGCCCGCCGTGCTGGCAAGGTCCCCACGGTCCTCTACGGCCACGGCGCCGAGCCCCGTCACCTGGACGTTCCCGGCCACGACCTCTTCCTCATCGTTCGCGGCACCAAGAACGCGCTCGTTGAGCTGAAGATCGAGGGCAAGACCCAGCTGGCCCTCGTCAAGGACGTTCAGGTTCACCCCGTGCGCCGCGACATCCTGCACGCCGACTTCCTGGCCGTCAAGGCCGGCGAGAAGGTCGACGTTGAGGTCCCCGTCGTCGTCGTTGGCGAGTCCGCCCCCGGCACCGTCCACTCCGTCGAGGAGTTCACCATCCTGGTGAAGGCCCCCGCCACCTCCATCCCCGAGAGCCTCGAGGTTTCCATTGAGGGCGTCGAGGCCGGCTCCGCCGTGCACGTCTCCGACCTGAAGCTGCCCGCCGGCGTTGAGGTCGAGCTCGATCCCGAGACGGTCATCGTCGCCGTTCAGGAAGCCGCCCCTGAAGAGGCTGAGGAAGCCACCGAAGAGGCCGCCGCAGAGGGCGACGCAGAGGGCGACGCCGAGTGACGCTCGCGTAACGCACGCTTTCCACGAGGGGGCGAGGCTGATGCCTCGCCCCCTCGTCGTATCTGCGATACTTGGGGGCATGAGTGACCTCCACGTGATCATCCCCGCCGGCGGTGCTGGCACCCGCCTGTGGCCGCTGTCGCGCCGCCGCCGCCCCAAGTTCCTCCTCGACCTGGCGGGCACGGGCCGTACCCTCCTGCAGGGCACGGTGGACCGCCTGGAGGAGTCGGCCTCGTCGGTGACCATCGTGACCGGCCAGGCGCACCGCGACGGCGTGCTCGCCCAGCTGCCTGAGTTCGCCTCGTCGGATAATCGCACGCTTCTCATCGAGCCGTCGGGCCGCGATTCAATGGCCGCGATCGGCCTGGCCGCATACGTCGTGCGCGAGCGCTTCGGGGATGACGCGATCGTCGGGTCCTTCGCGGCCGACCACCTGATCGCCCGCCCCGAGCTGCTGCGCATCGCCGTCGAGACGGCGATCGGCGCCGCCCGCGAGGGCTACGTCGTGACGATCGGCCTGACACCCACGGAGGCGTCGACCGCCTACGGGTACATCGCACCCGGTCCGGCCCTCTCTGACGAGGCCGGGGAAGCCGACGCTGAGCGCGGCGCTCGCCGGGTCGCCGAGTTCGTGGAGAAGCCGGATGCCGACACGGCTGCCCGCTACGTGGCGGCGGGCTACCTGTGGAACGCGGGTATGTTCATCGTGTCGGCGGGCGTGCTTGCCGCCCATCTGGCCCGCCTGCTGCCCGACATGCACGCACGCCTGGAGACCGTCGCGCGCGCGTGGGGCACCCCCGAGTTCGATGAGGTGCTGGCGGATAACTGGCCGCACCTGACGAAGATCGCGATCGACCACGCCATCGCGGAACCCGTCGCCGCCGACGGGGGAGTGGCCGTCGTTCCCGCCGACGCCGACCTCGGATGGACGGACCTGGGTGACTTCGACGCCCTCACCGCCGTCGCGGCGGCCAGCGGGCGCCTCGGCGAGGCGCTGCGCATCGAATCCGACGGCGCCCCCGTCTTCGGCTCCACCGCCCACGACGGGGCGCCCGGGGCGCTCGTCGCCCTCGTCGGCGTCCCCGACGTCGCCGTCGCCCTCACCCCCGACGCGATACTCGTCACCCGCAGGGACCGCGCCCAATCGGTCAAAGCCGCCGTCGACGCGGTGGCGGCAGCGGGGCGCACCGACCTCCTCTAAGGACAAGGGACTGCCTCACGCGTCGCGGCCCACTGCCTCGGGGCGCGCCTCTCGCGCGGTGACGTGAGCCCCCCGCCCAGCCGCGGCTCGGCGGCGCTGGTAGCGTGATGGGCAGCAGACGCACTGACGAAAGGCACCCGACGTGAACAAACGGACCACTGCCGCCCTCGCGGCGACCGCGACGGCGGCCGCCCTGGCCCTCGGCGCGTGCTCGTCCACGCCCGCCGCTGTACCCGCCGACACAGCCAAGGTGTGCGCCGCCATCTCGGGCGCCCACGGAGATGCCTCCACAGATCCGGTGGCGCTCGCGCTTGCGGGCGGCGCGAGCCGGGCGTCCATCGCCTACGACAGCGCCACGGGCGAGGGGGCACCGGCGTCGCTCGTCTCCTCCGGCTGCACGCTCATCGTCGGCGCTGACTCCACGATGGCCTCCGCGATCTCCGAGGCCGCCCGCGCCAATCCCCGCACCAGGTTCGCGCTGGTGGGAGCCTCCTTTGTCGATGCCAAGGGACATGCGACGACGCTGAAGAACGGGTCCGTCGTCGATGTTGACGCCTCGCAGGCCGCCTACCTCGCCGGCTACGCGGCCGCCGGCATGACGACGACCGGCACGCTCGGCGTCGTCGGCGGCGCGCGAGACAACGTCACCAGCTCGCAGATGTCCGCGTTCTCGCAGGGAGTGGACGCCTACAACCTCGCCAACGGAACCTCCATCAGCGTCCTCGGCTGGAACACCGCCACCAACGACGGCACGTACGCGCAGGACGCCGACCAGGTGCGCGCTGCCACCTCCGACTTCATATCCCGAGGCGCCGACATCATCCTGCCCCTCGCGGGGGCGGCAAACCAGGGTGCGGCGCGCGCCGTGACGGAGGCCGCCAACCCGCTCGTGCGACTCGTCTGGTCGGGGCTGACCCGCCAGAACCTGAAGGGACTGACCCGCGACGAGGCCCAGTCAGCCGGGGACGTTCCCATGTCGGGCCAGTCGGGTGCCGCGCCCCAACAGGTGGTCGACACGCAGTCCTTCGCCGACGCGTTCAGCTACATCCAGATCTCCGACGAGGTGCGCGCCTCCATTGGCGCCCCGGTCCTGACGGGTATCGTCGTCGACTACTCGAGCGCCGCCGATAAGCTGATCTCCGACGCATCCGCGGGCGGCCCCTCCTCGACCGTTCCCGTGTCGCTGGTCTCCGGCGGAGTGATCCTCACCGGGTTTGGCTCCTACACGCCGATGCTCTCCGCCGACCTCAAGCTCGGGCTGTCCGACATGGCCGGCCAGATCGAGAGTGGTGGCCTGACGGTCTCCACCCCGTTTGACGCCTGAGGCTATACGCATGCGTGAGTCCGCCTATTGGAGAGGCCAACCCCGTTGACGCGGCGGCTACGAATTGCCGCACACGGAACGCCGGAGGGGACCCGTGGCGGGCTTACGTGAGGGGCGGCTGGCCATTGCGAGGAACGCTCGTCTAGATTGCCAGGTCACAGGGGAGATCGGAGATGTCCCGTAATCGTTGACCGTCGATGAGGGTTTCGAGGGTGTTCACGGCTTCACCACTGCCCGATGCGTGGGTTGCTTCGATGAGTTCCGGCAGGGCGAAGTGATACACGGTGTCGATGTCGCCTGTGCCCAGGGCCAGTGATGAAAGCCTGGACGGGGTGGGTTCCCCTGTGACCACAACGATGTGAGGGGTGCGGCCTTTCCTGTTTCGGATCAAGTTGAGGGCTTCTGAGCGGGCATTTTGTGCGCGGTCTGATCGGAGGGTCCACTTGCATGACACAACAGCATGCACGATGGGGTAGGACTGGTTACGGGCCAGTAGCGGCGAATAGGATGCGACGCCATCGATAAGGATCCCGGCTTCTTCCAGTTCCTGGAGAAGAACCGGATGACGCACAATCAAGACATCCGGCGAAATGCCGTACGAATTTCCGAGAATAGTGGCCAGAGTTGGATTCCGTGTGATCGCCTCAGCGAGTTCATCAAGGTGACGATACGGTTCGTATTGAGCGAGAAACTGCCCGTGACGCGCACTACCAACGTTGAGTACCTCCCATCGTCCGGGACGCAGGGCAGACAGCGCGGGGAACGTGTCACGCAGGAAGGAACTCACCGCATCTTCAAAGTTTCGGCCGGAGCTTTGGCCTTGTAGCTTGCGTATGCCGTGAGCTGCACCCAGGTTGTGCGCGATGGTTGCAGCAAGGTCGCGCGATAAGCGTTGAGACTTGTCAGCGTTGCTTGCCACTCCGCTTGAGTTGATCGATAGGGTGCCAGATTCGATGAGAGCACGGTGAAAACGACGACGAGCCTCCATCAGACCGATGCTCATGCAACCTCCTCGTTGCGCGCAGCTGAGGCGTTCAAGACCGACGCGATCTGCACGCCGACGGCCCGCGCAACCGGAGGTGGAAAAGCGTTACCAACCTGCCGGTATGCGTGCGTCTTTGCCCCGGTAATAGTCCAGTCGTCAGGAAAACCCTGGATGCGGGCAGCCATTCGGACGGTAAGGCGGGGTGCCCCTTGGAATCCCGGATCGGGGGCATCCGGTGCGATAGTTGATCCGTTGACGCCGAGTTCCGCCCAGGCGCGCCGAGCACGGGTAGGACCCAAGTCAGGGCCTCCGTGTTTCTTGGAGCCGCCAACAAGAGTCGGTGCGATGCGATTCGCTTGTGCCGCCCACGCCGACGCGCCCTCCCAGCCTCGTTCAGCCATGAGATCCGCGAGAGTTTCCCCCACGGTGGGCGCCGCATTCTGGAAGGGACTCGGGTACTCGAAGGAGGGTGCGGTGTCGTGGCGAAAGCCGACAGCGATGACGCGTGGCCGTAACTGTGGAACGCCGAAATCAGAGGCATTGAGAAGTTTCCACTGCAGCGAGTATCCGACCTGCGCCAGATGTTCTTCCACGCTCGCGCGGTAGGCATCAAACTTAGGGTCGAGGAGGCCACGAACATTCTCGATCATGATCGCGCGCGGACGTACGACGCTCACGAGTTCGATCATCGCGGGGAAAAGATCGCGTTCGTCGTCGGCGCCGAGCTGCTTGCCTGCGTAAGAAAACGGAGGGCACGGAACTCCCCCGGCAACCAGATCAACCCCGCGATACTCGTGAGCGTGGTCTCGAATCCAGGGAACGACGTCTCCTTCGATGACGTTCCACTGAGGACGATTCTCGCGAAGCGTGTTGCATGCGTGATGATCGATCTCGACGACGGCGAGATGATCAAATCCCGCTTGCTCCAGTCCAAGGGCTTGTCCTCCAGCACCGGCACAGATCTCGATAGATGTCAGAGTCATGTTCCGCCTTCCGTCGCTGTGCCCACCGGATGATTGTAGGCGAGCGAATGATGCAGGGAGAGGGGCGAAGCGCCGGCGGTCTGGGGCGGACGGGGTGTTGTCAATCATAAGCCCAGGCTACGGCTGGTCATACTCATCTGCGTCCGCCCAGGATCCCCGTTTGACGCCTGAGGCTAACGCGGCAGGCTCTTGGCCAGCAACGCCCCGGCGCACAGGGCGTCCGCGTCCAGGACGAACGCGGGATCGACGCAGTAGAGGCCCGGCCCCTGCGGGAGCGCAGGATTCGAGGACAGCGCCTCGGCCAGCGCGGCTCTCACCTCGCCATCAGGGACGGACGCGGTGAGCGAGCGCCCGTCTGAGGAAACGACGAGCCTCACGTCGCCCTCCTCGACGCGCCGCACGCCGACACGGTCGAGAAGCAGCGGAAGAATCCCCGAGGGATCCGCGCAGGACACGCTTCGCGGCGCGGGAGCGCCTCCGGCCACCGCGGTGATCCTCGCGGCCGCGCGGTCGACGTACGCCCCGACCATGCCCTCGCCGACCGATTCCCAGCCCCCGCACGCGCGCACAATCGAGGACTCGTCGCCGTTGGCCGCCGCGGCCTCGTCAATGAGAGCAAGCGCAGACGCAGAGGCCAGCGCTCCCTCGCTCGATCGGTCGACGGCGCGCCCGCCCAGGTACACCAGAGCGCGGGAGTTCTCCGTGACATACACGGCGCCGTCGGCCATCACCATGCGCACCGAGAAAGCGGTGAGGGGAGCGGGCAGCGCGCGCGGCATGACGAGCCCGTGCCCGCCGGCTCCCTCGACGATGGCAGCTCCCTCCCGTGCTCTCTCCATCCCCTCCGCGGTCTCGTAGCCGATGATCAGGCGGAAACGACCGCCCGTGGCGGCGGACAGGAAAGAAGCGATACCCGCAAAGAGCGACGGGCTAGCACAGCGTGTCATGTGCAGAGGGTAACACCACGAACGCGCGAGTGATAACCGTGCCCGCCACCTGGCCGCGGGGACCGCTTCCGCCCGCCGCCTAGCCGCGACACTGGGCGCTCGCGGCTATCCTGAGGGAAGCGACGAAGGAGGAATCATGCAGCTGACGGACGTGAGCGACCCGATTGCGCTCGCTCGCCAGATGATCGACATCCCCTCGGTGTCGGGACAGGAAGGCCCCCTCGCCGACGCGGTCGAGGCGGCGCTACGCGACGCGGGCTTCGGCACGGTCCCGGCCCTGGAGATCCTGCGCGACGGCGACGCGGTGTGTGCGCGCACCCAGCTGGGACGGGGCCAGCGTCTTATCCTCGCGGGGCACCTGGACACGGTCCCCATCGCCGACAAC
>ERZ773070.2599-NODE-2599-length-10113-cov-3.092762_pt1 | contig 10113 bp, 6 predicted proteins | sample MGYA00580618_ERZ773070 | MGnify/ENA primary metagenome ERZ773070 (study PRJEB29015, sample SAMEA2738023) | human oral metagenome | biome: human oral; feature: human-associated habitat; material: dental | place: China | collected 2019 ...
TATCCAGGGGCTTGGTTTTCAGTTTCAAACTGTAAGCATTATAAAATGTGCTTATTTTGACAAGGAAAGCCTATAATAACCAGATAAATTAATGAAATCATAAGTTTAAGTCTATTTTATCTAGCACAGATAAACCCCTAAAAGTTTTATCGGACACCAATAATTTATAATCATGCTATGTTAATGAACCCCTGAATACCTATGAGTGAGAGTTATCGTTATGTGTTATAAGTTTGCTATTTTAGTAGTTAAGAACTGATTTGAATTCAAGAACCTGTTTTGTAAACTCACAACTTTGTTTTACCACCTAAATTGATAACAGTGTTGTCTATAAAATTGTTATTTTATCAACCTTGTTGTTAAATAACATGAAAAAGTAATGATAACTTGGAAAATTATCACAATGTTACCGATGGGTAACTTATCTTTGCGGTTACCAATTGGTAACATAAACAAATAATAGAATGAAGAATCGAGAACAAATAGAAAGTAGAATACTCGAAGCTGTTGCATGTATCGTAGAAAGCGAAGGATTCGAGAAACTTGGTATCAATACAATAGCTTCAAAAGCTAATGTTTCGAAGATGCTTATATATAGGTATTTTGGTGGACTTGAAGAGTTAATTGCACAGTTTATAATGCAGAAGGATTATTGGGCTAATACTAGTACTGTTATTATCAATCCTCAATCTGTAGGAGACAGTATAAAGAATATGTTCCGTAAGCAGATCGAGCAATTACGAAACGATGTAACTCTACGACGTTTGTGTAGGTGGGAACTGTCCTGTAACAACACAAGCATTGAACAGCTTAGAAATAAACGTGAAGAAAATGGATGCAGCCTAATCAAACTGGTAAGTACATTAACAGGTTGTCCCAATATAGAGGTTGCCTCTTTAGCCAGTATACTCTCGGCTGCTATCAGCTATTTAGCTTTGATTGAAGACCAATGTTTGTCATATAACGGTATTTCTTTGCAAACTGATAAGGGCTGGGACGAGATAATGAAAGGGGTAGAAATGATAGTTGACTTATGGATAAAAAGTATTTAGGAATGAGAAAAGTAATTATTGTATTTGTTATTTTTATGGGATTTATGGATAATATAATGGCACAGAATCCAGACTATCTGTTTATGATTGAGAATGCTTGCAAGGCTCCTTCTGGGCATAACACACAGCCTTGGTTGTTTAAAATCAGAGAGTCAGAAATTGATATATACCCTGATTTGTCAAAAGAGTTACCTATCGTAGACCCAAGTCATCGAGAGTTATTTGTTAGCTTAGGGTGCGTGACAGAGAATCTTTGTATTGCTGCTCAGGAAAAGGGGTATCAGACCGAAGTTAAAGTTATTAAGAACTCCTTTATTCGAGTTCTACTTACAAAAGATAAGAAAAAGCAATTTGATTCTTCATTGTTCTCTCAAATCGCAGTAAGACAAACAAATAGAAGTGTTTATGATGGAAAAGAAATTCCTAAAGATAGCATTAATCTACTTAAAGCCACTTCTATTGACCCCTCTATCTCTATTTATTTTTACAAAAGGGGAACTGTTGATTATGAAAAGATTGCTAATATGGTTTATGCTGGTAATAGCTTACAAATGAATAATGAAGCTTTCAAATCAGAACTGACAAAGTGGATGCGTTATAATAAGAGACATCAGAATAATACAAGAGATGGATTGAGTTATGCTACTTTTGGTGCACCAAATGTTCCTCTATTCTTGGCAAAATTTATCATGTCAAAGGCTATCAACACGAAAACGCAGAATAAAGGTGATCGGAAAAAGATCGCTTCAGCATCTCATTTTGTACTTTTCACAACAAAAGATAATACAGTTGAACAGTGGGTTGCACTTGGCAGAACCTTGGAACGGATATTACTGCGTTCAACGCAGATGGGTATTGCAAATGCTTATCTCAATCAGCCTAATGAGGAAAATGATATTACAAAAGAAATGGTAAAGCAACTTCAAATCTCTAACGAGTATCCGACTATTCTTATAAGGTTAGGCTATGGAAAGAAAATGCCTTATTCGCTAAGACGCGATTATAGGGCATGTATTCTTCCTGCAGATTAAAGTCGAGAAGCATGAAGTAAGTTTTTGATATAGGTGAATCATCAAAATCTTTGGCGTGGTGGATATTTAGTAGGTTAGGATTGTCTGCCTAACATTTGTCTATCACGCTTGTATTTATAATCAAGGTAATTCCCAATTATTTTTTTTATTTAGTTTGCTGTCATATTTAACACTCTTGGTACTGTGTTTATTATCAGTACTTTATAACCAATAATAGAGTGATAGGAATGACAGCAAACTTTTATTTTATAATGTTGTCTTGTTAACCCCCACTTTCATATCTCTAATTTGTAGAATAGTACAATGTTAATAAAAACGCTGTATGCCAATGAATGAGAGCTATAATACGAACTTGTAAGTTATGTGTTATTGCTTAATACTTGTGGCATTTATGCCTAACACATATTGTGCGGATGCTTAGCACCAATGGTGCGGAGGGTAAACTCCCTATGCAAATGGCTCTTTGTGATAGGGAGTAACTTATAGAATAACCTATGTTTTCAGTGAAACTGCAGGGTAATTATAAGGGATATTATTACCAGTTAATTCCAAATCCGATACTTGCAAAGATGACAGTTCGGTCTTTGTAGAGATTTGTTCGTGAGTTGTAATGGCGGACGCCCAATCCGAATCTTGGCTTGATTTTACAGGTTCCTAAGTCGGTGAACGCCATTGCCTCGTAGTAGTCATATTTCCAATCACTATTTTTTCGTTTCATATTACTGCCATATCCGATTTGTGCACCAATATTACAATTCTCTGTGTGATAGACTACGTAGCCAAGATTTAAGCCTACAATGTGACTATGAGCATAGTCTTTAACCCCATTTTCTTTAAAGAGAGCGATAGCGTTCTCATATCTAAGGTCTGCATATAGGTTATCGGTAATATTATAACCTAAGTCGCAACAGAGTTCGTAGGGCTTAAACTGTTTTGAAAGTCCTGTCCCTTGAACCTGCATTAAGGTCCTAAATGTCCCTTTCTGTGAGAATGCTGCTATTGGAATTAGTAATAGGAAAAGAAGGACAAGTCTTTGTCTCGTTTTCGAAACAAGGAATTCTACGTAAGATGGTTTTCTCATTGTAACTGGATTTACTCAATTAATTAATACTCGTTACAAAAATAGAAAATATAATGTTTCATGTCAAGTTTTTTTGGAGATAAAGTTTGAAAGTCTTTTTAAAACGACGTTCGGTTGTCGATAGGTAAGTGATACGTAGATTAGATGAGTTTGTATGTGAATTAATTTGCTGTCATTCCTGTCACTCTCTATGAGTTCTTAAATGCTTAATATATAGGATTTTAATGAGAAATGTTAAAATGACAGCAAATGAAATTATACTTATATTTGTATTAAAGCTTAACTCTTTGATAGTATTATGATATAACGAAGAACATTCCCAACGAATGGTTTATTTAGAAGATGGTGTTTCGAATTCGTAATTAACCTTTACGGCTTTGTCACGTGACAATTGTCCAGGGTTGGTTCCTGGTTCTCCTTCTGGTACTTCACGATGATAGAATGCATAGAATTGAGTCCAAGCATCTAAGATTTTTCCGTTGTTATCGTGGAAGGACATTGGGATTGTTGAGAAAATAGGAAGACCATGGTGGTCGACAAATGATTTCTGAATCAATTCGCTACAATAGATTTCTTTGTCATCAGGCATGTAGAAACGATCGTATGGTCGACCGAGGTAGCTTAATGCTTGCTTCATAGAAGTATTCATATCACAATCAACAATTACTCTACCTACAGCAATGTGCGGTTTTCCATCTTTCCATTTTGAACGATTAAGGAAGGTGGTAAGAGGGGTAAGTGACACTGCTTTGCCGTAAGCTTCCAAAGCATAATCGACACTATCCGTATGATGGAAGATAGCCACGTGGTCAATCTTTAATCCATTAATGCCTTGCGTTGCATCTGTGATAGGGTTGCTTGTCTCCTTCACAACGAACATGAGGTCGCCCTCGTGCAAGTTATGTAATGATATGTTATCATCTTGGAAAGTATCAGCAGAACAACCTGCTAAGAAAATAAGACATACCAAGATGAGGTTTGATAGAATTTTCTTTAGTTTCATAATAGTTTACTTTATGTGTGTGTTATGTTTAAGTTTCGTCGGGAGTATTCTTATGGGTAAATAAAAAAAGCGACTATCTTTTGGAGGATAGTCGCCTTTTGTGTTTTATGTTAGAACTCTGCGTTCTTTGGAGTACGTGCGAATGGGATTACGTCACGGATGTTTTGCATACCAGTAACGAAGAGGATGAGACGCTCGAAACCGAGACCGAAACCGCCGTGTGGGCAGGTTCCGTACTTACGAGTATCAAGGTACCAGTCGTAAACCTCACGTTTCATACCACGATTATCGATCTCTGCAAGTAACTTGTCGTAATTCTCTTCACGGACAGAGCCGCCAATAATCTCACCGATATGTGGGAAGAGAACGTCTGTTCCCTGCATTGTCTTGCCATCAGGGTTCTTCTTCATATAGAACGACTTGATTTCGCTTGGATAGTCGGTCATGATAACAGGACGCTTGAAGTGTTCCTCTACGAGATAGCGCTCATGCTCACTGCTGAGATCCATTCCCCAACCAGTGATTGGGAACTCGAACTTCACACCATCAGCAACTGCTTTCTGAAGAATCTCTATACCTTCTGTGTAAGTTAGGCGAACAAACTCTTCCTTGAGTACACCCTCCAAGCGAGCAATCAGTCCCTTGTCAATCCTCATATTGAGGAACTCAAGGTCGTCCTTGCAATTCTTCAATGCCCAGCGAACGCAGTACTTGATGAAGTCTTCCTCAAGATCCATCAGTTCGTCCTTATCAATAAAGGCAACTTCGGGCTCAACCATCCAGAACTCTGCCAAGTGACGAGGTGTATTAGAGTTCTCTGCACGGAAGGTAGGACCGAAAGTATAGATAGCACCCAATGATGTTGCACCGAGTTCACCCTCAAGTTGACCAGATACAGTAAGGTTTGTGCGCTTACCGAAGAAGTCTGCGCTGTAATCAACCTCACCATTCTTTGCAACGCAGTTAAGGTCGAGTGTAGTCACTTGGAACATATTACCAGCACCCTCAGCATCACTACCTGTAATCAGTGGAGTATGGAAATAATAGAAACCATGCTCATGGAAATACTGATGGATAGCGATTGCCATATTGTGACGAATACGGAATACAGCACCGAAGGTATTGGTACGAAGACGCATGTGACCATACTTGCGCATGTACTCAAAACTCTGTCCCTTCTTCTGCATTGGGTAGTCGCTTGGGCAGAGACCGTAGATTTCAATCTCCTTACACTGAATCTCTGAGGTCTGACCAGCACCCTGACTCTCTACGAGCGTACCAACAACGCTGATACAAGCACCTGTTGTGATGCTCTTTAGCTTGTCTTCGTCGATAGTCGAAGGGTCAACAACAACCTGGATGTTCTTAATCGTAGAACCATCATTCAAGGCGATGAAGTCAACAGCCTTGCTGCTTCTATGAGAACGAACCCATCCCTTTACGTTGATATCCTTACCAAAATCGGTGCAAGCAAGTGCATCGACGATTTTTGTTCTTTTCATTTGTTATATTGTAATTAGGTACTCCCCAAGTCTTTCAAAAGGAGAGGAATGTTGTTTGCCAATCTGTTTAATGCTTTAATAATAGCATTGCTTGGTCTCTCACATCCACTTCTTTTGAGAGGTTTGGGGAGGTTTCTATTTTATTCAAACGCACCCATACGCAGCATGTCAACCTCCTTCTCAGTGAGGAAGCGCCAGTCACCACGACGTACGTTCTTCTTTGTCAAACCAGCAAACTGTACACGGTCGAGTTTTACGACGCGATAGCCGAGGCTCTCGAAGATACGACGTACGATACGGTTCTTACCGCTATGAATCTCAATACCAACCTGTGTCTGATCTTGTGGATCAGCATATTCGATTGCGTCAGCCTTGATCTCGCCATCTTCCAACTCAATACCGTCAGAAATCTTCTGCAAGTCATTAGCTGTAACAGCCTTATCAAGGAATACGTGATATACCTTCTTCTTCAAGAACTTAGGGTGAGTAAGCTTTGAAGCGAGGTCGCCATCGTTAGTAAGGAGCAGTACACCAGTTGTGTTACGGTCGAGACGACCAACTGGATAGATACGCTCTGGACAAGCACCCTTCACGAGGTCCATAACAGTCTTACGCTGCTGTGGGTCGTCGCTTGTAGTAACATAATCCTTTGGTTTGTTCAGAAGAACATAAACCTTCTTCTCCAATGAAACCAACTTGTCCTGGAAATATACCTCATCAGTACGCAGAACCTTGCTACCGAGCTCCTTAACAACCTCGCCATTTACGGTTACTGCACCAGAAAGGATGAATTCATCAGCCTCGCGACGTGAGCAAACACCAGCGTTAGCAAGGTACTTGTTCAAGCGGATTGGCTCATTAGGATCGAAGTTCTCCTCCTTGTATTCAATGCGCTTCTTGAGTGAATACTTTGCATTTGGATCATAATCAGCACTGTGCTGACGGTAACCACCCTGGTTGTATCCGCCACGGTTGTTATAACCACCGCGATTATTGTTGTATCCACCACGGCTTTGGTATCCACCGCGATTGTTATTATATCCACCACGGTTATTGTTGTATCCACCACGGCTCTGATAACCACCCTGCTGACGAGGCTGGTATCCACCCTGACGTGGCTGATAACCGCCCTGATTTGCCTGATAGTTTGTTTTCTCCTCACCCTCAGCACCATTGTTGGCATTGTAGCGTGGACGATAAGCCTGTGGCTGATAGCCATTCTCATCATTGTTGTAACGTGGACGATAGCCACCCTGCTGTGGACGACTTTGGTATCCACCACGGTTGTATCCACCCTGCTGGCGTGGCTGGTAACCGCCTTCCTCACCGTTACTGTTGTAACGTGGACGATAACCACCCTGCTGTGGACGGCTCTGATAACCACCACGGCTGTTATATCCGCCGCCATAGCTATTCTGACGTGGACGATAGCCACCCTGCTGTGGACGACCTGCACTCTGTAAGCCAGAGCCGAAGCCCTCAGGACGGAATCCGCCTTCGTCATTGCTGCTATTAGCCTTGTCGCTGCTATAAGCGCGCTGGCTGTGAATACGTGGACGTTGTGTACGTCCTGTGCCACGGTACTCTCTTTGATAGCCGCCTTGTTCGGCTGCTGAATAGCCGTCGCGGCTGTTCTCATTCTGCTCAGACTGAACTTCTTTGTTCTCGAATTCTTCTGCCATAATTGTTTTACTTTTAATTTGATACTACTGGCCTCACGGCCAATTTGTTATTACTTTTTTGTTGTTTTATTAAAATATCGAACTCCGTTTGATGGAGATACTCAGTTTAATTTCTTCTTCTTTGACTCTATAGGAGTAGTTAAATTCCTGTATAGTTATATGGAGTGATAGCCATTAGTTCGGCTTTCACGCTGTCGCTGACGTTGAGTGTCTGCACGAATGCGTGTATTCTCTCCTCTGTCATCTTCTCGTTTGTACGTGTGAGTGCCTTCAATGCCTCGTAAGGATGTGGATAGGCTTCACGGCGTAAGATGGTCTGAATGGCTTCTGCCACAACTGCCCATGTGTTTTCAAGGTCCTCTCTCAACTTCTCTTCGTTGAGGATGAGTTTGCGAAGACCCTTCAATGTACTCTGTATTGCAATAACGCTATGTCCAACAGGAACGCCAACATTACGCAAAACTGTTGAGTCTGTAAGGTCACGCTGCAGGCGACTTACTGGCAACTTCTGTGCCAAGAACTGTAAGATTGCGTTTGCTATACCGAGGTTACCCTCACTATTCTCAAAGTCGATTGGGTTTACCTTGTGTGGCATTGCACTTGAACCAACCTCTCCTGCCTTAATCTTCTGCTTGAAATACTCCATTGAGATATACATCCAGAAGTCGCGGTCAAGGTCGATGATGATGGTATTGATACGACGAATGGCATCAAACACGCTACCTAAGTGGTCGTAGTTGCTAATCTGTGTAGTCCACTGCTCACGCTCTAACCCTAATTTCTCACTGACAAAGCGATTGCCAAAGGCACGCCAATCATGCTGTGGATAGGCTACGTGATGCGCATTAAAGTTACCTGTAGCACCACCAAACTTAGCTGTCATCTTGCAGTTGCGCAAGGTTGCGAGCTGCTCACTGAGACGATAAACATATACCTCAACCTCCTTACCCAATCGAGTAGGAGAGGCTGGCTGACCATGTGTCTTTGCCAACATTGGTACGTCCTTCCATGCTTCAGCGTATTCCTTCAGTTGCGCAATCAGTTCCTCAACCTGTGGATAGAATACTTCTTCGAGGGCTTCCTTGACAGACAATGGCACACTTGTGTTGTTGATGTCCTGTGAAGTTAGTCCGAAGTGGATGAACTCCTTGTAGTCATCGAGTCCGCCAATCTTATCAAACTCCTCTTTGATGAAGTATTCAACCGCCTTTACGTCGTGATTAGTAATACTCTCAATCTCCTTCACACGTGCTGCTGCAGCCTCATCGAAGTTGCGATAGATGTCGCGTAACTGTTCAAAAAGTGCGCTGTTAAAGCTTTTCAGTTGTGGTAAAGGTAATTCGCAAAGCGTGATGAAATACTCAATTTCTACGCGAACACGATAACGGATAAGTGCATACTCTGAAAAATAGTCAGCAAGACATTCTGTTTTGCTTCTATATCGTCCGTCAATAGGTGATACGGCTGTTAATGCGTCAAGGGTCATAATCTTATTTATTAATATGGTGCAAATTTAGCAATAAAATCAGTAATAGCGCAAATAATAATAATAATAATATCAAAAAGGATGCAGATAAAAGCTGAATAAAACAAAAAAGACTTCACAACAATGTTGCAAAGTCATCATCTTTAAGTTTTAAAGGTGGGCGTTGACGGATTCGAACCGCCGACCCTCTGCTTGTAAGGCAGATGCTCTAAACCAACTGAGCTAAACGCCCTTACTTCTTGTAAGCGGTTGCAAAAGTAATGATTTAATTTGAACTCTGCAAACTTTCTTCATCCTTTTTTACTAATTAGTTCTGAAAAACGGGATTATAGTTGTTGTGTTGGGTATAAATCTAGTGTGGGGATGTTTCAAGGCTAATTGTTTGTATAAGGTTCGCCCTGTAAGTAGTCCGTGAGAACTAATACTTACAGGGCGAAGCAATGTTATGAATATCTTTAACTGATGATAAAGTTCAAGACAAAGAGAATCGCCAATATACAGAGTGTCAAGTTAAGATCTTTCCATTTCGCTGTACATACCTTCATAAACACAAATGACAAAATACCCAAACAGATACCATCAGCAATAGAGTAGCAGAGCACCATGGTTATCATTGTGATGAAGGCAGGGAATGACTCTGTAATATCATTCAAGTTAATCTTCTTCACGGAATCAATCATCAATACACCTACCATAACCAAGGCTCCACTTGTTGCAGCACTTGGAATAAGCATGAAGATAGGGGAGAGGAAGAGGGATACAAGGAACAGAATACCTACAAAGAATGCGGTTACACCAGAACGACCACCTTCGGCAATGCCGCTTGCACTCTCAACGTAGGTAGTGAGGGTCGAACTACCTAACATCGCACCGCAGGTTGTACCGATAGCATCACTCATCATAGCTTCTTTTACGCGTGGGATATTACCATTTGGTTCCACAATACCCGTCTTATCTGCTAAGCCCATAAGAGTTCCAATCGTATCAAAGATATTTACCAATAACAATGAAAAGACAACCAATACTGTCTTGAGGTTCAAAAGACCACTAAAGTCGAACTTACAGAATATCGGGCTAATATCTTGTGGTGCAGAGAAAGGCATCCAACTACTAGGAATAACCGTTACTCCTAAAGGAATACCGATGACTGTTGTAATAATAATACTCCAGAAGAGCGAACCTTTGACATTCTTAGCCATTAACACGCCACTCAATAAGATAGCAATTATACCAAGAATACAACTAGGAGTGAAAGCACCAAGACCAACAAAGGTGG
>ERZ773070.2604-NODE-2604-length-10101-cov-5.996118_pt1 | contig 10101 bp, 7 predicted proteins | sample MGYA00580618_ERZ773070 | MGnify/ENA primary metagenome ERZ773070 (study PRJEB29015, sample SAMEA2738023) | human oral metagenome | biome: human oral; feature: human-associated habitat; material: dental | place: China | collected 2019 ...
TTTCCCGCATCAGCGCGACTGTCATAATATAACACGCTCATATTCTTTCGTCAAGTATATTTTCAAGGTTTTTCATTATTTTTGCATATTATATTTTTCTTTCCATATAATATTTATCGATTGCGCGTTGATTGTTCCTTGTTTCTTTCATTTGCCTATGGTATTCTATGATAGAATTTATCCAAGAGAAATGTCTCCTGAAAGGAAATTGATATGCCGAAAAATCCGGTAAAGCATCAGTGCAGCTTCTGCAAGCGCATCATCGACGTGCGCGATCAATACGATATGCCGATCTACGATCCGAATACAGGCTTTGCAATCTGCAAGGACTGTGTGCGTGAGATCAACCGTTTCCTCGACGAGCACGACGCGTCCGTCTCCTCGGAGGAGCGCACATCGTTCCGCATGCAGCTCGACGACGTGCTCGAAAAGACGCGCCCGCACCTCATCAAAGAGTATCTGGACTCCTATATCATCAAGCAGGACCGCGCGAAAAAGATCCTCGCCGTCGCGGTCTACAATCACTATAAGCGCATGAAGTACGGCTACGAAAAGGAAGGCGAGGAGACGGAGATCGAGAAGTCGAACGTCATTATGCTCGGGCCCTCGGGCTGCGGCAAAACGGCACTGCTCTCCCATCTCTCGAAGCTCCTCGACGTGCCGTTCGCGGTGACGGACGCCTCGAGCCTGACGGAGGCGGGCTTTGTCGGCGCGGATGTCGAGGTGGCCGTGCGCAATCTCTACTACGCGGCGGACAAGGACGTGGAGCGGGCAGAGCACGGCATCATCTATCTCGACGAGTTCGACAAGATTGCGCGCAAGTCCGGCGCGAACAACTCCATCACCGCCGACCCCGGTCACGAGGGCGTACAGCAGGCACTGCTGAAGATGCTTGAGGGCAGTGTCGTGGAGTTCACGGCGCGCGGGCAGCGCAAGCATCCGGAGGCGCCGACCATCAAGGTGGACACGAAGAACATCCTATTCATCGTCGGCGGCGCGTTCGTCGGCATCGAGAAGGTGATCTCCAAGCGCCTCAAAAAGGGCAATGTCGCCATCGGTTTCGGTGCAGAGGTGCGCGGCAAGGACATCGAGAAGGAGTTCGATACGCTCATTCATCAGGTGACGCCCGAGGATCTGATGGAGTACGGCATCATCCCCGAGATCATCGGACGTCTGCCCGTCATCTGCACGCTTGAAACGCTCTCCGAGGACGACCTCCTGCGCATTCTGACCGAGCCGAAGGATGCGCCCGTCAAGCAGTATGAAAAGCTGCTCGCGATGGACAATGTCGAGCTGATCTTCGAAGAAGACGCCCTCCGCGCCGTCGCCAAGAAGGCGATCGAGCGAAAGACGGGCGCGAGAAGCCTCAAGGGCATCATCGAGGACACGATGCTCGACGTGATGTTCGAGATTCCCAAGTCCGAAGAAAAGCGCCGCGTGACGATCACGAAGGAATGTTTGGAAGAAGGAAGAGAGCCGAAAATCGAAGTGATTGGATAGACGATGAGTTTTTTCCTCGTTGAACTTATCGAGGTTGAGAAATTTAGCCATCTTGAATCGCTTGCACACATATAATGAGTATGCTATACTGAACATGGCAGGAATGAAAGAGCAACTTCCATAACATGTACGCGAAAATCCCCCCAAGTCACCTCTTGGGGGGATTCTTCTTATGCTTATGCGCTTTCCGTGCGCTTTTTTGCGCCGCGATACGATTCGGCGAGAATCTGGATCGGGTGGTAGACGACCTGCGGCATGTTGTTATGCACGATACCGTCCGTGATGTGCATGCGGCAGCTCGGGCAGCTCGTCGCCACGAGGTCTGCGCCCGTCGCGTTGATGTTGTTGCACTTCCTGTCGTTGATCTCACGGCTCAGTTCGTAGTGCGCCATGCAGAAGGATCCGCCGCAGCCGCAGCAGCGGTCGTGCTCTTTCATCTCGACGAATTCTACGCCCGGAATGGCCTTCAAGACCTCGCGCGGCTGCTCGGTGATGCCGAGACCGCGGATCATGTGGCACGGATCGTGCATCGTGACCTTCTTGTGGACAGGATTCAAGGTGTCCGTACGGAAGCCCTTCTCGATGAGAAGTTCGCTGATTTCTCGTACCTTCGCCGCCATCTTCTCAGCGCGAGGACGCCATTCGGGATCGTCCTTGAGCCACTCGGGATAGTGCTTCAAGGCCTCTACGCACGAGCCGCAGGCGCCGATGATGTAGTCGACATCGAGATCTTCAAAGACGCGGATCGTGTTGCGTGCGAGCTGGTTCGCGAGGTCGAAGGCGCCCGACACATGGATCGGCGTGCCGCAGCAGTGCTGTTTCGACGGCAGAACGACCTCGATGTCGTTCGCCTTGAGCACGTCGATGACGGCGTCGCCCATGTCCGTGTACATGTAGTTGATCGTGCAGCCCGTGAAGAAGGCGACGCGGAACTTCGGGTTCGCTACCTTGATGACCTCGGGATATTGGCTGCGCAAAGGACGCGCAGCAATCGGCGGCGTTGCACGCGTCGCGTCCATGCCCGGCATGGGAAGGCGCGACTGCACGGCGTTCTTGCCCGGCACTTCCTTGAAGGTCATCCAGCCGAACATGCCGCCGAGCTTCAGCGCGGTGTCGAAGAGCGGGCGGTTCTGCAGGAGACGGAAGACGTTCTTCTTGATCGGGTGCAGGCCGCGCGCCTTGACGGCGGCGTTCCTGCCGCGCAGGATCAGCTCGTCGGCTGCGACGCCGCACGGGCAGTTCGCTGCGCAGCTCTTGCAGTTCAGGCACATCGCCATGATGTGGTCAAATTCCGCCGAGATGGGAATTTTGCCCGAGAGATATCCCTGCATCAGAGAGATCTTGCCGCGTGCGACCATCTGCTCCTTGCCGGTCTCGCGGTAAATCGGACAGACGGCTTGGCAGTTCCCGCACTTCATGCAGTTTGCCATCGCGTCCTCGATGTCAGCGAGGAGCGATGTGTCTTGCTTGTTCAGGTCTGCCGCCGTAAATTTTTTCGTATCTTCAGCCATAGGTCAGCACTCTCCAATCAATTTGCCCGGGTTCAGAATGAGGTTCGGGTCGAGTGCGCGCTTGATCTGGCGCATGGCCTCCATGCCTTCCTTGCCGTGCTGCAGCTCCATCCAAGGCAGCTTGCCGAGGCCGATGCCGTGCTCGCCCGAGAGCGTGCCGCCGAGCTCGACCGCACCGCGGAAGATGTCGTCCATCGCCTCGTGGACGCGCTTCGTTTCTTCTTCGTCGCGCAGGTCGCAGACGATCGTCGGATGCATGTTGCCGTCGCCTGCGTGGCCGAACGTGCCGATCGTGACGTTGTGATCCTTCGCTGCCTTCTTGACGATGGCGAGGAATGCCGGGATCTTGCTTCTCGGCACGGTCGCATCTTCGACGAACGTCGTCGGACGCAGCTTCGCAAGGCACGGAAGCGCCATGCGGCGAGCCGTCCAGAGCTGTTCCTTGTGCTTCGCGTCGCGGGCAAGCGTGACCTCGCGTGCGTTGTTTTCCTTCAGAACCTTCATGACCTTGTCCGCCTCGTCCTCGACGACGACGGGATGACCGTCGACCTCGATGAGGAGGATCGCGTCAGCGTCCGTCGGCAGGCCGACGTGCATGAAGTCCTCGACCGTGCGGATCGTTGCGTTGTCAAGGATTTCGAGCGTCGCAGGGATGATCTTCGCGGCGATGATGCCCGAGACGGCGCGTCCCGCATCCTCGATCGTATCGAAGATCGCGACCATGCTCTTCGTCTTCTCCGGCGCGGGAACGAGCTTCAAGAGAGCTTTCGTGACGACGCCGAGCGTGCCTTCCGAACCTGTGAAGAGCTTCGTCATGTCGTAGCCCGAGACGTCCTTGACGTTCTTGCCGCCCGTATGAAGCACATCGCCGTTCGCGAGGACGACTTCGAGGCCCTGCACATAGTTCTTCGTGATGCCGTATTTGAGTCCACGCAGGCCGCCCGAGTTCTCCGCGATCGTGCCGCCGAGGCTCGCCGTCTTGACCGTGCCCGGATCAGGCGGGTAGATGAGGCCGAACTGCGCGATATGGTCGTTGATGTCCTGTACGATGACGCCCGCCTCGACCTCGGCGATGAGGTTTTCGAGATCGACGTCGATGATCTTCTTGAAGCGGAGCATCGAGAGGACGATGCCGCCCTTCAACGGCGCCGTACCTGCCGAGAGGTTCGTGCCCGAGCCGCGCGTGTAGACGGGGATCTTGTGCTCGTTCGCAAACTTCAAGACCTTCGAGACTTCCTCCGTCGTGCCGGGGCTGACGACGACATCCGGCATGTAGATGTGACCGGGCGTAGCATCATAGGAGTAGGAGTAAAGTTCCTCTTCCTTCGACTGAACATTCTCCGCGCCGACGATCTTCGTCATTTCTTCTACCAGCTGCTGCTTTTCCATTTAGTGTGCACCTCTTTCATGATGGTGTTAATCATAGATAAAAACTATAAGGAGATAAACCTCCTATAATCCTAAGTATCGCAATATTTTTCGTATTTGTCAATGGAAAATTGCGACTTTTTTCGATTATCCCTATGGTTTTTCTATGAAAATCCAAGAGGTCAAGCTCAAAGGGAAGAGAGCGCTTGGCTTTTTCATATAAGGGCGGCGTATAATATCCACGATAGACAAATTCATTTTAGTAAATCTATGCAAAATAGACAAATTTATTTTACTTATTTCATGCAAAATAGATGATTTTCTATTGATCTGGCTGTATGCGAAGACGAATTCGGAAGGCATCCTGTCGAAATCCTCGCTGTGTACCCCTCATATTTCTGCATTTACAAATGGAGGTGCATGGTATATATTTATTGTTGACTTGACCAAGGAAGTAGTATGAAGAATTCGGAGTTGAAGCGTTCTCCACACGTCATGATGGACAGGAAGTCAAGACGGGTACGCTTAAAGCCATCATGAAACAAGCTGGATTGAAATGAAGAGGAGGTGGTGTCATGCGTCATCATAGCGACAAGATTGCGTACTTTCTCATCGCCTTGGCCGTCTGCCTCATCCTCATGGCGCTGTCGACGTACAAGACGACGCGTATGGCGAACACGATCCTCTATACTTCCGTCGCCATCTCGCTTCTTGCGGAGAACGTCCCGAAGGTCGTGGAGATTCCGCTGCATTACGCATATCCCGTGAAGTGCATCGAGTATTTCATGTTCTTCCTCGCCGTCCTCTGCTTCATCACGGTTCTTCTGCGCCATCTTCATTTGTTTTAGGCAGAAGGGTTGATTCATCCATAAGGCTTTGTGGAACAATCTGCTGAGGTATGCTATACCTTAATAAGGCAATAGAAAAGCCCCCAAGACCGTAACTTGGGGGCTTTTCGTGTACTGGTTTTGACCATAATAACGTTCGCCATCTTTAGTATAGCATATTCGGTTGTCTGTGTGCAAGAGCACTTGGTCAAAGTCAGTTTTGCCGTCCTTTCCCGGGACCGTCCGCAGCTACGGCTACGGCGGTTTCGGCGAAGGTCTTCATATCGTTCTCCATGTGGAGCGCGGCGTCAATGAGGCGCATGCCGAGCGAGGCCGCGACGCCGCAGCTTGCAGGAAGAGCGAGCGCGAGATAGTCGGACTGGACGTGCAGCAGGTAGGGCTTGAGCGTGGGCGCAAGGGTTTCGGCAAGGTGCGCGACGCTTTCCGTTGCGGGATCGTCGAGCAGGATGAGGCAGCGGTTTTCGGCGGCGGCGCAGAGGACGCCGAGGATGGCGGCGGCTTCTCTTTGGAGTGCGGGTGGAAGGCTCTGCAGCAGGCTAAGGATCGCTGTTCCCTCCTTTGCCGGACGGAATGCTTCGTCATAATGTGCAGCCTTCTCCCTTGCCGCCTCGTCCGTTTCTGCGGTGAGCGCGAGTCCGAGGAGCGAGCCGTCTGCGGCAAGCTCCCGCGCGATCTTCCGGCCGAAGGCGAAGGATTCGGCAGGCTTGCTGTCCCGGTCGAGCAGCGCGAGCGTCACGGGCGCTTCGGCGTGCGCAGCGAAGGCGGAGGTGAGCCGCTTTTGCCGCGCGGAAGGTTCTTTTGCCGCGAAGATGAGCAGCGCTCGCCGCGCGCCGAGCGGCGGCCGCGCCTCGCCCGTGATGCCTGCGAGGCGCACGGCGAGTTCTTCGAGCCGTCCGAGGCTGTAGATGGGCTTGGCGAGACTGTCGATGCGTTTTTGCGAGGCGGCCATGGCGATAGTGTCGAGCGTGGGGAACGAAGGCAGAGCGAGGTCGTCGGGTGCATCATCCGCGTCATCGGACATGCTTTTCGACAGGAAACGATACGGCACTGCCTTCATCTCGTCCTGTGCCTCTTTTGTTTGCGCCGCATCCGCCGCAGCTTTTCGCCTCCAGACGTGCGCTTCCTTGTCGTCGCTTGCCGCCGCATCCTCTGCGAAGAGGCTTTTTGCAGCTTCGATCGCGGCATCGAGGAAGTCAGCGACGATGGACGATCCCGTTGCTTCGCCGAGGCGAAAGCGCATGTCCATATAAGGTGTGAGGCCGAGCTTCTTGAGAATGGCGGCATGCGCCGGCTCTGCCGCGAGGTGCGAGGGCAGGAGATAGCCCGTGACTGCGGGCGCGAGTGCCTCGGCAATCAAGGCTGCCGCGCCCGTGTTGAAGCCGTCGAGGATGACGACGGCTCTTCTTCTCGCCGCACCGAGAATGAGTCCTGCGATGCAGCCAAGCTCGAAGCCGCCGACCTTTTGCAGCACGTCGATGCCGTCGCTTGCGTCGGGGCGGTTGACGGCGAGGATTTGGCGCACGACCTCGATCTTCTTTTTCAGGCGTTCGTCGGAGATATTCGTGCCGCGCCCCGTCGCCTGCTCGGGCGTAAGACGGCACAGGCAGGCGGCGATCGCTGCGCTCGCCGTCGTGTTCGATATGCCCATTTCGCCCGGCAGGAAGCAGCGGCAGCCCTCGGTGGTGAAGTCTTCGGCGAGGCGGATGCCGACGGCGAGCGAGCGGAGCGCTTCCTCGCGCGTCATGGCGGCTCCTTTGGCGGAGTTCTTCGTGCCGTGCGCGATCTTGCGGTCGATGAGCGAAGGTAAGGACGGCAGCGGTGCCTTGATGCCGAGGTCGGCGACATGAAGATCGCTTCGGGCGAAGTTTGCGAGCGCGTTGGCGACCGCGCCCTTGGCGAGCAGGTAGTTCGCCGTCATCTGCGCCGTCGTCTCGGGCGGATAGGCGCTGACCTGCATTTCGGCGACGCCGTGATCGGCACAGCAGATCAGCGTGCATTTCTTTGGCTTTTCGAGATGCTCCCATGTACTCTTCGTCGCGCACATATAGCGGTCGAGGAGGGTGGCGAGTGCGCCGAGACCGACGCCTTGCGGCAGCTTTTCCTGCAGATCGCACTGCAGATGCTCGCCTGCTCTATCGTCGGGCGGCTCGATGGCGCGAATGGTATCGTGCACGAGAGCGGCGGCGTCCGTTCGGTGCAGATCGCCTCCTAGGGGGGCGGCGGTTTGCTTCATATCGCTGCCTCCTTCGGCACCTGTTTCAAGGAAAGGCCGATGCGCCCGCGCTCCTCGTCGACCTTGATGACCATGACGTTTACGATGTCGCCGACGGATACGATGTCGAGCGGATGCTTGACGCGCTTCTTGCTGAGTTCTGAAATGTGGATGAGCCCCGCCGTCTTGATGCCGATGTCGACGAATACGCCGAAGTCCGTGATGTTGCGCACCGTGCCGCGCATGACGGCGCCTGCCTTGATGTCGGAGAGCTTGACAATGGCTTGGCGCGTCAGGGGCGCGGGCAAGTCTTCGCGCGGGTCGCGCCCCGGCTTCTTGAGCGCGTCGATGATGTCGCGCATGGTCAGAGCGCCTGCCGCAAGTTCCTTGGCAAGCGTTTCGGCATCGGCGAGGCGGAGTTTTGCGCCGAGCGTTTCGAGAGCCTTCTTGTCGCCGAGGTCGTCAAGCGAGAAGCCCAGGCGGTCGAGCAGCTTTTCGGCGAGCGCGTAGGATTCGGGATGGACGGGCGTGTTGTCGAGGGGGCTTTTGCCGCCTGCGATGCGCAAAAAGCCCGCGCACTGCGTGAAGGCGGCAGGGCCAAGGCGCGGCACCTTGAGGAGCTGGCGGCGGCTGGCGAAGACGCCGTTTTCGTCGCGCGAGTCGACGATATTCTTCGCGATCACCTTCGTGACGCCCGCGATGTGCGAGAGAAGAGCTGCCGAAGCCGTGTTGAGGTTCACGCCGACATGGTTGACGGCGGATTCCACGACAGCGTCGAGTGCGGCGGCAAGCTCCTTTTGATTCACATCGTGCTGGTACTGGCCGACGCCGATGGCCTGCGGGTCGATCTTCACGAGCTCGGCGAGGGGATCCTGCACGCGCCGCGCGATGGAGACGGCGCCGCGAATCGTCACGTCGTATTCGGGAAGCTCCTCTTTCGCGAGCTTTGAGGCCGAGTAGACGGACGCGCCCGCTTCGTTCGTGATCAGGTAGTGAACGGGCAATTTGTTCTCGCGAATGAGGTTCGCCGTGAATTCTTCCGTTTCGTAGGAAGCCGTGCCGTTGCCGATGGAGATGAGCGTCACGCCGTGCTTCTTGATGAGCGCGAGCACCTTTTTTGCCGCTTCGGCGCGGCGCTCTTCGCTCATCGTGAGGTAGAGAACGCCGTGGTCGACGACTTGCCCCGTGGGACTGACGACGGCCATCTTGCAGCCCGTGCGGTAGCCGGGATCGAGTCCCATGACCGTGTGGCCGGCGAGCGGCGCTTCCAGGAGGAGCTGCTTGAGGTTTGCGCCGAAGACATGGATCGCCTGTTTTTCGGCGTTTTCTGTCAGAAGAGCACGAAGTTCGCGCTCCATGGCGGGGAAGAGCAGACGCTTATAGCCGTCCTCGATCGCTGCCTTCAGCGATTCGCGGAAGATGGAATCGCCCTTTGCCAGCCCGTCGAAGATTTCCGCCGCGAGCTTCTCGTGGTCGCATTGGAGCGTGACCTTGAGGCAGCCCTTCTTCTCACCGCGGTTGACGGCGAGGATGCGATGCGCGGGCAGAGTGCGAAGCGGCTCCTTGTAGTCCTGATACATGAGGAAGGTCTGCGCGTCCTCGGCCTCTTCGTCGAGCGCAGTCACGAGTTCTGCCCGCTGCCAAAGCTCCTTGCGCATCTTCCGGCGCAGCGCAGCGCCCTCGGAAACGGTCTCGGCGACGATGTCCATCGCGCCGGAGAGCGCGTCCTCTGCCGTCTCTACGCCCTTTTCCGCGTCGATGAACGGCGCGGCGTATTCTTCCGCCGTGCCGCTTTTCTCTTCTTGCGCGAGAATCGCGAGCGCCAGCGGCTCCAGCCCCTTTTCCCGCGCGACGCCCGCACGCGTGCGCCGCTTCTGTTTGAAGGGCAGGTAGATGTCCTCCAGCTCCTGCATCTTCAGCGCCCGGTCGAGCGCTTCCTTGATCTCGGGCGTGAGCTTTCCCTGCTCCTCGATGCTCTTTTCGATCTCCTGCTGGCGCTTCACGAGATTTCTGAGGCGCGAAAGCTCGCTCTCGACGGAGCGCACCTGCTCTTCGTCGAGCTCGCCCGTCGCCTCCTTGCGGTAGCGCGAGATGAAGGGCACGGTGTTTCCCTCGCCCAAGAGCGCGATCGTCGCCTCCGCCTGCTTCGCCCGGATGCCCAAAGCGCGCGCAATAGCCGCGCCGATGTTTTCTTCTTTCATGGCAATACCTCTTGTCTTTTGAAAATTGCTTCCTAAAATTATAGCACAAGTTTCCCTTGGATGCTTTTTCTTCTTGTCGTAATATCCACGGAACGGATTTTGCACCTGCTCCCGCCTTCTGAATGGCGACAAAAAAGGCACTGTGCTTCCAGTGCCTTCGTATCACTTGTATATCTTGCTTCTATGACCGATTTCGACTGCGATGACGATCAGCTCGTTGTCACGGATTTCTGCAATCAATCGGAAGTCCGCGACGCGATACCTCCAATACTTTCCGAGGTTTCCAGTGAGAGCCTTCCCGTAGATGCGAGGATTTTCGCAATCGACCAGATTGCTTTTCATCCACTGGATTATGCGATTGCGCGTGCTGCTGTCCAGTTTTTGAAGCGTCTTGTCAAACTTCTTGGTCGTTATCAGTCTATAGGAATCACTGATAAATTCAGCCACCCATCTTCACACAT
>ERZ773070.2610-NODE-2610-length-10079-cov-10.051377_pt1 | contig 10079 bp, 6 predicted proteins | sample MGYA00580618_ERZ773070 | MGnify/ENA primary metagenome ERZ773070 (study PRJEB29015, sample SAMEA2738023) | human oral metagenome | biome: human oral; feature: human-associated habitat; material: dental | place: China | collected 2019 ...
CCGAATACGACCGGAGCACGGTCGCGTATCGGGTCACGTGGTCGGCATCGAGGGGCAAAATAGTTCCGTCGAGATTGCGACCGTCCCGAGCCGACTTGAAGAAGAAGCGCTCGTAGGTCTTCCCCCCTTTATCGTCTCCGAACAGTTCCCGGGCGGTCTTCCCCTCGGGAGTCGTCCGGCAGGGGTAGCCCCAAACATTGAAGGTTTTAACATCGGGGCCATGGCCGACGTCGAAGAATTTTTCGAGACGATCGTCCTGCCACACCCCGGTAACCATGAGATGATGACCGCCTTTTTGGTCCTTCCACCGAGTGAGCTGAACCTCCACCTCTGTGCCGTGACGGGTGAGGTGGCGGAAACGGGTGAGAACCTGTTTCTGATTGATGCGGCCACCGGGGCCCGGCCTGATATCGGGGTGATCGGTGCACAAAATGGTGCCGTACCCATGATCAAGATCGTCCCTGATCAGGGCGACCCGAGCGTTCTTCCCGAAACCGTCCAGGATCTCGACGGCGAGTCCGCCGTTCTCCTGCTCGAAGACGCGTCCGGGGAGAAGACCGTTCGCGGCGGCCGGGTCGGCCCGGTAGGTGAGAAGTTCGGAGTGGTCGTTCTTGGTGCGGCGCCGCCCACTGCGGTTCTCGACGTCCCCGAAGACCCGGAAGCGCGAGCAGGTGAGCGTCTCGTAGGCGCGCGAGATCATGCCCTTGACCATTGTGGGGGGCACAACGGGGCGACCGTCGTCGTTCAGGGGGAGGTCGACATTCCCGTCCTTCTGCTCCCCGAAGACGAGCGGCGTGCGCACGATCATCTCCAGGTCGATAGAGCCGGACCAGCGATCGGCGTAGAGGCGGTCATGTCCGGGTGCCTTATAGTCCTTGAAAAGGCCCTGGGGTAGTACGCCGGCATTAGCAAGTCGTTCGCCGGACTCGCGCAGCACCGGGATTCGGTTGACTGCGGAGTGGAAGGGCTCGAAGTCATCCATGTCAGTTCCACTCCCCTGTCATGAGCTCGTCAACGAACACGGTATTGCCGTAATCGGCCTCGGTGAAGACCTCGACGCTCGTCATAATGGGCATCTTGCGCGCGTCGGTCTCGTCGGCGCTGTGCTGCAGATAGTCGTTGTGCCGGTACCAGCAGCGCTCCTCCTCCGGAGCGCCGGCCCGGTCGTCATCATCGGCCCCGCGGAGGGTGACCTCCGCCGATCCGGTGCCGTTGAGCCACCGGAGCTCGTGCGCCAGCACATCGTCGCCCTCACCGCCCTTCGCGATCACCGACCACAGCCGCAACTCGTAAACGGTGTTGTGCTGAACCTGCTCGCCGTCCGTGCCGCAGAGCGCCCCTTCGGAGATAGATCGGAGCGCGCGCGCACCCGCCGTCGTGTAGGCGATGCCCTGCCACTGCGCCTCGGACTCGACCGCCCGGGCGATGACCCGCTGCAAGTCTCCGGCGTCGCGGACGGTCCAGCGCCCCCTTCGCAGGCGCCTGCCGAATCGGTTCGTCTCAGTCATGGCTCTTCTCCTCATCGCCCATCAGATAGCTCGCCCACCCGCTCGCGCCGGGGCCTGCGGTGATCTCCTCGTTCACCGTCCGGAGGCGGCCGAGGATCTGCTCGGCGACGGACTCTCCGGCGCCCTTCGACGGCGCCGAGAAGAGTCGGTCCCCGATGCCGATGCTGCGGCCGCCCGTGACGGTGATCCTGGTGACCTCCACCTGCCCCAGTCCCCGCGTGCCCCGGCTGCCCAGCGGCAGCGTGCCGGTGGCCAGTTCGGCCAGGACGAGCCCGAGCAGGCACCAGGCCGCCCTGCGGAGATTATCGTCCTCGGGGCGAGGACGCTGAGTCCCCCCGCGGCGATTGTCATCATTGGACAGTGCTTTCAGGTCCAACTCGAGAACGATGTTCTTCCACTCGGCGTCGTGGACCTCCTCGCCGTACAGAGAGCCTTTCTCACCAGAACCGATGGCTCAGGGGCCAGGATCGGCGCGATGGTGCGGGAAGGACGGGTGCGGGGTGGGTGTGGCGCGCACAGGAGTCGCATACCTCGCTTTGCCCCGGACCTTTCCGCGCCATCACGCCAATCCCAGCCAGTCCGGGGGTCTTCCTGGTGAGAAAGGCTCAGAGTGCCCTCTGCGACGCCGCCGGTCCACCGGTCACCCGCATTGTGGGTGATCAACCGGGTGGATCCGTTGGAGGACGCCAGGGTGTCCAGGACCGTCAGTGCGCCCCGGCGCTCGGTGGAGCCGAACAGGCGCTGTACGAGGTCGGGATCGTGGGCGAGCTGATCGTGCACATTGGTGTCCGACCAGTCGTTGACGGACGCATGGCGAGCGGCCAGGATCGTGCGGGCGATTCGCGAGGCGCGCGAGCGCAGTGCGCCGCGCACCGAACTGCCCGGCAGCACGATCGGCGCGTTCTCCCCCGGGCCGCTGCGCAGGTGCCTGGTGGGAACGAGTTCATCGGGATCGTCCTCGCCTCGGAGGTCATGCTGCTCGCCGTCCGGATCGGTCCCCCGCGTTGCCTTCTCGCCCTCCTCCGGTGCCTGGACGTTCTTCTCGCGAGCCTTATCCGTGTCGGACTCATTGCGCGCCGACTTGGCTTGACTGAGTCGCGGATCGGCCACGAGAATACCCGTGGGGCTGTTCCACTCGATATTGATGCGCACGCGGTCGGGATCGCCGCATTCGATCGGTTCGATCCGCTCGCTCATGTCCTCGCCGTAGCCGTTGCCCAGCCAGCTCAGAAGGTCGTCGCGCGTCCCCAATGGGGCCCTGGTGAGGACCCAGAACCTTTCGCTGCCGGGCCGCATATCGGGTCGTACCCGTCCCCAGCCGGCGTTCCTGCGCCCGCCGAAGGAGACCCGTCCTGACTTCAGCACTCCGAGGATAATGGAGAAGAGCCGCTCCACATCATCCTCCGTCACCGGTTGACATTCGGAGACGCCCCCGAAGGGCGCGGCCGGATCGTCGGGCCTGTTTCTGGGCATTGACCCCGCCTGTGCGGTGATCGTCAGGGTCAGGGGCCTTCCGGCCGGCACGTACTCGTGCTCGAAGAGCGCGGTGTCCCCGGCGGCCCCCCAGTAACGGTCGATGGCAATGCCCATGCGAGTGGGCAGTCCTCTGGCCCCATCCCCGCCCGGGCCGTCCCCGCGCCCCGGAAAATCCTCCGCACCGTGAAGATCCACGGCGTGGAAGGTCAGGGCTGAGGCCCAGGCGCCCTGATTCGACAGTCCTCCCCACAGGTGGGAGTTCCGTGTTTCATCGAAGTACTTCTTGCAGGCCGCCTGCACCGCCCCCTTGATGGAACGACCGGTCAGCACCGGATGACCGGTCCCGTCGCGGGCGAAGCGCCGGGGCACGGTCTCGCGCTTCTTCGACGGGCGTGCGCGGTCCACGGCTTCGTCAATGCCGCCCGAGTGCAGAGGAGAATCGGTCCTCAAGCAGACGGTCAACTCGTAACGGGTGATGCTCATCATTCTCCCTCCGGCTTCACGGCTGCGCATCCATCGGCGATGAAGTCCTTATGCTTCAAAGAGGTGAGTCTGAACTCCTTCTCGCGCAGCAGCGGATGGTCGACGACGAAGCGACCGAATCCCTGGGCCGTGAGCTCGCCGATCCCGGTCACCGACAGGCAGGCGAGCCTCCTCATCGTCTCCTCCGGACTGCTGCCCGCGTCGGCGGACCGGACCCGCAGCACGGAGCCCGCCTGGATCACCGTCCGGGTGGCGCGCGGCCGCCGATCCGCCGCACTCCAGGAGTCGATGCGACGGTGGCGGATCCCCGCGCTGAACCGCCTCTCATCCGAATCGTCCTCGGTCAGAGGGACTCCGGCGCGTTCGAAGGCCTTGTACAGGTCGTCGAGGCTTCCGCCCGGCCCCAGCCGGGTGGAGCGGGCCACGACGTCGGAGGTGAACCACAGGGTCGTGGTCCCGTTCTCATCCCACTCGAGCCCGGGGACTTCGACCTGGTGGAATCCGCCGAGTCGGCACTCGGCCCGGCCGTAGGTCCCGCTCAGGCGCCACAGCCCCAGTCGCTCCGGGAAGGCCTGACGAGAGTCGAAGGCCCTGCTGAGCAGGTTCTTGACCCGTTCGTAGAGCTTCTCGCTCATGGTGACGGTGGCGCGCAGACGCATTCCCGCGGGCAGTGCGCGGGCCAGGAACAACTGCCCCGTTCCGGCCGCGCCCGTGACCGGGTTGTGGGCGGTGGACTGGCGCCCCTGGAGCGCCGGCACTCCCATCCCTCCGAGAACTTCAGAAGAATCCGCGCTCTTCGGGATGGGGAGGGGGAAGACGTATCCGGCGCGCAGCGGCTTATGAATCTCGTTCTCAGGCTCTTCGGCGAGCAGACGGTTGAGCACGCGCCCGCTCTCCGTCTCATCGCTCCCCTCCACCTTGGGCCTGGACAGCACCAGCGGCATCGGCATTCCCCGCACGCCGTTGACGACGGCGGTGGCGTCGGAGACCAGGAGATCGCCGTTGACGACGGCGTCGCGGATGATTTCACGGGCGGTTGCGCCGACGTCGGAGTCCTTCTTGGCGGCGGCCTGGAGCCTGTGGTGGATAATGGGCAGCAGCGCCGTTCCGCGCAGGAAGTCCAGGGAGCGCAGCTCATTGGAGAAGGGCACGTCGTAGGAGATCACGGGCGACGTGAGATCGATATCAAGATCGGTCTCGTAGAAGGTCGTGCCGCTCGAGCCGCCACAGTGGTCGGAATCCTTCTTCCCTATGAGGGGGATGTCCGAGCACCCGTCCGCCTTCGAGTCGATAGGGAAGTCCGGGGCGTCGGGGGCTTTCGGGGCTGGTCCGCTCCACTGCTCCAACTGCCCGCGGCACCGCTCCCGGATCTCCCGAATAGCCTGCTCGGGATCCGTGTCCCTCTCATCAGTCCCGCCGGTCTCGCCAATGAGAATGCTGCACAGGCCGTCGCCGTCGGACCGGTTGGAGCCGAGGGCGCGCACGAGCAGGGCGGAGATGCTCAGAACGAGTTCGGCCGCCTTCCTCTGGTCCGCGCACCAGTGAAGTGGACGCCCGTCCAGGGTTTTGTCCAGCAGTTCCACCGTGCCGTGCAGAATGCAGGCGCGGGCCCGCTCGAACAGTCGCAGGTGGTCCTTCTGCGCGGTGCCCGTCTCCTCGTCGATGGACAGGGAGACGACCTCGTGCACCGCCTCCCGCTTCAACTTATTATCGGCGGGAGCGGCGTCGTCGGAGAAGGAGACGAAGCTGGCGTCGGAGAAGGAGACGAGACGGGCGCGCCTGACCGATCCGAAGAGCGCCCCGACGAATTCGCGCCATTTCTTGTCCGCGGAATCGCCGTCGAGCGCCTCGGCGACGATGAAGGCCTGCTCGCGGATGGCCCCGGTGAGCACGGTGCCGCGCACCACGGGCAGGTTGCGCTCGTCCTTCTCGACGACGGCGTCCACGCCCCCGGCCACGCCGGTGCCCGTGGACACGCCCCAGTCGGAGTGGAAGACGATGGTGACGTCGAGGGGCGCGGGGGAGTCCGGGGATCCGGTCTCCGGTTCCGCGGTGGTGCCGGTGCTCATTCCTGGACCTCCTGGGTGGTTGCGGGCTCGGAGCCGTCGGCGGGGGACGGGCTGTGCAGGTAGCTGTCGGGGAGGAGATCGCTCAGCTCCATGAGGTCGAAGAGCGCTCTGGTGCCCATGCCCTCGACGACCGTGCCGGACAGTACCTTCTTGGCGTCGTCCCACTCCTGCTCGGCCTTATCGGCGAGCCGGTCACTCAGGCCCCGGTCCGCGAGCCGCGCCTGGGCGGCGTCGGACAGGAGCTTGCGGATCCGGGCGGCCCGCGTCTTGGGGAAGCGGGTCTCGCCCGTGCCCGGATCCTCCGAGGTGAGGCCCTTGAATTGGCGGACTCGGTCGCATGTGTCGGGCCAGGGCTCGTACCGCCCGGGGGGATCGGAGGCCGGGGCGCCGTCGCGCCTCAGCAGGAAGGGGCGGGTGGTGAAGGAGGAGTAGGCCTGCAGGATCTTCTCCGGGTCCAGGACGCTGGAGTCGAAGAGCGCGTGGTAGGTCAGCGTCGACCGGACGGGCTGCCGGGCCTTGCCGACCTTCTTGGCCTCGCCGACGAGGCGCTCGGCCAGGTTGTAGGCGACGTGGAAGGGGAAGTCGCGGCGGACGACGGCGACGCCCGCGGCGGCGGTCATGGGGCCGGTGCCCTCTTCGCGACCCAGGTGCCTGAGGAGCACGTCGCTCTCGGTGGCCCTCTCGTAGCGCTCGAGATAGGCGGCCGCGAAGGGGAGGGCGTAGTCGCCGCTGGTGAAGACGGTGACGTCGTCGCCCCCCAGGATGACGGGGACGACCGGGACGACGCTGCCCTTCCGCTTCGCCGGGCCGGCGTCGGCCTCCGCCCACTTCGCGACGTCCGCCCAGGCCTTGGCGAAGGCCTCGGTGACGGCCCGGTCGAGGCGGTCGTTGACGGTGAGGACGAAGCGCCGCAGGGCGTCGGCGTCGCCGCGCGAACAGCCGACGGCCAGTGAGAAGTCGTCCTCATCGATGTGGTCCATCGTCTCGCCGAGCCGGCGCATGACGGTGCCGACGCCGTTGCCGTCGATGTGGATGACGGCCACCTTGGACAGGGCGGACGCCGCTTCGCCGGTGCCGCCCGGGGCGTCCTGGAACCGCTTCTCGAGGGCGACGACGTCGGACTTCTGTTCTTCGTCGGCGGCGCCCCGCTCGCCGTCGGAGTCCCGCCCGCCGTCGGAGTCCCGCCCGCCGTCGGAGTCCCGCCCGCCGTCGGAGTCCCGCCTGACGGCCGCGCTGCTCGGCCCGGGACTCTCCCCCGGGGCTTCGACGTCGACGGCGAAGGCCTCCCGGAGTTTCTTCGTGAGTTTCTCCGTGAGCTTCCTGGGATCGCGGACGAGCTGGTCCGGGTTCAGGTCTTCGCTCGTACGGCACGCGAGGGAGATGAGGTCCTGGCGGGCGTAGAAGGCCCGGTAGCGCTTGACCCGGGAGGGCAGGGAGAGCAGGGTCCCCTGGTCGTCCTTGGCCTCGTCGTCGATGCGGTCGAACATGTGTTCCAGCGTTGGCGAGGCGGGCAGGACGGAGTCCTTGGCGCGGGCGAGGAAGGGCATCTGGGAGAAGCGGGCCTCGGCGGGCGGGCGCCGCAGGCCGTACCGGGCGGCCCGGGCGTGGATCCGCTTGAGGAGATCCTCGTCGACGTGAGTCTTGCCGCCCATGTCGAGGTGCACGCCCGAGACGTCCATGCCGGGGGCCTGGGCGAGCGCCGTCCGGGTGACGCGGCCGATCACGGCCTTCGCGTCCTCCTTCCTGTCCACCATGAAGATGACCTTGCCCGAGGCGCGGGACACCCACTGGGTGCTGAACCTGTGGCACGGGAGCTCGGCCGTGGGATCGGGGCCGCCTCGTGGTTGCGGGTGGCTCTCCTCCCACCTCTTCGCGGCCCCCGTGGCCCGAAGGGCGTCGTCTGTCCACTCCTTAAGACGGACGAGCTGGGCTGAGGCGCCGATGTTGTCCCGCAGGCGGGGCGCGGAGAAGATGTAGCGCTGGTTCCCGTTGGTCTCGAGCATGACGAGCTGCATGGGGATCCTCTCGGAAGGGACAGGGGCCTGTGCAGTATGTCACGTCCGATGCGCCACCGGAAGTGATGGAGCACACTACGGGGTGACGGGCGTCCCGCCGTCCCCGCCGCGCGGGCGCCCGCCGCGGCAGTGCGACCAGTGAGGAGCAGCTCAGATGACGATCATCATCCATCCCGTGGGCAATGGAGACTTGGGAAATGACATCGTGGACTTGAATTCCAAGGAGCGACTGACGGTGCAGGCCGAACGCCTGCGAGAACTTCAAGAAATAATCGACGAAGCCGACCCCGAGGATTTGGCCGCTGCTCTCTTGGATCTTCCCGAGGGGTCGCGATTCGAGGCCAAGCCTCTTGCGCTCATCCTCAACGCCCTGAAAGGGGAGTGCAAATCCGCCAAAATCCTGCTTCTGGGCGTGGAGGGCGGCGACGAGGGCACGAAGACCGATGCGGTTGTGAGGCTCCTGGAGAAATCTCTTCAACGCGATGGGGTTAGGGAGAGGATTAAGCGACGAGTCGATATAGATGTGGAAGTTCAGTCCGTATATAGCGGCAATCTTTTTGAAAGAGCGGCCGTTGAGCGGCTGCGAGAGGTCCTGGAGGGGGTGGATCCCGAGGAGGATGTGATTGTCAGCGGGATCAGCGGGGCGACTATGGTGGTCTTCGCCGCCATGGGCGTGGCCGACCAATTGGGGCTCAACTGGCGACTCGCTGTCGCTCCAGGGGCGGATACGAGGAAGGCGGCGTTCATCGACCGCTCCTCTTATTCGGACGCCCCCTTCTACTGGCTGCGCTCCCTGGGCTACCTGGAGGAGGCGGAGCAGTGGGTGAACGACCGGTACGGCGGGAAGATCGTGATCGATGCGGTGCACCGCGAGATGATAACGATTTTGAAGAACTACCGCACTCGGCCCGAAGCTCTTTCGGAGGCGGATCTGGGTACAGTTGCGCGTCTGGACATGGCGCGTGCTGACAATGGGGCGGGTTTGACACTCCGAGCCTGGATGCAGAAGCATTACGAGGCCCTTTGTGAAGGCAATAATGAGAGTAATCTGTTCGACCCCGGTGAGGGTGAGGGCAAGGGTCGAGTGCCGATGGTGGGCACTGTTATCAAGGAGGCGAGAGAGCGTAAGAAGAAGTTGGGGGCGGGGTGCCCCGTCTCCGCAGAATGGATTCTCAGCCGTGAGAGGATCAACGACATTGGAAAGGCCTCGGTCCACCAGGGCGCGGCTCCGACGGCGGCGGATGTCAGATACGTCATGAATCTGAAAGAATTGCCGGGACGCCTTCCGGACTGGGTGTCGCGCCCCGAGAGCGGACCGGTCCTGTACATCTTCGCATGCGGTAAGAATTCTCGCGGTCCCGCCGTGCCGGAGCGGGTGCTCTGCAAGCCTGTGGATGCGGAACTCAAACGGGCCGTGCCCGGGGCCATGCTCGCCGGAGCGCCTCCGCTGCCAGTGGAGTTCCTCATTCTTCACTCCGCGGCTGAAGACTCCGAACGAACAGCGCTGGCCAGCGCCGCATCGGCGCTGACGTCCAATAAGGATGAGACCTGGTCCCGTAAGGCGCCGTCGATCGACAGACTCGACTACGGCTCCGGGAATGAGTACGAAGCCGCGCCGGCGATCATGAGCAGCGTCCGGAGACACGTGAAACTGGCGCTCAACGCCAAGCGCCCGGTCGCCGTCGTCATCGTCGGCACCGGGCAGAAGCCCGCGGCGTACGGGGCTCTCCAGGCGGCGCAGGCGTGGTGCGCCATAAACGCCGTGCCACTGTTCCTCCAGACCTTCATCGACGGCGATTCGAAGAAGTCCGGATCCCAGTTCCACCGCATTGCCCTTCACAATGATGCTGAAACGGCTCTCCGTCGGGCCGCGACGGCTGGCCTGCGGAGCTTCAACCTTCTGAGCGTCATTCGAGTCCTGAGCGCCGGTGATCGGGATATGGATCGCAAGGCGGATGTGTGCAATAGGCTCCGACAGGACTATCTCGATGCGGCCAAGGCTGCAAACCCCGATGATCACGCCTGCGTACTGATCTCGGTCCTGAGGGTGATCCGCGATCTGTGCGCCCGCTCGCGGGACGGCTATGTCGACCCCCGTCTGGCCGTCGTGGCCGCCGAGACCGTCAAGTTCAATCCCCGGGGGAAGAAAGAACCGGAGACGCTCTTCCGCGAGGATTATGCCTGGAGAAATCAGAAGGGTTCGGCTCCGGCCCGCATCGACCTTCTTTTGAGAGGGGATCTGCTGAGAATGCTCGCCGAGGTGAGGAACAGGCTCGTGGTCACTCACGGCGGAAGCTCCGTGCTCAAGGCCACCCGAGACGCGTTGGCCGATCTGTCCATCTCGACGCCCGGTGACTTCACGTACACCGACTTGCTGGCGAGGACCGTTACGGCTCTGGAGAAGGCTGCGCCCGGACTCGGGATCAAGATCGATGACTCCTGGGCGAGCAGCTTCGAACACCTGCTCAAGTGGGCGGAGGACTGACGAATGGGTTCGAACGAACCACTCCAACCGATCAACCTCACCC
>ERZ773070.2613-NODE-2613-length-10075-cov-9.827545_pt1 | contig 10075 bp, 14 predicted proteins | sample MGYA00580618_ERZ773070 | MGnify/ENA primary metagenome ERZ773070 (study PRJEB29015, sample SAMEA2738023) | human oral metagenome | biome: human oral; feature: human-associated habitat; material: dental | place: China | collected 2019 ...
CGCCGTGGCCCTCTACGGCGGGGGACCCGACGGGCTGGACATTCCCGTCGACGTCCTCGTGCGTTCGGTCGCCCTGCTGCGTACCGGCGGTGTGCTCGTCATGGAGCACGACCACGAGCAGGGGGCCCTGCTGCGGGCGGCCGCGCTCGAGGCCGGGTTCGAGCAGGCCGAGACCGGTCAGGACCTCACCGGCCGCGACCGCTACCTGCGTGCCGTTCGGTAAGCAGCCCCAAGCGGGTTAACGGTGTCTATACGCCCTATGCCGTAGTTGTTATGGCTCCTGGGTGTTGTCTCTGGAAAGCGGGTCCGCCGACTCGTGGATTACCGTGGTGGCGTCCTCCAGGAACTCAATGAGCTGATCGACCTGGCTGCCCGGCCAGTTCTCGACCAGGGCGGTCAGTCTCCGGTTGGCGGGCAGGAATATCTCGGCGAGACGATCAACGCTTGTGGCGTGGATGGTGAAGGAACGCAGATCCGTCTCGCTGGGGCGACGCTCAACCCAGCCATCGCGGACGAGTCGCCGCAGTACACTCGTCATCGTTGTCGTACCCATCCGGGTTCGGCGGGCGAGAGAGGTGGGGGTCTGCGGACCGTCGCGGTGCAGGACGTCGAGCACAGCCAGATCGCTGTCATTGAGTCCTGTTCGCGCCGCAACAGCGCGGTTGCTGGCGGCCAGCTCGCTGTTCAAGGCGCGCAGCGCCCGGATGAGACGTTGATCGTGAATCCGTCTGCTCAAGCGATCCTCCTGATCGGGATGAACGTGGACGAGTGTCAGGATAGGTCGACGACGAGCTTGCCACGGACGTGCCCCGTCATCAGGTCGGTGTAGGCAGCGCGAACCTGCTCAACCGTGAAAGAGTAAGTATGAGCGATCTCGACCGTGATGACATCGTCCGCCACCAGCTGCGCCACCTCCTCGAGGTCGCCGCGTCCACTGCTGTGTCGTGAGCCGGTGAACTGCGCGCCTTTGAGTATCGCCGCGGGCGAGGGAACCAGGGTGCCGATGGAACGCCTGGGCAGACCGAGCTCACGCCCCAGCGTCACATAGTCATGCCCGTAGCAGTCCAGGAGCTTGGTGACAGGCGACGGAGCCGCTTCACGAACTCGGCGTGTCAGGTCCTCGCCGTAGGGGACTGGAATGGTGCCCAAAGAGCGGAGGTAGTCGATATTGCGAGCGCCGGCGATTCCAATGACGGTGGCCCCTCGGCTCAATGCGAGCTGAGCGGCAATCGAGCCCACACCGCCTGCGGCGGCACTGATGACGATGACGTCGCCACCGTGCAGGTTCAGCTGCCTGAACGCGCCGCACGCGGTTTGCGAGGCAACACCCAGGCAGGCCGCCTGCGTGAACGACATCGAGGTCGGCTTCTTGATGACGTCGTCGGCGGGTGCCACCAGCTCGGTGGTGAGTGCTCCGCGGGTGTCGGCCTGGCCGGGTGCGCTTCGCAAGGTACCCAGCACGGCGTCGCCCACGGCGAGGTCCGTGACGCCCGCGCCGATTGCGTCGATGACTCCCGCGAAGTCTCGGGCCACGCCTCTGGGGAAGTGGGCGGATGCGCTCTCGAACCAGCGTCGAGGATGAATGAGGCGCTGGATCCGTTCAACCGGTCGCAGGTCACCCTCGAAAGTCTTGAAATCGGCGGGATTGAGTCCGACGGCGTGCACCGCGATGCGTATCTCCCCGTCGCCGAGTGCCTGCGCCGGGCGCTCGACCTCCCCCAGGACCTCTGGTCCGCCGAATCTTGTGTACTCGATAGCTCGACTCACGGAAGCCTCCTCGGACTCGTCCAACGGCATGACAGCCGCGCGTATGCGGACTATGACGTGAAACGAATAATACGAAATTCGTAATAGTTTGAGCAAGGGGTCGCCCCGGTGAGATCCTGGGAAGTGGCTGGGAGAAACGCCGGAGTGCATGGCCCTGGTAGGGCCTGGCAGACGGGAGCGCCGGCAGGCACGATCGATGGTCGACCGGGTGCCGCTTTCTGGTGTGGCTCCGGTTGCCGCCAGGAGAGCGGCGATGAGCTCACTTCACTACCGCAACGGAGGCTGTCCATGTCCACTGTTCTCGTCATCGGATCCACTGGCCAGGTCGGTCGCGTCGTCGTCGAGGAGGCGCTCGGTTGCGGCTTCGCCGTTCGCGCCCAGAGCCGTAACGCGGCGCGCGCCCAACGCTCACTGCCGGGCGGCGTCGAGGTCGTCGAAGTCTCGCCCTCCTCCGCCGACGACCTGCGCTCCGTCGTGGCCGGCGTCGACGCGGTGGTCCTCACCCACGGCGGCGACATGGACGGCGAGGGTGGAAGCAGTTTCTACGCCGCCATCCCCGCGCTCCTGGACGCCCTGGGTGATAACAACGCGCACATCAGCCTCATGACCGCGATGAACGCCAGCCACTCGGCGGGCCCGAGCTCCTACGGCTTCGTCGAGTGGAAGCGCCGCGCCGAGCGCCTGGTGCGCGCCTCGGGTCACCCCTACACCATCGTGCGCCCCGACTACCAGGGCCCCGGCGACCGGCGCTCGACCTGGGTCAGGGCGACCTCATCACCGGCCGGCCCGGCGTCGACCGCCACCACATCGCCCAGGTCCTCCTGGAGGGCATCACCAATCCCTCCGGCGCCCGCCGCACCGTGGAGGTCTTCAGCGCCTCCGGCGCGCCGGTGGCCGACTTCGAGGCGCTCTTCGCCGCCACCCGCGCCGATGAGCCCGGCGCCCTCGATGGCGTCACCGTCCTCAACTGCCACCCGTTGCTCATCGGACGCGGGGTCTGGATCGGGGTGGGAGCCTCCACCATGCCCGGCGTCAGTGTTGGGCAGGAGCAGGACGGGAAGGACGTCGTCGTGGACCACTCGATTCGCTACAGTGACACTCCGGTGCTGGTGGACAGCGCCTGGCTCATCAGCCGCTGCGAGCAGCACTTCGTCATCACCGAGACCCGGCTGCTCTGATTCTCCCGCTCTTTCGTTGTGGGGGCTGCGCAAGGACTAGCGTTTTGGTGAGCAGCTTCCTTCACGGAGTCCGTCTGCTGCGGTGGCTGGCACGGGAAACCCAGAACCATCCGGACAATGTCCGAATCTGCCACGAAACCCCTGACCGGGTATATATCAGCAAAGAGAAACCGCACGATTCTGCGGTTCTCGAGGTCGAGGTAAGAGGTACTGGAGCCCCTTTGCGGCAGATTTGGACACACGTAGCTCCTCGGCGCCCGAGGAGCGCCTGGTGCGGGTAGGGGCAGACTGCTGCCTGCCACCGCTACGACGCCGCTCCGGCGGCCTGCCGGTAGCAGCGCGATGCGTCAGTGAGCCTGCTGATCAGCGTCCCCAGGATCTTCAGGTCCTTCTCCCCGATCTCCTGCCCGACGGTGTTGGCCCAGGCGTGCTGCTCCTTGGCCAGAGCAGCAACCGCCTGACGGCCCTTAGGCGTCAGGACGAGCAAGTTCTGTCCGCGACGCCCGGGATTGGGCTGCCAGTGCGCCCAGTCCTGTGCGACGACGTCGTTGGCGACCCGTTGCACGCTCTGACGGGTCAGCCCCACTCGGCGCGCGATCTCGGCGACTGGCAGCGACTCGTCCAGGACAGCGCCCAGCACTTGCCACCGGGCCGGGGTGAGCTCATGAAGCGCTGTGATGGTCGCTGCCGCCTCAAGAATCTCCCCGTTGAGCGTGAAGACGGGAAGAACCAGGGCCGTCAGGGCATCTCCCTCAGGCGTTCTGCCAGGCACTGGTCGCCTCCATCAGGGCTGCGTAGCTCTTCTCGTCGCCGCTCAGGAACAGCCTTTCCCAGGAGCCGGCCATTGAGTCGGGTACCAGTCCGGTGATTCGCATGACCTCGGCGGTGAAGGGGACGGCGTGGATGCCCGAGGCCGTCGTGATGCCCCGGTCGGTCACCACCGGCTCCTCCACGTAGTGCCCGCCACCGAGGTAGCCGCTGGCCTCAAGGTACGAGGCGGCATTCGAGGTGTGTCGGCGATCGTCCAAGAGGCCGGCGCGGGCCAGCAGGAGAGTGGCGCCGCAGATCCCCGCCACCGGAATCGCCTCGGCCACGAGGCGGCCGACCGTCTCAATGAGTCGTTCGTGCCCGGCGGCGTAGTGGTCGCCACCGGGTATCACCAGGGCGGCGAGCGAGCCATCGCCGGTCAGCGCATCCAGGGCGTCGAGGTCGGCCTCCGGCGTGAGCGGCAGGTTCCCGAGCGTGCGGACGGGTTCCACCCCGTCGCCCACGAGCAGCAGCCGGAAACGTCCAGGCTTGAGCTGCTCCGCACCGGTGATCTGGGTGGTGAGGTAGGCGTACTCCCAGTCCGCCATGGTCTCGGTCGCGTAGAGAGCGATGGTGCGCACTTCCGGCTTCTTCCTGTTCAGTGTCCTCGATGTTCTCGATCCGTTGACAGTACCAATATCCTCATATACGAACAAACAGTCAAGCGGAACGGTTTCGTGGGGCAGGTTATGGCGAGGGCTGTGCTCGTCGGTGAGGACGGGTGTGTTTTGCTGGCGCAGTTGCTCGCCAGCTTTTGCTTGTTGATGGGGCGGCTGGTGCCTCGCTTAGCCACTCCTCGAAGAGCAGGGTTGGCCACATAGGTGAAGGGGAAGCGGAGGCAACCGGTCAGGGTCGTCCCGTTGCTGCCGCTTGTCGTTCGCGGAAGAGGCGGCGGCGGTCACACATCGCAGCACTCTCCGTCGTCATATCACTGCCGCCACCATCCTCGGGCACGCTCCATGCAGCCGGCTCGTCATTCATACACGGACTGGCGATGTCAGTATGCTGCCGCTTTGCTTGGTCGCCCACCTGGCCCACGTCAAAGGGATCTGGTCCTGCTTCTACCGCGCCGCCTTGTGTCGTTCCTGCTTCCATACACTCGTCCTCCTTTCGCTTACGCTTTGTCCGGACATACCAGTCCATACGGTCGATTTTCTCTTTCCATTGACGCTCAGGAGGTAAGAGCCACTGGATGACAGTGGTCGCACCTGGCAGTGGACAGTGGAGGAGGGGGCCCAAGAGGGGCTATCAGTCGCCGCCCAAGAGCGCCAGCAAAGCCTAAGATTGCAGCGAAAGGTGTGAATGGTTGAGTGCAGCCCTTGGCGAAGAAGGCGGCTGCTTTTTCCAGGAACTCGTTCTCCTGACGCAGCTCCCTGTTTTTCGCTCTGAGTTTCGTGATTCTTAAGCTGACTCGGCCATTTCGCCTCGTCCTGGTCGGTGGCGTGCTCTTCCTTGCACCTTGCGACCCAGTTGCCCACTGTTTAGGCTACAAGGTCGTATGAGGCGGCCACCGACGCTATCGTGCGGTCCTTCTCAATAACCTCACGAACGACCTGCCTAGCAGCTCCTCAGAGTATTTCGCTGCTGGCATGGTCTCCGTCCTACCGACTCAGGGAAAGAAAAACTCCCAGTCCGAGAAACACCACGCACACCAACCCCCGGGTGTGTGGGGTTTATGCTAGCAGCAGGGGTCATTGGACAGCCTGAACCCCTCACTACGGTGCGGCTGGAGACCGAAGGCCCTCCAGATCCTGCCGATCGTGAAGGCCGACAGTCCCGGGGCCCAGGCCATCCTGGCCCGCAACCAGTGCGTGGCCCCCTGGGGCGTGGACTCCAGGGTGTCGATGATGACCCGCTCGACCTGCTCCATCCCGATCACCGGCGGCCTGGGGATGTCGACCAGCCCGTCAAGACGATGCTCGACGAACCTGTCGCGCCACTTACGCACCGTGGGCACCGACATCCCCCCCCCGCGTGCGACCTCCGCGTTGGACGCCCCGGTGGAGCACTCCAGCACGATGCGGCACCTCAGCGCCTGGGCCGACTTGCGTCTGCGCGCCCACCTGATGAGCTGGCCCCTCTCGTCACCCGACAACGTCAGCTCTACCGCCGCAGGCCCTCTGTTACGCCCCATATCCCAGGAGCCTGTCAAAAACCAGAAATAGACTAACGATGCAGCGCATTAGATGACTAAGGAGTTAAGGCAGATGAAACGATATTGCGTCAAGCAATGCCATGGACGCCACCAACATCTGATCGCGCAGCACCGACAGGGAGCGTGGTCGATCCAGCCGGCTCAACCACCAGCCCAGGCAGTTCTAAGGTCAATCCACAAACATGAAATACACGTCAGTTGTATGTAAGCTTTATGAGATAGGTGTGCCTAAGTTAGCAAAGTGACGCATGTCACATAGTCAACTCCCCCGTATGCCTTGCTTTCATAAATTGAAAGCACTATAGTGAATACTACTCCTGCCCGTCACAATTTATGTTACGCTAAGTTTGAGTCGTCTCTCTCGAATTATCGGAAGGAGGTGTAAGCATGTCCGACAAGCAGAGCATCCTTGAGTCGTTTATCCTTGACGAAGATGTTGCCGAATTGTCGATGGTCGACGATCTTTGGTATTTCATCGAAAAGAGCGGAAACTGGATCGTAGGGTCCGGTTGACGTTTCGGTAACTCGATATTGTGGCGGGCAGGAGACCCATTACGACCGAGGTACGGGGGTTAGAAAATGCGTAAACCGCAGTCTGTAGGTCTAAACATCGCAGCTAGGTGTAATGCAACTTGCAGCCACTGCTGTGTCGCTGGTTCCCCTCGTGCTGAAGCTCATTTGAGTGCCGAACAGGTTGATAACATTGTCGATGATCTGATTGCACACCCAGACGTGTGCGAGGTTGGAATCACCGGTGGAGAGCCTTTACTGCAAGCTAGACGAGTACTAAGTTTGATAAAGCGCATATCAGCTGCTGGAATGAAGACCAATCTAACGACTAATGGTTTTTGGGCAATAACGCCAGAACGTGCGGTTAGGATGACAGCCGACCTTGAATCCGCTGGATTATCTCATCTGACTATAAGTTATGATGATTTTCATGCACCATTTATTAAACCCGAACGCATACGCAACGCGCTGGATGCTGCGTCAAATTGCAGTATTCCAACGATACTTAATATGTGTGTTAGTAGAACTCATGACTCTTTAGACCTGTTAAAAGAGCTTGGAGATTCTGCTCTGTGCGTGAAGGTGACTCGATTCCCTGTGCAGCAATGTGGAACAGGGCTCTCGATTCCTGATGAAGATCTTATAGTGAAACCGTTGGATAAGTTGAAGTTGCGATGTCCTGGATTTGAGTTGATATACCATCACGATGGGAAAGTTTATCCATGTTGTTCTCCACCTATATTCGACACGGACATGACTCTTGGAGATGCCGGGACACTTTCTCATGAGGAATTCATCAGAAAGGGAGAAAAGAATGCTTTACTTGCAATTATCAGAACGAGGGGTATCAAGTGGCTCTTAGATAGAGTTCGTGAAACTAGCCCATTTTCCCCTGCTGCGCGGATGACGGAGGCAGTTTCGGTTTGTGATGTTTGTACCATTATTATGAAAGACAGGAAAGCCCTGACTAAGCTTCGGCCTGAGATTTTGGAAGAAGCTCGGAAGACTCATGTGCTACCTTAAGGAGCATTACCGTTTATACAATGATAACACTTATGAAGTGGCTATCGCCGGTAAAAATGCTGTAATACATGATAAGATATTAAATAAGTACTATGGTGCGAGGTCAGATGATGTTCCAAAAGAGGTCGTTCGGTTGGCAGAAGATCGGGCATCAGTTGTCTCGGGACGAATGTCGCTATTCTGTACCGTATTCATGGTGGTACTGTTCATCGCTAATATGATGTTTAGTGTAAGATCTAGTACGGTGGTCACGCCTCATTTCTTTCTCTGGTTCGTACCGTATATGATTGTCAGTGTTGCTCTTCATGAAGGGGCTCATGTCGTGGCGCTCTGTATCTGTGGGCGTCAAGCAGATAAGATAGGTATTAAAATTAACTACCTGATTTTTCCCGCCTTTTATGTTAGGATGAACCAGGTACTACTTCTTCCAGTTCCTGATAAGGTTCTGGTGCACATTGCTGGAATATCGACCAATCTTACAATCAATCTCATCCTATTTGTGCTCAACTCGACATGGGTTCATAGCTCAGATTTAGGTCACTCGTTAGCATTTGCGGTTGTAGCGCTGTCTGTGAACGCGCTGCCTGTGCTGAACTCAGACGGCTATCGATGTTTGCTTGCATGGACTGATGTCAACGAACATATTGATAACCGACGGAACCCTCGATGGGTGGTCGGATTGCGAATCCTCAGCTGGATCATCGTAATAGCCTACATTGCTCGATTCTTGTTGAATTATATGGTATGGTGAATATATGGACACTCTACTTGAATTAGAAGACCTGATCGTTTCCAGGGGGAGAAGGTTCTCCCTCGCTCCGCTGACAATTCGTTTCGATAGGCCAGATATTGTGGGCCTTTTTGGCCACAACGGAGCTGGAAAGACAACATTGCTGAAGGCGTTGGCCGGACTGCTACCCATTCAATCTGGCTCTGTGATGCTCTGTGACGCGACGACCCCGACCTTACTTCCAGACGCACCATTTATTTATAGGTTCTTAAAGGTCGGATTGGTGCCCGATATCCTAGCAGACTATTTCGACGACTTTGATCTTGATCGCGGTCGATCTATTATCAATGATCTGTCGCTGGACAAATCAAAGAAGGTGAGTGACCTATCGAAAGGAATGGAAGAGCAGTTGAACCTTGGTATGACCCTGGCTCGCCGATCCTCGGTCTATCTCTTTGACGAGCCACTAGCCGCTGTGGATCCTGTAACGCGAGATCGCATGCTCGATCTTATTAGGCGGCACAAGCCCGACAAAGCGTTACTCATTATTAGCACGCACCTTATCGCTGGCCTCGAATCACTCTTCGACGAATGCGTCGTGCTTCACAACGGAAGAATGTTACTTCGATTGCGGGTTTCAGATATAGCTCCAGGGCAGAGTCTGGAGACAAAAATTAAGGAGGCAATGCTCAATGCGTGACATCCAGACCGAAGCGCGCAAACACTTTGGTTTCTTTTTAACATGCGCATCAATTCTTCTTGGTATTTTTGCCTTGAAAGAGTTCATAGACTCATACAAGACCGTGCTCGATGTGATCTGGGTTTTTGCTGTCGTGTTGGTGTCATCTGGTGTCGCGTTTTATGTCGGCGCGCAGATTTTTATGTTTTTAGTGCTTAAGTACGACGCGCTTCTCCATCTTTCTACTCACTCACCGCTGCGTAAGTTCTTCGTCAAAACGACTTCGCTTTCCTTTGGTTTTGTGACGGTGGGACTCGTGTCGCTTCTGACAAACGCGACAATGTGGCCGGAAGATGATAGGTTGAGGAAAGCGGTTGCTTATGCGGTTTGCGCCAAATTGGTGTCGAGCATCGCCTTGGTATCCTTGACGTGGCTCCTTGGAGTCACTGCTGCGCACTTTAAGGGATTCTATTCGCGGCTTCTCACTTACGCGGGCGGGCTTACTGTGTTAATTGGCTTACAGATTGCGGCACTATGGCGTGTGGCAGATATGAGTGGGACTGCGTGGGCCATCGGCGGTTCTACATCATTTGCTGGCTATCCTGTGTATTGTGGGCCGTTAGCGATCTCGATTGGAACTCCATTTTCTTTCAACTTAACAGGACCTTACGTTCTCGGCCTTGGCTTAAATTTGATGTGGGTCGTGTTGGGGCTGGTTGTCATTTTACTGCAGTCTCGTCGACACCGCACGATCCTTCGAACCAGGTGAGTCGACATTGGGATCGACGGTGTACGTGTTATCTCGCTCCATGCTGGGTCTGGTCGTTTCCGATCCAGATTTCTCGCCCTGGAGCAGGTCACTATTGACAGGGTACTGTCAAGACCGGGATGGAGTTGGTGGGTGCGGACGGCATCGCTGGCCTGGCCTAGGCTTGGCCCCACGATGAACGCGATGAACTCCCTCTTCGGTGCCCTGCCCATGCCCGGCTCCGGCGGTGCGGCCGCGCCGCCGCCCGAGGCCGCGCTGCCCGCCCTCATCCCCACCGGAGGTTCCTTCGACGACGACTCCTGGGCCGACGTCGAGGCGCCGGAGGAGGACTGGGGCCCCGAGGACGCCCCGCCCCCCGAGGACGAGGCCGCCGCAGCCCCCACCTGGGAGGAGCGTCAGGACGAGGTCTCCGCCCTGGTCGCCCGCGCCCAGGCCAACGCCACCGCGGCCCGCGCCC
>ERZ773070.2614-NODE-2614-length-10073-cov-4.948792_pt1 | contig 10073 bp, 6 predicted proteins | sample MGYA00580618_ERZ773070 | MGnify/ENA primary metagenome ERZ773070 (study PRJEB29015, sample SAMEA2738023) | human oral metagenome | biome: human oral; feature: human-associated habitat; material: dental | place: China | collected 2019 ...
CCGCCCCATCGGGGGCGGGGCCATCGCGCGCACGGGGCCCTCGCGGCCTCAGCGGCGGGAGGCGGTCCTACTCGACCCGCCAGGCACGGACGAAGAAGACGCCTGTGAGCACGGCGACCAATGCGCCGCCGGCCGCGAGCGTCACGGCCGCTCCGGAGCCAGCGGATCCGCCCGGCGCCGCTGCGGCCAGTTCGGGGTTTTTCGCTATTCTCATTCCATTCTCCATACTCGAACAACAGTACGCCCGACGGCAATGCTACCAGCGCGCCGCCAGTGGCGGGGCCGTCGGGCGCCCGTATCCGCGCCGGGCCGCCCGGCAACGCCCGGATGGCGCGGATCCACGGCCCCCGCAGTGGGCGATCCCATGATGCGCTCTGACAGCGGCGGCGGCGCGTCGCATTGCGGACCCGTTTGCCGGGTCCTGTCGGCCTTGTGCCGCGCGCCCCTCCACGTCGCACACAAGGGAGGGGATTAGGAAACACGGCGCCGCACACAAGGGCTTGATCCCGCCCTTGTGTGCGGTGCGTGTTGCGTAAATCGGGGTCCTTGTGCGCGTGCCCCGGAGGGGGCACAACCCGGGGGAGTCAACCTTGGGGGAGTCGACCTGGGGCCCGGCCCTGGCGCGGGTGTTCCCCCGGCGCGGACGCGGGCTGTTGGCACCGCGAGGGGGATATAACGCGCGCTCATGCCAACAACGCGCGTCGGTGCGGACAACCCGCGCTCATGTCAACAACGCGCGCTGGTGCCAATAGCCCGCGTCGGCGTGAATACGCGCACCGGCGCCGCAGCGGCGGAGCGGGGGCGCAGCCGGGCTCGCGGGCCGGGCTGCGCCCCCTTCCGTGAGGCCGGACGGACGGGTCAGCCGAAGTAGGACTTCATCATCGCGATGATGTCGTACCCGTAGTTGCGCGCGGTGGCCCAGCCCGTCCCGTTGGGGTTCTCCTGGACGCCGAGGTACTCGACGTAGGGGGCCGAGCCCTTCGACACGTAGGAGAAGCGGGGGTCGACGAGCGGGTTCGCCAGGGACGAGGCCGTGGCGCCCGCGTCCGCGTAGGCGCGCAGGTGCTGGACCTGGGCGCGGATGCCCGTGCGAACATCCGGGAAGGAGGCGCCCTTCGCGCCGCCGCCGACTGCACCGATGCCGGAGAAGTTGTACTGGCTGACGGACACGTCGCCGCCAAAGCGCAGCCAGCCCGTCTCCTTCATCGCCTGGACGAAGACCAGCTCGGGGGACACACCCTCGGCCACGGCCTCGTCGTAGACGATGGACGCGAAGTCGCGGATCGTCGGCGCACCGCCAGCCGCCAGGGCGCTCGGGTAGCTGTAGCCAGCCTGATCCCAGGCGTCTTCCATCGCGTCGATGAGCTCCGCACGCGAGGCGGTGGGTGCACTCATGATGAGGCGCTGACCGGACGCGTTCGTGACGGAAGCACTGCGCGAGGCGCTGCGGGAGGCCGCCGGGGCGTCGCTGCCGTCCGCGTAGCCGAGCCATGCGCCGGAGGAAGCGAAGTTCGATGCGCGGCCGTCAACGGTGACCGTGCCCGTCGCCATGGCGCCCGAGTTCGGGTCCAGCCAGTACCAGGCGCCGTCCAGGAGCCAGCCGGTGCTCATCGCGCCGGAAGAGTTCAGGTGGTACCAGGTGTCGCCCACCTTGGTCCAGCCGGTCATCATGGCGCCCTCATCATCCAGGTAGTACCACTTGCCGGCGTCGAGGAGCCAGCCGGTGACCATCTGGCCGCTTGAACGCATGTAGTACCAGCGGTTGTCATCCTCAGTCAGCTGCCAGCCGGTGAGCATGCGCGCGTCGTCCTCGAAGAGGTACCAGGCGCCATCAACGTTGGTCCAGCCAATCGCAGCCGCACCGTCGGCGCGCAGCCAGTACCAGTTGTTGCCATCCTTGAGCCAGCCGGTGACCATGACGCCGTCAGCGTTCATGTAGTACCAGGAGCCGGCGACCTTCACCCAGCCGGTGGCCATGTCGCCATCAGGACGCAGGTAGTACCACTTGTCATTGTCCTTCTTCCAGCCCGTAACCATCGCGGTCGAGCTGTCAAAGAAGTAGCGTCGACCGTTGATAGTCGACCAGCCACGGATGGTGCGCTCGTCGGAGCCGGCCCAGTACCAGCGACCGCCGGTGGAGAACCAGCCGGTCTTAGCCGCACCGTTGGAGATGAAGCTCCAGGAGTCGCCGACTGCGCGCCAGGTGCCCTTGCTTAGCCCGTAGGCCTGGGCGATGCCGGTCGCGTCGGCGACACCGAGGGAGCGCACGAAGCTCTCGTTGCGCAGGAGGGCGGCATCGGTCGTCGAGGTGAGGAAGGCATGCTCGACAATGACGCCGGTCATGTTCTCTTCGCGAGCCTGGCGGATGATCGCGTAGTAGTCGCCGGTCGAGCCGTCCGGGTAGTCGTAGTAGGGGTTGTCACGCGTCTTGATGCCGCGATCGGCCAGTCCGAGGCCGGTGAGCTGTTTCTGGATCGCGTTCGACAGGGAGCGTCCCTGCGTATGGGTACCGTAGTTGTACGAGGAGGAGTTCGCGTACCAGACCTCGGCACCCTTCGCGATCGGCGAGCCCGAGTTGAAGTGGATGGAGACGAGGGCATCCGCATTCGCAGCGACAGCCATGTCGACGCGGCTGGAGAGGTCAGTGCTGAGGTTCTCCGAGGGGCGGGTGTCCGTCGTGCGGGTCATGACCACACGCACGCCGTCGTAACTCTCGAGTTCTTCCTTCAGGGCCAGAGATACCGCAAGGGTCAGGTCCTTCTCACGCAGGCCATTGGCGACCGCGCCGGGGTCGGAGCCTCCGTGCCCGGGATCAATGGCGATGGTAATGCCGGCAGCGTGGGCCGGCGGCGCAAAGGCCACAATGGCTGCGCCAACGGCCAGAGACAGGCCGGCGACGAGTGTCCTCCACGAGGAGCGCATGATTATCCTTCGAGTTGCTAACGTGACAGTCGTGATTGTAGGTACTTATGTTGTAACTGTAAACATGAAAATACTTACATATATAGACCGACATGAACTAAGAAGATGTTTTCTACACCTATGAGACGAGGCCGGGTCACCGCACCACGCCACGCGGCCTTCGACGAGCCGCCCTAGCACTCCGTCGAAACACGCACATCCGCAGAAAACTCGCGCACGACAACCCTATCGCGCATCAAGGAGGGCTCACGAGGGGCAAACACCCCCAGCAGGGCTACAACGCCGACCGAACTACCGAGGCAGCAGTGCGCGACGAGGCCTCAACCGACCGATGCGTGCGCACCCAGGAACGCGCCCCCTCGCCCCCCACCCAGGGGGTGGTGCCCGACGCGAGGGCAACCATTGCCTCGGCGATCGCATCGGAGTCGAGAGAGCACGCCACCCCAAGCCCGTTGTCTGCGACATCGCGGGCGGCCGCGCCCCGACCCGCATAGATGACCGGCGTCCCCTGCGCGAGGGAGGCGAGGATTTTCGTCGGGTAGGCGTAGTCGTATCCACCCGGTCGCAGCGAGGCGAGCGTCGCGGTGGCTCGCGCCATCCACCGGTCCGCCTCCTCGGCACTGACTGCGGGGATCATTTCGACGCCGGCCACGCCTCGAGACCGCTGCGCCAGTTCATTCCATCCGCTCCCCTGGCCCACAAACACGAGTCGGGCATCCCCGAGACGACCACGCGCACGCTCGAAAGCCTCGACGAAGACCTCCGGGGCGAGCCACTGGGCGACCGTGCCCGCGTAGACGAAGACGGGGCCGCCGCAGGTGGGGAATCCTTCCGGGGTGCCGGTAGCCACGGCCTCGGGCACGCGCACGCCGTTGGGAACGACCGCGACATCGCGCGCACCCATATCGCGCGCGCGGCGGGCGACCCCATCTGACACGGCGATGACGCGGCGGGCACCGCGCAGCGCAAAAGACTCCAGTCCCGCGACCGTGCGCACGACGAGGCCGGGCACACCCGCGAGCACGGCGGCATCCGAGACAATGTCGGCGCAGTAGTAGACGTAGGGGACGCGGCGTACCGCGCACGCGAGGCGCACGGCGACGCCGGTGGTCGGCGGGGGCTCGCAGACGACCACGTCGGGGCGCGGACCGGCGAGCAGTCGGGCGATGAGGGGCAGGTCGAAAGACATATAGGAGACGTATCCGCGTACCGCTCCCGTGCGGTCTCGTAGGACGGGGGCGCGGCGAACCTCGACGAGGCCGGCGCCCTCCCCCGGCTCGCTGCCGCCGTCTGCACCTTGACGGGCGTCGCTGGCGACGGAGGGAGCCAGGCGCGACGTGAGGACCCGGACCCTGTCTCCGCCTGCGGCGAGCGCGCGGGCGAGTGCCCCGAGGCGCAGCGCCGCGGCCGTCGGCTCGGGTGTAAAGGTGCGGGTCGCGAGAGTGACTAGCATGCGGGAGCGCTTCCCCCACCGACGGTGATGCGCGGGGTGCCGACCCAGGCCTCGGGTGAGGTGATGGCGCGGCCGTCGACGAGGAGGCGCACGCCGGGCAGGTCGGCGGGGACCAGGTTCCGGTAGGCGGCGTGGTCGGCCTGGATGATGGCGACATCCACCGGCTCGCCGAGGTGGTAGGCGTCCCACCCGAAGGCTGCCAGCTCGTCATCGGCATACAGCGGATCGTGCACGCTCACCTGCGCCCCGGCCTCGCGCAGCGCGTCGACGACGCCGAGGACGCCGGAGAAGGCGGTTTCCTTGACCCCGCCGCGGTAGGTGGCACCCAGGACCGCGACGCGCAGACCCTCGAGGGAACCGAGCAGGGCAGAGGCGCGGGAAACCGCGTAGGCGGGCATATCTGCGTTGGCGGCGCGGGCCGCGGACACGATGGTCGCGTCCGGGTCACCGGCCAGGTACAGGCGCGGGTAGACGGGGATGCAGTGGCCGCCGACCGCAATGCCGGGCCGGTGGATGTGGGAGTAGGGCTGGGAGTTGCAGGCCTCGATCACGCGAGCGACGTTGATGCCGATCGCGTCCGCATAGCGCGCGAACTGGTTGGCCAGGCCGATATTGACGTCCCGGTAGGTGGTCTCAGCGAGCTTGGCCATTTCAGCGGCCTCGGCCCCACCCATAGGCCACACGCCGTTGGGGCACGGCAGGTCGTCGCGCTCATCGAAGGAGAGGACGGCCTCGTAGAAGGAAACGCCGTGCGCCTCGCCGGCTTCGCTGAGGCCCCCCACGAGCTTCGGATAGCGCGCCAGGTCGGCGAAAACCCGGCCGGTGAGGACACGCTCGGGCGAGAACACGACGTCGAAGTCGCAGCCCTCGATCAGGCCGGAGACCTCCTCGATGAGGGGCTTGTATCGTCCGCGCGTCGTGCCCACGGGCAGGGTGGTTTCGTAGGAGACGAGGGTGCCGGGCGTCAGGTGGGCGGCCATCGAGCGCGTGGCGGCGTCCATGACGCGGAAGTCGGGGCGGCTCTCGTTATCGACGACGAGCGGCACGACCATGACAACCGTGTCTGCGCCGGGGATCGCCTCGCCGTACTCGGTCGTGGCGCGCAGAGCGCCGGAGGAGGCAAGCGGGGTCAGGTACTCGGCCAGGTGCGCCTCGCCCGGGAAGGGTTCGACCCCCTCGTTAATGAGGGCGACCACGCCGGGGTTCACGTCCACGCCGACGACGGTATGCCCGCCGCGCGCGTAGTGCACCGCCAGCGGCAAACCGATCTTGCCCATGCCGACAACCGCGATGCGCATGCGGCTCCCCTTTCCGTCTCCGGCCTCGCTGTTCCCCTCCAGTGTAGTGCCCCTCCCCACCTACAATGGGGGCGTGGATCGCGCGCTGAATCTCCTGCTCTACCCGTCGAACCTGGCCTCGCCCGGTCGCCTGGTGAAGATTGCGCGTTCCCTGTCCCCGCTTTTCTCGCAGACCCACGTTGTCGGAATCGATCAGGGCGGGCTTCCCACGGACGAGGCCGTGGCCCCCACCGTGTACCTCACCCGGATTCGGGGCACGTCCCTGGGTGCGCCCCTGGGTGGTCCGAGGGTCGTCGGCGCGTGGGGGGCGCGTGTGTACCGGCGGTTCGCGAGGCAGCGTGTCGCCGCAGTCTCCGCGCAGAACCTGTTCCTGCTGCCCCTCGCGCACGCGTTGGCGCGGCGCACGGGCGCGGTGTTTGCGTACAACGCGCACGAACTGGAGACGGAGACGGTAGCGTCGGCGGGCCTACGCCAGCGCCTCCAGCGCGTGATTGAGCGCCGCTATATCCACCGCGCGGACGTGGTGTCCGTGGTCAACGAGACGATCGCGCAGTGGTACCGCGAGGCCTACCCTGGCGTCGAACCCGTGGTGGTGACGAACGCTCCGACGGGCTCGGATGGGGTCATCGACCTGCGCGCGCAGCTGGGGATCCCGGAGGACGCTCTCCTGTACCTCCATTCGGGATACCTGGCGCCCGGGCGCAACATTCCGTTGATTCTGCGCGCGTTTGAGCAGGTTCAGAACGCGCACGTCGTCTTCGTCGGCGCGGGTGCCCTGCTGCCCGAGGTTGAGCGTGCGGCTGCGACCCACCCAAACATCCACCGCCTGCCTCCCATGGAGCCGGACCAGGTTCTGGCTATGACGCGCGGGGCTGACGTGGCGCTGTGTCTCATCGAGTCCGGGTGCCTGTCGCACCGCATGTCCACGCCCAACAAGATGATGGAGGCCTTCGCGGCCGGTGTACCTGCGCTGTGTTCTCCCCTGTCCGAGGCCCGCCGCTACCTGGGAGATCAGGCCGACACGTGGGTGCTGGAGGATCCACAGCGCGAGCTCGTCAGCGCCCTGGAGCGCATCACGCGAAAGGACATCGCGGCTTTCATCGCTCCCACGATTCCCACCTGGGAGGAGGGAGCCACGCGCCTGCGTGAGGCCTACGAGCGGGCACTCGCCGCGCGAGCCCGCCGGTGAAACACAGGTTTCACAAGGGTTTCACGCGGTCACTGGGCGCGTGACGTCACCCCTGTCGTAAGCGCGTGCAGTCATAACCGCCATGAGGAGCATCCCCACCAGCAGAACGGCCATGAGGGCTCCGAGCACCGCAACCGTGGTCTCCACGCCGTAGGGGCTACACGCGAGCCACGCCAGCGGTGCCGCGCAATACACGCACGCAAAGGCCAGCATGCGGCGCTGGTGGTAAGTCGCAACGAACACGTTCGACAGCGGCGAGGTCGCGACCGTGAGGGCCAGCCAGGGGGCCAGGGATCGCGCGAAGTACCCGGCCGCCTCCCAGCGCGCTCCGAACACGAAGGGGAAGATCACAGGGCTCACCCACGCGAGCAGGGCGAACACCGGGATCGAGCAGGCCAACGCAATGCCACCGACGCGCAGGGCGACGCGGGTCATCTCACCGGGAGGGGTGTCCGACAGGCGCGGCAGGTACACCTGCGACAGCGCCCCCGCGATGAGGGCGACCGGGGCCTGCAGTGCCAGCCACGCCAAGTTGAATTGGCCAAGCGCAGCCACTGAATACGTGGCGATAAGCATCGGGATAGTGCTCGTGCGCAGCGCGTCGACGACGACGTTGGGCACACCCACGAGGGCCATCTTGCGGTAGCGCGAGGCAACCTCGCGAAGGGTCGGATCGGTGTCCTGACGTTCGCGGGCGTCGCGGGCGCGCCACGACAGGTAGGCGACGGCGATACCCTGGCCCGCGATCGTCGCCCCAATCGCTGCACCCAGGCCGCCACCAGCCACGAAACCGCACACCAGCTGCAGGACCGCGATCCCGAGCGCACGCACCACGGATGAGCTCGCAATCGCCTGGAACCGCCGGTGGCGAGTCAGCCAGTAGGAGCACACCTGCCCCTGCGCCAGGAACAGGATGGAGACCCCAACGGCGAGCATCCACCCCGCGAGCGCGCTTCCGAAGCGCGCGCTCACCCACGGCCATGCGGCGGCCGCAATCAGGGTGGCCAGTGCGGAGGCGACCAGCACGCAGCGCGAAGCGAGGCCGGCCAGGGACCGGGCCGAGGCCTCGTCCCCGGGGGCGGGCAGGACGATGCTGAGGTCGAAGCGGGCGCCCGCGACGGCCGCGCCGAGCGTGGCGGCGGAGGTAAAGATTCCCAGGTAGCCCAGGTCCGTGTCCGTGTAGAGGCGGGCGATGCCGATCTGAGCGACGAAGGCGATGACCTGAGCGAGGAGGGTGCCGCCAAGGAGGGTGAGCACCTGCGCGAGGACGCCCGAGCGGGCGGGGCGGGCAGGTGCGTTCATCATGGACTCATTTAATCACCTGGGGCGCGCGGCTTGCCCCTAGGATGGTGGCATGCCCGCTCACCGATCCACGCCCACCCTCGGGTGGTACTCATGAGGGTCGCCCTGACGAAGGGAACCCTGCTGGTTCCTCCGACCTACTTCGCACTCTCGCACGCCCTCGCGATGCCGGACCTCGATTGGCGGGCTTTCACACTCGCGGCGCGCATCACCGATCCGACCGTCACGGTCCCCATCAACGAGGCCGCTCCGCGCGCGCTCGGCAGTCCCCTCCCGCTTCGCGTGACCGCACAGGCACGAGGCATGGGACAGATGGGCCGCGCGATCACCGCCTGGAATCCGGACGTCATTCACCAGCACCAGGCGACCTGGTCCCTGCCGGCTGTGGCAGCTGCGCGGGAGACGGGGGTGCCCCTCGTGGTGACGCTCCACGGCGGGGACGCCTACCCGAGGCTCGGGCGCGGCGCGGGCGCCGCGTGGAACGCACGCAACCGCACGGCCGCCTTTGAGGGAGCGAGCCGGCTGCTGGCTGTCTCCCGTTACCTAGCGGACGTCGCCTTAGGCGCGGGAGCAGATCCGGAGCACCTGAGCGTGCACTATCAGGGCGTGGACACGCACTGGTGGACGTCTGCCTCGAACACAGCAGAGTCGCGCGAGGAACCCGTCGTCCTGTTCGTGGGCGCGCTCAGCCATCTCAAGGGGGTGGACGACCTGGCCCGGGCGTCCGCCACCCTCGTGGGGCGCCGCCCGCATCGCCTCGTCCTCGTGGGCGACGGGCCGCTGGCACCCGCACTGCGCGCGCACGCACCCTCCCACGTGACGTTCACGGGCCGACTGGATCGTGAGGGGGTGCGCGACTGGATGCGCCGCACCCGCGTCCTCGTCCTGCCCACGAAGCCGACGCAGGGGCGGCAGGAGGCTGCGGGACTCGTGCTGCTCGAAGCGCAGGCGTGCGGCGTTCCCGTCATCGCATATCGCACGGGCGGAACACCGGAGATGATCGCGCCCGGGGCCTCAATACTCTCGGATGAACGCTCGCCGGACGCTCTCGCTCGCTCCATCGACGAGGCATTGGCTTGGTCCGAGGACGAACGCGCGGATCGCGGGGCGGCGTGCCGGGCGTGGGTGACACATGAGCGCTCGCTGCGCGGATCTGCGGATCAGCTGCGCGCGATCTACGCCGACGTGACGCGGTAGCGCCGCGCTCTACAGGTCGACCGAGCGACCGGTGGCGGCCGAGGACAGGATGGCCTCGACGACGCGCAGGTTATCCAGGGCCTCGTCCATGGTGACGTGCTCGCTTCCCGCACCGAGGATCGCGTCGCGGAAGCGCTCGTGTTCGAGGGCGAGGGGCTCGCGCTTGGTGAGCGCGTAGCGCACAACCTGTCCCTCGCTCACCCCACGGAACGCTGCGATGGCGTCCCACTGCAGGGGCGCGTGGCCATTCTCGTAGAAGGTCAGGTCCCCCATCGCGGTGTCTGCGACGAGCGCGCCCCGCTCCCCCGTCACGATCGTCGTGCGGTCCTTGAAGGGTGTCAGCCAGTTGACGAGGTGGTTGACAAGGATACCGCCTGCAAGCACGCCCGAGGCGACCATCATGTCCTCGTGCACTCGCCCCGAGCGCACGGACGTGCGCGCGTAGATGCTCTCGTAGGGGGCACCGGCCACCCACGCGGCCAAGTCCACGTCGTGCGTAGCCAAGTCCTTCACCACGCCGACGTCGCTAATGCGGGCGGGGAAGGGCGACTGGCGGCGCGTCGCAATCTGCTCAATCGCTCCGAGCTGGCCCTCCGCGATCCGCCTGCGCATGTCAATGAGCGCCGGGTTGCAGCGCTCGACGTAGCCGACAGCGCCGACGAGGCCCGCGGCCGCAAAGGCGTCGCGGATGCGGCGGCCCGCCTCCACGCTC
>ERZ773070.2615-NODE-2615-length-10072-cov-7.219028_pt1 | contig 10072 bp, 8 predicted proteins | sample MGYA00580618_ERZ773070 | MGnify/ENA primary metagenome ERZ773070 (study PRJEB29015, sample SAMEA2738023) | human oral metagenome | biome: human oral; feature: human-associated habitat; material: dental | place: China | collected 2019 ...
TTGTGCTGAGCATGAAGAACACGAGCAGGAAGAGCATGATGTCGATCATCGGGATAATCATGACGAGCGGCTCGCGCACATCATGAAAATTACGACGCATGAGAACGCCCTCCATCCGCAGCAACAAATCCGGCGAGCAAGGTGTTCATCGTCTTTTCGAGCAATGTCAGCATCGTATCCATGCGCTGGGCAAAGTAGGTATGGACAACGAGTGCGAAAATCGCAACGAGAAGCCCCGTCGCCGTTGCAATGAGCGCCTCCCCGATGCCGCCCGTGATCGCCATCGGCTGACCTGCCTGCAGGTTGAACACACTGAACGACTGGATCATACCTGAGATCGTGCCGAGAAGACCGAGGAGCGGCGCAAGCGTAACGATCGTCGAAAGATAGTTCAGACGTGCGCGCAGAAGCATTGCCGCCTCGCCGTAAACAGCCTCAAGCGTCATGGGGACATCCTCCCCTGCCGCACGTGCATCAAGTGCACTGTTCACAAGATAGGCGACCATATTGTCCTTGCCCTCGGCGGCAGATGCAGCTTCATCCACCTTCCTCTTACGAAGCGAGGCGGATACTTCCGCCTCAAGTTCCTGTGCCCCCTTCGCTGCACGACGATAGAGCAAAAAGCGGTCAATCGCAATTGCTGCCACTGTGAGAGAGCACAGGAGCAGCAGATACATGACGGGACCGCCTTTTTCAAAGAGTTCTGCACTGGTCAAAAAGAACACCTTCCTTGTCAAATATACGGATATATGCGTGATTACCTATGGATTCGTCGTATACCATCGAGGATGATACACCTTGCTATATGTAAATCGGTACTAAGTATAGCTCTATAGAGAGTGATTGTCAACACAAGTTTAATGAAATTATCATTATCAATCCTCATTCATGTGGATCCTTATAGGATTCTGCCAACTTCTGAAAACGCGGCAAGGCGCGTTCAATCACCGCGGTGCGCACACAATATGCCGCGCGGAAGTAGCCGGGACAGCCAAAATCCCTGCCCGGCACAAGAAGCAGATCAAATTCTCGCGCCCGTGCACAAAATGCAACATCGTCCTCCTCAAGAGCCTTTGGGAAGAGGTAGAACGCACCTTGCGGGCGCATGCAGGAAAAGCCCGATGCAGACAGCCCTTCGTAGAGCAGCTTTGCATTGTGCGCATAGGTACTCAGATCGGCATTTCTTCCTGCGCAGCGCGCGATAACGAGCTGCCAGAGTGACGGCGCATTGACGTGCGTAAGGACACGCGCCGCACCCGCGATCGCACCGTAGATACGCGCAAAGTCCGCAACCGTATCCGGCACAACGATGTAGCCGATGCGTTCTCCCGGCAGGGAGAAGGATTTGCTGTAGGAGTAGCAGACAATCGTATTGTCGTAAAGAAGTGGAATGTATGGAACGGTCAGACTGTCATAAACGATCTCGCGATAGGGTTCATCCGCGATGATAAAGATCGGATGCCCGAACTCCGTTTCCTTTTTGCGTAAGAGTTCCGCAAGTTGGCGAAGTGTTTCCCCACTGTAGACCGCACCGCTCGGGTTGTTCGGGGAGTTGATGATGACAGCTTTCGTATGCTGTGTGATTGCGTCCGCGAGCGCTGCGAAATCGATCTGAAAATCATCGGTTTTTGCAGGCACAACAATGAGCTTCCCCCCGCATGCCTCGACAAAGACACGGTACTCGGGGAAGAAGGGAGCAATCGTGATGAACTCGTCCCCCGCCTCCGCGAATGCCTTGAACGTAATTGTTATGGACGCTGCCGCCCCCGCCGTGAGGAAGAGATTTTTTTCCGTGAATTCCATGCCGAATCTCTTGTTCAGATCAGCAGCAAGCACCTCGCGTACATGGGGCTTGCCGGGCGCAATCGTATAGCCGTGCACCTCCATCGGGTCACTGTGTGTGAGGATATCTATCGCCGCATCTCGAATGAAGTCCGGTGTCGGTACATTCGGGTTTCCGAGGCTGAAATCAAAGACATTCTCCGCGCCGACCTCCGCCGCACGCTTCTGTCCGTATTCAAAGATTGTGCGAATGGTCGATTTCTTCGTTCCGAGTTCGTACATCTGCTCAGAGACCATGGTATGCTCCTTTCCAAAAACAAATACCCCTGCCACCGTAAGCAGCAGGGGCGTTTCACCCATTACTCACGCATTCCGCAAAAACACATCGTAGCCCTTCTTCATCTCATAGATGTCAGCCTTGCTCGTGACCTCCCACGGCGCGTGCATGCTCATCACGGCGACACCGTTGTCGATCACGTCCATGCCGTAGCGCGCCATGATGTAGGCGATCGTACCGCCCCCGCCGAGATCGACGCGACCGAGTTCCGCAAGCTGATAGCTGACGCCGTTCGCATCCATCATGCCGCGCAGCTGCCCGAGATACTCCGCACTCGCATCGCTCGAGCCGGACTTTCCGCGCGCACCCGTGAACTTGTTGAACACCATGCCGCGCCCGAGGTAGGCGACGTTCTTCTTCTCGAATGCGTCTGCATAGAGCCCATCGTACGCACTCGACACATCCGAGGAGAGCATCTTCGAGTGCGCAAGCGTGCGGCGAAGCGCAAGCTCCGTATACTGCCCGCAGGCGGAGAGCAGTTCCGCGACCATGTTCTCAAAGAAACGCGAATGCATGCCTGTTGCACCAACACTGCCGATCTCCTCCTTGTCCACGAGGAGACAGCACGCCGTGCGCTTTGGCATATCTGTCTCAAGCATGGAGCGGAGTGCGGTATAGGAGCAGACGCGGTCATCCTGCCCGTAGCCGAGCACCATGCTGCGATCAAAGCCAAGCTCCCGCGCACGCCCCGCCGGAACAAGTGTCAGCTCCGCCGAGTTAAAGTCCTCCTCAGCAATATCGTAATGTTCCTTGAGGAGTGCGAGGATACCGTCCTTGACGGATTCCTTATCATCTTTTTTCAGTGGATAACCGCCGATGAGGACATCCAGCTTCTCGCCCTCAATGACCTTCGACGCCTTTTTCTCAAGCTGTTCCTGCGAGAGATGGATGAGCAGGTCGGTCACACAGAAAACGGGATCGTCCGCCTTTTCTCCAAGCGTGATCTCCACAACCGTGCCGTCCTTCTTCACGACGACGCCGTGCAGGGCAAGCGGAATCGTCACCCACTGATACTTCTTGATGCCGCCGTAGTAATGCGTATCGAAATAGGCAAGCCCGTTATCCTCGTACAGCGGGGTCTGCTTCACATCAAGGCGGCAGGTGTCGATGTGCGCGCCGAGAATGTTCATGCCGTGCTCCATCGGCTCCGTCCCGATATGGAAGAGGACGATCGCCTTCTTCATATTGACGGCATAGACCTTGTCGCCCGCCTTGAGCTTGGTGCCCGCCGCAATCACGTCTGCAAAGTCGCGGTAGCCCGCCGTCTGCGCCAGACGTACCGCCTCCGTTACGCTCTCGCGCTCGGTCTTGCAGTCCGAGAGAAAGTCAATGTAGCCGCGTGCAAGTTCATCGACTGCTGCGCGCTCCTCCGGCGTATACTTCAACCAGACCGAAGTCTTCTTATCGTCACTCATATATATCCCTTTCTATCGTTCCCACGCATCACGCAGAATATTTATAAATTCATCCTTTGATGCCGCGCGGTTGAACCGCTCACGCAGCTCCGCGCTGCCCGAGAGCCCGCGTGTGTACCACGCCGCATGCTTTCGCATCTCACGGATGCCGACATACTCACCCTTGTAGTGCACGAGCAGGTCGAGGTGGCGCAGAATCACCTGTGCACGCTCCGTCAGCGTCGGCGGGGGAAGTTCTTCCCCCGTGCGCAGCCAGTGGATGAGCTGCGGGAAAATCCACGGATTCCCCTGTGCTCCACGCCCGATCATCACTGCATCCGCGCCCGTAATGTCGAGTGCACGTGCAAGATCGGCGGGGCGGCGCACATCGCCGCTCACGATCACGGGAATTTGCACGGCGCGTTTCACCTCAGCGATCGCCGCATAGTCCGCATTGCCACTGTAGAACTGCGCGCGCGTACGCCCGTGCACGGCGACGGCATCCACGCCGACCGCCTCCGCCATCCGCGCAATCTCCACGGCGTTGCGCGAGGTATCGTCCCAGCCGAGCCGCATCTTCACCGTGAACGGCAGCTTCGTCGCACGGCGAATCGCCGTAAGGATCTCCTCCGCCTTTTTCGGCTCACACATCAGAGCCGAGCCCTCACCGTTCTTCACGACCTTCGGCGCGGGACAGCCCATGTTGAAGTCGAGAATATCCGCCGTGCCGATCTCCTCGATGTAGGCGGCCGCCTCTGCCGCCATCTCCGCCGACTTTGCGAAGATCTGCATTGCGATTGGGCGTTCCTCCGGCTCCGTTTGGAGCATTTTCATCGTGTGCTCATTGCGGTAGTGAATGCCCTGACTGCTCACCATCTCCGCAAACGCGAGCGGACAGCCCATGTCGTGCGCGATGATGCGGTACGCGCGATCCGTCACACCCGCCATCGGCGCAAGAAAGACGGGATCATCAAACGTGAACGCGCCTATTTTCATTGGTTTCACGGCTGGTTACGCTCGTAGAGGACGCGCAGTCCCGTAAGCGTCAGGAAGTGATCGACCTTGTCAATCGTCTGCGACTCCTTTGCCACCATGCGGGCAAAGCCGCCCGTTGCGACCACCTTCATTTCCATCGCGAGCTCTGCCTTGACGCGGCGCACAATCTCGTCGATCTGTCCGACATAGCCGTAGATGATGCCCGCCTGCATCCCCTGTATTGTGCTACGGCAGACGACCGTCTTCGGCGGCACAAGCTCGATGCGCGGCAGCTGCGCCGCCCGCTGAAAGAGTGCCTCGGCACTCGATCCGAGTCCCGGCGCGATGACACCGCCGAGGAAATCCCCGTTCTCCGCCACAATGTCGAACGTCGTCGCCGTCCCAATGTCGATGACAATGAGCGGTCCGCCGTACTGCTCGTGCGCGCCGATGACATTCACAATACGGTCGGCGCCGATTGCACGCGGATTTTCATAGTTCAGGCGTATCCCGGTTCGTATGCCGGGACCGACGATCAGCGGGCGGATGCGGAAGTAGCGCTCGCACATCTTCTGCATGGGCACGACAAGCGGCGGCACGACCGAGGAGATGATGATCGCATGAATGTCCGACATCTGAATGCCCTGATAACGGAACAATTCATTGAAAAGGATTCCATACTCGTCGCCCGTCTTCTGCCGATCTGTCGAGATGCGCCAATGCCGCAGAAGTTTTTTCCCCTCATACGCGCCCATGACGATATTGCTGTTGCCGATGTCCAGTACTAGCAGCAAGTTCTTTCCTCCGTACTATCGTGTTCGATCTTTATGTTATGTGATGTAGTGCAGTATTCCTTAGCGAACCCTAGTGAAGCAAGCGGGAAAAGGGCGCGGTACGCCCCGTCGGATTTCTTTCGTTCAAGCGAAGCGCGTTTAAGAAGTCCGACGGTATTTAAGCGTACAAGCGCACGAACGCTTGCGCAACGAGGCGTTCGCGGGGATACTGCACTACAGAATTATTTCTTCGACGGGCGGATGGATACATCCCCCGCCAACACACGCCTTCTCCCAGCCTCTGTATCAATCAGGAGCGCCCCCTCCTCATCAATATCCGCCGCAACGCCCTCGAACTCCTCGCCCGCAGGCGCAATCACGCGGACGGACTGCCCAAGCGTCACCGCATAGTCCCGCCACGCCGCGAGCACGGGCGCAAAGCCCTGCTGCTGCACATCCGCATAGAGCTCGTCGAGTGCGCGCAGGAGCTCTTGCAAAAATGCTACGCGCGGCAGCGGCTCGCCCTTCATCTGCATCAGCGAGGTCGCAACCGACCGCAGTTCCTCAGGAAAATCCTCATTCGCAATGTTCACGTTGATGCCGATGCCGATCACGACGTAGTTCACGCGATCCATCTCCGCGCTCATCTCCGTCAAGATTCCGACCAGTTTGCGCCCGTCGTGCATAATGTCGTTCGGCCACTTGATCGCCGCGCGCAGACCGAACCGCTCCATCGCGCGCGCAACTGCCACCGCCGCCATCAGTGTGCACTTTGGCGCATCCTGCGGCAGGAACGTCGGACGCAGGAGGATGCTCACCCAGATGCCCTTGCCGGGCGGCGAGAAGAACGCGCGCTCCATGCGCCCTCGTCCCGTTCCTTGACTGTCGGCAACGACAACGGTACCATCCTCTGCCCCCTCACGCGCAAGGTCTTTGAGCACAAGATTGGTCGAGTCCACCGCATCATAGGCGATGATCTTTCGCCCGATGAGCTGCGTATCGAGCTCCTGCGCGATCTCCGCCTCGATCAGGCGATCCGGCGCCGAGCGCAGAACATATCCGCTGCGCGGTGCACTCGATATATCATAGCCCGCATCGCGCAGTGCCGCGATCTTCTTCCACACCGCCGCGCGTGTCACACCGAGCCGCTCCGCCATCTTCTCGCCCGAGATATAGCCGCCCGCCGCCCGCAGCAGCTCCAACACATCCCTACTCATCACATGCCTCCCAATGAAGGAATCTCGCTTCCTCAAAAAGCCGTTATCCGCCCCATTATAGCGCAGATAGCGGCTCCCTGCCACAAAAATATGAAGGAATTACTGATAAAACGAACCTTCAATTGGCGTAGATTCTTCGTCCGAACAATGTGGAAAACCGGACGCAGCGTGGTACTCTGTGGAGGATTTGCCGACGAAGTACGGACCGTCAAGAGATGCAATCTGAATTTATCAATGCGTTCTTAATAGTATCGTCAAAACCTCATCTTCTCTAAAGAAAAGGCGCTGCTGCACACTGATCCATGCAGCAGCGCCTCCGCTGCGTTACTTATTCCACTGTGTTAGATTAAATTTTGGCTCGGTGGTCGGAATGGGCGCAGGACGCTCCTCCTCCGCGCGTTCCGCCTCCTCACTCGTCTGTGTGGAGTCATCGATCACGACATCGACAGGGATCGGCAAAGGCTTGCCCGTATCATCCGAATCGTTATCGTCTTTGTCCTTGTCCCCGATCGTTCCCTTTGTCATCAGTTCCTCAAGCTCACTTGCGTTCAATGTCTCACGTTCGAGCAGAGCACTTGCGATCAGATCAAGTTTTTCACGATTCTCCGTGATAATGACGCGACACGCCTCATATGCGTCCTCAATGTAACGGCGTACCTCGCGGTCGATCTCGCCCGCGACCTCCTCGGAGTAATTGCGGTCGCGATTGAAGTCACGACCGAGGAAGACTTGGTGATTTTCCTCACCATAGGCAATGGGACCGATCGTCTCACTCATACCATACTGCATGATCATACTGCGGATGATTTGCGTCGCCTGCTGAATATCGCTTGAGGCACCCGTACTGATCTCGCCGAGCACGACCTCCTCGGCAACACGCCCACCGAGCGCAACCTTGATGCGGTCAAAGAGCTCTGAGCGCGTGCGATAGGAGCGATCTTCCTTCGGCAGGGAGAGCATATATCCGCCCGCACGCCCGCGCGGAATGATCGTGACCTTGTGCACGGGGTCGGCGTGCTCGAGCAGGAGTCCCACGAGGGTATGTCCTCCCTCGTGATATGCCGTGAGGCGCTTCTCCTCCTCCGTCATGACGTGGGATTTGCGTTCGGGACCTGCAAGCACGCGCTCGATCGCCTCCTCCATCTCCGCCATGTGGATCTGTTTCTTATTGCGGCGCGCAGCAAGGAGTGCTGCCTCATTGACAAGGTTGCTGAGATCTGCGCCTGTAAAGCCGGGCGTACGGCGTGCAAGCACATCCAGATCTGCATCATCCGCGATCGGTTTCCCCTTTGTATGCACCTTGAGAATCGCCTCGCGTCCGCGTACATCGGGTTTGTCCACGACAATCTGACGATCAAAGCGCCCTGGGCGCAGAAGTGCGGGGTCCAGAACATCGGGACGGTTTGTCGCTGCAATGATGATGATGCCCTCATTCGAGGCAAAGCCGTCCATCTCGACGAGCAGCTGATTGAGCGTCTGTTCGCGCTCGTCATGTCCGCCGCCGAGGCCCGCCCCGCGCTGACGTCCGACGGCATCGATCTCATCGATGAAGACGATGCACGGCGCGGACTTCTTCGCCTGTTCGAAGAGATCGCGTACACGCGAAGCGCCGACACCGACGAACATCTCGACAAAGTCGGAACCGCTGATCGTAAAGAACTGCACACCCGCCTCACCGGCAACCGCCTTCGCGAGGAGTGTCTTGCCCGTACCCGGGGGTCCGAAGAGGAGGACGCCCTTCGGAATACGTGCGCCAAGTTCGTTGAATTTATCCGGTGTCTTGAGGAACTCAACGACTTCCTCAAGTTCCTGTTTCGCTTCGTCCGCGCCTGCAACATCGGCGAACGTTACCTTTTTCTTGTCGCTCACCATCAGGCGTACACGTGACTTGCCGAAGTTCATCATGCGTCCGCCGCCCATCTGCGACTGCTGCATGATGAAGAACCAGAAGCCGATGAGCAGCGCGATCGGGATGAGCGAGGTGAGCATTGTCTGCCACCACGGCGGTTCGGGCGGGTTCTCTGCCGAGATATTGATCCCCTTGTCCGCAAGGCGTGTATAGAGATCGTGATCGCTGTTCGGTGCTTCCGGTGCAATGGTCGTAAACTCCGTCCCATCTGTGAGCGTGCCGCGAATGTTGTTCCGGACAATAACGACCTTGTCCACCTCGCCCGCCGTCACCTTTGCATTGAAGTCGCTGTAGCCAAGCGCTGTCGCCTGCGGTGTCTGATGGCTGCCCGACATATAGTCGGCAACCGTCCACACGACAAAGAACATCAGCGCATAAAAAGCAAGGTTTCTAAGGATCGATTGATTCAATTCCTACCTCCTCTGCATCATTCGTAAACGGAACGCTTCAGCACCCCAATGTAGGGGAGGTTCCGATATCTCTCTGCATAGTCCAAACCGTAGCCCACGAGGAATTCGTCCGGAACCTCGTGCCCAAGATAGTCGATCTCCACAGGTGCCACACGGCGCGACGGCTTTGACAGGAACGCGCAGATCTTGATGCTCTTTGGATGACGTCCCTGCAGCATCTGCTTGAGATAGTGCATCGTCGTGCCTGAGTCGATGATGTCCTCGATGATGATGACGTGCTTTCCCTCGATCGAGAAATCGAGATCCTTCAGGATCTTGACCTGACCGCTCGAAACGGTTGCTTCACCGTAGCTGGAAACAATCATAAAGTCAAAAGCGATGGGATGGTCGATGGCGCGTACGAGATCGGTAAAGAAGACCGCAGCCCCCTTCAGTATTCCGACACAGTAGACGGTCTCCGGCGCATCCTTATAATCCCGTGCAATCTCCGCCCCGAGTTCCTGCACGCGCACTCGGATCTCGTCGGCAGAAAAGGAAATGCGCTCAATATCATCGCTCATCATCTGGCTATCGTCTCCTTCACAAATGCAATGCTCAAAATATTGCTGCTGGACTCCGTGATCGGTGCACGTACACTGCGCCGACCGCCGACCATCCAGAAAATCTCATGTGTCCCTGCAATCGCAACAAGGGGGATGTTATCCCTATCTTCGCGCGGGATTTTATCGTCAATCAGAACATCCTTGATTTTCCTGCGCCCGATGGGAAGCTGTATATAGTCTCCGGCGCGCCGCGTCCGCAGGACAAGCGGCGGCATCTGGGCGAGGTCGGCATAGACCGCCTCCCGCCGTTCCATCCTGTGCCAATCATCCGCTGTCATATGCGTCAGACACCTGACATAAAACGTCATGCCCTGAAAGTTCATTATAGCATATTCGTCGCCTAAGGGAAGCAAAATTTCACTTTTTTCCGCAGAGCATTGTGCCCCAGGCGTGCGCGTGAGTGTAAGGGCACCGTAGCGTGCAGAGGCATGCCACCCGCCCGGCATCTCGGCACGTGCCGCCCCCTTTGCGGTAATGAGCGCACGCATCCGCTCCTCGTGGAGATAGGAGAATTCCTGCGTCGCTCCCGTTTTATGCACCCAGAAAAGACGCAGAACGCGCCGCTGCATGGCCGGATGAAGCGTACGCAGCGCAGCGAGCAAGAGGCCCTCGGGATGTGCGACACGCTCAAACTCCATGCGTGCAAGCGCGCTAAGGAGGTCATCCTCCTCGG
>ERZ773070.2616-NODE-2616-length-10072-cov-2.477888_pt1 | contig 10072 bp, 6 predicted proteins | sample MGYA00580618_ERZ773070 | MGnify/ENA primary metagenome ERZ773070 (study PRJEB29015, sample SAMEA2738023) | human oral metagenome | biome: human oral; feature: human-associated habitat; material: dental | place: China | collected 2019 ...
AGTAAGATTTTACATGGAAAGTCATAAAAGCGGTGCTTCAAAGATTTTAGCTTTTATATCAGTGTTTTTTGTGTATATATATTGTGGTTTCTTTGAGATTTTTCTTTTTGTGAAGCAAGACACTAATATATATAACTATCACTAAAATCTAAAATTAAAATACTTTTCTTTTGTTTACTTTTAAAAAAGTATTACATTTGCGCAATATTTTTATTCAAACAAAAAAACCACTCTATATTAATTTTTTTAAAAACTATTAAAAGAGGATAAACCGATGAAAAAAGAAAATATTTTAGAAGACTATGGCATCGCTGTTCTCAGTAGAGAATGCAGCTTGATGGGAAGAAAAGAAGTGCTTACAGGTAAAGCAAAATTTGGTATTTTTGGAGAAGGGAAAGAAGTGCCTCAAGTAGCTTTGGCAAGAGCTTTCCAAGATGGTGATTTCAGGAGCGGTTATTATCGCGATCAAACACTAATGATGGCTCTTGGCGTACATACTGTAGAGAATTTCTTTGCAGGGATATATGCACACGCTGACATAGAGGCAGACCCTACCAGTGCTGGACGCCAAATGGGGGGGCACTTTGCTACCCATAGTTTAGATGATGAAGGACATTGGAAAGATTTATTAAAACAAAAGAATAGCAGTAGTGATATATCGTGTACTGCTGGTCAAATGCCTCGATTGTTAGGTTTAGCACAGGCTTCTAAAGTGTATCGCGACTTACCTAATGCAGAAAGTAAAGGCTTCTCAAATCATGGTAACGAAGTAGCTTGGGGGACTATTGGTAATGCGAGTACTAGCGAAGGACACTTTTTTGAAATCCTTAATGCGGCAGGGGTAATGCAAGTACCCTTAGTAATGTCGGTTTGGGATGATGAGTATGGTATTTCAGTTCCTAAAGAATTTCACACTATTAAACAAAGTATTTCAGAAGCTTTAAAAGGTTTTGTGCGTGATAAAAAACACAAAGGGTTCGAACTATTTGTTACTAATGGTTGGGATTATCCTACTTTGTATGACATTTACCAAAAGGCAGCCAAAATAGCCCGTGAGGAACATATACCTGTATTAGTACACGTGAAAGAACTTACTCAACCTCAAGGACACTCAACTTCAGGCTCACACGAGCGTTACAAAAGTGCTGAACGACTTCAGTGGGAAAAAGAATTTGACTGTATCCATAAGATGCGTCAGTGGATATTAGCTGAGGTGTATGCTACTGAAGAAGAATTGGTAGCTATAGAACAACAGGCTAAGAAACGTGTGAATGAAGGTAAAAAAATAGCTTGGGAAGCTTATATTAAACCTATTGAAAAAGAAAGAAAAGAACTTGTAGCTCTTCTCTCCTCATTGTTAACCAATACGAACGATAATACTATAAAAGAAAGAGTAAAGAGTTTATCAAAATCTCTTTTGGAAGTAGCTTTACCTAATCGCAAAGATGTGTTGAGTAGTGCGAGAAAAGCCTTGAGATTGTTATTACCAGAGGGTGAAAATAAAATACTTCCTTTACAAGAATGGATAAAGAACTACATAAAGGAAAATGAGCCTAAATATAGTCGATTTCTCCACACAGAGAATGAGCAAAATCCTATTCATATAGCAGAGGTACTTCCTACTTATGACGCATCAGAAGAACTTGTAGATGGGCGTATTGTGTTGAGAGAGAATTTTGATGCTTTACTTACTAAATATCCTAATCTTTTGATATTTGGTGAGGATGTAGGTAATATAGGTGATGTAAACCAAGGATTAGAAGGTTTGCAAAAGAAACACGGAGCTGTAAGAGTAGCTGATACAAGTATTCGTGAAACAGCTATAGTGGGACAAGGTATAGGTATGGCAATGCGAGGTTTGCGTCCGATTGCTGAAATTCAGTATTTAGACTATATTCTTTATGGATTACAAACGCTAAGTGATGATTTAGCCAGTTTGCACTATCGCACTTTTGGTAAGCAAATGGCACCTCTTATTATCAGAACGAGAGGACATCGTTTGCAAGGTATTTGGCATGCGGGTTCACCTATGGGGGTATTGTTGGCTTCTTTAAGAGGAATGTATATTCTCACCCCACGTAATATGGTGAAAGCAGCGGGCTTCTACAATACACTCTTGGAGGGTAATCAACCAGCTGTAGTGGTGGAATGCCTCAATGGTTATCGCTTGAAAGAAGCGTTGCCTAGTAATCTCACTGAGTTTAAGACTCCTATAGGAGTAGTAGAAACACTTCGTGAAGGAAAAGATATTACTGTAGTATCTTATGGGTCTACTTTGCGTATTGTGTGTGAGGTTGCTGATGAATTGGCTGCCTTGGGTATTGATATTGAAATTATTGATGTACAATCATTAGCGCCATTTGATGTACGTCACGATATAGTGAAGAGCATACAGAAAACCAATAGACTATTAGTAGTTGATGAAGATATGCCTGGAGCTACTTCGGCATATATTTTGCAGAAAATTTTGGAAGAACAAAATGCTTATCAGTATTTAGATAGTGCACCACAAACCTTGGCGGCAGGTAATCACCGTCCTGCTTATGCAACTGATGGTGATTATTTCTCTAAACCTAATGCCGATAGCATCATTGAGAAGATATACAGTATAATGCACGAAGTTAATCCTGCAAAATACCCTACATTGTTGTAGTATTATATTTTTCACTTTGTCAAAGTTTTAGGACTTTGACAAAGTGAATTTCAATCGTCATCTTCTTGAAAATCATTTAAGAGATTATCAATAGCACGGCGATCTTTTTTAGTAGGGCGACCTTCTCCTTTTTCGCGGTAATAGTCCTGAGCAAGTTTTTGTATTTCGGCTTGCTCAAAAGCTTCAGGAGGTGTGTTATCTTGACGATAAAGGTCTACTAACTTAGCCCCCACACGGCTTTCGGGGATGTCTAAAACCTCTAATTGGTAGTTGATTTGGTTTTTACGCACTACTATTTGGTCGTTTTTATAAATCTCACGTGAAGGTTTTACTGTTTCGCCATTTACTTTGATGTGACCTTTTTTACAAGCTTCAGTAGCAATATTGCGTGTTTTGAAGTAACGTACACACCATAAATATTTATCAATTCGCATTCTTTTATAATTTTAAAAATAACAATAAGGTGCAAAAGTAAGAAATAATTTGTATCTTGCGCCCCAAAAATAAGACAATATTTTATATGATAAACAAAATTCTATTTAGCATCAGTGTAATAGTTCTGCTATTAACTATAGGTTGTAAGAAAAACGACAGTTCTAATGTAACACCACCAAGAGATGTTACAGAAGTGAGGAATGAAAACAATCAAGCTATTGAAACATTCTTAAAAACACATACTTATACATATTCAGCTACGGCAGCTATTTCGGATGCTGTTACTTTTACAAGTACAACTAATGTTTCACAATCCATTTTTAATAATAGTAATCTAAAGAAAATGGAATTAGATGTATTTGATGCCAACAATAATCGCATTCGTCATACCTTGTATTATATGGTATTACAAGAAGGTACTAGTACCCATACCACTTCTATTGCTGACTCGGTATATGTAAACTATAAAGGTCAGTTACTCAACTTAACTGTATTTGATGATACTACAACTCAATCAGCATCTAATTGGATGGATTTACTGGGAAATATTGTTACCAATCGTCCTTCAGGTACTATCAGAGGATTTAGAGAGGGAGTTGCTCAGTTAAAGCCTTCAGTGACCAAACTCACACAAAATTCAGATGGTACACTTACCGCTCCTACCGATGGAGGGGTAGGAGTGTTCTTCATTCCATCAGGTTTAGGTTACTTTAATAACAGTCAGGCAAAAATACCTGCTTATTCACCTTTAATTTTTACAGTAAGACTTATTGCTGCTCGTCATGCCGATCACGACCACGATGGCAAACCCTCTAAAGATGAAATTGTACGTGATAACTATGGAGTGGTTACTTATCCTGATTGCGATGAGAAGAAAGACCAATCATATCTTCCAGATTATTTAGATGCCGATTGTAAGTAAAATGAAAAAGCATATCCCTAATTTAATTACTTTAGGAAACCTCTTTTGCGGAACTGTAGCGATTGTTTTTGCTGTAAGAGGAGCTCTTGATTGGGCAGCTCTCTTTGTAGCGATAGGTATTTTCCTCGATTTTTTTGATGGTTTTTTTGCCCGTTTGCTACACGTGAAATCAGAAATGGGGTTACAGTTAGATTCTTTAGCTGATATGGTTACCTCAGGAGTAGTACCAGGTGTTGCGATGTTTCAGTTGTTTAACCAAAGTAGTTACGTAGTAGAAAATCCAACAACTTGGGCAGCCTACTTACCTTATATAGGTTTTCTTATCACTTTGGCATCAGCCTATCGATTGGCAAATTTTAATATAGATACGCGGCAAACTTCTGGTTTTATAGGGCTTCCTACTCCAGCTAATACAATGTTTATCCTTTCTCTACCGCTTATAATGCAATACCAATCAACTGAACTATTTGATAGTTTATTGCATAATAGTTGGGTTTTATTAGGAATTACATTGTTGAGTGCATATTTGCTGAATGCTGAAATAGCCCTCTTTGCATTGAAGTTCAGTGATTATTCATTTAAGAATAATGCATTGAAGTATATATTTTTAGCACTTTGTGTTATTCTACTTGTAAGTTTAAAAATGATTGCTATCCCTATAATCATTTTATTGTATATTATTCTTTCCTTACTACCTAAGCGATAAATCACGCTTCATTCTATCTAAATTGATTTTAGGTTTTTGTAAGAAGATAACACTATCAATAACTACTTGCTTGGATTTTGGGTATACTCCTAAACTATCCATTAGCAAGTAGTTTTTTTGTTTGAAGTGCAATATATAGGGCATTTTGTAAAGTGTAATATCACTAATGCCTTTGTTTTTAATGTAGTTGTTTACTATTGGATTGATAGAAGTTGTATCGACCTGATAGACACTCAGTTTATTACCTTGCCTAATAGTGATTATCTTATCTTTGTACTTGCTAAATACTAACATTTCTTCGGTAGTTTCTAATTGGTATTTGTGATAGAAAAGTACCCCTTGAAACAAAAGTACAGAGACGAGAAGAGCTACCAATACTTTATATTTCCTATAATGTACAAAGATGATGAGTATCAGTACTATTACTAAAGAAGAAAGAAGTAGGGGAGTTGTGAAAGGTATATTGCGTATGATAAACATTTCTTGATGTGCGATAAAAGCTACTAAAATGTTCATCAGAGTTATTAATTTTTCTAAGACAAAAATTACAGGGTAAGGCAAAATACCTAAACTTCCCAAACATAGAGCAATGATACCTCCTATAAGTATAGGTTGTAACAAAGGCACTACTACCAAGTTAGCAACAAAGAACAAAATAGGAAATTGATGAAAATAGTACAAACTGATGGGCAAAACAACTATTTGAGCAGATAATCCTACTAAAAATAAAGACCAAATCCATCGGATGTATTTATTTTCAGGTTGCCACCATTTGCGCATTACAGGGTAGAATTTCATTATAGAAAATACAGCTGCATAACTCAACTGGAAGCCTACATCATATAAATAATAAGGATTGATAAGCAACAGAAACAACATTGAGAGCATTAAAGCATCGAATCGCCCTTGTTTTCGGCGTATAAGGGTACCCAACCCTACGAAGCTAAACATTATAGTTGCTCTCAATACAGAAGGAGAAGCCCCAGCCATTAAAGCAAAAGTCCACAATCCTGCTAACAAGATGAAGTATCGCAATGGGCGATAAAATCCCAAATTAGGCATTTTTTGCAGCAGTAATAGAAGTATAGCCGTGATAATTCCGACGTGTAAGCCCGAAATAGCTAAAATATGTACTGCACCAGCATCTACATATTGTTGATAAATATTTTCATCTAAATCACTACGTTTTCCTAAGAGTAATGTATTTAAGAGAGCGGCAGACTCGCGATTGAAATTTTGATTGATTATAGCAGTTAGATGAGAACGCATTTTTTCAATATCTCCCATAAAATCTACTGTATTATTTTTAACAATAGAAAATGTTATTACTTCCGCCCGACCCAATACTCCTTTTCGTTCCATATATCGTTTATAATTAAACTGATATGGATTTTTAGGAGGTGGTATAAGTGTATATTTTCCTACAAAAATTAATCTATCGGTGGGAGCTAATGCATTTACATCATCGGTAATTGTTTTAGAAGGGAAAAAACACAAGATTTTTCCTTCGGTATTGTTGTGGTTTGCTGTTAAGAGGTTAGCTTTGAAGGTAGTACCATAATTAGTTTGTGAAATAAGCTCTATTACCTCGGCTTCTAAGGTGTAATATTCATTGGTATTTAGTTTTTGTGTGTAATGTTTAGGGTTATAAGTAGGAGTGTGAAGGTATGTTATCAGCATACCTACAGCTACAGAAGTGAGACCTATGTGGAATATAATTCCGCGACGAAAAGCATATCGCTTGGTAGCTAATAGGTAATGTATTGTTAGGGTAGCTAACAAACATAAACTACTACTTATAACAAACAAAAAAGAGGGAACTATTACATCAGTAATAGCAATCCCTCCTATGAGTCCTAATAATATGGTTAATATGGGAATATTTACGAATCTCACATTACACGTTTTGCCATACGAAAGGCTTTTTTGTAATAAGCATCACTCAATGAAGATATTACAACCCCTCTTTTAGAGGAAGAATGAATGAATTTCACATCACCATCTACATCTACTACCATACCAACGTGAGAAATTCTATTTCGGCGAGTAGTTTTGAAGAATAATAAATCACCTACTTGTACATTTTCTAAGCGTATTTTACGTCCTTGGGTAGCCATTTCTTGTGAAGAACGAGAAAGAGGTACAGCTATAGATTTGAAAGTAGTACTTACAAAGCCAGAGCAGTCCATTCCTTTGCGAGTAACCCCTCCGTGGCGATAAGGAGTTCCTAAGTATGAAAAAGCAGTGTCGAGCAATATTTTTTGTTGTTTAGTATCAACTTTACTTTTTGATAGAGCAGGAAGAGCTATATCAGTATTATCTATGATTTCTTCTTCATCAAGTAGTTCTTCTTCTTCCAAATCATCATCTAAATTTTCTTCAGCAATAGCCATATTTTCAGCATACTGTTGACTTGTTTTTTTAGGAGTATATCTCTTATTTGAAGCTACTGCACGTCCTCTTACTGGAGTTTTTCTTTTAGCGGCTACTGCTCTTCTGTTTTTTGCTACGGCTTTCTTTTTAGTACTATGGCTTGCTACTCTATGTTTAGGAGGTGTTTTTTTTCCTTTAGTAGTAGAGACAGCTACCTTAGTTTTTCCTTTTTTAGGAGGGCTGTAAGTTTTCTTTTTAGGTTTTTTACTTGCTATCACAGTATTTTCAGCACTTACTTTCACAGTAGTGCTTTTTTCATTTTTTTGTATGCTTTCTGTAAAAGAAGAAAAGCAAAATAGTAGTGTAAATAGTCCTAAAAGTCTTAAAATGTACATAAATAAGGTGTTATAAAGTTATTAAATTAGTGTTTTTTCTGCAATAATTAGGTTTTCACCTTTTTCATCTAAATCAAATACGATGCTGTCGCCTGCGTGTATTTGGTTAGATACAATTTCTTCAGCCAAAGGGTCTTCAATATATTTTTGTATAGCACGTTTTAGCGGGCGTGCTCCATATTGTTTGTCGTAACCTTTATCGGCTATAAAGTTTTTAGCTTTTTCACTCAGTTCTACGTGGTAACCTAAATCGTTGATACGAGAATAAAGTTTAGAGAGTTCAATATCAATGATTTTGAAGATGTCTTCTTTACTGAGAGGGTTGAAAGTGATGACATCGTCGATACGATTGAGGAACTCGGGTGCAAATACTTTTTTCAAAGCATTTTCAACGATTGATTTTTCATTAGCCTCAGATTGAGCCAATCGTGCAGAAGTACCAAAACCGACACCTTGTCCGAATTCTTTTACTTGGCGAGCGCCTATGTTAGACGTCATAATGATGATGGTATTTCTAAAGTCGATTTTTCGTCCTAAGCTATCAGTTAGGAAGCCATCGTCTAACACTTGCAAGAGCATATTGAAAACATCGGGGTGAGCTTTCTCAATTTCGTCTAAAAGCACTACAGAGTAAGGTTTGCGGCGTATTTTTTCAGTAAGTTGTCCACCTTCTTCATATCCAATATATCCTGGAGGGGCTCCTATGAGTCGAGAGATAGAGAATTTTTCCATATACTCACTCATATCGATACGCACCATAGCATCTTCAGAGTCAAAAAGTTCTTTGGAGAGAACTTTGGCAAGTTGAGTTTTTCCAACACCTGTTTGTCCTAAGAAAATAAAGGAACCTATAGGTTTATTAGGATCTTTGAGACCTGTGCGATTGCGTTTAATAGATTTTACGACTTTTTCTATAGCTTCGTCTTGTCCTATGATTTTAGATTTCATAGCGTCAGATAAGCCAGAGAGTTTGTTAATTTCAGTTTGAGCGATTCTATTCACGGGGATGCCACTCATCATAGAAACGACATCGGCGATATGTTCGGCAGTTACAGTGTCGCGGTGTAGTTTAGAATCCTCGTCCCATCGTTTGTTGAGATCTATTAATGATTTTTCGATGTGTTTTTCGTTATCGCGAAGGCGTGCAGCTTCTTCAAACTGTTGACGAGAAACGGCTCTATTTTTGGCTTGTGTAGCTTGTTCTAATCGTTCTTCTACGTCTAAAATATACTGAGGTACTTTTACCTGCATAATATGGATTCGCGCTCCAGCTTCGTCTAAGGCATCAAGAGCTTTATCAGGTAAATAGCGATCGGTGAGGTAGCGATTGGTGAGTTTTACACACGCCTCGATAGCATCTTCGGTATAAATTACATTGTGGTGTTCTTCGTATTTAGCTTTGATATTTTGAAGAATCTGAATGGTTTCGTCTACACTAGTAGGTTCCACCAATACTTTTTGGAATCGACGTTCTAAAGCACCATCTTTTTCGATAGATTGTCGGTACTCGTCTAAAGTGGTAGCCCCAATACATTGTATTTCGCCTCTTGCTAAGGCAGGTTTGAACATATTAGAGGCATCTAAACTTCCTGAAGCACCTCCAGCGCCTACTAAAGTGTGGATTTCGTCTATAAAAAGAATGATGTCTCTATTTTTTTCGAGTTCATTCATTATTGCTTTGAGGCGTTCTTCAAACTGACCTCGGTATTTTGTGCCAGCTACTAAAGAAGCTAAATCAAGAGTTACGACACGTTTGTTATACAATACTCGTGCCACTTTTCTCTGTACGATACGCAAAGCTAACCCTTCGGCTATAGCACTTTTTCCCACACCAGGTTCACCGATGAGGATAGGGTTATTTTTTTTGCGACGGCTCAATATTTGGGATACGCGTTCTATTTCTTTATCTCGCCCTACGACAGGGTCTAATTGTCCTTGTTCAGCAAGTGTGGTTAGGTCTCTACCGAAATTATCTAATACTGTATTTTTTCGTTGATTGTACTGTCCTTGCCCTTGTAGATTTCTATTGTTTCTACTTTCGTGAGGCAAGCGATAGTCTCTATCGTATTCATCAACCTCATTAGTAGGCATTGTGGGAGTAACAAGTTTTGAATTATTGTCCTCTATAGGTTGAAAGCTGTCGCGTGCTGTTTCGTAGTTTAGGCCTAATTTATTGAAAACTTTTGTAGTAGGGTCATTTTCGTTGCGCAAAATACTCAATAGTAAATGAGCGGTATTTATCACATCAGATTGCATTCTTTTAGCTTCTAAATATGTAGCTTGCATTGCTCTTTCGGCTTGCACGGTAAAGTGAACAGCGTTAAAATTAGGAGGATTGAGACCGCGCGCTGAAGTAAGGGTATGGATGTTTTGCCTAAGTCTTTCCATATCGATATTTAAGTTGTGTAACAAATTGATAGCACTACCTTCATTTTCTTGAAGTATTGCTAATATGAAATGCTCAGTGCCCACAGTAGATTGCCCTAAACGTACTGCTTCTTCTTTGCTATATGTAAATATTCTTTTAACTCTTGGTGAAAAGTTATCGTTCATAGTAAAATTCTCCTTTTGTATTAAAATCCCATAAT
>ERZ773070.2622-NODE-2622-length-10057-cov-26.875425_pt1 | contig 10057 bp, 9 predicted proteins | sample MGYA00580618_ERZ773070 | MGnify/ENA primary metagenome ERZ773070 (study PRJEB29015, sample SAMEA2738023) | human oral metagenome | biome: human oral; feature: human-associated habitat; material: dental | place: China | collected 2019 ...
GCCGAGCTGGATCCTGTCGAACACGTTGGCGTCGAGCACAGTTCCTACTTCCGATTAGGTGGTCAGCTCATGAGTGTGGTGGGCGGGCGGCCGCGTCGCGTTCCACGACGGCGCGGGGCCCGGTGGCGGCCTGGGGCCCGGGAGGCGCGGGGCCGGTGCGCGCGCTGTGCAGGGCCGTAGCAGGGCCGGCTGCGCTCGCTCTGCCTCCTGTGCCCCGCCACTACGTGCTGGCCCTCCCGTGGCGGCTCGCCGGCCAGGACGACCCCGGTCCGGGACGAGTCCACCTCTACGAGCCGTCGTCGGGCTCCGTGCGCGTCCTGGACCTGCTCGCCCCGCGCGACCCCGCCGCCCCGGGCCCCCGCGAGCTCGGGTACTGGCCGCGCGTCCTGGCCCTCATCACCCCGATACCCGCACCGAGAGGACGACCATGACCACCCGCGCCGAGATCGCCGCGATCATCGACCACACCCTCCTGACCCCCGAGGCCACCGGCGCCCAGGTCGCCGACATCATCGCCCAGGCCGATCGGCTGGGGGTCTGCGCGGTGTGCGTCTCCCCGAGCCGGCTGCCCGTCCGGGTCCCGGAGGGCCTGGCCCTCGCCACCGTCTGCGGCTTCCCCTCCGGCGCGCACACCGGCGCCGTCAAGGCCGCCGAGGCGGCCGACGCCGTGGCCAGGGGCGCGGACGAGATCGACATGGTGGTCAACCTCGGACTGGTCAAGGAGGGGGACGCCGACGGCGTCGAGGCCGACATCCGCGCCGTGAGGCGGGCCTGCGAGGGCGCCCTGCTCAAGGTCATCATCGAGTCCGCCGCCCTGACCGACGCCGAGATCGTCGCCTGCTGCCGGGCCGCCGAGGCCGCCGGCGCCGACTTCGTCAAGACCTCCACCGGCTTCCACCCGGCCGGGGGCGCCACCGTCGGCGCCGTGGGGCTCATGCGCGCCACCGTCGGCGACCGGCTCGGCGTCAAGGCCTCCGGCGGCATCCGCACGGCGGCCGACGCGCTCGCCATGGTCGCCGCCGGCGCCAGCCGTCTGGGGGTGTCCGCCTCGCTCGCCGTCCTCGAGGGCCTGCCCGAGTGAGTCTCACGGGGACGCACAGGGTTCAGGCGATCCTCATCTTGAAAGTTTCGGTTTTGCGAAATAATCTCCCGTCTCATGAGACCCATATTCACCTGCGGGCGCCGCACGGCAGCCGTCCTCGCCTCCCTCGCCCTTGCCGCGGCGGTCCTTCCCCTGACCGCCTGCGGGTCCACGTCGTCGGGCGGTGACGACTCCGCCATCAAGGCGGTCGCCTCCACCACCCAGATCTGCGACTACATCACCCAGCTCGCCTCCGGCGGCCAGGACGACGGCCTGTCCTTCGACCGCACCGGCGCCGACGGCACCACCGAGCACTTCGGCGCCGACACCGCCAGCGCCAAGACCCACCTGACCCTGACCTGCCTGCTGGCCCCCAACGCCTCCGCCCACGAGCACGACATGACCGCGGAGCAGTCCAAGGCGCTGTCCGAGGCCGACCTCTTCTTCATCTCCGGGGTCGACCTGGAGCACTTCCTGGACGACGCCGTCACCTCCACCGGCTTCAAGGGCACCATGGTCGTGACCTCCGGGGTCTACGGCGCCGTCGACGTCGACGACCTCGACGCCCAGCTCGCCAAGGAGAAGGACCTGCCCTACACCGTGGACCGCGGCTCGGACAAGGTGGAGGTCGCCAAGTGGCCCTTCCCGCCCGAGGACGGGGAGAGCGAGCCCGAGTTCCGCTTCGACCCCCACGTGTGGACCTCGCCCAAGAACGCCATCATCCAGGTCAAGAACATCGGTGCCGCCCTGGAGAAGGCCTCCCCGGAGTCCGCCGATCTCCTGAGGTCCCACACCGACAGCTACATCCAGCTGCTGACCGACCTCGATGACTGGGCCCGCGCCAGCCTGGAGACCGTCCCGGCCGACAAGCGCGTCCTGTTCACCAGCCACGACGCCTTCGGCTACTTCTCGGCGGAGTACGGCGTGACCTTCAAGGGCGCCGCCCTGTCCGACTTCAACGCGCAGCAGGACGCCACCGCCGACAAGATCACCGAGACCGCCAAAGCCGTCAAGGCCTCCGGGGCCGTGGCGATCTTCGCCGAGAACTCCAACAACCCCAAGTCCGTCGAGAGCGTCGCCAAGGAGGCCGGTGTCAAGGCCATTATCGGCGACGAGGCCCTGTACGGGGACTCGCTGGGCGTCGCCGGCTCGGACGGCGAGACCTACATCGGCTCGATCCTCCACAACGTCACCAACCTCACCAAGGCCTGGGACGGCACCGTCAAGGACGTCCCGGACTCGCTGAAGGACTGGACGCCCACGCAGACGGAGGTCAAGTGACCTCGGCCGGCTCCCGGTCGCGCGGCTCGACCGGCACCTCCCGCGAGGTGCCGGCCGGGCCGGTCGTCGTCCTCGACGACGCGGCCTTCGCCTACACCTCGAGCCCCGTCCTGACCGGGGTCACCGGCAGCGTCATGCCCGGTGAGGCCCTCGCCCTGATCGGCCCCAACGGGTCGGGCAAGACGACGCTCCTGCGCGGCCTGCTCGGCATGGTCCGCATCACCGCCGGCAGCCTGCGCGTCAACGGCGCCGCCCCCGGACGCGCGCCGCGCGGCTCGATCGGCTACGTCCCCCAGGTCGCCGACCTCGACCCGAGCTTCCCGGTCACCGTCCTCGACGTCGTCCTCATGGGCACCTACTCGCGGCTGGGGCTCCTGCGCCGCCCCGGCCGCGCCGAGCGCCGCCGCTGCCGGGAGGCCCTGGCGAGCGTGGGGCTCAGCGAGCTGGCCTCCCGGCACTTCGGCACGCTGTCGGGCGGTCAGCGCCAGCGCGTGCTCGTGGCCCGCTGCATCGCCGCCGAGCCGCGCCTGATCCTCCTGGACGAGCCCTTCAACGGCCTGGACCAGCCCAACCGCGACGCCCTGCTCGACATCATCGCGCGGCTCAAGGGCCGCGGCATCGGCGTGGTCGTCTCCACCCACGACCTGGTCCTGGCCCGGCAGACCTGCGAGAAGGCCGCCCTGCTGGCCGGGCGGCAGATCGCCTTCGGGCCCCGCGAGGAGGTCCTGGTGCCCGCCCTCATCGAGGAGGCCTACGGCGGATCGGGCTCGGACCACCTCGTCGAGCTCGACCCCGCGGCCCTGGAGAAGCGGGACGCGGCGGGCAGAGGGGAGGAGGAGCAGTGAGCGCCGCAGTCAGGGCCTTCGCCGACCTCGTTGAGAGCCTGCGGCACCTGGGCGCCCACGTGCCGGGCGTGGCCCCGTTCGCCTCCGCGCCCTACCTGTTCAGGCCGCTGCTCATGATCGTGCTGCTCGGCGGCGTGTGCGCCGTCGTCGGCACCCTGGTCAACCTGCGCACCACCGAGTTCACCGCCGAGGCGATGGTCCACGCCGTCTTCCCCGGCATTGTGGCGGGCGCCGTCTACGGCGGCATCGACCGGATCGTCCCGGCGGCCGGCGCGGTGGCCGTGCTCGCCGCCGCCGTCCTGACCCGGGTGACCAACCGCGCGACCCGCCGCTCGGCCTCCGAGGCGGGCACGGCGGTGGTGCTCACCAGCTTCTTCTCCATCGGCATCGTCCTGTCCCTGGCCAAGGGGGACATGTCGGGTCAGCTCGAGGCGCTCATGTTCGGGCGCCTCCTGGAGGTCACCGACCTGCGCCTGGCCCAGGCCCTCCTCATGTGCCTGGTCGCCCTGGCGGCCGTGGCCGTCACCTGGAAGGAGCAGGTCGCCTACGCCTTCGACCCCGTGGGGGCCCGGGCCGGCGGCATGCGCCTGCTCGTGCTCGACCTGGTCCTCAACATGGCGGTCGCCGCGGTCGTCGTCTCGGCCTCCACCGCCGTGGGCACGCTCCTGGTCATCGGCTACCTCGTCATCCCCGGTGCCACCGGGCGCGTGCTGGCCGGGCGGGTCGCCACCATGGTGGCCGTCGCCCTCGGAGTCGGCATCGGCGGGGGCTGGCTCGGGCTGGCGATCGCGATCGCGCCGATGCCCCACCCCGTCTCGCCGCAGGCGGCGGTGGCCCTGACCATGACCGCCCTGTTCCTGGTGGCGGCGGCGCGCGCCTGGCTGCGCAGCCGCATCCGCCACCGCCGCCCGGGCCGGGACCGGATCCCGGCGCCGGACCGCGGCGGCGCGCGCCCCGGTGAGCGGCGCGCCGAGGCGGAGGCGGCGGCATGAGCGTGAGCTGGAGCGTGGTGGCCCTGCCGCTGGTCGAGGTCGTCCTCATGGGGGCGCTGGCCGGCATCGTCGGGGCCCTGGCGCTGGTGCACCGCCGGATCTTCTTCACCGAGTCCCTGACCCACTCCACCTTCCCCGGCGCGGTCGCGGGCGTGGTCGTGGCCGCGGCGCTCAGCCGCTCCCTGGCCGGTCAGCGGGCCGACTACGACCTGCTGACCGCCGCCCTGTTCGTCGGCGCCGTGCTCATGTGCCTGCCCATGATCGCCCTCATGCGCTGGCTGTCGACCATCCCGGGCCTGACCTCCCAGTCGGCCGCCGGGATCGTGCTGACCTTCGGCTTCGCCCTGGGGTACTTCCTGGCCAAGTGGTTCGCCCCGCTGCCGCTGAAGGTCGACGGGTTCCTGACCGGCTCGGTGCTCAACATCGGCACCGCCGACGTCGCCGTGACCGCCGCGGTCCTGGTCGGGGCGCTGGCGGTCCTGGCGGTGGCCGGGCGCTTCCTGGCCTTCCACGGCTTCGACCCGGTCGGCTACCGGGCCGCCGGGCTGCGGCCCGGGCCCGTCGAGGCGGTCCTGATGATCCTGATCTGCCTGACCATCGCGGCGCTGGTCCCCGCCGTCGGCACCATCCTGCCCATCGCCCTGGTAGCGGCCCCGGCCGCCGCCATCGCCCCGTGGTGCTCCTCCATGCGCTCGCTGGTGGTCGGGTCGGCGCTGCTGGGGGCCGCCACCGGCGTGGCGGGGATGTGGCTGGGGGTGGCGCTGGGGCTGTCGGTGGGCGGCGTCATCGCCGCGACGGCGGGCGCGGTCTACCTGCTGGCCGCGGCCGTGCGCCGGCCGGCGCTCACAGGCCGAGCACCCCGCGCAGGTCGGCCTTGATCGCGTCCAGGCGGTCGGCGGCGGTGCGGCGCGCCACCTCGACCGGGTCCTCGACGGCGACCGGCACGACGACCTCGCAGTAGCACTTGAGCTTCGGCTCCGTGCCCGAGGGGCGCACGACGACCCGGTCGTCGGCCGCCGTCTTGAAGATCAGGCCGTCGGCCGGCGGGAGCCTCCCGCCGTTGCCGTCCGAGGCCCCGTCCATCAGGTCGAAGACGTCGACCACGGGGGAGCCGGCGAGCGAGGCGGGCGCGCCGCCGGCGCGCAGGCGCTCCATGGCGGCGGAGATGAGGGAGGGGTCCTCGACGCGCATGCTCAGGGGGCTGGTGGCGTGCAGGCCGTGCTCGCGCGCCAGCCGGTCGAGCAGGTCGGCGATCGAGCGGCCCTGCTGCTTGAGCACGCTGGCCAGCACCGCCAGGCGCACGGCCGCGGAGATGCCGTCCTTGTCGCGCACCGCGGCGGGGTCCACGCAGTAGCCCAGCGCCTCCTCGTAGCCGAAGACGAGCCCGGGCACCCTGCAGATCCACTTGAAGCCGGTCAGTGCGTTGCGGTGCCCCAGCCCGTGGGCCTGCGCGATCTTGCGCAGCATGCGGGAGGAGACGATCGAGTTGGCCAGGATGCCGGTGCCCGTGAAGGCGGCGAGCTCGGCCGCCTGCTCGCCCAGGACCGCCCCGACCTCGTCGCCGGTGAGCCGGCGCCACCCGCCCGTGGCGTGCTCGTCCGGGATCGCCGCGCAGCAGCGGTCGGCGTCGGGGTCGTTGGCGATCACGAGGTCGGCGTCGACCTCGCGGGCCAGCGCGAGGGACATATCGAGGGTCCCGGGCTCCTCGGGGTTGGGGAGGTCGACGGTGGGGAAGTCGGGGTCCGCCTCGAGCTGCTCGGGCACGACGACGACGTCGAGGCCCACGCGGCTCAGCGCGTCGCGGCAGACCGGCCCGCCCACGCCGTGCAGGGCGGTCAGGACGATCCTCAGGGGCGCCACGGCGCGCATGCGCGCCGACGTCGCCGCGCGCTCGGTGTACTCCTCGACCATCTCGGCGCCGAGCGACTGCCAGCCGGAGCCGGGCATGGGCACGGCGGCCAGGGCGCCGACCGCGGCGATCCGCTCGGCGATCTCGGCGTCGTAGGGCGGGGCGATCTGCGCGCCCTGGCCCGGGCCGGAGATGGCGCGCCCGCCCAGGTAGACCTTGTAGCCGTTGTCCCGGGGCGGGTTGTGGGAGGCGGTGACCATGACCGCGGCGTCCGCTCCGAGGCGCCGCAGCGCGAAGGCCAGGACGGGGGTGGGGCAGGGGGAGTCGAACAGGAGGGCGCAGCCGCCCGCGCCGGTGACCACGGAGGCCGTGTCGCGGGCGAAGGCCTCGGAGCGGTGACGCGCGTCGTAGCCGACGACGACGGTGAAGCGGTCCCCGAGGGTCTCGCGCAGGTAGGCGGCCAGGCCGGCGGCGGCGCGGATGACGACCGCGCGGTTCATCCGGTTGGGCCCGGCCCCCAGCCGTCCGCGCAGGCCGGCGGTGCCGAAGCGCAGGGGGTGCGAGAACGCGTCGGCGAGGGCCGCGGTGGCCTCGGCGTCGCCGCTTTCGTGGGCGGCCAGCAGCGCGGTGAGCTCCTCACGGGTGGCGGGGTCGGGGTCCTCGTTGATCCAGGCTGTCACGGCAGCGGTGTCGAGAGAGCGATCCGGAGGGGTCATGGCTGTGACGCTACCGTGAGCCGCCTGCCGCGGACCGGGACAATGACGGCCCTCACGAGTGGTGCCTAACACAGCGGCGCCGCCCGGCGCCGGCGAGGGGGCGCACCGCTTGGCCGTACCCTGGGCCCATGACCGATACCGCCCCTGCGGGCCTGTCAGACCAGCCGCCCGGCGGCCCCGTCTCCGGCCCGGTCGTGCTGCCCGACCCGGCCGGCGACCCGGGGGCGCTCGCCCTGGCCCTGGTGGACGTGCCGAGCGTCTCCGGCGCCGAGGCCCCGCTGGCGGACGCCGTCCAGGCGGCCCTGGTGGCCCGGGATCACCTGGAGGTCCTGCGGCACGGCAACACCGTCGTCGCCCGCACCCGTCTGGGGCGCGCCGAGCGGGTCGTCGTCGCCGGGCACCTCGACACCGTCCCGGTCTCGCGGCGCACCGGCAACGTCCCGGGCCGCCTGGAGGAGCGCGACGGGCAGACGGTCGTGTGGGGCCGCGGCAGCGTCGACATGAAGGGCGGTGTCGCCGTCGGCCTGCACCTGGCCGCGACCCTGGCCGCCCCGCGCCGCGACGTCACCTGGGTCTTCTACGACAACGAGGAGGTTGCCGACGAGCTCAACGGGCTCGGCCGGGCGCTGGCGGCCCACCCCGACTGGTTCGAGGCGGACCTGGCGGTGCTCGGCGAGCCCACCGGTGCGAGCATCGAGGGCGGCTGCAACGGCACCCTGCGCCTCATCCTGGACGTGCCCGGGCTGGCCGCGCACTCGGGGCGCGCCTGGAGGGGCGTCAACGCGATCCACGCCGCCTCCACCCTCATCGAGCGGGTCAGGGCGGCCCCTCTGCGGACCGTCGATGTCGAGGGCCTGGCCTACCGGGAGTCCTTCAGCGTCGTCCTCATCGAGGGGGGCGTGGCGACCAACACGATCCCCGACCGCTGCCGCGTCACGGTCAACTACCGCTTCGCCCCCGACCTGACGGCCGAGGCGGCCCTGGCCCGCGCCAGGCGCGTCCTGGCGGGCCTCGATGCCGACGGCGACGAGGCCGAGCCGGTCATCGACGCCGGCACCGGGCCGGTCGCCGTCGAGCTCGACGACCTGTGCCCGGCCGCCCGGCCCGGGCTCGACTCCCCGATGGCGCGCGAGCTCATCGCCCTGGTGGGCGATCGCGGGGGAGGGGTCGGCCCCAAGTACGGGTGGACCGACGTCGCCCGCTTCTCCGCGGCGGGCATCCCCGCCGTCAACCTCGGCCCGGGCGACCCGATGCTGTGCCACACCGACGACGAGCACTGCCCCGTGGCCCAGATCGAGGCCGTCGCCGGCGCCCTGCGCGCGTGGCTGGCCTGACGGGCCCGCGGCGCCGCCCGGGGCCGCCCGGTCTCCGGCGGCGAGCCCCTGCCCCCGACGGCCGCGGTGGGGAAGTTTCCCGCGGCCTCAGCGAGCTGGTCGAATCCCCCTGCCCCCGGCGGCCGCGGTGGGGAATCATGCTCTCATGACACGCGAGACCTACCGCAAGGGGCCCGTGCTGCTGCGCGGGACCCAGATCCCCGCCCGCACCACCGACGCGCGTCTGCTGGACCGCCGTGGCGACACCGACTGGCTGCACTCCGACCCGTGGCGCGTCCTGCGCATCCAGTCCGAGTTCGTCGAGGGCTTCGGCGCCCTGGCCGAGCTGGGGCAGGCGATCAGCGTCTTCGGGTCGGCGCGCACCGCCGCCGCCGACCCCGCCTACGCCCTGGCCGAGCGGATCGGGGCGGGACTGGCGGCCAGCGGCTACAGCGTCATCACTGGCGGAGGCCCGGGGATGATGGAGGCCGCCAACAAGGGCGCCCACGAGGCCGGCGGGGTCTCGGTGGGGCTCGGCATCGAGCTGCCCCTGGAGCAGGGGATGAACGACTACGTCGACCTGGGCATCAACTTCCGCTACTTCTTCGCCCGCAAGACGATGTTCCTGAAGTACTCCGACGGCTTCGTCGTCATGCCGGGGGGAATGGGCACGCTCGACGAGCTCTTCGAGGCCGTCACCCTCGTCCAGACCGGCAAGGTGTCGACCTTCCCGATCGTGCTGGTCGGCTCGGCCTACTGGAGAGGGCTGGTGGACTGGATCCGCGGCACCCTGGTCGAGACCGGCACGATCTCGCCCGGCGACGTCGATCTGCTCCCGGTGGTCGACACGGCGCAGGAGGCCGTCGACTACGTCGTCGACGGCGCGCGGCGGCTGCGGGCGGAGGAGGCCGTCCGGGGGCCGCGGGACCTGGGATGAGCCCGCCGGCGGAAGGCGTCGGCATAGTTGAGCATTCGTGGACTTAACCACGTTTTCCTGAGGCAAGACACCGCCTTGCCGTAGAATGACGTGGGCAGTGCGGTGATGAATCCGCGATACAGCACTGAAAGGGGAGCTCATGGCTGCCATGAAGCCCAGGACCGGCGACGGGCCTCTCGAGGTCGTCAAGGAAGGCCGCTCGATCATTATGCGCGTACCGCTGGAGGGCGGTGGCCGTCTGGTCGTCGAGATCACACCCGACGAGATCAAGGAGCTCCAGGAGGCGCTGGCCTCCGTGAAGTACTGATTCTCGGCCCGCGCTGCAGGCGGCACCGGCCGCGGTAGGGGCGGGGACCGGGTCCGATGGGCCCGGTCCTTGTGCTGTCTGCCCGCTCCCTCCCCGACGCACTGCCTCAGGCCTGGCGTATGGCGACCAGCAGCCCGTCGCCCACCGGCAGGAGCGAGACGAGCACGCTGTCGTGGTTGCGCAGGGTCTTGCCGAGCTCGCGCGCGGCGACGGTCGTGGGGTCGCGGCGGGCGGGGTCGGCGACGTGGTCGTTCCACAGGGCGCGGGTGATGGCCAGGACGCCGCCCACGCGCAGCATGCGCAGCGCCGCCCCCGCCAGCTTGGCGGACTCCTCCGGATCGACGTCGAGGACGACCATGTCGTAGGAGCGGGCGGCCATGCGGGGCATGACGTCGGAGGCCCTGCCCCGGATGATCCGCGTGCGCGCCCCCGGGTAGCCGGCGGCCTCGAAGGTCCTGCGCGCCTCCCGCTGGAGCTCGGGCTCGATGTCGATGGTCGTCAGCACGCCGTCCGCCCCCATCCCGCCGAGCAGGCACAGGCCCGACACGCCGGTGCCGGTGCCGATCTCGGCCACGGACTTGGCGCCCGCGGCGGCGGCAAGCATGCTCAGGGCGGCGCCCGTCGCCGGGGAGACGGGCGCGATGCCGAGCTCGATGCCGCGCAGCCGGGCCTCCGCGGTCGGCTCGTCCTCGTGAGGGAACTCCTCGGTGTAGGACCAGCTCAGGGTCTTGTCGGC
>ERZ773070.2624-NODE-2624-length-10057-cov-3.704359_pt1 | contig 10057 bp, 9 predicted proteins | sample MGYA00580618_ERZ773070 | MGnify/ENA primary metagenome ERZ773070 (study PRJEB29015, sample SAMEA2738023) | human oral metagenome | biome: human oral; feature: human-associated habitat; material: dental | place: China | collected 2019 ...
TGCTGGCAGCGTGAGACATGTCAATCCAACGGGGTCCAGACAGAATTGCACGAATTGCGCTTTTGTTGTTGATAATCAGCTGGCTACCGGAAATTATGCAAGCGCTCTTCCCAGGGAAAAGCCGCTCCCATTTAACGAGCTTAATGAATTCTTTAATACCAGGATGAGCTACTGGACAACACGTGAGCAGATTGAACAAACGTTGCTTCGCTCAGGCGAAGACGCGCGGGGAATAGTATACGGATCAGATGTGTACGGAATTAATGGTCACGTCTGGAATGCAGTTGTTCAGAACGGCAGGGTTCATTACATTGACGGTCAAACAGGCTTTGGCGGCGCGGCGAATTTTGAACATTTCTCTCGCCTCCGTTTTGGTTTTACTGGCAAAGGAAAATAACATGGATATATGGCAAGCGAAAGAAATTGCATATAAATACATCAGTGATAACATTGAACCTCCTGATGACGATATATATGTAATTGTAGATGCTGCAACGGTTGAAAAAGATGGAGGCTGGTATTTTTCCTGGCAAACGAAAAAATATATTGACACCAGAGATATCAATTACTCTGTCGTAGGCAACTGCCCAGTTTTTGTAAGCAAGGATGGTCGGCAGATCGAATTACGCCCATACTGGAGTTAATTATCTACGGCAATGAATGCAGCAGATCTTTTCTAGTAAAGATGAAGATTCCTTCAGATTAATAAATTCTTGTCATAACGCGTGGCGATGGCCCGGCACTGTTTGAGCCTGGCAAAGAAGTTTTCGATCAAATGGCGGGGGCTTGGTAAAGATGCGGGGCATAGTCCCGAGCCGCCTTTTTGCTGCTGCATGAGGCAATGACAACGCCTTTGCCTTGGGCCGGCAGCAGCTCGAGCACTCGAGCTTGGGCGTCATAGCCCTTGTCGGCGATCACGGTTTCGGCCGCTGTTTGAGCCAAGAGCACGTCGGCTCCTTCGAGGCCGTGCGCCTGCCTTGGCATTTGGCGCTCAGCCCGCCGCAGCTGTGTCCGATGGCTTGCGGCGCCCCCCCTTTCTGCCCCAGCGCCGTGCTGGTGCGCTCGCACGATGGTCGAGCCGATCATTGCGTACTCGTTGTCGGCCTGCTGCGCCAGGGCTTCGAAGATCCGTTGCCATACACCGCTGTGGCTCCAGCGGCTGTGACGCAGGTGCGCCACCTGGAAGTCTCCGAAACCATCGCGCAATGCGTATCTTCTGGTCATGGCCCTTCTTCTGGGTTCTCGCCCGCAGGCTTCAGGCTCAGTTCTTGATGATTGATGGCAAGCCCTAACAAGCCTGTCATCCTCGGAGACAAATGAATTCGCTTCTGAATTCATAGCATGATATCCTAGTGGAATATGCGCAGAAGCCATATTTTTCCCCATCTAATTTGCTCCTGTTTTCAAAGCAATCCGCCAGTAGTCTTTCGCCCTGCCCTTCTCTGCGTGCCCATGCAACGCCTCATCAACCGCCATGCCAGCCCAACCGCCTTCCGGCGCGCCGCCAAAGCCCGCAGCTGATCAATGAACACCGCCGAAGCCAAACGCATCCTCGAAACCGCCCTGATCTGCGCGCGCCAGCCGCTGACGCTGCGCGACATGCGCGCGCTGTTTGACGGCGCGCTGGCCGCCGACACCCTCAAAACCCTGCTGGCCGATTTGCAAAACGACTGGGCGCAGCGCGGCGTGGAGCTGGTGTGCGTGGCCAGCGGCTGGCGCTTTCAGAGCCGCCCTGAAATGCGGCCCTGGCTTGAGCGCCTGCACCCCGAAAAGCCGCCCCGCTACACCCGCGCCACGCTGGAGACGCTGGCCATCATCGCCTACCGCCAGCCCGTCACGCGCGGCGACATTGAAGACATACGCGGCGTCACCGTCAGCACCCAGACCATCAAGCAGCTGGAAGAGCGCGGCTGGGTGGAAGTGATTGGCTACCGCGAAACCGTGGGCCGCCCCGGCCTGTATGCCACCACGCGGCAGTTTCTGGACGACCTGGGCCTGGCCTCGCTGGAGCAGCTGCAGACGCTCGCGAGGCTCATCCACGCCCGCTACCCGCGCTGCCTCATCCTCTGGGACCCTATCCTATGCACCAGCTCGGGCTATCAGCTCCTCCCGACGCCGACAGCTGAGGAGCTGGAGGCGGCGCTGCGGGAGGTGGACTGCCTCCTACCTAATGCCTACGAGCAGCGCCTGCTCCTCGGGACACTCCCCCCCGCAGAGGCCGCTCGCCGCTGGCACTGCACGCTGATCTGTAAGGGTGCCCGCCCGAGCCCCGATCTTGTCCCCAGCTTAGGAGCAAGGCACGACACGAAGGCAGGAGAGCGCGCTCCGACAGGACAGTCTGCCGACTTAGCCGCCAGCGGCAGCGCCATCACCGACCTCGGCTACACGCCCGAGGGCAGCTGTATAGAGAGCTGCTGCCCGCCTCGGGGCGAGGACAGACACGGCACGGGCTGCCTCTATGGCACGGAGCTAGCCCTAGCGCTGGCCTCGGGGCTCGGCCTCGAGAGCGCCATGCGGCGCGCCCAGCGTGCGGTGAGTCACTACCGCCAGGGACTAAGACCACCTGCCGCACGGCCTCGCCCGACGCTAGGGCGGCGTATGTTCGTCACCCACGGCAGCACGCCCGAAGAGCTCCTGCTGCAGACCGAGCGCGTGCTGAGCCTGGGCCTCAGCGACCTCGTGGAGCTGCGGATGAAGGCGGCCAGCCCGCCCCTCCGTGAGGCCGCAGCCCGCCAGCTGCTCAGCCTCTGCCGCAGCTACGGCGTCCCACTGCTGATCAACGACGACGTGGAGCTGGCCTTCCGCATCGCTGCCGACGGCGTGCACCTCGGGCAAGAAGACTGCCCGCCCGAGCACGCCCGCCAGCTGCTGGGACCCGAGGCCCTCATCGGCCTGACCTGCAATGACGCCCAGCAGCTCGAGCGCGCCCTACAGCTACCCATAGACTACATAGGCCTCGGCCCCTGCCATTACACAGAGACCAAGCAGCGCCTAGCGCCCATCCTCGGGCACGAGGGCTACCGCCGCCTCCAGCTCCACGACTACCCGCTGCCCGTCTACGCCATAGGCGGCATCGAGCCCCAGGAGGAGCCCGAGCTACGCGCCCTCGGCCTGTACGGCATCGCCATGAGTCGCTCCCTACTTCGATCCACAGGGGAGGCTAAGACGCCCCTACCCCATACGCCTACTAGACCCTAGACCATGCTTACCATAGCTGATAAGACCTTCCACAGCCGGCTTTTCCTCGGGACGGGCAAGTTCGCCTCCTCCCAGCTGATGGCCGAGGCCGTACGCGCCTCGGGCAGCCAGCTCGTGACCCTCGCGCTCAAGCGCCTCGAGCTCAACCGTCCCGAGCACGATAGCCTCCTGAGCCCGCTCCTTACCGAGGGGCTTAGCCTCCTGCCCAATACCAGCGGCGCACGCACCGCACGTGAGGCCATCCTCGCGGCCGAACTCAGCCGCGAGGCGCTCCAGACGAACTGGCTCAAGCTCGAGATCCACCCCGACCCACGCTACCTCATGCCCGACCCCATAGAGACGCTGGAGGCCGCAACGGAGCTCGTACGCCGTGGCTTCGTTGTCCTACCCTACGTCCAGGCCGACCCCGTGCTCTGCAAGCGCCTCGAGGAGGCCGGCTGCGCCACCGTCATGCCGCTGGCCGCACCCATAGGGAGCAACCGCGGGCTCGATACCCGCGAGCTGCTGCGCATCATCATCGCCGAGAGCAGCGTCCCCGTGGTCGTGGATGCCGGCCTAGGCAGTCCGAGCCACGCCGCCGAGTGTATGGAGCTGGGCGCGGACGCTGTGCTCGTGAATACCGCCATAGCCACCGCCGCCGATCCCGTAGGCATGGCCGAGGCCTTCCGCCTAGGCGTCGAGGCAGGACGCAAGGCCTATGAGGCACGCCTCGCGCCCCAGCGTAGCTTCGCCCAAGCCTCCTCGCCGCTCACCGCCTTCCTCTCCTGAGCCCCGCCGACGATGCTACCGACGAGTGCCTACGACTACCTGCAGCGCTATGACTTCGGTCGGCTGCAGGAGGCGATCTATAGCCAGCGCCCCGCCGACGTAGAGCGTGCGCTGAGCCGCCCGCACCGCGAGCTGACGGATTTCCTTGCCCTCATCTCGCCCGCAGCAGAGGCTTACCTCGAGCCCATGGCTCGAGAGGCGCAGCGCCTGACCCTCGAGCGCTACGGCCGCACCCTGCAGCTCTACCTGCCCCTCTACCTATCTAATGTGTGCTCCAATAGCTGCGTGTACTGCGGCTTCAGCGTCGAGCACCACATCCGCCGCCGTCGACTGACGCTGGCGGAGATCGACCGTGAGGTGGCAGCGATCAAGGAGCTGGGCTTCCGCCACCTGCTGCTGGTGAGCGGCGAAGACCTGCGCGCCAGCTCCTGGCGCTACTATCTAGAGGTAGTGAAGCACCTACGGCCGCACTTCGCCCAGCTCTCGCTGGAGGTGCAGCCGCTGGAGACGGAGCAGTACGCCGCCCTCGGGGAGGCAGGCATCAGCTACGTCTGCGTCTATCAGGAGACCTACCACGAGGCAGCCTACCCTAAGTATCACCTCCAGGGGAAGAAGGCCGACTACCGCTACCGCCTCGAGACGCCCGACCGCATCGCCCAGGCAGGTATCCCCAAGATCGGGCTGGGTGCCCTCTTGGGCCTCGAGGAATGGCGCACCGACAGCGCCTTCACCGCTCTGCATCTGGACTACCTCAAGCACCGCTACCGCCAGACCCGCTACTCCGTCTCCCTCCCGCGCCTGAGGCCCGCCGTCGGGGGCTACGACCCCGCCTATCCCATCGATGACCGCGGCGTGCTGCAGCTGATCCTGGCCTACCGCCTACTGGATCCACATCTCGAGATCTCGCTCTCGACGCGCGAATCGGAGACCTTCCGCAACCATGTCCTCCCGCTGGGCATCACGAGCATGAGCGCGGGCAGCCACACCGAGCCCGGGGGCTACGCCGAGCAGCACGAGGATCTGGAGCAGTTCGCCATCGCCGACAGCCGCAGCCCCGCCGAGTTCGTGGCCTACCTGCGCTCTGTCGGCTACGAAGCCGTATGGAAGGACTGGGACAGCTGGCTCTAGCGGCGGAGCGAGGGGGCGAAGGCTGGACGGACGAGGCCGCCGAGCGCTACCAGCGGCAGCTCCTCCTCCCCGAGCTGGGCCTAGAGGGGCAGCAGCGCCTCAGCCGCGCACGGGTGGCGGTCGTCGGCGCGGGCGGGCTTGGCTCCACCCTGCTGCCGCTGCTGGTAGGCGCAGGCGTCGGGCAGCTGCGCCTCTGCGATGGGGACATCGTCAGCCGCAGTAACCTCCCCCGACAGACCCTCTACCGCACGGCCGACCTCGGTGGAAGCAAGGCGCGGCTGGCGGCTGAGCGTCTGAGCGCCCTCAACCCCCACTGCCAGCTCATCGCCTCGACCGAATACCTCAGCCCCGAGAACGCCCCGCGCCTCCTCGGCGGGGTCGATCTCATCCTCGACGCCACGGACAACGAGCCCGCCCGCCGCTGCCTCGACGCCTACAGCCGCGCCGCTGGAATCCCTTGGCTCTATGCCTCGGCCGAAGGCTGGGGCGGGCAGCTGGCGCTCTTCGTCCCTGGGCGCCCAGGCTATGCCGAGCTCTTCCCAGAGGCGCCAGCACCCGCCCCGAGCGAGGTGCCCCATAGCTCCGCCGCACCCGCCACAGCCGAGGGCAGCCGCCCCATCCCCGTGCTGGCAACGACGCCCGCCCTCATCGCCTCGCTAGCCGCCACCGAGGCGCTCAAGTACCTCCTCGGGCTCCCCACGACGCTCGCCGACAGCCTGCTCCTCGTCGACAGCCTCGGCATGCGCCTCGAGCGTATCCAGCGCTAAGCCCGCAGCCCCCAAGGCTAGATCATCCGCCAGCCCCCGCCGCCTCGCCTCATCTCGAGCACGGCAGGGGCTTTCTCTTTTCCTTGCACCCTGCCTCAGCTCAGGGCTAAGGCAGGGAGGGCAAAGCTCCGACGAAGGGGCAGCTAAGGGGGAGGCCTCGCGAGGGATATCAGTGAGCCTGCTGAGGGACGTCCATCAGAGCACTGAGGGATATCAGTGGGGGCGGCTGAGAGATATCCCTCACGGAGGCGGGACAAGGCCATCGCTACGCTCCGCCGCCCAGCGTACTGCCCTAGGAGAAGCGAGGCAAGGCGGAGCAAGGTGGGTAGCGAGATATTTCGTACCTTTATTTAAGCAAACCAATAGTCCTGTAGCCCATGCTCTACATATCCATCCTCCTCGTCTGTCTCAGCCTCATCATCTTCGTCCTCCTCTACCAGCGTCAGGCGGCCATCCGTCAGGCGCTCGAGCCTAAGGACGAGCAGCTGAAGCGCCTCGACCTCGAGTGCCAGCGTCTGAGAGGCGAACTCGCACAGCGCGAGAGCCAGCTCGAGCAGCTGCGGCAGGAGCATAGCCAGCACCTGCAGCAGCTGGCGCGCCTCGAGGAGCAGACACAGCAGCAGGAGGCCCTCAAGGCTGAGCTCGCGAGCCTACAGCAGGACTACCTCCAGAGCCAGACCAGCCTCAGCGCGCAGAGCCAGGAGCTGCGACAGCTGCGCGAGCAGCTCGCCGCCTCCCGCACCGAGCAGGGCGAGATCAGCCAGACGCTGCGCGAGAGCTTCCGCAACCTCGCCACCGAGGTGCTGCAGGGCCAGAGGGCCGAGCTCAGCACGCGCAACCTCGAGCAGCTCGCCCCGCTGCGTGAGGAGCTCCAGCGCTTCAGCGAGCAGGTCGGCAAGGTCTACAATGAGGAGGCCCGCGAGCGCTTCTCCCTCCAGCGAGAGATCATGCAGCTGGTCGAGCGTAGCCAGGCGCTGAGCCAGGAGACCACGCAGCTGACGCAGGCACTCAAGGGCGACAGCAAGGTACAGGGCGACTGGGGCGAGATGATCCTGGAGCGTATCCTCGAGCAGAGTGGCCTGCGCCGCGACGAGGAGTACTTCGTCCAGCAGACCCTACGCGATGCCGAGGGGCGCCTCATCACCACAGAGGACAACAAGGGCGGCCTGCGCCCCGACGTGCTGGTGAAGTACCCCAACGGCGGGACGCTGGTCATCGACAGCAAGGTCAGCCTCACGGCCTACCTCAACTACCTAGGCGCCGAGACCGAGGAGCAGCGCGAGCAGGCCGCCGCTGCGCACCTGCTGAGCGTACGCCACCACATCGACGAGCTCGCCGCCAAGCGCTACGAGACGCATACGGCAGGCTCGCCGAACTTCGTCATGCTCTTCGTCCCCAACGAGCCCGCCTACATGCTCGCCCTCAGCCGCGACAAGCAGCTCTGGGAGTACGCCTACCGCAAGAACGTCATCCTCATCAATGGCACCAACCTCATCGCCAGCCTCCGCCTGGCGCAGGACATGTGGCAGCGCGAGCGTCAGGACCGCAACGTGGAGCAGATCCTCGAGCGGGCCAATCTGCTCTACGACAAGGTCGTCTCCTTCGGCGACCAGTTCGTCACCCTCGGCGACCGCCTCCAGAAGGCCCTCGAGAGCTACGAGGGGGCGAAGAAGTCCCTTGACTCGGGCCGGGGCAACCTCGTCTCGCAGTTCGAGAAGCTCCGTAAGCTGGGCCTGAACCCTAAGCGCAAGCTGAGCTCCGCCCTCCCTAGCGCAGAGCTAGGAGATGAGGAGGAGGACGAGGAGCAGCAGGAGGCTTAGCCTACGCGCAGCCCTAGGCTCCAGCACCCCGACGCTCGCCCCAGCCGAGGCCGCAAGCACATGCCTAGCTGAGCCTCGCTAAGGCCGCAGTACACCTCTCGGCAGAGGGCCTTCGCCGCGCCCCACACGGAGCCCCCCAGCCGAGGCGCAGCCTATTCCCCCCTTAATTGTATATTTGTATAGATTCAATATATTAAGTGCATTATGGCATTAACACTAGGAGACCTAGTCCCCGACCTGCTGGGGACGGACCAAGACGGTCGTGAGGTACGCCGCTCGGACTACCCCGGGCGCAAGATCATCCTCTACTTCTACCCCAAGGACAACACCTCGGGCTGCACCGCTCAGGCCTGCTCGCTACGCGACGGCTACAGCGAGCTACGCGCCGCAGGCTACGAGATCATCGGCGTCAGCCGCGACTCAGCCAAGAGCCACCAGAAGTTCATCACCCAGCACGAGCTGCCCTTCCGCCTCATCGTAGATAGTGACGTCCAGCTCAACGAGCTCTTCGGCACCTGGATCGAGAAGAGCATGTACGGGCGCAAGTACATGGGTACCGAGCGTACGACCTTCGTCATCGACGAGGCGGGTCGCATCGAGCGCATCCTCCGCGGCAAGGAGATCTCCACCAAGGAGCACGCCCAGCAGCTGCTCCAGCATCAGTAGTCAATCATACACCCCAATAGCATCATGAGCGAAGAAGTAAAAGACATAAAGGTACGCGGACTCAAGTCTAAGGACAAGGAGCTCAGCCCCGAGGAGCGCCGTCGCCAGGCCCTCGAGACCACCCTGGCAGGCATCGACAAGGCCTACGGCAAGGGCGCCATCATCAACATGGCCGCCCGTCCCACCGAGCAGGTGGACAAGATCCCCACCGGCTCCATCACCCTGGACAACGCCCTTGGCATCGGTGGCTACCCCCGCGGCCGTATCATCGAGATCTTCGGCCCCGAGTCCTCGGGTAAGACCACGCTCGCGATCCACGCCATCGCCGAGGTGCAGAAGGCGGGCGGCATGGCAGCCATCATCGACGCCGAGCACGCCTTCGACCCCACCTATGCCGAGGCCCTCGGCGTGAACATGGAGGACCTCTACATCTCCCAGCCCGACAACGGCGAGCAGGCCCTCGACATCGCCGAGCGCCTCATCCGCTCGGGCACGATGGACCTGGTGATCATCGACTCCGTCGCCGCCCTTGTCCCCAAGAGCGAGATCGAGGGCGATATGGGCGAGGCCAAGGTAGGGCTGCAGGCTCGCCTCATGTCGCAGGCCCTGCGCAAGATCACGGGTGCCATCAGCAAGTCCAATACCGCCTGCATCTTCATCAACCAGCTGCGTGAGAAGATCGGGGGCAATATGTACGGCCCGAGCGAGACGACCACGGGGGGGAACGCCCTCAAGTTCTACGCCTCGGTACGCCTAGACATCCGCCGCCGCTCGCAGATCAAGGACGGCGACGAGGTGCTGGGGAACCAGACCACCGTCAAGGTCGTGAAGAATAAGGTAGCCCCGCCCTTCCGCAGCGCCACCTTCGACATCATCTACGGCGAGGGTATCTCCCGCACGGGTGAGATCATCGACCTGGCAGAGAGCGCCGACATCATCAAGAAGAGCGGCGCCTGGTACAGCTACGGCGCCACCAAGCTCGGACAGGGACGCGAGGCAGCCAAGACGACGCTGCTCGACAACCCCGAGCTGATGGAGGAGCTGACGGCCAAGATCAACGAAGGCCTCAAGGGAAACAGCATCGCCGCGGGCAAGAAGAAAAAGAGAAGCAAGGACGAAGACGAGGACGACGAAGCCTAGCCGCATGGGAAAGCTCATCATCATCTCCGCTCCCTCAGGTACGGGTAAGAGCACGCTCATCACTCGCCTGATGAGCGAGCACCCCGAGCTCCGGCTGCGCTTCTCTGTCTCGGCCACTAGCCGCGCCCCTCGCGGCGCCGAGCGTGACGGCGTGGAGTACCACTTCTTTAGCCCCGAGGAATTCGAGCAGCGCATCGCGCGCGGTGAGTTCCTCGAGTACGAGGAGGTCTACAGCGGCCGCTACTACGGTACGCTGCGCAGTGAGGTGGATGCTCGGCTCTCCGAGGGCGGGCGCGTGATCTTCGACGTGGACTACGTCGGGGGGCTCAACATCAAGCGTGCCTACGGCTCCGAGGCCCTCAGCATTTTCATCCTCCCGCCGAGCATCGACGAGCTCCGCCGTCGCCTCGTAGGGCGCTCTACCGATAGCCCCGAGGTCATCGAGGAGCGTATCGCCAAGGCCGAGCTGGAGCTGCAGCACGCGGGGGAATTCGACCTACAGCTGGTCAACTCCGACCTCGAGGAGTGCTACGGGCGCTTCTACGACGCCATCAGCCACTTCCTCGCCGA
>ERZ773070.2625-NODE-2625-length-10055-cov-10.974000_pt1 | contig 10055 bp, 7 predicted proteins | sample MGYA00580618_ERZ773070 | MGnify/ENA primary metagenome ERZ773070 (study PRJEB29015, sample SAMEA2738023) | human oral metagenome | biome: human oral; feature: human-associated habitat; material: dental | place: China | collected 2019 ...
CAGTTGCGTCCAGAGGGCAGCGGGTGGCGAGTAGTTGTAGTGGATGCCGGCGATCATTTGCATGGTTTTGCCGTAGCGGTGGCCGAGGCCTTCGCGGTAGAGCCGCCGCATTTTGCCGCCGTTGCTCGTGCCGTAGTAGCCGATGGCGATGTCGTCGCTGTTTTCCGGGAGGATGCAGGGCATGCTGCCCGGCCACAGTTGTTCATCGCCGATGTGCTGTGCGCAGTAGCGGTGCAGACTGAGCAGTTGGGCGTAGGCGGCGTCCGGCGTCGGGTGCGCGACGTCCGGCGGCCGGATGCCACGCCGCTCTCTGCGCTCACCGAGCGACCGGATGTCTCGCCGCCCGTCCGCTCCGACTAGGCTCGCGGGCGTGAAACCCTTCCTGCTCCTGGCCACCCGCGCCGACGACGGCCCCGCCGACGCCGAGTACGAGGCCTTCCTCACCCGCACCGGCCTGTCCGAGCGCGAGCTCGTCCGTCACCGCCTCGAGGCCGAGCCCCTGCCCGAGATCCGGCTCGAGGACTGGTCGGGGATCATGGTGGGCGGCTCCCCCTTCAACACCACCACGCCCCAGGACGCCAAGTCGCAGGTCCAGCGCCGCGTCGAGGCCGAGCTCGACGTCCTGCTCGACCGCCTGGTGGAGGCCGACTTCCCCTTCCTGGGCGCCTGCTACGGGGTGGGCACGCTCGGGCGCCACCAGGGCGCGGTCATCGACACCCGCTACGCCGAGCCGGTCAGCGCCCCGGAGATCGCCCTGACCGACGCCGGGCGGGCCGATCCCGTGTGCGCCGGGATGACGAGCCCCTTCCACTCCTTCGTCGCGCACAAGGAGGCGATCAGCGCCGCCCCGGCCCGCGCCGTCGTCCTGGCCACGAGCCGGAGCTGCCCGGTGCAGATGCTGCGCGTGCGCACCAACCTCTACGCCACCCAATTCCATCCCGAGCTCGACGGCGCGGCCCTGGGGCACCGACTGGGCTTCTACGTCGGGCACGGCTATTTCGCCACCGAGGAGCTGGAGCGGCTCCGGGCCTGGGCGCTGACCCAGGACGTGAGCCCGTCCTGGGCGGTCCTGCGCAATTTCGTGGCCGTTCACGCCCGCTGACATCAGTCGAACGGGCGCCGGGACCGACTGCGGGCGCGGGCGGACCGGTGGGTGAGGGCGGCTCGCGGCTCAAAAAGGTGGCCGGCGCATATCTTTCACCTTCGGCCCCGCACCCCTCCTGTCACGAAGTGGCGCAATGACGCCATTACCCGGTCGCGCAGGAGCCGCCGCACCCCTGAAAGTTACGCGCCGACCACCTTTTTCCGCCCCGCCGACGCCCCCGGTCCGCGGGAGCGCCGGGCTCCTGCGCGCGGCCTACTCGCCGTCGCGCGGCCTACTCCTTCTCCAGGAGCTCCCCGGCGAGCGCGGACAGGACCTCGCTCGTCCCGCCCCCGACGCGCACGTCCGCCAACTCGTCGACCGCCGTCGGCCCCCGGTTGATGACCAGGACCTCGGCGCCGTGAGCCATCGCCTGGCGCACGATCCACAGCCCGGTGAGAACCGCCAGGCTCGTGCCCGCCACGAGGACCGCGTCGCACTCGCCCGCCGCCCGCATCGCCGCGTCCATGGCGGGCGGCAGCGACTCGCCGAAGAAGACGATGTCCGGCTTGAGCAGCCCGTCGCAGGCCTCGCAGGTCACGGCCCGGAAGTCGCAGGCCTCGGCGGCGGCCCGGTCGGCCTCGGGGGTGATGGCGATGCGGGCGGGGTCGCTCTCGCGCGGGAAGCCGGGGTTGGCGGCCTCGAGTCGCGCATCGATCTCGGCCCGCCCCACCATGCGCCCGCAGGTCAGGCACACGACGCGGTCGTAGGCGCCGTGCAGCTCCCAGACGGTGGCCTGGCCCGCCCGCGAATGGAGCCGGTCGACGTTCTGGGTGGCGACCCCGCTGAGCAGGCCCGCCTCCTCCAGGCGCGCCAGGGCCAGGTGGCCGGGGGTCGGGGAGAGCCCCTCCAGCAGGCGCCAGGTCGCCTGATTGCGGGCCCACACCCAGCGGTACCACACCGGGTCGGCGGTGAACTGCTGGAAGTCGACCGGTTCGATCGGCGTCGTGCCCACGCCGCGGTAGTCGGGGATGCCGGAGTCGGTGGATATGCCGGCTCCGGTCACGGCCAGGGTCCGGCGCCCCGCCATGACCTCGGCCAGGGCGGCGACGGCGCTGCTCACGGTGCTCATGACATCCGGTCTACACCACCGGGGCCGCCGCCGTGCGTCGGTCCGGCCGGTCGATTCGGCTCCGACTGGTCGATTCGGCTCCGGCCGGCCCCGGCGGCCCCGGTCCCGCCCCTACTCGCTGCGGAAGTGCTCCACGAAGCGCCGGATAATGCGGCCCGCCTGGTGCTCGTTGGTGCTGGTGCGGGCGCCGATGAGGATGTCGTCGATCATGCCCGGATCGCCGTAACCGGCGTCGGAGTAGATGGAGACGCGCTGGAGGAAGCGCTCGACGTCGAGCTCGGGGTTGAACTGCGTGCCGTAGACGCTGCGGCCCACCCGGATCATCTGCACGGGGCAGTCGGCCGAGCTGGCCAGCAGCGTCGCGTGCGCCGGGACGTCGACGGCGCCCTCGTGGTGGCCGACGAAGGCGGTGAAGGTCTGGGGCATGCCCTTCAGCAGCGGGTCCTCGCGGCCCTGCGCGGTCAGGAACACCTCGGTGGCGCCCAGCGCCTCGGCGAAGCGGGCCGACGTCGCCGTGCCGAGGTACCCGGCGAGCACCTCCAGGCCGAAACCGGTGGCGAGCAGCGGCACGCCCTCCTTGAGGGCGACGGCCAGGAGCTCGCGCACCTGCTCCTCCACGTGCAGCTGCGTGCGGGTCTTGGCGGGCTCGGGGGTCGACAGGTCGTAGGGGCTGCCGCCTATGAAGACGCCGGAGACGTCGCCGGCCGTGAAGGCGTCGAGGAAGTCGACCTCCTCGAGCCGGATGTGCTGGAGCTGGTCGCGCTCCAGGCCGCCTTGAAGGAGGAAGGACTCGTACTCCTGCTCCGCCGCCTCGATCTCCGGACGCGTGGATATCATGATAAAGGGTTTCACGGGGCTCACCTTATAGGGCGCGTTCGCGATCTGCTCGGCCCGGTCGCCCGGGCGGCGGGGGTGCGGGCGCCGGCGCGTGAGATGGTGATCCGCGCGGGCGCGATCGCCCGCGCAGCGGGAGGACGCGGCCCTCGCGGGCCGGCGGACCCGCGGGCCTCACCCGGACAACAGGGTGACGAGGCACCAGATCCACAGCCAGGCCGCGGTCGCGGCGCCGCCGACGACGACGCCGAACCAGGCCTGCGTGAGCCCGGCGTCGTAGGACCCGCGCAGACGCCGCAGCGCCCACAGGCCCAGGATCGCCGCAATGGCCCCGGTGCCGGGGATGAAGAAGAGCAGGCCGAGGATGAGCGCGGCGACGGCGGCCGGGTCGGTGCGCGTGCGCGGCGCCTGGTAGCCGGGCCCGGAGAAGACCTCGGCGGGGTCGATCTGCTCGGTGCCCGGGAAGGGCGGGCGCGCGGGCGGCGGCGTCGTGCTCACGCGCGCCATTATGCGTGCGCGTGTCGTGAAGGGCATCGTCCCCGGGGAGGAGGGCGCGGGCGCCTAGACTGGCCGCCCGGCAGGACCCTGCCGGGCCCTGCCGCCTCGACGCCGGCCGCGACCGCTCGTGCGCCGTCGTCCGCCCCGTTCCCACGCGACAGGAGCCCCCACGTGCCTTCCTCCTCCCGCCGACCCGACTTCCGCGGCTGGCGCCTTCACGGCGACGGCCGGTCCATCGCCCCGGGCGAGGTCGTCGCCCCCGACGAGCGCCTGACCTGGCCGCGCACCATCGGCATCGGCGTCCAGCACGTCATCGCCATGTTCGGCGCGACCTTCCTGGTCCCGCTGCTCACGGGCTTCGACCCGGCGACGACGCTGTTCTTCACTGGCGCCGGCACCCTCCTGTTCCTGGCGATCACGGCCGGGCGCCTGCCCAGCTACCTGGGGAGCTCCTTCGCGCTCATCGCCCCCATCGGCGCGGTCACCGGGTACGTGGCCGGGGGCGGGGGCGCCATCGACGCCCACAGGGCCGCCCTGGCCCAGGGCGGGGTGGTGTCGGCCGGGGCCGCCCTGCTCCTGGTGGGCGTCGTCGTGCACCTGGCCGGGGCCGGCTGGATCGACCGGCTCATGCCGCCGATCGTCACCGGGGCGATCGTGTCCCTCATCGGCTTCAACCTGGCGCCCAGCGCCTGGAACAACGTCAGGTCCGCGCCCGTCACCGCGCTGGTGACCATCGTGTCGATCCTGCTCATCACCGTCCTGTTCAAGGGCATGATCGGACGCCTGGCCATTCTCATCGGCGTGCTCATCGGCTACGCCACCGCGGTGGTGCGCGGCGAGGTCGACTTCTCCGCGATCGCGCACGCCGGCTGGGTGGGGGCGCCGGCCTTCCGCGCGCCCGCCTTCGACGCGGGCCTGCTGGGCCTGTTCATCCCCGTGGTGCTCGTGCTGGTCGCCGAGAACATCGGGCACGTCAAGTCCGTGTCCGCCATGACGGGGGAGGACCTCGACGACGTGACCGGCCGCGCCCTGCTGGCCGACGGGCTGTCCACCGTGCTCGCCGGGGCGGGCGGCGGCTCGGGCACCACCACCTACGCCGAGAACATCGGCGTCATGGCCGCCACCCGCGTCTACTCCACGGCCGCCTACGTCGTCGCCGCCCTCACGGCGCTGGGCCTGTCCATGCTGCCGAAGTTCGGCCAGGTCATCGCCACCATCCCCGCCGGCGTGCTCGGCGGGGCGGCCACGATCCTCTACGGCATGATCGGCATGCTCGGCGTGCGCATCTGGGTGCAGAACCGCGTGGACTTCTCCGACCCGGTCAACCTCAACACCGCGGCCGTGGCCATGGTGGTCGCCATCGCCGACTACACCTGGCACTGGGGCGAGATGACCTTCACCGGCATCGCCCTGGGGTCGGCGGCGGCCGTCGTCGTCTACCACCTCATGCGCCGGATCTCGACGCTGCGCGGCACGAACCTGGAGGGGGCCTCGCCGGCCTCGGCGCCCGCGGGCACCGAGCTGGAGGGCCCGGCCTACTCCGGGCGCGTCCGCCGCCCCGGGGCGGACGCCTGAACCGGGCGCGGGGGAGTACCGCGGCGGCGGGGGAGGCGATTTCGACGTCGCCGGGAATGCGGCCGGTCGGGCGGGGGAGTGCCGTCGGGGGCTGGGCTGCCGCGGAGTGCTCCAGTCCGACGGCGGGGCGCCGCCGTTCCTCATTCGCCGGTGGGCTGGTCTTGTAGGCTGCCGGTATGGTCGGTTTTCTCTCCCTGGCCCGGCTCGGTGTCGGTCTGGCCGTGTTCCTGCTGCAGGCCTCGGATGCGGTCCTGGATCCGTCACCCGGCGGCGTGGCGACGGTGATCGGGGCGGCGCGCACGGGTTGGCGCGATATCGCTGCTCTCAGGGGGCGGGGCGATAAGGCGGTCGACTCCTTCGGCGAGCAAATCGCCTCACGTCTGGAGGGCAAGATCGCGGATGCTCGGCGCCAGTGCGAGGACCGGGGCGTCGACGCCGACCTGCTGCGGGGCGCGGTGACCGAGGTCGAGGCCCTCCTCAAAAAGTTGGCGGAGGATGACGACGTCGTCGTGGCCGCCGTGCGGGAGCCCGACCGCTTCGGGGAGGTCATCCGCGGGCGGGTTCAGGAGTACCGCCGGAATGTGGAGGCGGCGGCCGAGCCCTTCTTCGACGCGCTCGTGCGGGCCGTCACCGGTGAGTTCGTTCGCCTGGCGCCGGGATCGGCTAACTTCCAGGTCGGCGCTCTCCGGCAGCTGCTCGACGGTGTCGATGCGATTCTGAACGGGATTGGGGAAGTCAAGGCCGGGCAGGAGGAGCAGACCGCTCATTTCGACGGTCGTTTCGACCAGCTCGAAGACGCGCTGTCCAGGCCCGTGCCGCGACGCCCCTCGCGCATTCGGTTGGGCAGTCGTCCCATGGAGGCGGCCGGGTTCGTCGAAAGGCGGGAGCAGGCGGGGCTGTTCGGGGCGGTTCTCTCCGGGGCGTCGGGGCGCACGGTGCTCACGGGCATGCGCGGCAGTGGGAAGTCGCAGCTGGCCACCGCCGTGGCGGCCCGCTGCGAGAAGGAGGACTGGCCGCTGGTGGCCTGGGTCCCCGCGGGGTCGCGCGAGGCGGTCCTCTCCGGGCTCGTCGAGCTGGGGCTGGAGCTCGGCGTGAGGGTCGAGGACGGCCCCTCCCGCGAGGTGATCGCGCGGCGCTGCCTGACCGCGCTGGCCTCGGCGCAGGGGTCGAATCGTCTGATCGTGTTCGACGACGTCAAGAACCCCGATGACCTGGTCGGGCTCGTTCCCCGCGGGGAGGGGGTGCGGGTCCTGGTGACCACGACGAGGCTGGCGGACTGGGAGGGCGCCGGCTGGGTGCACGTGCCCGTCGGAGTCTTCGAGCGGGAGCAGTCGATCGGCATTCTGCTCGACCGCACCGACCAGGCCGACCGCGGGGCGGCGGACGCCGTCGCCGGGGCCCTGGGCGATCTTCCGGTCGCGGTCGTGCAGGCCGCGGCGACGGCGGGGCGTGACCGGTACACTCTGGCGGCCTACCTCGAGGTGCTCGAGCGGACCACATTGGAGGAGGGCGTTCGGCGCCGGGAGGGGGATGAGTACTCCGAGGCCGTGGGCGTCGCCCTGTGGCTGGCCTTCCAGAGCGCGCTCGAGCGGATCGAGGACCGGAGTCCCCGCCGGGGGGAGGTCGCCCGCGTTCAGCTCGGGGTTCTCTCCGTGCTCGCGGCCCCGGGCGTCCCCGCGCGCTGGCTGGGAGGGGATGGGGATGGGGCGTCCGCTGACGCCCGTGGGGCGCTGAGCGGGCTCATCGAGTCTTCGGTCTGCCGGCTCTCAAAGGACCGCTCCAAAGTGATGATCCACGGGCTCCAGGGCCGGGCGATCCGGGAGGCGTGGAAGGACGAGCCCGAGAGTTGGGGGCGGATCGAGGAGGCGGCCGCCGGGCTCCTGGGGGCGGTGGACGTCACCGCCATCCCGGTTCGGGACAGTGCCGGCCGTCGTCGCGAGGCCCTCGATCTGGTGGAGCAGCTGCGCGCAGTCGCCGGGCAGGACCACTCCAAGAGCCTGTTCTCCCACCCCCGCACCGCGGGTGCCCTCACCCACGCCCTGCGGTACGCGGTGGAGCTCGGAGACCCTCAGGCCGCCCTGTCCCTGTCCGACGCCGTGAACCTCCTCACCAGGACCCTGGGGCCCGACCACCCCCGCACCCTGGCCGCACGCAACAACCTCGCCGCCGCCTACCAGGCTGCGGGCAGACTCGACGAGGCCATCGACCTGTTCGAGCGGACCCTGGCCGACAGTGAGCGTGTCCTGGGACCCGACCACCCCCACACCCTGACCTCGCGGGGCAACCTCGCCAGCGCCCACCAGGACGCGGGCAGACTCGAGCAGGCCATCGACCTGCACGAGCGGACCCTGGCTGAGACCCTGCGCGTCCTGGGGGCCGACCACCCCGACACCCTCACCTCGCGCAACAACCTCGCCGTCGCCTACCGGTCCGCGGGCAGGCTCGGTGAGGCCATCGACCTGCACGAGCAGGAGCTGGCCGACTGCGAGCGCGTCCTGGGACCCGACCACACCCACACCCTGACCTCGCGGGGCAACCTCGCCGTCGCCTATCGGTCCGCGGGCAGACTCGACCAGGCCGTCCCCCTGTTCGAGCGGAACCTGGCCGATTGCGAGCGCGTCCTGGGACCCGACCACCCCCGCACCAGACTCTTCAGAAAGAATCTCGCAGACGCTTATCGCGCCGTCGGACGCAATGAGGACGCCGCGGCCCTGCTCGACTCGTCGCCCGATCCCGACGACACGGACACCGAAGCCCCGAGCTGACCGGCCAGGACCAGGGTCTCGGCGAAGTCGGTGGCGGCGATGCCGCTGAACTTTGACTATGAGCAGCGACACTCCGCCGAAGAGAGGGTCAGATCGCTCCTGCTCGGGTCCCGGACCGCCGGAGCGGTGCTGTGACCGGCGACACTCCACTCATTCCTCCCGGACTTCTTGCGCTGCGGGTGTGTAGGGGTCTACACTCCTGGGTGTCGGCGCGAGCCGACCTGCGCGGATGCCGCGAACGGGCCGGAGGCTCTTCGGTTACCCTGATTCTGGTTCAGAAACCCTCCTTCACCGGAGGTCCGGAGGCCATCACACGCCCGCTCCGGCATCCGCGCAGACATCTCGGCAGGGCGCTCGCTCGGCACTCTCGTGCGGCGCCGTCGGCGACGTCGGAGCTGGTCGGCCGCCGTTGCGGGCGGCGCGACCGATCCCGCGCCGCCCGGCGGGGCTCACCGACCCCATCGCGTGCGCGCCCACCGCCCGCCAGTCGCAGGCAGAAGACGCCCGAAGGGAGAGGCATGGACATCTTGCGCAGCATCGGCACCCGGGAGACGCCGCAGCACCGGCGGGCCAGTGCCGGCCAGGTGCCCAACTCCGCCGGCGGCTACGTCTTCGCCCTCGACGACGCCGCGCGCCTGCGCCGCTTCCTCATCCTGGGCGCGGACGGCGGCACCTACTACACGAAGGCGCAGACGCTGGCCGTTGAGAACGCCAAGGTCCTGGAGCGGATGGCCGCCGCCGACCCGCGCACCCTGGTGGACACGATCGTCGAGGTCTCGACCAGCGGCGCGGCGCCCAAGCAGAACCCCGCCCTGTTCGCCCTGGCCCACGCCGCCTCGGTGCCGCAGACCCGCGAAGCCGCCCTGGGGGCGCTGCCGAAGGTCGCCCGCACCGGATCGCACCTGCTGACCTTCGCCGACTACGTCGAGCAGTTCCGCGGCTGGGGGCGGGGCCTGCGCCGCGCCGTCGGCTCCTGGTACACCGCCCGCCCGGTCGATCGGCTCGCCTACCAGGCGGTCAAGTACCGCCAGCGCGGGGGCTGGACGCACCGCGACCTGCTGCGCCTGGCGCACCCGCGCACCGACGAGCGGGCCGTGCGCGCCACCTTCGACTGGATCGCCCACGGCGCGGTCGGCGAGGCCGTCCCCTCCCTCATCGAGGGCTTCATCAAGGCCCAGGAGGCCGACGGCGCCCGCGCCTGGGCGCGGCTCGTGCGCGACTACCGCCTGACCTGGGAGATGCTGCCCGACGCCGCCCTGAGCGAGCCGGCCGTGTGGGAGGCCCTGCTCGACGTCGGCGTGCCCATGACCGCGCTCATGCGCCAGCTGCCGCGCCTGACCCGTCTGGACCTGCTGCCCGCCATGGGCGGGCGCACCGACGAGGTCTGCGCGCAGCTGACCGACTCGGACCGCCTGCGGGCCGCGCGCGTCCACCCCGTCAACGTGCTGGTCGCCCAGCGCACCTACGCCTCGGGCGCCTCCTACCGCGGCACCGCGACCTGGGAGCCGACGGCGCGGGTCGCCGACGCCCTGGACGCGGCCTTCTACGCGGCCTTCGGCGCCGTCGAGCCCGCGGGCAAGCGCCTCATGCTGGCCGTGGACATCTCCGGGTCCATGAGGTTCCCGGTCTCGGGCATGGCGATCACCGCCCGCGAGGCGTCGGCGGCCCTGACCCTGGTGCAGCTGGCCACCGAGCCGGGCGCGGCGGCCTACGCCTTCTCCCGGGAGGGTCGATCCATCTACGGCGTCAAGCCCCTGGGCATCTCGCCGCGCCGCCGCCTCGACGACGCCCTGGCCGTGGTGGACGCCATGCCCTTCGGCGGCACGGACTGCGCCCTGCCCATGCTCTACGCCGCCGAGCAGGGCCTGGAGGTCGACGCCTTCGTGATCTACACCGACAACGAGACCTGGGCCGGCAAGATCCACCCGCACCAGGCGCTGCGCCGCTACCGGGAGCGCAGCGGCATCGACGCCCGGCTCATCGTGGTGGCCATGACGTCGACGGGCTTCTCCATCGCCGACCCGGACGACGCGGGCATGCTCGACGTCGTCGGCTTCGACGCCGCGGTGCCCGGCCTCATCACGGGGTTCGCGCGTGGCCTCTGACCCGCTGCGCCGGGTGCGCATGAGGGGGGCGGGCGCCCGGGGAAGGGGCGCCCACCCCCCTCATG
>ERZ773070.2628-NODE-2628-length-10054-cov-2.281528_pt1 | contig 10054 bp, 9 predicted proteins | sample MGYA00580618_ERZ773070 | MGnify/ENA primary metagenome ERZ773070 (study PRJEB29015, sample SAMEA2738023) | human oral metagenome | biome: human oral; feature: human-associated habitat; material: dental | place: China | collected 2019 ...
GCCGCAGGCGGAGTAGGCGTAAGCCGTCTCTTTTTGCTACTGCAATATGTTGTTTATAATTTTTTATATTAATTAATAATCCATTTAGGATTACTATTTCTATATATTTAGTAACATCTACATTATATTTTTATTTATTCTTTTGCCTTGGTCGATATTCCCACCGTTGCCATTAGTTCTTGCTCGTTCCTCGGCAACCCCTAACCACCCTCCACTCCTTGCCTTAGGGGCACCGGTCGGGATGGTTTGGGGTTCCGCTCACGCTTCAGCTCCTCGCTCTGCTCGGACAACAACCAACGTCAAGGTTGTTTTTTACACAACAGTGTTTCCACTTTTTTGAAAAAAGTTTTTTAATAAAAATAAAAAGTATTGTAACTTGAGAGTTTATGAACATTTTCGTATAATTAAGTTTAAAGGAGGATAAATAATATGAAATGTAAGGTAGTTTTAAATATTGATATAATAGGTACTACGAAATATTTAAGTACAGAAGATAAAGGAATATTTATAGCAAATATTGTAGAGGGAATTACTTCTCATTATAGAAAGCAAGGTAAGAGTGTAGGAAGTGAAATGGGGATATATAATGGACACCCTTTTACTAATGATATTACTATTAGGATAAGAACTGAAAATGAAATAATAGTAATAGGAAATCATAATATAGAAAAGGCTGATATTACTTGGGACGCTAATAAGACAATACTTGAAAGATATAAAGCTCATAATGATTTAAGAAATAATGGATATGAGCTTTTCGACATAAATGTACTTATTACTGATATGAGTAAAAGAGAGAATGAACAAGCAATAACTGATAGCGTAATGGTTCTTGATAGCTTGTCTATACACCCTGAAGGTAATAACGCTAAAGTATATACCTTTGTATTCGATGAGCTTATATATAAAATAGTAATGAAAGATGGAAAACCTGACCATCACATAGAAAGTGCTAAAGATGAAACTTGGGTTAAAAGAATAGCTCAAATAGTTCATTATTTAGATAATATTATAAATACATATGAAAAGCATAAATCTGTAGAAGATTATGATAAAGAGATAAAAGAGATATTTAGTAAAATTGTATCCCTTGATAGCTCAGATGGACTATGTATGGTCACTATGTAAATTTTAAAAATCGACTAACAAGATAAATGATAGCATAAACATTTGGAAAAATTGTTATCTTATTTACTCGTATGGAAATCATATAATACTTTGGGTGTCCCCCTTTTATTCATTTGAACAAGGAAAGAGAATTACGATGGAGGTAGTTCTCTTTCCTTTTCTCTTCTAAAGAATCAGAATAGAAGATTCTTATTCTTAATTACTTTTTTGGATATCAAAGTATGATACCCCATGAAGAAACTTAATAAAATTTAATTAATGACTTAGGTGTCCTATTGTGTGGAGCTTTAAGCTCCACTCCTCAATTTAACATTTATATGGCTATTAATAGCCATGATAATGATTTTATCAAGGTTCTCTTAGGTGTCCTATTCTACCACTTGTGAAGAGAGCTTGAACTATTTGGTTCAAATTCAACTAACAAGACACATCTCGGGTGGGCGTTAAGCCCACCTTAAAATATGCACAACACGTATTTGAAATAATTTCATCCTTTTTGGTTTGAATATTATATCACTCGTACTTAAATTTATGTAGATTATTTAGGTGTCCTTTTGTACAAGTTATTTAATAATATATGACATTGGTAGGCGAGAGCCTACCTAAATCTTTTATTATAATATGAGGAACACTTCTTTGAGTTGAAATGTCAATATCGTTGGGTGTCCCACATCTTCTTAAATAACTTTTTGTAAGTCGATGATATTTTCTTTATATTGTCTTCTCATAAAAGTTATCTCCGAAATATTTTGTATTTCTAAATATATGTGTGGGATATCCCACACATATATTTTTATTTTAATAATAAATTGGTTCTTTAGTAGTTCTTCCTTTTCTATTTCCGTTTCTTGATTCTTGCTCTGCTTTCTGTCTTTGTTTTTCCATCATCTCATCTCTAATCCTTATAAATTCTTGATTATGTTGAAGTAGAGCTTCTATTTCACTCATAGGCATTTCTGCTAGAGTTTCATACGAATACTTACCTTCTAAGATAATAACGACATTATGTAAAAAACCTATTTGCTTTCTTCCATCTTGTGAGACAAAGAAAGAATCAATAGCTCTAAACCCTCAACCCTCGAAGAGTTAATAGCTTTACACTTCTCATTAGGACAAGACCAAGCTCCAGTATCAAGCTCTATTCTCTTTCTTATATATTCCTTTTCTATAGTCTTTTCTATTATATCCATAGTAGACTTTTCAAGTGATAGCATAGTTTCTATCATTAAATCTACTCCGTCTTCATCACTATCATAAGATTCATCCAAAAACTCTGGACTATCCCAATTATCTTCTCCACCTTCAAATGTGTATATGTCTACCTTTTCTATATAAGACAAGATTACACAAGCTGATACAGTTTTCATAATTTCATTAGATTCAAGATTTGCTAAGAAATCAAACTTAGTATCTATAGATTGGAACTTGAATTGTTCAGGTATCATAGATGCAAATGATTCACATATATATGTCTTTATAGCTTGTCCTAGTGTACAGTTAGCAAGTAAAGACGGATTAGATAGAGTTACTACAACTCTTGCATCTTTATCTTTAACTTCTACTATCTTATTAGCCAGTGATTTTTCTATACACTTACCAAAGCTATCAGAAGGGTTATATTGAGCTTTTACATCATCAGGTATATCTTGTATAGCCTTTGTAAATAGTTTAGGTATATCAAGCTTTATAGTCCCTTGCGTTCCACATTTTTCGCATCTTACACCATATGGTACTTCTCCTATAGTATTAGCATAAGCTGCTGCTAGATAGATATATCCTAAATCATCGTATGATATATAGTTCATCATACCGTCTACAGTTATCTCATCACCGTCTGAGCACATAGGATTAGACCTTTCAAGTATAGCCTCTACTACTCTTTTCTTAGCCATTATATCTTGGCTCATTTGAGTTAAAGTCATAACTTCATTTATTATCATAGGTTGATGAATTTCAAATACTTCAAGCATAAGATTTGAATTAGGTAAGAATACTTCTACTTTATTTCCTCTTTTTTGTCTTGATAGTAATTTTTTAGCCTTTGATTCCTTTGCCCTTCTGTAAGAGTTTAAAGGTTTATCAGCATATTTAATATACACCTTTTTATTAGCATCTAGCATATCATTTAAAGATTTCTCTACTAATTCATCTTCTTCCTCTTTAGTTAAGTCTTTACCGTCTTTATCAATTACTGTAGGATTAGGATTATTAGATTGAACACCAGCAACAGCCGAGTCAACTCTTACAGTTTCATCTACCTTTTTAAGTCCACTATTTGTAACTTCTTCATTTAGATGAGACATATCAATATTTCCATTTTCGTCTACTTTATCTTTCATGTCTCCTACAGTTCCAGCTTTTTCATCTTCTATTATAGCTTTACCTATAGATAGAAGTTTAAGATATGGAAGCTCATCTATTTCAGCGTCTGTATACCCATGTCTTCTTAAAGCTTCTATAGATGCAATAGCATCCTTTTCTGTATACTTCATATACAGATTTTCAGCACCCTCAAGTTTCTTATTCATATCTGCTATTTCTTCTTCATTCATAGCAGGTATTATTCCACCACGTTCCGATAAGTTAGCAACCCTTTGCATACTAGGTATAAATTTAGAAGCATCTTTTGGGTCGAATACCTCTACATCATCTAAGCTCTCACTTGCTGGAGTATTAACGCTTACAGTATTCTCACTTTTAGTTTCTTCACCAAATACTTCACTTTCTTCTTTAATAGGAGTTATACCTTCTCCTTCTTGTAACTTCTTACCATATTCGGCAAGTGTCATTTTTTCTTCCATTTAATTATTCCTCCTTATTTACTAAAATCTTTTCCATCTATTATATTAACGCCTATCTTTGTATCATAACCGTCATCATACAGTTTTACAACCTCTCCAGTTGCTAGCATTATTTCTATAACTGTAACAGATTGCTCTCCTGTTATATGGTCGGTTGTAGGATACACAGTAGTTGCTGTTATTGCATTGTGATTACAATATAGTGCTATTTGTTTTTTAAGGTCCTCAGTTTGCTTCATAAGAGATTTTCCATTCATTATAAAGTGTCTTCTTCCGTGCAAATTGTAACCCATTTCTGGCATCTCAGGTATAGTTCCCGGCACCATTACTATTAAATTTAAAAGAAAATTTATAATGCCACGAATATCCTCGTAGCGTTCATTTTTATTAAATTCAGATAAACTCATAGGAGTTTCTATATATTTAATCAAATCTTTCTGTGGTATTGGAACAGCTTTCATTTCAATGCACCTCCTTTAAAAATACCATTTACCCAGCTGTTTTAAAACATTTCGTTTAGAAATAGGGGTTTTGTCCCGAAAGGAGTTATATATGACTGAGAAACAAAAAGCGTTTTTAGAGCGTAATAAATATAGAAAAAACATAGGCAAATGTGTTATATGTAAAAAGCCTACTTCTTGGAATGAAGAGAAAGGAAGATATAATAGATTTTGTTCAGATGAATGCGTTAAGAAGTATGTAGAGATAAGAAATAAAAGAATGCTTGATAAATATGGAACTACTAATCTTGCTAGTATTCCTGAATTTCAAAAGGATAAACTTATGGCTAATAGAAGTATAGCTAAAACTTATACGTTTAAAGACGGTGGACAAAAGATAGTGTTATCAAATATTGAATACGGAATACTTGAGTATCTTGACAATAAAGGATATACTTCAGAAGAAGTAGAAGCACCAGCTTCTGTTGTTATTCCCTATAAGTTTGAAGGTAAGAACTTAAATCATATTCCTGATGTATTCGTAAAGCCTTTAAATCTTATAATATCTGGAAAAGATGGACTTGATAATCCTAATATGTCTCCACACTTTATAAAGGATAGAAAGAAGAATATTGCTATCTTTAAAGAGATACTTGATAACTGGAATTTTAACTATGTTCAAGTAGAAGGAGAGAAAGAGGTTAAAGCACTTGATTCCACTTTTCTTACTATAGAAAAACTTACAAAGAAAGGTAGAGTTGTAATTCCACCTAGAATAGACTTCGCTTTACTATATAGCGAGAGTTGGTTTAGTGGTCCTAAAGTTGACCCAAAACTTGCTAAGATAGATTTTCCTATGTTTGTGCTAGAAAGAGAAGGCGAAAAATATTCTGCTTTTTTAGCAAGAGATTATGTGGGACTTGTATACTACGTTCTTGACAATGGTATAATGTTTGAAATGAATGTATTAGATAGCAAAAACTATAAGACACTAGAGTTATATTATGCGAGAGGTGCTAAACTAAATTATGATTTATTTGCTAAAAGAAGTAAAGATGAATCTATGTTTTATATTATATGTAAAGAAATATTAGGAGAAGATTACATTATCGAACATTCGATAGCCGATTGGGTTAAAGCTTTGAATAGAAAATGTGTACACGAACCTTATCATAAAGCTCACGAAAGAATAGAGCTTGAAGAAAAGGATTTAGACGAACTTATGAAGCATAAAGCGATTGACGAGGTGAAGTTAGATGATATTAAAAGAAATAGCTGAAAGTGAAATATTTAATCCTATAAAGACCAATACTTTATATGGAGAAGCGGCTACGAATAATGGAATGGTTCCGATATATGTAATTCTTACATCAGGTTCTTCTTGGATATCTAAAGTTATTAAGACATTCACTCGTTCTAAATATTCCCACGCTATAGTTGCTATGAATTATTATGAAACTGTATCTGTAGGAAATACTGCTAAAAATAATGGAGTTGCCGTTGAGAGTATATTTGAGTTTCCTGAACACGCAAGAGACCAAGATATGAAAATAACTCGTAGATTTATACCTATAGATACATATGAGAAGATGGTTTATAATATTGAGCAATTCAAGCAGAACTATAAAAAGGTATCTTATTCATTTGGAAAACTTGCGAGATTTGCTCCTTGGATACCTAAGAAAAGAATAACTAAATATGCAAACGAAACTTCTTTTATATGCTCTGAGTTCGTAGCTTTAATACTTTCTAATATAACTGATTTTAATAGTAGACTTAGAACTAATATAGGTAGAGGAACAAGATATATGCTTTCTCCTAAAGAAGTTGGAGAAAGAATTATGTCTACCTTTGAAACTGTATATGAAGGACCTGTATTCAGTATGCCTATGGATTTACTTTATAAAGCTGATGAGAAATATATTAAAATTAAGAAGAATATATTACAAAAAGTTCTTGAAAAATTAAAGGAAAATAGAAAAGAAGAAAATCACAAACAATATACTGAATCGTATATTCCGTCTGTATGGAATATCCCTTCAACAATAATGTCTGTAAAGTTGAAATGTACAAAAGACTTCGAGAGAGAAGTCTTAAATGACTTCATCAACATTCCAGATTTTTAATATATATTATATATGTAGACCGAGAGGTTAAATAAAAAATTTTAAGGAGGAATTAAAAATGACAGTAAACTTTAAGAATGTCAAACCATCAACAAGAAATGTACAAGGAGTGTTTAGTGAATCAGTTAATGATATCATAGAACACATCAATCCGGGACAATTAGACATTGGGGTTGTTCCAAAAATTGATACGACAGGAAACGTATCAGGTTTCGAGGTATCTTTACAAAAGATTAAGGAAGAAACTCGTACTTACAGAATTGGTGAAGATACTTTAACTTTAAAAGGTACAGTTTACGGAGTAGCTAAAAATGAAGCTACTGGTAAATATGCCTATACTTTCTTCCAACCAAGTATGGTAAAGGTTGGAGAAGAGCAAAGAAGTCTTTTGAACCTGTTTGAAACAGCAAGAGACTTACTTAAAATGGTTAAAGACATGCAGTATTGGTCAATACCAGCAAGAACTTTAACTGATGTAGCGAACTCTGGTATGGAAAACCCAGCATACAAGGGATTCGTGGGACAAAACTATGCACTAAGACTTTTAACAGAAGACGCTATGAAATATACAAGAGCGAACTTCTTACAATATATCGACGGGGAAATCGGTATATTCCAAGACTTGATTAATCTTACTAATGGTAAGATAGCAAGTCAAGCAAGTGTCGTACCTGCAACAACAGCGGCTGACGCTTTCGTTGAAGGTAGTGAAATAGTAGAAACTTTTACTGAAATAAATAAAAGAGAAAGTTTCGGTCCAAGACTTACAGCACACGGTCCAATAAGAAGAGAAGAATTCAAATCTCCTTTTGGAACTGGTAACGCTATAAATAAAGCTGGTGGAGATTCGGTTGAAAAACCAAGTTTCAAAGGTAGCTTAAAGAAAAGATAAAATATTGGGTGGGGTTTATCCTCACCCTTTATTTTTGGTTTTCATATCTGTCACTAACATTTTTTTGAGAAAGAGGTGATAATTTATGAAGTTTAATGATAAGGACATAGAAAAGAAAAGTTCAGATATTAACTTAAAAGTCTATGACCCGAAAGAAGCTACAAGAGAAATATATGAGTTTTTCGGTGGTAAGGACATAACTAAGAAGCACCCACAAGTATTAAGACTTATAGCCGATTATATGACAAGAAATGCAGACGCTCTTGCTACTCCACTTCTTGAACTTGTTGTATTTGGAAATGGAGAAAGAAGAAAGTTTATGCAGGCTTATGGAATTGATGAGGGTGAGTTTAGAGCATTTGCTCATACACATAGAATATTAAAACTAGGCTGGGATACTCCAAATGACCCATTATCTTTAGCCTTACTTATATCTTATTTAGAAACTGGGAAAAGAGAGTTCATAGAATTTCTAGGTATTAAATTCTTAACTGGACTTATGTATAAATACTATACTAAAAATGGTAGTTTAAATCCGGGGATAATGAGATTTATAGTATATGGAATGAAAGATAATAAACCGGTAATGTCACAAAAGTATCTTTTAAAATCGGAAGGTTCATCTTTAGGTATGGTTAAAGCTATAATGAAAACCGTAACTGATGAGTTTATTAAGAATAAATTCAAAAAAGACGAGCTTTTAATAGACGACGTTGTTGTATATATCTTAATGAGTATAAGAACTCGTGTAAATCATAATATGAGAGGTGTAAGAGATTTATACGACCAATATAAAAATGAAAGATTGTATGACCAAAAGGACGTATACGATGAAGAAACTAATATAACTGTAGAGAACGAAACTATAAAACTTGCTTCGCTTAAAGCACAAATTGCTGAAAAGTTATCATTAGGACTTGATGCTTCTTTAGTTCGTCGTACAAATAATACAATGTATTATGAAGAATTTAAAAAGATATATGAAGAACATTTAAAAGATGTAATTACTTACTGTGAGTATCTAGTTGATTTCTATGGAGAAAAAGCTCCTTCATTTTCATTTGAAGCAATGAAGCGTAACTTCGTAGGAATAGTAGCAAAAGCAAAGCATATTGATATGACATTCCCTGAAGCAATGAAAGCTAAGTATCAAATAAGAGGAAGAGAGTTTCCAAGAAGCTTTCTAAAGCTACACATAGTTTTAATATATGATATCATCGTTAAGATGAGTTAGGAGGTTTAAATGGCTGATGCTAAAATAGAAAAATGTAAGAAAAGACTTTTAGATATGTTACTTATAGCTGAAGGTGGAGATACAAAAAAGGCTGCAAATTATAATCATTATAAAGTATTATTTGGAGCTATGGACGATAATGAGTTTAAAGCATTCTTAAAAGAGGGAGTTATGAGAGTAAAAGAGCTTCCACTTGAAAAGACTTTTACTTTAGCAAATATAGCAAAGTCTTATAAAGAAGTGCTTGGACGTAATTTAGAAGAAAGAGTTACTATGCCTTTTATGATGAACGACCCTGAAATAGGAGCACCAATATCAGACAAGAAGCAGATAATACTTCGTGTTCCTGTTATAAAGCTTATGCAAACAGCTCAAGGGGAAAACCGTCATTCTGAGGATATAGTAATGAGAGATAAAACCAACCAAGTTGTAAATGGTTCAAAAGGTGCAGGTATTTCAGATAACGAAGTTGCTCAACTTCTATCTGGAGGATATGAAAAAGTTATAGAAGAAATGTTTACTTTTAGAGCGGATAACGATATAGCTAAAAAGGAAGCGTATACTAATATAAGAAATACAGGAAGAACTAATATTCCTGAAGCACCTGAAGATGGTAAAGTAGCACTTAAATATATTACGGCTTGTTACTACGGTATGGGTATAGAGCCGGGATTTTTAGATAAAGATTACTAGGAGGTATAATAATGGTAGATAATAAAGGAAAACTAAATAAACGGGCGTTCAAAATGTTTATACTATTTACAGGTATAATATTTATAATGAACTTTGCAATGACTTATATGATAGCTTCTCACGCTGGAAAGAAAGAAGCTAATAGAATTAAAATGGATTTAGAAAATGCAAAATATGAACTTGACGTTGCTGTAAAAGAGAATATTGAACTTAAAAAGAAAATAGCAGATTTAGAAGCTGAAAAAGATGCGGTTATAGTCAAAGACAATAAAGAAGTAGAGAGAAAAGAATTAGAAGCTACAAAACCTGTAGAAAATAATAAAACGGTTAAGCAAGCTAGTAAACCTAAAGCTAAAACTATTTCTGATAAGAGTAAAGCCAATACAATAAATCCATTTGAAGTTATGTATCATATTGGCTTTCCTGTTATGTATTATAAAGATGTAGAAGCTGATATAATAAGTGGTAAGCTTAAAATACCAAAAACTAAATCAGATTATGAAAAAGAAAAAGAGAAAAAGGAAGCTAAACTTATGACTAAATACGCAAAATATGATATTATAATAGCTAAAGCAAAATCTTATGGTAGAGATGTATCTTATATGACTTACGATTTCTTAGATGATGTATTTGCAAAAGCAAGAGAATACAATGTAAATCCTTATGTGGTTTTAGGAATAGTTGCAGGAGAATCAAATTTCTATGCGGCTGCTAAAAATAAGAAATCGTCAGCAACAGGT
>ERZ773070.2629-NODE-2629-length-10053-cov-8.589618_pt1 | contig 10053 bp, 8 predicted proteins | sample MGYA00580618_ERZ773070 | MGnify/ENA primary metagenome ERZ773070 (study PRJEB29015, sample SAMEA2738023) | human oral metagenome | biome: human oral; feature: human-associated habitat; material: dental | place: China | collected 2019 ...
CGTGCACCGTGAGAAGTTCAAGCCCCTGGCCGGGCCCGACGGCGGCGACGGCGGGCACGGCGGCGACGTCATCCTCGCCGTCGACCCCCGGACCACCACGCTGCTGAACTACCACCGATCCCCGCACCGCAGCGCAGGGAAGGGCACCCCGGGCATGGGCGACTGGCGCCGCGGCGTCGACGGCAAGGACCTCGTCCTGCCCGTTCCCGAGGGCACCGTGGTCAAGGACGCCGAGGGGCGCGTCCTGGCGGACCTCGTGGGCGCGGACGCGCGCGTCGTCGTCGCCCAGGGCGGCACCGGCGGGCGCGGCAACTTCTCCCTGGCCAGCTCCAAGAGGCGAGCCCCCGGCTTCCACCTCCTCGGCGAGCCCGGCCAGGTCCTCGACGTCACCCTCGAGCTCAAGACCATTGCCGACGTCGCGCTCGTCGGCTACCCGAGCGCCGGCAAGTCCTCCCTCATCGCCGCCATGAGCGCTGCCCGCCCCAAGATCGCCGACTACCCCTTCACCACGCTCGTCCCCAACCTCGGCGTGGTGGAGGCGGGGGACACCCGCTACACGATCGCCGACGTCCCAGGCCTCATCCCCGGGGCGAGCGAGGGCAAGGGCCTGGGCCTGGAGTTCCTGCGGCACATCGAGCGCTGCGCCGTCATCGTGCACGTCCTGGACTGCGCCACCCTGGAGCCCGGCCGGGATCCGCTCAGCGACCTGGACACCATCGAGGCCGAGCTCGCCGCCTACTCCGAGCGCCTCGGCGATGACAACGACCCGCTCCTGACCGGTCGAGTGCCGCTGATGGACCGCCCGCGCGTCGTCGTCCTCAACAAGGCCGACGTCCCCGACGCCGCCGAGCTCGCCGAGTTCGTCACCGCCGATATCGCCGCCCGCGGCCTGCCGGTCTTCACGATCTCCGCGGTGGCCCACACCGGCCTGCGCGAGCTCTCCTTCGCGCTGGCCGAGCGGGTGCGCGCAGCCCGGGAGGCCCAGCCCGCCTCGGCCGCCGAGCTCGCCCAGGCGCGCGAGGCCGCCCGCCCGGTCATCCGGCCGGCCGCCGTCGGGCGGCGCGGCAAGGAGGACATCGCCGTCGTGCGGCCCATCAACCACCCCGCCGAGGGGCGCGTGTACCAGGTGCGGGGGGACAAGCCCGAGCGCTGGATCCTCCAGACCGACTTCTCCAACAACGAGGCAGTCGGCTACCTCGCCGACCGCCTGGCCACCGGGGGAGTCGAGGACCTGCTCGTCAAGGCAGGCGCGCGCGCCGGGGACGCCGTGCTCATCGGCGAGATCGACGGCGGCGTCCTGTTCACCTGGGAGCCCACCATGACCACCGGGGCCGAGCTCCTCGGCGCGCGGGGGACCGACACGCGCGTCGAGGACTACCACCGGCGCACGAACGCCGAGCGCCGCGAGCAGTACCACGAGCGGATGGACGCCAAGGAGGCCGCCCGCCAGGAGCTGCGGGACGAGGCCGCCGAGGGCATCTGGACCGACGCCTCCTCCTGGCCCCGCGGGGGCGGCGACGACGACGGGGCGGACTCGTGAGCGCGCGCCCCACGGCGCTCCCCGAGGGCTCCCGCGTCGTCATCAAGGTGGGCTCCTCCTCCCTCACCCGCGACGACGGCGGTCTCGACCTCAACCGCATCGACGTGCTCGCCAAGCTCGTGGCGGGCATGAGGCGGCGCGGCCACGACGTCGTGCTCGTCTCCTCCGGCGCTGTCGCCGCCGGCCTGCCCCCGCTGGGGATCGAGCGCCGCCCGGACGACCTCAGCATGCTGGCCGCCGCGGCCTCGGTTGGCCAGAGCCACCTCATGGCCCGCTGGCAGGCGGCGATGAGCAACTACGGGGTCGTCGTCGCCCAGGTGCTCCTCACCGCTCAGGACGTGGCCGTGCGCAGCCACTACCGGACCGTGCGCGCCACCTTCGACACCCTCCTCGGCCTGGGCACCGTGCCGATCATCAACGAGAACGACGCCGTGGCCACCACGGAGTTCAACCTGGGGGACAACGACCACCTGGCCGCGCTCGTCGCCCACCTGGTCACCGCCGACGTCCTCGTCCTCCTCACGGACGTCGACGGCATGTGGACCGCCCGCCCGGGCACGCCCGGCGCCGAGCCCATCCGCTACGTGCCCGGCGGGGCGAGCCTGGCCGAGGTCGACGTCACCGGCTCGGGCTCGGCCCTGGGCACCGGTGGGATGCGCACGAAGGCCCAGGCCGCCACCATCGCCTGCGCCTCCGGGACCGCGACGATCATCGCCTCGGCCGATGACGCCGCCCGCCTCCTCGGGCCCGGGGGAGTGCCGGGGGACCTCGGCACCTGGTTCGACCCCACCGGGCCCCACCGGCCCAGCCGGCGGCTGTGGATGGCGCACGCCTCCCGGGTCGAGGGCCGCGTGCTCATCGACGCCGGTGCGGCCCAGGCCCTCACCGTGGGCAAGAAATCACTCCTCCTGCCCGGCGTCGTGGGGATCACCGGCGAGTTCGAGTCCGGCGCCGTCGTCGAGGTGGTCGGGCCGGCGGGACCCGTCGCCCGGGGGATCTGCCGCTACGCCTCGACTGAGATCGAGGAGGTCCTCGACGCCCGCAGCGGTGGAGCGCCGATGCCGGACCACCTCGCGCCCGTCGTCCATCGCGACGACCTGGCCGAGCTGCCGCGCCTGGCGGGCTGAGTCACTTCCGCGTGAGGGTGAGGGTGCCCTCGGAGCGCTCCAGGACGATGGAGCCATCGGCGCCGCGGGTGATGGAGCGAGCCACGAAGAGGCTCCCGTCGCGATTCGTGATCGTGAAGCCGTGGGAATCCTGGCCGATCTCCCAGCCGTCGTACTCCGGCAGGCAGGACGCCGCGGCACTGGTGACGGCGGAGCCGACATAGGTGTGGTCGGCGTTGAACGTGGCCTCGAGCCCGACGCACTCGGGCGAGGAGGCCTGGGAGATCGTGAAGGTGGCGCCGCTGAGCGCGGACTCCAGCGCTCCCTTCTCCGAGCTCATCGAGGCCTCCGTCGAGGCGCGGTTCTCCGTGGCCTGGGCCGACGGGGCCGGCGAGGCCTGCTCAGCGGCCGCGGAGGAGGGACGGTCTGGGGAACCGCTGGGGCCCGCGCTGGCGCTCGCCGCGGTCGGCTCCGCCTCCGGCTGGATCGAGGATGGCGCGTGACTGGCTCCAGCGCTCGCGGACGGCCCGACCGCTGGCCGGCCTCCACCGGCCGCGCCCGGCGGGACGACGATCGTCGGCTCGGGCGAGGGCGAGGCCCCACCGGGGCGCCCGCCGTCATCGGCCGGGGTGCTCTGGCAGGCCGCCAGCGGCGCGAGGATCGCGAGCGCCATGGCGCAGTACGACGCGCGACGGCGAGGTCTCATGTGCTGACTCCTCGGGAGACTGGGTAGGAGCGCGCCTTCGCACCACGAGCGGTGGTGATGGCACGAGGATGGAGAGCCGGAGGGCACCGGCAGCGCCATAGCGCGGCCGGGTTTCGCAGGAGTCTACCGCGACAAGGCCCCCCTGCCCAGGGCGAATACCGCCCAGGTCCGCCTCAATGCCAGGACAGGGCCAGCGCGCAGCCCTCTCAGGGCCAGCGCGGGGCCCACCGCTGACCGCTCACTGGGATGTGGGCTAGTGGGGCTGGCCGGCAGGGGGCCGGCCCCTCTCACTCATTGTTCTGCCCACTCGCGCGCTTGCCCGTGGACCGTAGGGTGGGCTCATGACGACGACGCGGTCCACCCAGCCCACCACCGCCACCCAGGCGGCCGCCCCGGCCCCCTCCGCCGAGGCGGGCGCCGAGGCCTACGTCCGCCAGGTCGCCCAGGCGGCGCGCTCGGCGCAGCGCGAGTTCGCCGGGGCGACCCGGGCGGTCAAGGACGAGGCACTGCGGGCGATGGCGTCAGCCCTGCGGGCCCAGAGCGGGCGCGTCCTCGCGGCCAATGAGGAGGACCTGGCGGCCGCCCGCGAGGCCGGCATGAAGGAGGGGCTCATCGACCGCCTCGCCCTCGATGAGGCCCGGATCGAGCAGATCGCCGCCTCCGTGGAGGAGATCGCGGCCCTGCCCGATCCCGTGGGCCAGGTCGTCGACGGCTCCACCATGCCCAACGGGCTGAGGGTGCGCAGGCTCCGTGTCCCCATGGGCGTCGTCGGCATGATCTACGAGGCCAGGCCCAACGTCACGGTGGATGTCGCCGCCCTCGCGGTCAAGTCCGGCAACGCCGTCGTCCTGCGCGGCGGCAGCGCGGCCGAGCGGAGCAACGCCGCGATCGTCGAGGTGCTCCGATCCGCCCTCACCGCCCAGGGGCTGCCCGCGGACCTCGTGGTCACCATCGACCCCGCTGGCCGTCAGGGCGCCCAGGCCCTCATGCGCGCCAGGGGGTATATCGACGTGCTCGTGCCGCGAGGGGGCGCGGGACTCATCCGCGCCGTCGTCGAGAACTCCTCGGTCCCGGTCATCGAGACCGGCTCGGGCAACTGCCACGTGTACGTCGACGCGAGCGCTGATCTCGAGTCGGCGGCGGCGATCATCGTCAACGCCAAGACGCAGCGCGTCGGTGTCTGCAACGCCGCCGAGACGCTGCTCGTCCACCGAGCCGTCGCGGAGGGCTACCTCCCTGCCGCCGCCCGGGTCCTCTGGGAGCGCGGTACGACCCTCCACGCCGATGAGCCCGCCCGCGGCATCCTCGCCGGTCCCTCCGCCGAGGCGGGCGCCGAGTCCCTTCTCGTCGCCGCTGACGAGGAGGACTGGGGGACCGAGTACGGCTCCCTGGACCTGGCCGTCCGGGTCGTCGATGACCTCGAGACGGCGATCAGCCACATCCGCCGCTACACCACCGGGCACACCGAGGCGGTCCTCGCCCAGGACGCGGCCGTCATCAACCGCTTCATCGCTTCCATGGACTCGGCGGCGGTGATGGTCAACGCCTCCACCCGCTTCACCGATGGCGGCCAGCTCGGCCTGGGCGCCGAGCTCGGGATCTCCACCCAGAAGCTCCACGCCCGCGGCCCCATGGGCCTGGCCGAGCTGACGACGACCACATGGGTGGTGGAGGGCGACGGCCACGTGAGGCCCTGAGCCTCCTCACGCCCCCTCACACGGTGATGACCTCGATGCCGGCCCGCCGCAGGGGCTCGACCTGCTCGGGCGCCGCGCCGGAGTCTGTCAGCACCGCGTCGATGCGATCAGCCCGGCAGATGAGGGCGAAGGCCGCCTCGCCCAGCTTCGTGTGATCGGTGACGACCACGACGCGCCGGGCGCAGCGCACGAATGCGGCGCCGACCGCCGCCTCGCCCTCGTGCTGCGCGTAGGCGCCCTGGGCGTCGATCCCCTCGACGCCGAGGAACAGCGTGCCGATGGTGATCTGGGGGAGGATGAGCTCGGCCAGCGGGCCGGTGAGCTCATAGGAGCGCGCGCGTGGCACGCCCCCGGTGACCACCACGCGCACACCCTGGCGCACGGTGAGCTCTGAGGCGATATTGACCGCATTGGTCACCACGGTGACCGGATGGTCGGGGGCGGTGGCGCCCTCCAGGAGGGCGATCTCGCGGGCCACCTCCGTCGTCGTGGTTCCGCCGTTGAGGCCGACGGTGTCCCCCGGGCAGACCATGGCCGCGGCCGCGCGGGCGATCCTGGTCTTCTCATCGGCCATCCGGGAGGTGCGGTAGCGCAGGGGGAGCTGCGCGGAGGTCGGGTTGGCCGAGGCGCCGCCGCGCGTTCGGGTGAGGAGCTGCTGGTTCGCGAGCAGGTCGAGGTCGCGCCGGGCGGTGGCCGCGGAGACGCCGAGGCGCGAGACGATGTCGTCGATGTGGACTCCGCCCTCCTCGACGACGATCCCCAGGATCGCGGAGAGTCGTTCGTGCCTGGACATGGAGGCTCCTCCTCGGCTCGTCAGGCCCCAGCGGGCCGCGCGGGCCCGGACGAGGGATTCTCTGGCGGCTGGTCGCGGCAGGTTGTGGCGATGCCGGGACGCGAGTGCGAGGCGTCCCGGCTCAGGAATACGAAGAATGATGGCACTGCCTGACGCGTAGCACGCGTGCGGCACGCGGCTCAAGATCTGAGGGGAATCCCACGAGACGCAATGGCGCGTGTGGCGAAGGCCCCCGAATTGTGCGCGTCATGGCAGGATGGGGGCATCCCGTGTGTACGCGCGGGACCGACCGAAGGAGTATTCGTGCCCAAGAGCGCTGGTGAGGCGGGCGTGGCGCAAGGAGCGTCGCGCCAGTTGCGCATCGGCATCATGGGCGGGACCTTCGATCCCATTCACCACGGGCACCTGGTGGCAGCGAGCGAGGTCCAGCACGCCTTCGACCTCGATGAGGTGATCTTCGTCCCGACGGCGACGCAGCCCTTCAAGAAGGACCGCCGAGTCTCTCCCGCGGAGCACCGCTACCTCATGACGGTCATCGCGACCGCCTCCAACCCGCGGTTCACCGTGTCCCGGGTCGATATCGACCGCGGTGGCACCACGTACACGATCGACACCCTGCATGACATCGCCGCGAAATACCCTGGCGCCGCGCTCTACTTCATCACCGGAGCCGACGCACTCGCGCAGATCCTCACATGGAAGGACAACGAAGAGATCTTTGAGCTCGCCCAACTCGTGGGCGTGACCCGACCGGGCCACGTTCTGACGGATATGGGCCTGCCTGAGGACAGGGTCTTTCTCATGGAGGTCCCCGCGATGAGCATCTCATCAACGGACTGCCGTGAGCGAGTGAGCGACGGGGGCCCCGTGTGGTACCTCGTGCCCGACGGGGTGGTTCAGTACATTCGCAAGTACGGCCTCTACCGTAGGGCCGGGCGGGCGTCATCGACGACGTCGATGACCGCACGCGTCGCGCGAGAGCAGTCGCTCAGGAAGGAGAACGACGGTGAGCCCGGAGCCCACTGACGCCACGACATCCGATTCGACAGGCGACCACGACCACAGCAGCCGCCGGTCCATCCGGCAGGCGGAGCGGGAGGCGGAGCGCGAGGCGATCCTCACCGGTCAGCAGCCCCTTCTGACCCGCAGGGAGATGAAGCGCCTGCGCGAGGAGGCCGAGGCGCTGCGCGCCGCCGTCGCCGCGGGCGAGATCACCATCGAGCAGGCCCGCGCCCTCCAGGACCCGCTGGCCGACGAGCACAACATCACGATCTCCTCATCCTCGGCCGCCTCCTCAGCAGAGGCCGCGGATGGGGCCCACGACTACTCCGCCTCGGAGGGCGCGCTCGGCGTCGGGCACAGCTCGGGCTCTGAGCGCCCCGACAAGCCCGTCGCGACCCCAGGGGGCGGCGTGGTCGCCGAGCCGGCCGGGTCGGCGGTGAGGGGGACCTCCTCCGCCGGGGTCGACTCCTGGCAGTACAGCTCCGGCTCGTCCACCTCCTCCACCGGGGCCGGCGGCTCCTCCTCCGATCACTCGGCGCCCGCTGATGAGCACCAGGGGCGCACGAGCCACGCGGCGGCCTCCCAGGCCGAGGGGCCCGCGGCCGGCCACGAGGGCTCCGCCGAGGTCGCGGAGCTCCCCTGGGTGCGCGCCTGGTACGCCAGCCCCCAGGTCGCCCCTCCCGGAACCTCCTCCGCCGCCATGGGCGGGACCACCGATCCGACTCCGAGGCCGCACGACGACGCCGGTGAAGCAGCGCCGGCATCCTCTGAGTCCTCCGGGTCCCACGCTCTCCCGCGCGCGCAGGGCGCGCCGTCGGGGCACGAGCAGCAGATCGGCTCAGCCGGTGGCTCGCTGAGCGCGGACCAGGTCGCCGAGATCTCCGAGGCGGAGACCGGGGTCCTTCCCGCCTCCGACCTCCCGCTCATCCAGGACGGCCCGCGGACGGCCGACGGAGGCGCCCGGCCGGCGTCGGGAGGCCTGGGCACTGGCGGCGGCGCGCAGAGCCCGTCGACGCCCCTGTCGCGGCGCTCGCTCATGGACCGGGGCTCCCAGACTGACTCGTCGGCCTCCCCGGGCTCCTCGGCCACCGCCCAGCAGGCCGCCTCGCCCCAGCCGCGGCGCGGATGGCAGCCCCCTGAGGCCGGCCAGGGCAACGAGCCCACCTGGCGGACGACCGCGCGCGACGGCTCGCCGCTCAGGGACCCGCAGGCCGAGGCCTCCCCGGCGCCGGAGCAGGGGAGCGCCACTGCCGCCCCGGCCGAGAGCGCGACGGCCGAGCTCTCCGCGCCCAGCGCGCTCCGCAGGCCGATCGTGCGCATCCCGGCGGCCGCCCAGGGCGTCCGGACGGTGAACTCCAGCACCGGCAAGCTCAGCTCGGTCCAGCCCGTCGATGAGGACTTCGATGGGATCGACTCCCCTCAATGGCGCGCCCTGCGCTCCGGGGACGAGGCCCCGCTCGAGGCGGAGGCCTCCGCGCCCAGTATCCCGGCCGGCCCCGCCGACACCGTGGTCACCCGGGTGCCCGCGGACCTCAGGGATGCTCCAGTGGGGGACTCGGGCTATGTCGTCCCCTCGCCCTACGGCGCCTATGGCGGCTACAACGAGCCCTCCGCTCCGGCGGCACCCGCGGCATCCGAGCCGAAGCCCAGCCAGCCGTCCCTCGGGGCCCAGCCCTCGACGGAGTCCTGGGAGGACGTCACGCGAGCGGACAAGGATTCCTCGGGATCGCCGGCGAGCCGCCGGACGCTCGCGATCCTCCTCGCCTTCATCCTCGCGGCGGTCGTCCTCATCGTCATCTGGTTCGTCGTCTCGCAGTTCGGCGGTTCCTCCGTCAACGCCGAGGCGATGCCCGCCTGGACCCCTCTCCTGACCTGATCGCGCGGCGGCCGTGAGGCCATCTCGCGGCCGGTCAGGCCATCGTCATATCCCACCCCAGAAGGAGCCCCATGGCCGCGACCGAACGCGCCGTCGAGCTGGCGATCGCCGCCGCGCGCGCGGCCGCTGAGAAGAAGGCGGAGGAGATCATCGCGATCGACGTCTCCGAGCGCCTCGCGCTCACCGACGTCTTCCTCGTCCTCTCCGGCAGTAATGACCGGCAGGTGAGGGCGATCGTCGACGCCGTCGAGGAGGCCATGGCCCGCGCTGGCGCCAAGCGCCGGATGCGCGAGGGCTTCGAGGAGGCGCACTGGGTGCTCCTGGACTACGACGAGGTCATGATCCACGTCCAGCAGGACGAGGACCGGGAGTACTACGCCCTGGAGCGCCTCTGGAAGGACTGCCCCGTCATCCCCCTCCCGGCAGGGCTCGCGGAGATCGCCGAGGCCGCCCAGGCGACGCGGGCCTCCGGGGCCCGCGACTGAGCCGGCACCGCCATGACCAACGTCATCCTCTGGCGCCACGGGCAGACCGACTACAACCTGGGGGGCCGCGTCCAGGGCCGGGTCGATATCCCCCTCAACGCCACCGGCCAGGCGCAGGCCGAGGCCGGCGCCGAGAGACTGGAGGACTACCTGGGCTCCCTCGTCGCCGCGACCGGGCCGGGTGGCGGGGCGCCGGCGCCGTGCCAGATCGTCTCCTCGCCTCTGTCCAGGGCACGCGCCACGGCGCAGGCCCTGGCCGTCCGCCTGGCCGCGGAGGTGACGACCCACCCAGGCCTCGCCGAGCGCGACTTCGGCATGTGGGAGGGGCTCACCGCCGAGGAGATCGAGAAGGGCTGGCCCGATGCCTACGCCGTGTGGCGCACCGGCCATGACCCCCAAGGGGTGGAGGTCGAGCCCCGTCGCGCCGTGGGCCAGCGCTTCAGCGACGCCGTCAGGAGCCTCGCCGCGACCACGGGGGAGGGGCCGCTCATCGTCGTCGCGCACGGATCGGCCATCACCCAGGGCACGACGGCGCTGCTCGGCATGGACGCGTCCACCTGGTTCGGGCTGCGGGGCCTGGACAACGCCCACTGGGCCCGGCTGCGCTCCTCCCATCGCGATCCCGGCTGGGAGCTCGTGGACTGGAACGCCGGTGCTGCTCCGACGGCGCTGCTGCCCTGACGCCCGGCGCTTCGGCGCTGCTCGGTGAGCCAGCACACGCGCGGCGGATTTGCCCCAGGGGCCCGCGAGTCCATAGAGTTATCCGCGTCGCCCAGCGGGGTGGCGCCCGTGAGGGGCTATGGCGCAGTTGGTAGCGCGCTTCCATGGCATGGAAGAGGTCGGGGGTT
>ERZ773070.2630-NODE-2630-length-10049-cov-5.125775_pt1 | contig 10049 bp, 8 predicted proteins | sample MGYA00580618_ERZ773070 | MGnify/ENA primary metagenome ERZ773070 (study PRJEB29015, sample SAMEA2738023) | human oral metagenome | biome: human oral; feature: human-associated habitat; material: dental | place: China | collected 2019 ...
AACGGGCGAAACCAAGGCTGGGGGCTGTGCCGGTTGGGGGGGATTCACTATCATTTTTCAGACGGCTCCTTATTGTAACAAGCTTTATATCAAAGCCTGCTGTGTTTTTGTCTTCAAGCGGCATCTTCCGTTTTGAACCTGCCGTGCCGGTTGGGGGGCGAAACTCCGCTTGGAAAATTAAACGTAGGCAGCCTCCCGGGGAGGCCGTCTGAAAAGTTTGCCGCGGTTCAATCCGTCAAGAAAGGATATGCAATGAAACTTTATGCTTTGGCTTGCTGTATATTGGCCTTATCCGCCCAGGCTGTTCGGGCTGATGCCTTTTTGCCCGGCCCGGATAAGTATGAAAACTCGTTTATTCATACCGCCGCTTTTACTCCGGTGGGCGAACATACCACGGAATGGTCGGAAAAATCCCGCCCTGATGTGCGCCGATATAAGACGGCGGCCGAATATGCCATTGCCTCGGGCGATAAAAGCAACGCCCAGCGCGCACTCGACCTCTTCAAATTGGTGCAACGTTATGCCTACACGCCAGGTTTGCTTCCTGCCAAGTATCTGCCCAACGTGCAATGCCAAGGCCATTCGCTCACGATGATACTCATTAACACGGCATCGCGATTGCGTATGGCCATCGACGATCCCATCTTGACAGGCCAGATAGACGCTTCGTTGCATGCCATTAAGAACTATTTCATGCATCCCGAATACAAGGCTTTGCTTGAAACGGTAGGTCCTAACGGCGAGTTTATCGACACCATCAGTGGCAGAACCATCAACCCCGGCCACTGCATAGAGACAGCTTGGTTTGTTTTGGAAGAGTCGCGACACCGCAATTGGGATGCAGATTTAAAGCAAATGGCCCTCGATATACTAGATTGGTCGTGGGATTGGGGATGGGATGAAGCCTACGGAGGCATCATCAACTTCCGCGACTGCAAGGGATTGCCCTCGCAAGACTATGCGCAAGACATGAAATTCTGGTGGCCACAAACCGAAACCGTTATCGCCATGCTGTACGCTTACTTGGCTACGGGCGACGAAAAGTACTTGGAGCGCCACAAGTTGATTAACGATTGGACCTACAAACACTTGCCCGACCCAGAGTTTGGCGAGTGGTATGGCTACCTGCATCGTGATGGCACGGTGGCTCAGCCCGCCAAAGGCAACCTATTTAAAGGTCCGTTCCACATTCCGCGCATGCTGATCAACTCGTTCTTGCTGTGCAACGAAATTCTTAAAACAAAATTCTAACTACAGCAGATGAACAAGCGCGTTGACCTCTCGGTGAGCAATTACGGCACAACAAGGCAAATTAACTACCAACTGGTGGTGCTGCCTTGGGGAGCAACCGAGCCACATAACTACCATTTGCCCTATCTCACGGACTGCATTTTGTCGCACGACATCGCCGTAGATGCCGCCCAACGCTTGCTCTCCAAGCATGGGATGCACGCTATGGTGATGCCACCCGTTACCATGGGTTCGCAAAATCCGGGTCAAAGAGAATTGCCTTTCTGTGTGCACACCCGTTACGAAACGCAGAAAGCCATACTTACCGACATCGTAAACTCGCTCTATCATCAGGGCTTTCGCAAACTCGTTATCGTTAACGGACATGGTGGTAACACCTTTAAGAGTATGATTCGCGACCTGCTTACCAGCTATCCCGACTTCCTTATAGCTGCCAGTGACTGGTTTAAGATGCGCAATGCCAAGAAATTTTTCGATAATCCAGGCGATCATGCCGACGAAATAGAGACGTCGGTGATGATGCATTACCATCCCGAACTGGTAAATCTCGCGGAGGCAGGCGAAGCTAAGAGCAACGCTTTCGCCATCGATGCTTTACAAGAGGGTCGCGTATGGATGCCGCGTAATTGGGCCAAGGTGTCTAAAGATACGGGTATTGGTTCGCCAGCATTGTCTACGGCTGAGAAGGGAAAACGTTTCGCCGATGCCGTATGCGATGCATACGTGGATTTCTTTGCCGACTTTATTAGCGTAAAAGACGAAGACGACCTCTATACGGAGGGTGCTTGGTAAGCTGTTTGCAAATCGCCTAACTAGGCAACAAACTTTTCTTGCATGTGCGAAGCGTGCATATCACAATGCACTTCGCCTTATTTTCAACCCCAAACCAACCGTTAGCGCAAGGTTGGCCCATGCTATATGGCCTCCCCTTTGTGTTGTCGGTAGGTTTGGGGTTACTGCTTTCTTGTTGCGCTAAGCTAGGTCTTGTCAACGTTAAACCACTCTTCCCTCGCGCGCGCGTACATATTATATAAGCGAATTCGGGATAAGAGAAATTCGTTGTGCCAACTACCGATATGCGGTAGTTGGCGAGATCGCCATTTCTTTACTTGCGCAGTCTTGTTCGAAAGGCATGGCATCTTATCGCGAACCTGTATATTGTTGTGTAGGTAGAATGTGGCAATGGCCATCGCAAACATATCTGCGTGTGCACTATACTCAATGCCGCGTGGGGCGAACGATGAACATCGCTTTTGCAGATCACATACTTTTGAAAATCGTCTAGAACACTCTTAAATACCGCTTTCATACATCTCGCCATGTAGTTAATGGTTGGAGCTGTTTTTACAGATAAGATGGAAACGTGTTCCATGTAAGTTGGAACATTGTTCCAGATAAGCTGGAATCGTGTTCCATATATGCTGGAATCGTGTTCCAGGTAAGAGATAACAACATCATTGACAGTAAATGTTGCTCCGAGCAACGAGAAAGCGGAGCTTAGGAGCTAAAATAGTGCTTGGCGAACGTTTGCTTAGCAAACGCTTAAGTCTGTTGTTGAGGCTTTTACTTTCATTTCTTTCGATGTGTTTGCGAGCCCAAGATGTAGGTGTGTAAAGAATGTTTACCTACATGTTAAAGCACGCCTGAACAACAATAAGGATAAAACGAACATAATCTTTTGGGCAAAAACAACTTTTTTTCAATTTTATTTTGTTACTTTGCATTCGAATATACTCATTACCAAAAAGACAAGACTATGACGCAAGCAAAGCTGAAACTAGCATTGGTTGCCTTGTGCTACGCCCCCGTGGCCTTTGCACAAACACCCAAAGATGACAAACAACAACAGCCAACAACGGTAGACGAGTCGGCATTTACCTTCACCGAGGCACAACTCGGAGAGAACGATAACATGTCGCAAAACGTAACCATCATCAATTCGGCTTCAAATCTCTATGCCTCGCAAGTGGGTTATCTTTTCTCGCCAGTGAGGTTCAGATACCGTGCTTTTAACCAAAAGTACAACGAAGTGCATGTAAACGGAGTGCCGGTAAACGATGTTGTGAGCGGCCAATTTCGTTTCTCGAACGTGGGAGGCTTGAATCAGCAGACCCGCAACGCCGACTTTGCGTTGCCATTTGAAAGCAACCTGTTTGCCATGCCTGCAATGGGCGGTTCTAACAATTACGATTTCAGACCCGCAAACTTACCGGCTGGACATCGTTTAACCCTTGGAGGCGCTAACCGTAACTATACCTTGCGTGGCATGTACACTTATAACAGTGGACTGAACGAGCGAGGCTGGGCATTCTCGGCCAACTTAACCTATCGCTGGGCTAACCGTGGATATGTAGAAGGCACGTTCTATAACGCACTGTCTTATTTCTTGGGTGTGCAAAAAGTGTTTGGTTCTCGCATGCAACATTCGCTAGCGTTGAGCACTTGGGGTAATCCCACCGAGCGTGGAACGCAAGGAGCGGCCACCGATGAAAGCTATTGGATAGCCAACAACAACCAATACAACCCTTATTGGGGCTACCAAAACGGCAAGGTGAGAAACTCGCGCGTGGTAAACGATTTTTCCCCGTCGGCCATAATGACGTGGGACTGGAAGATAGACGATGGCTTGAAGCTTTCAACTTCGCTGTTCGGACGATACAGCATGTACAAGAGCACGAAGCTGAACTACAATAATAGCGACAATCCACAGCCCGATTACTGGAAGATGTTACCCAGTAGCTATTACGATGTTTGGGATGAAACCAACGCCGTAGCAAGAACGGACCAGGCCTTAGACGACTGGAATACGGCCTATGACTACCTTACTGCGCGGAAAGAAAACCGCCAAGTGAACTGGGATAGACTGTATGCGGCCAACCGAAGTGTGGCTGCGCAAGGGGTGGATGCCATGTATTTCCTGCAAGCCCGTCGTAACGACGCACTCAACCTCTCGTTGGCCTCTACGCTGAACATGCAGGTTACCAAAACATCTAGCTGGAACTTGGGTTATATCGTCAGCACCAATAACGCCCGCCACTATCAAACGATGGAGGACTTGTTGGGTGCAACCACCTATCACAACGTTAACACGTATGCCATCGGCACGTATGCGCCCAACTCTTCGCAGGTGCAATACGATCTGAATAACCCCAATGCGCTTGTTGGTAAAGGCGATGTGTTTGGCTACGACTATCGTTTGCTGGTGAATAAGGCCATGGCATGGACTAGCTACAACGTGCTTCTAGGTCGCGTCAACCTGATGTTGGCGGGTAAAGTAGGCGGTGTTAGCATGCAGCGCGACGGTAAAATGCGTAACGGACTCTTTGCCGACAGTTCGTTTGGCAAAAGTGGCACGGCTCGTTTCCTTGAAGGTGGCGGTAAGGCAAGCCTGATTTGGAGCATGGGAGGTGGCAATACGTTGCAGTTGGGACAAGGTTATCAGTACAATGCACCTACGCCTTACGTGTCGTTTGTTGCTCCCGAGCTGAACAACGACTTTGTACAAGGACTTAAAAACGAACGGGCGTACAGCGCCGAACTAGGATTTCAGCATCAATCGGGCCGTATACACCTCAACCTAAACGGCTATTTCAGTCATCTGAGCAATGTTTCTGATTGGCAATGCTTCTATTTCGACGATATCAACTCATTCTCATACGTTTCGATAACAGGTCAGAAGAAAGTATTTTATGGTGTCGAAGCAGCGTTGAAGTATAAAATCAACTCCGCATTCGACGTGAAACTGCTCGGCACGATGAGCGAAGCCAAAACCATTAACGATGCTTACGTAACCTATGTAAACTCTACACAGGGCACTTACGAAACCGATATCTTGCTTAATAAGGACATGCGCGAGGCTGGAACACCTCTTACGGTGGGTAGCTTGATACTTAGCTATCACAAGGGAGGTTGGTTTGTAGACTTGGCCGGTAACTACTACGACCGTATTTACTTAGGTCATTCGCTCTATCATCGCTATAAGAGTGTTGGTGAGAAGCGTGGAAACGTAGACGCCGAAGGCAATGTAATGCGCTCTCCCCAAGAGAAAGGCCATGGCGGGTTTATGCTCGACGGATCTGTTGGTAAGAGCCTCTATCTCAAACACGGACAGCTGTCTATCAACTTGATGTTCACCAACCTGCTGAACAACAGCCGTATCGTGACAGGTGGCTACGAACAAAGTCGTTCAGACTATACCGCATCGGGTAATGCACGTGCCTATAAGTTCTCGCGTAACCCCAAAAAGTTCTACGCTTGGGGCACCAATGCGATGCTCAACGTTACCTATCGTTTTTAATGCTACGAGACTTTAACGTCTCCAAGCATGCTAGCTATAAATTGAGAAGTTCATAACCGGAACACGCACACCCGATGTCAGGCTGGCGAAAGTCACTAATTCGGGGCGCGTAATCAAAACATCAATAACGACATGAAAATAAGATATTCGCTCATCGCCATAGCTTGTGCAGCCCTCGTTGGCTGTATGGACAAGGATTGGAACGACCCCAACAACAGCGAGGCGTATGGTAATCCGAGCATTAAAGAAACAAAGGTGATTACCATTGGCGAGCTGAAGAAGAACTACGCCGATGTCATCGCATCGCAAACAGCCCCTTATAAAAAGGTGGAGAACGATGTGCAAATTAAAGGACGCATAACAGGCAACGACATTCAAGGCAACATCTATAATAGTGTATGCATCGAAGATGCAACAGGGGGCATACTTATCGACATCGCCCAAGGCGGTTTGTTCGCCTATTTGCCCGTTGGACAAGAGATTGTCGTTAACCTCAAAGACCTCTATGTGGGAAGTTACGGACAGCAGGCGGCTATCGGCACGCCCTTTACCAATGGTAAGGGGCAGACGTCGGTTAGCAGAATGAACCGCTATCTGTGGAACGAGCACTTCAATTATGTAGGCGCTGTCGATGCCTCGAAGGTGCAACCCGAGGTGTTCGACGTGTCGAAGATTACCGATGCAGAGTATCTTCGCACGCATAGTGGCCGACTGATGACCATCAAGGGCGTAAAGTTTAAAGATGCCGATGGCACAAAGGTGTTTGCATCGGCTGCCGAGAAGGATGCCGCCAACAGCGTTAACCGCGAGCTGGAAGGTTACACCAACCGTCAGATTGTGGTGCGCACCAGCACCTATGCCGACTTTGCCGCCACGCCTTTACCACAAGGAACGGTAGACATAACAGGCATATTCACCCGCTTTCGCAACACATGGCAAATACTGTTGCGTACTGAGAGCGACGTGAAGAAATAAACAATGCACTGAATTTTCGCCCATCTTCCAATTGCCTTTGCTTGTCTTCATGGTTAAGTTTATGCGGATATAGCTGTGGAGAGTGGGGTAGAAACTTTATTATACAATCCATTAACACATATAACAACCAATCGTTATGAAGAAATTTATTTATTCGATGATGATGTTGGCCTTTGCTGCCACCACCTTTACGGGATGTGAAAGCGTTCCCGAACCATACGTAAACCCGAACCTGAAAAAAGGAGGCACCTCGGAAACGGTTGAACCTGGAAAAGCCGCAGGCACAGGAACGGAAGCCGATCCTTATAACGTTACTGCCGCCTTGGAGAAGATTAAGACCCTGAAAGACGGAGAGAATACAGGCGAAATCTTTGTGAAAGGAAAGATTAGAAGCATTAAGGATGTGGATGTAGATAAATACGGTAACGCCACTTACTTTATTTCCGACGACAATACCAAGAAGATGGATAGCTTGCAGATCTTCCGTGGCCTGTATTTAGGTAACGCGAAGTTCACTGCGAAAAACCAAATTAAAGTGGGCGATGAGGTAGTTATCCGTGGAATTTTCATTAATTTCAAAGGCAACACACCTGAAAGCGAAGGTAACAAATCGTGGATTCACTCACTTAACGGTAAGAAAGTTGAGGCCGAAACGCTAGTTCCTGGCGAACCTAAAGGCGCAGGAACAGAGGCCGAACCTTACAATGTAACGGCCGCTTTGGCTAAAGTTAGGGCGTTGGCTGCCGATGGTAAGCTTGAAAATATCTATGTAAAGGGTAAAATTAGATTTATCAAATCGGTTGATAAAAGCCAATATGGTAATGCCACTTACTATATTTCGGACGACAATACCAAGAAGATGGACAGCTTGCAGATCTTCCGCAGCCTGTATTTAGGCAACACTAAGTTCACCGCAGACAACCAAATTAAGGTTGGAGATGAAGTTGTTATCTATGGCACATTCATCAATTTTAAGGGTAATACGCCCGAAACCGAAGGTAACAAGTCGTACATCTTCACGCTTAACGGCAAGAAAGAGGCAGGCGGAACTACTCCCGAGAAGCCAGAAACACCCCAAACGGGTAAAGGACTTTCTATTGATGGACAAGTGGTAACGTTGACTGCTGCCGACACAGAAGTGGGAACGGAAACCGTAACGTACGAAGTTAAGACCTTGGGAGGAACTGATATAAAAACGCTTACATCAATAGATTTGGCCGAAGGCTTGAAGATGACCTTTGATGCAGGTGGCGAACAGAACACACCCGCTTATTTCGCGAAGTATCATAATGTGCGTTTGTATAAGAATAACAGCTTCACCATAACTGGGAACAAGAAGATTGCCAAGGTTATTCTTGACTGCGACGCCTTTCAAGGCAAGGCTACTGTTGGCAATTCCACGGCTACAGTTTCTTTCTCTGGTAACGCGGTAACTTACAAGAACGTGTTCTCAGAACCCAAGGGTGGTGGTGTGCAAATGCGCATACTTAAAGTTACTGTTGTGTACGCCAAGTAAGACTTTTTGAGTTTGCTGAAAACTTTAGAACAGCAGCACACAACGTCTTCGTTGGTAACGGCTAAACCAGCGGTTGGCGCAGTTTCTTGTTGACTCGTTAACTCGTTAACTTGTCGGCTGTCAGAGCCTCTTTGTCAACAGCCAATTCCTTCTTGCCAACTCACCAATTCACTAAAAAAGCATCTAAAGCTTTGGCGGGCTGCAAATTTATTCGTAAATTTGCAGCCCGTATAGTGTACGTATAACATAACATTTATATAAAATAGTAAAATGAAAAAAGGTATTCACCCCGAAAACTATCGCCCCGTCGTATTCAAAGATATGTCCAACGGCGATATGTTCCTTTCACAGTCTACTTGCAAAACAAATGATACAGTAGAGTTTGAAGGCGAAACTTACCCCGTGGTAAAGATTGAAATCTCAAGCACCTCGCACCCCTTCTATACGGGTAAGAGCAAGCTTGTCGACACGGCTGGTCGCGTAGACCGCTTCATGAACCGCTATGGTAAGATCAAAAAATAATATATCTTTTTTACAAGCATATATTTAAAACTTCTGAAATGCGCCCTCAACGTAGTTGCATATACGTTAAGGGCGCATTTTGCAACTTGGCGTATGGCGTTTGCTGTATGGGCATCGACCAGCGTGTCAATTCGTTTCATAACCTATAATCCTTTTTCTTGGCAAGATGATAAAGAAGATAATGATGTTCGCCGTTGCGTTTGCCTTGGTGGCTTGCGAGGGCGAAGACCTCAGCAAAGTGAACAAACCAAATGGTGGCGGCAATACGCCTACGGGCGAAAACCGCAACGCCAACGATGCCAGAACTCAGAGGGAATATGGCCGTTTGGAGTTTCCCCGACTTAAATCGGGTGCTAATCGGGTGCTGTTACATGCAACAACCAATGGCGTTTTGAACTTCGCCATAGAATGGAACGACGCAAAAAAGGCGCAAAGGTGGTCGTGCTACCAGCTCTTTAAGAGTAACATGATGAAGAATACAGACCGCTATAAGTCTGACAATAACCAATATCCGGTAGACCCCTTGTTGCCCAAGACGCTTTGGTTTACGTCCGATCCGTATTGGCGAACGGGCTACGACCATGGCCACATCTGTCCTTCGGCAGACAGACTCAATTCTGCCGAAGCCAATTACCAAACGTTTTACATCACCAATATGCAGCCACAGGTTCATGGATTTAATGCAGGCGTTTGGCAGAACATGGAAAATAAGGTGCGCGAGATAGCTAGCCGCAACGGATATTCATTCTGCGACACCCTCTATATTTGCAAGGGCGGCACCATCGATAAGCCCGAACAGGTGTTGAAAACCGTAGGCAAGGGCTTGATTGTACCCAAATATTTCTTCATGGCCCTGCTTCGGGTGAAGAATGGCGTGTATAATGCCATGGGCTTTTGGATAGAACACAAGGCTAGCGATGATAAACGATTGGCCAAATATGCCGTTTCTATCAAGGAATTGGAGGAAAAGACGGGTATCGACTTTTTCTGTAATTTGCCCGATAATATTGAGAATACCGTTGAAAACGCTGCGGTGAACAATACGTTTTGGGGGCTAGATTGAAAGATAGGCTATGCAAATTCGGGGTAGGGGTACGATACGTTTTAGGCAAAGTTAAGGCGTAAAAGGGCTATTGCATCAACTAACGTTTTGTGGTAGATGGGTACATCGTATAGCCGAACTGATTCTTACACAGCTTTTTCTTATTCCAAACTCGCGCATAGACTTACGCGAGTTCGGATAAAACACAATCGTTATGCCTTCTGTCGCGTAGCACCAGTTGGCGAGAAAGCCATTTCTTTACCTGTCCAATCTTGTTCAGCGGGCATGGTTTCTTAATCCCGAACTGGCCAATCAACCCTTTCGTCGTTTGCATTTTCATAGTTCCGAGAATGCGCTTTCTATGCCCTGATGATGCATTATTAGATTAATCGCCACGTTAAATGTATTTTGGACGGCTGTTCCATGTTATCTGGAATGCTGTTCCA
>ERZ773070.2633-NODE-2633-length-10038-cov-7.841631_pt1 | contig 10038 bp, 9 predicted proteins | sample MGYA00580618_ERZ773070 | MGnify/ENA primary metagenome ERZ773070 (study PRJEB29015, sample SAMEA2738023) | human oral metagenome | biome: human oral; feature: human-associated habitat; material: dental | place: China | collected 2019 ...
ACGGGGTGGTGACCAGAGCCAGCGGTTACACGATCCTGTCCCCCAGGCAGATCAATGCCGCTTACGAGGATATCGCCTCCATGTCGGTTCCTTTCTCCGATAAGACCACGGTCAAGGTCCAGGGCGTGAGAACCGCGTTCGAGGGTACCAAGCAAATGGTGTACGACAAGTCCTCCGACACCATCACCAACACCGCGACCGGGAACGTTTACTCCGTCAAGAAGGTGGGGTTGTCAGAGCACTTCGTCAATGCCAAGGGTGAGAGCCTGGCCCAGTCCTGGAAGCAGAACGTGGGCCTGGCCAATTACTCTCGACTGTTCACTGAAGGCAACCTGGCCTCCCAGTTCCTCAAGGCCTTCACCTGGACGGTCATCTTCGCCTTTGGCTCGGTGCTGCTCACATTCTGTCTCGGTTTCTTCCTGGCGTTGACGCTCAACGACGACCGTATCAAGGGCAAGAAACTCTACCGGTCCTTCCTCCTGCTGCCCTACGCCGTGCCGGGCTTCATCTCACTGCTCATCTGGTCCAACTTCTACAACCAAGACTTCGGCCTCATCAACCAGATGCTGCACCTCAATATCCCGTGGTTGTCCGACCCGACCATGGCGAAGATCGCCGTTCTGCTGACGAATACCTGGATGGGATTCCCCTACATGTTCATCGTGTGTACCGGAGCGCTTCAGTCCATCTCAGGGGACGTCAAAGAGGCCGCCAAGATGGACGGTGCCACCGGGATGCAGGCCACCTGGCGCATCATCACCCCATTGCTCCTGGTCGCCGTCGCCCCGCTGCTGGTGAGCACCTTTGCCTTCAACTTCAACAACTTCAACGCCATCCAGCTGCTGACTGAGGGCGGTCCATTCCCCACCGGCGAGTACACGCGCGGCGGTACCGACATCCTCATCTCAATGGTCTATCGCATCGCCTTCGGCCGCTCCGGTTCCGACTTCGGATTCGCCTCGGCCGTCTCGGTCATCCTGTTCGCCGTGACCGGCGTCCTGGCCGCTTTGCAGTTCCGGGCCACTAAGAAGCTCGAAGACGTCAACTGACCCGAGTCGATTGCGGAAAGAACAGAATCACTATGAGCACCTCTTCCAAAACCGTGTCCAGAAGCTCCGAGAACAGCCTGGCGGCAGAGAACCATATGCCGTTCTCCCGATGGTTCCGTGAGATCGGATGGAGGCACGTCATCGGCGTCGTCGCCCTTGTCTTCGCCGCCTTCCCCGTCCTCTACGTCATCTCCGCCTCCCTCAACCCGCTGGGGACGGTGGCCTCCACCGGCCTCATCCCCACCAAGGTAAGTCTGGTCAACTACCAGAACCTGCTGGCGGGAGCGCGCGGCCCCTTCCTGCGCTGGTACCTCAACACCATCATCATCTGCTCGGTAGTGGCCACCGCCCAGGTATTTCTCTCCCTGCTCGGGGCCTACGCCTTCTCCCGCTTCCGTTTCACCGGACGTCGCGGAGGTCTGCTGGCCCTGCTCCTGATCATGATGTTCCCGGCGATCCTGTCCATGATCGCCATCTACACGATGATCTCCGACATCGGCCAGGTCGTCCCCTCCCTTGGTCTGAACACGCTCGCCGGTTACAGCCTGGCGCTCATGGGTGGGGCCCTGGGGCAGGTGTGGCTCATCAAGGGAACCTTCGACACCATCCCCCGCGAGCTCGATGAGGCCGCCATCATCGACGGCTGCACCCACTGGCAGGTCTTCAGAATCATCCTGCTACCCACACTCAAACCGATCATCGCCACCACCTTCCTGCTGGCCTTCGTCGGTGTCATCAGCGAGTTCCTCCTGGGGTCGATCATCCTGACCGACAACTCCCAGAAGACCCTGGCGGTGGGCCTCTACGGCATGCTCGTCGGTGACCGCTCCAACAACCTGGGGATCTTCGCCGCTGGTGCGGTCCTCACCATGGCTCCGGTGATCGCACTGTTCCAGTACCTCCAGCGCTATATCGTCGGGGGCTCCATATCGGGCGCCGTCAAGGGCTGAGTACCTCCGAGTTTCGTCCCACCTCGACATCGATGGATCAGGAGCCGCGCGACCGGAACGTCTCTGCTCCCGATTCCCACAAACAGGCCGTGATCTGCGATGATGACGGAGTATCTTCAGGCGGGAGGAGCCAGCATCGGCTCCCGCGAAGAGATTCTTATATCTTCACTGATCCTCATAGGATTCATTCATGCCGCAGAGACTCACTCTCACCGATATCGCCGGTCAAGCGGGCGTCTCTACCGCCACCGTCTCGCGTGTACTCAACGGAAAGTCCAACGTGGCCGACTCGACTCGACGGCAGGTGCTTGCCGCCCTCGACATCCTGGGCTACGAACGACCCGAGTCCGTGCACCAGGCCTCCCGAGGACTCATGGGGCTGATCGTGCCCGAACTGAGCAACCCGATCTTCCCCCTGTTCGCCCAGCAGATCGAGCAGCTCCTGGCCCCTTCCGGGCACACGCCGCTGCTGTGCACGCAGACACCCGGCGGTATCAGCGAGGACGAGTACATCGAGATGCTGGTGGACCGCGGCGTCGCGGGGATCATCTTCGTCTCCGGGCGTCACGCGGACACCACCGGCGACGTCACCCGCTACCAGCGTCTGCGTGAGCGCGGCGTTCCACTGGTGACGGTCAACGGCAACGCACCGACCATCAAGGCCCCGGGCTTCGCGACCGATGACCGCCGGGCGACCCGGATGGCTGTGGACCATCTCATTGCCCTGGGACACCAACGCATCGGGCTGGCCATGGGGCCGATGCGCATGGTCCCGGCTCAGCGCAAGCGGTCCGGCTACGAGGACGCCATGAGGGAGGGCCTGCCCGAGGAGCCCCTGCGGATCGTTGAGACGCTCTACACCTACGAGGGCGGTATCAGTGCCGCACTGCACCTGCTTGAGCAGGGTTGCACCGGCATCGTGTGCTCCTCGGACGTCATGGCCCTCGGGGTGGTCCACGGGGTGCGTCAGACAGGCAGATCCGTGCCGCACGACGTCTCCATCATCGGCTATGACGACTCACCGCTCATTCCCATGACCGATCCGCCGCTGACCACGGTACGTCAGCCCGTGGACTCCATCTGCCGGGCAGCCGTGTCCACACTGCTGGCTCAGCTCGACGGCGAGCGGCCAACCGACACCGAGATGCTCTTCGCCCCCGACCTCATTGTGCGCGACTCGACCGCAGCCGCTCCTATCGACTGAGCCGCCCGTTTACCGCTTCAGAGTCCCCGCGGGTGCAAGAGTGATCACTCACCGCCTCGGTTGAGCGCAGCTTCAGCGCGACCACGTTCGAGCCAGCCGGGCGCCCATATCCGTCAGATGATCCTCCAGCGTGTCAGAGCTGACGGCGTCCCAGGGCTCGACGGCGTGGGGCTCCTGCAGGCTGTAGGCGTTGGAGATACCGGCACCGGCGAGCTCACTGCGGGTAGCGGCACAGCGTCCGCACACGAGGACGCAGGGCAGCGCCTGCGAGGCAGCGTACTGCCCGACGACGCCTGCGATACCGTCGGCCAGGACGTCGTAGAGCTCCCCCGAGGAAGTGACTACCAGGTCCTGGTCGCGCACCGCCCCTGACAGATCGAGGATCTCCGCCATAACGCGGGCTCCGGGCCCAGCCCACGCTCCCAGGGACCGCAGCACCATGGCGCTGCCCCCTGCCGCTCCAGTCCCCCAGGTTGAGGCGCGCATCCTGGCCTCCTCCTCGAGTTCCAGGTTCCCAGAGACCGGCGACGTCCGGGGGTCATCGAGCGCAGAGACGACGGGAAGCATCCTCATCCCTCCGGAGGAGCCTTGACGGATGGTGTCAGCCGCGCTCACGGCTTCCATGGCGACGGCGCAGGCACGGCGGTCCAGCTCCTGGGCCTGCTCGGGGCTCAAGGAGGTGACCTCCGCCAGGGCCGCCCCGGCACCGTTCATGCCTCCCAGCGCGACGTCGTCGGCCAGGACCAGCCCGAGACTGCGGCCGGCCAGGAGGTCCATGGCCGCAGTGGCGCCGCCGAGGGCGTCAAGCGCTCCGACCCCGCCGTCGTGGACGGCCGATCGTGACAGCCCGACCAGGAGCGTGTCGGAGGGACGTGTGCGCCGCAGGGCGGCGCCAATGACCTGTCCCAGACCATAAGTACTGCCCTGAAGCGCCTCCCGAGCTCCCTCATCAGGGTCGGTGGGAAGCGCCAGGAGGCGGGCGGCATCGAGGAACCACGTCCTGCCCTGCTTAGGACGCCGGCTTCCGCAGTGCAGTGGCCTGGGAGTCAGTCCTACCAGATCGACCTCGCGGATCTGTCCGAGCGGCCCATGGCCCTGAAGGACCTCGCGGGAGGCGACACGCTCCGGGGGGATCACCTGGACCGAGCCCGGGCCGCCGTCGGCCATCGGCATCAAGGACAGGGAGTCATTGGGGCGCACCGCCTGCCAGCCGCTTGCCAAGCATGCGACGACACGGTCGGCAGGCAGACCACAGCCCGGTCCGACCAGCGTTACTCCAGCGGGTTCAGGCCATAGACCGCCGGGGGCGAGGAGAACCCTCACGCACTCATCCTCTGAAGTGGGGTCGACACGCAGTCGTAGTCATGAGGCGATGACGCCACCGAGACGGGCAAGAAGGAGGGTCTCTGCGACCACGATGTGCTCGAGCTCACCCAGATGCATGGACTCGTTCTCGCTATGGGCCCGGGTGTCGGGGTCCTCGATACCGGTGACGAGTACCTGTGCCTCGGGGAAGGTCTCCTTGAGGGTGGCGATGAAGGGGATGGAACCGCCTTGGCCGATGTTGACCGCCTCGACACCCCAGGCAGTGGACAGGGCCCATTGGGCGGCCTCGGAGGCGGGAGTGACCTCGGACCCATCGAAGGCAGGACCCGCTTCGCGACCGCTGACAATCAGCCGTCCACCGAATGGCGCATGCTTCTGCAGGTGGGCGATCAGTGCCTCCTGAGCCTCGGCGGGATCCTGCCCCGGCGCGATGCGCAGCGAGAGCCGAGCCGTGCACGAGGGGGCCAGGACGTTTCCGGCCAGATCCAGAGGAGTGACGTCCATACCGATGAGGGTCAGGGAGGGCTTGGTCCACAGCCGCGCGGTGAGGTCACCGGTGCCGACGAGCTCGACACCGTCGAGAACCCCGGCGTCAGCCCGGAAGTCGGCCTCCGGGTAGTCCGGGAAGTCGGTGTCGGCCCGGGAGCGGCTGACCAGCCCGGCAACGGCGACGTCGCCAGCATCATCGTGGCAGGAGGCGATCAGGCGGCACATGGCGGTAGCAGCGTCCAGGACCGGACCACCGTACTGTCCGGAGTGAAGCGCGTGATCGAGCATGTCGAGGCGGACATCGACCTGGACGACTCCGCGCAGCGAGGTCGTCAGGGAGGGGATACCGACCTTCCAGTTGGAGGAGTCGGCCACGACAATGACGTCGGAGGCGAGCCGATCCCGGTAGGTGGTCAGTAGGCTCTCGAAGGAGGGGCTGCCAACCTCCTCCTCGCCCTCGATGAAGACCGTCACCGAGCAGGGCAGCTCGCCGCCGGCAAGGGATGCCAGGGTCCGCAGCGCGTGGACGTGGGTGACGACGCCGGCCTTGTCATCGGAGGTGCCGCGCCCGAAGAGCCGTTCACCGCGGCGCTCGGCGGTGAAGGGGTCCGCCTGGTCCCAGCCTGCCGGGTCGCCGACGGGCTGGACGTCGTGGTGGGAGTAGAGCAGAACGTGCGGGCTGCCCTCAGGCCCGGCCTTGTGGGCCACGACGGCGGGCCTCCCGGGGGCTCCGTCCGGGGCCGGGGCGCGGAGGATCTCAACGTCCAGACCACTGTCGCGCAGAAGAGCGGCCACGGCCTCGGCGGAGCGTCGAACCTGGGACTGGTCATGGCTGGAGGCGGACACCGAGGGGATCGCGACCAGGTCGATCAGATCGGAGACGATAGTGGTCATGGAGGTGCGCACGGCAGTGCGCACAGCATCAACAGTGATCATGGTTTTCAGGGTATCGCGCCAGTGCCGCTAGTCTGTGCACCGTGAGCCTGTTCAAGAAGCGCAGCCAGCCCCCTGAGCCGGAGCCCGTGGCCGAACCCGCCTCCAAGCCCGGGGGGAAGGGACGCCCCACCCCCAGACGCAAGGACCAGCAGGCCAAGAACCTGCACCCCGTGGTCCCCAAGGACCGTCAGGCCGCCAAGCGGGAGGCGCGGGCGGCCCGTGACGAAGCGTGGAAGCGCCAGAGCCAGGCCATGGTGACCGGTGAGGAGAAGTACCTTCCAGCTCGGGAGAAGGGGCCGGTCAAACGTTACATCCGCGACTTCGTCGATGCGCGCTTCAACTTGGGCGAGTTCTTCATGCCCCTCGTCTTCGTCCTGCTCATCCTCTCCTTTGGATTTAACCACATCCTCCCCCAGTACCCGCTGGTGAGCTTCTACACCGTGCTGGCCATGAACGGATACCTGCTGCTGGCGATCGCCGACGCCGTCTGGTGCTGGACACGGCTGCGCCGCCGGCTCAACGAGAAGTTCGGTGCCAAACGGGTCAAGAACGAGGGAACGATCTTCTTCTACATCATGTCGCGCTGCTTCATGCTGCGGCGCTGGCGCCGTCCGGCCGCTCTGGTGAAGCGGGGCCAGTACCCCTCCTGAACCTGCGCTCGTTCCGACCCGTTCCATCCGGTCCCACGACGGTTCCACATCGTGGGATCGTGCCGTAGGGTGATGTTATGGAACCCACAGTTGGATACAGGCGCCTGGGTGCGTCCGGACTGAAGATCACCGAGATCACTTACGGCAACTGGCTCACCCACGGTTCCCAGGTGGAAGCGGATACCGCCATTGAATGCGTTCACACAGCCCTCGACCTGGGAATCACGAGCTTCGACACCGCCGACGTCTACGCCAACACGGCTGCTGAGGAGGTTCTGGGGCGTGCGCTGGCCGGTCGGCGCCGCGAGTCCCTGGAGGTCTTCACCAAGGTCTACTGGCCCATCGGCCCCAAGGGCCCCAATGACGTGGGTCTGTCACGCAAGCACATCATGGAGGGCATCGACGGTTCCCTCACGCGCCTGGGCATGGACTACGTGGACCTCTATCAGGCGCACCGCTATGACCACGAGACCCCGCTTGAGGAGACCATGCAGGCCTTCGCCGACGTCGTGCGGGCGGGCAAGGCCCTCTACATCGGGGTCTCGGAGTGGACGGCCGAGCAGATCCGCACCGGCCAGGAGCTGGCCCAGTTCGACTCCGCCTTCGCCCAGCAGAGCGCCCAGGTGCAGGCCACGATCGGGGGGTCCGCGCAGAGCAAGGACCGGGTCATGACCGCCTCGATCCAGGAGGCCAAGACCAAGGTCCACGCGGCGGTCGAGGCCCTGGCGCGCCTGAGCCAGACGGCGAACCAGTACGCCGCAAGCCTGTGACGCGGGGATGGCGGACTCCCAGGCCCTGTCCCGGCAGGCTGCTGAGGCCGGAACCGCGGCCCGGGGCCTCGGGCAGACGGCCGGCTGGATCTCCGAGATGGCCAGGCTGGCAACGGCCCTGAGCGACGGCGTCAACAGCGTCCTGGCGGGGAGCTCGACGGGTATCGACCGCGACCTCCACCACCACCTGACAATGTTCGCCGCCCACGCCCGCACGGCGCAGCAGCATGCACAGGACTCGGCCGCCCAGGCGACGGCGCTCAGCGGGAGGCTGAGCGTCATGGCACAGGAGGCGGCCGCCCGGGAGCGGGCCGAGGCCCGCAGAAGGAGGTAGCCGGTGCCGTCCCAGATCCAGCAGGTGGCCAGGAGCGTCCAGAGCCTGGGCCAGCAGGCGGGCCGGGTGCAGCGCACCGCGGCAGAAGGCGCCCAGAGGCTCCGCTCGGCGTCGGCCCGGCTGCCCCGGGGCACGGGCTGCCCGGAGGAGGGGCGTGCGGCGACCAGCGCCCACGCCGCCATTGCGAGCCTGGGGCGGGCCATGGAGGAGCTGGCCGCCTTCGCGCCCTACGCCCAGCAGTTCGCCCAGTCCCTGGTAGGGGCCACCGGTTCCGGCGGGGGTGCCGGCTCCGGAGGCATCGGCTCCGGCGGGGCCACAACCACCGGCGGCACTGGACTCAGTGGCGGCATCAGCCCCGGCGAGGCCACAGCCGCCGGAGGTACCGGACTCAGTGGGAGCACTGGACTCAGCGGGGCCACCAGCTCCGGCGGAGCCACAACCACCGGAGGCACCGGACTCAGTGGGGGTGCCGGTGCTCCCGTGGGGCCGCCGGGAGACGGGAGCCCGCCCCGGAGCACGGCGGCCTCGGTCCTGGCTGAACGCGGCCTGACAATGGTCGCCGTTGACAGCATGGTCGTTGACGACCCGGTCGACATCGGCAACCACGGCCGCGGCCCTGATGACTACTCCTGGCTGGTCAGCACCTGGCACAGCCGCATACTCCCGGGCCTCGACGCCGGAATGACCCGGGACGACTTCGCCCGCCTCGACCATGAGGGATCCGCCCCGGAGAACCGCAGGCTCGCCGCCGCGTACGACGTGTTCCTGGGCGACAGGAGCATGGCCGGCGAGGAGCTGCCCGACGGTGGCGTGGGCATAAGCGGCGGACGCCACAGGGCCGAGGCCGCGCGGAGCCTGGGTATCACCCACCTGCCGGTGAGGCTCCGCCGCCCGGGGAGGCGTTAGGACTGCGGCCCCGTGGGTGGGGCTAGGGGAACATTTTATGCACAGGGTAACGTTTTGCGCAGAAGGTAACGAATCTAGGTAACTTTCTGCGCAATCGGTTACCTTCTGCGCAAAATGTTCCGCTGCGTGCGCTCCCTCCTGCCGGTCCCTCAGAAGAAGAGGGTGGTGGTGCGGTTCATAAAGGCGCCGTGGCCGGTGGCCGTGTTCCAGCAGGTCAGGCCGTTCTCGGCGGAGGCGCACACGAGGGGCCGGTAGTAGACGACCTGCCCCTACCCGACCACCATGGGCGCCAGATAGTTCCGGGGGTTCTCCTGGCCCAGCAGGTAGACTGACGCGCCCCCGCGCATAGCCATATGGGGGACCCCGGAGGAGCTGAGCCCGGCGACCCACCACAGGGGATGGCCGATCTCGTCAACACCAAAGGGCCTGTCCTGAAGGTAACTGTATATGCCGCACCCCCCGTCGCCGTACTCACTGAAGTTGAGGTCGCAGCCAATATTGCCGGAGGGGGTGACGAGAATGGCCGTCTCCAGGCTCTGGCCCGGGTAGGCAATAGTCGTGACGGGCACGGCACCGGCGGGCCTGGGGCCGCCGGCACCGGGGAAGGCGCCGGGTACGGGGGCGGGGGCCTGGTCGGTGTCGCTGGGGTCGGTGGCCTCGGGCAGCTCCCCCTCCAGACGCACGCTCCCGGTGGCCTCGTCCCAGGTCAGGGTGACCGGGGACGTGCCCGAGGCGGTGGCCGGCGCCTCCCCGGGCCGGGCCCAGGTGTAGGTCACGGCCAGGGCGTCGTCCGCGGTGCGCCGGATCTGGGGGGCGTAGGCGTAGGGGTGGGCGGTGGCCGTGCCCAGGTACTGGCCGCGGTGGAAGAGCATAATGTGACGCGGGGAGGACAGGGCCGGGCTGTGGATGCTCAGGGTGATCCACGACAGGGCGGCGCAGGGGTCCCAGGTGCTGACCTCGGCGCCCTCCAGATCCCAGGTGCGCGGGTCGTCGCCCGCCAGGCCGTCCCACGCCGAGGGCACGCTGGGCCCCCACTCCTTGAGGACCTGCTCACCGCTCATGGTGGAGCACCCGGGCGTGGCACTGGCGGCCGCCTCGGTCTCCCCCGACGTCGCTGACGCCGAGGGAGCCGATGAGGCCGCCTCCGACCCACTGCCGGAGACGGGAAGCCGACACCCGGACACCACCAGTACAACGGCCACGAGCAGCGCGCCCAGCCGGCACCTCGCACCCGGAAGCAGCCGAATACCCTGAGCTCGTGCGAGCATGAGCCTCACCCCGTAACCTGGACCTTAATGACACGTGGTCGCGGCAGGAGCGCCATATCCTGCTGAGAAACCCGTGCTATATCTTTCTTCGAGGCGGACCCTAGCATATTGTCACCGCCCGGTACACGGGGAACCGGGGCCAATAACCTGCCCCCT
>ERZ773070.2635-NODE-2635-length-10030-cov-5.946466_pt1 | contig 10030 bp, 13 predicted proteins | sample MGYA00580618_ERZ773070 | MGnify/ENA primary metagenome ERZ773070 (study PRJEB29015, sample SAMEA2738023) | human oral metagenome | biome: human oral; feature: human-associated habitat; material: dental | place: China | collected 2019 ...
AACGCCCTTTTGGAGTCTAATTAAGCACCTTTTAAAACGTACTTTTGTAACTGATTGGTTTCGTGGAGGTTACAAACTTGGTTCATATATCTGTTTTTGGCATTGTTTCGAGGTTTTTACTTGAAGTTATGTAATAATTTTTCAGTGTCTGAATAATTAGTTTTAACGTTATGAGAATCATTATGTTTGGGGGGAAGGATAAGGAAGGTGAGCAAGATAATCTTGCTATGAGTTTGTAAAATGATAGAGGTTGATTATATAAGCAAGATGCCGACTCGTGTGAAGTAATTTATGTGTTAAAGTTTTTTTAACCTTATTTTTTACGTAATAAATTACGACAATAGAAATGTTAAAGGCTATTATATTAAATGGATTGATACACATTATCCGTATAATAATAATCTTAATTTCATGGATATGTACATCCGAAAAATCAACAATAAAGGTTAATAGTGTTTTTAAATAATAAAAAATATTTCTCCAAAAATTTGGTTGTTTAAAAATAAACGCGTATCTTTGCATCAAGTTTTTTTAGTGGTTAATTTAGTTTTAGTATTTAAACCTTGGGTGATGTGAATCAGTCAAGGTCTTTTTTTTGTATATACTGGAAGTCTTATACAAAGATTCCTGTATAGGTAAGATTAACTCATAACAGATAATTCACAGTTTCAACTAATCATTTTTATATTAATTATGTACGATATGAAATATGTTAATGACCGCATACGCAGACAAGATCGTCTGATGGATGAGGAAAGAGCGATAGAACTTCTGCGAGATGGAGAATACGGAGTTTTGAGTATGGTCTCAGAAGATATGGGATATGGTATTCCTGTAAACTTTGTTTGGGACGGCAAGAATAGTATCTATATCCATTGTGCACCTGAAGGACGTAAGTTGGTGGCTATTGAGCAGAATCCAAAGGTTTCGCTCTGTGTCATTGGTAAAGTAAACTTGTTGCCACGCAATTTCACCACTGAGTACGAGAGTGCTATCTTCTTTGGTGAGGCGCATATTCATCTTTCTGAGGAGGAGAAGATGCATGCACTTCATCTATTGATAGACAAGTTATCACCTGACTTCAAAGAACTTGGCGATAAATATGCTCACATGAGTTTTCATCGTGTTGAGATTATCCGTGTTGATTTCTCTGAGTTCAGTGGTAAACGAAAGAAGGTGCATTCATCAGCTACGCCAACTGGAGATTAAAGGGTTGCTCGTAGAATGGTAATCACCACACATTAAATGTATCACACAACAAAGGTCGGCGTCTGTCAGGACCTAAGTATTAGTTTTTAACGAATGGATATAGCTATCATTGGCGGAGGAGCAGCAGGGTTCATGGCTGCTATCATGGCTCGCAGAACAAACCCTTCAAGTAAGGTGACAATCTTTGAACGTGCACAGAAGGTGTTGGCTAAGGTTGAAATAACCGGAGGTGGACGTTGTAATGTTACAAATAGCTTTGCAGCCATTACGGACATGAAGCAGGCTTACCCACGTGGGCATAAACTCATGAAACGGTTAATGAAGACGTTTAGCCATGAAGATACTTATAGATGGTTTGAGCAACATGGTGTGCCATTGGTAACGCAAGAAGATGAATGTGTTTTTCCGAAGGTGCAAGACTCTCATGCCATTATTAATTGTTTGGTACGGCAGGCTAATGAATTGGGGGTTACGATATGTTGTCGACATCGTTTGGTGAATATCCATAAGATGGAAGATGGAAGATTAAAACTGGAGTTTGAGAATGGTGCACATCGTGTGTTTCATCGTACTATTATAACAACTGGAGGCTCACCCAATGGACGTGGCTTACAATACCTTGCCCAGCTTGGACATGAAATTGAGGCTCCTGTACCTTCACTTTTCACCTTTAATATAAAAGATCGTGCTTTTTGCGACCTTATGGGAACGGTTGTTGATCCTGTTGTGATGACTATTCCTGGAACAAAACTGCGTGCGAAGGGTCCATTGTTGGTGACACATTGGGGTGTAAGTGGTCCTGCTGCTTTGAAACTTTCTTCCTATGCGGCTCGTCTGCTTGCTGAAAATGATTATAAAGCACCGCTTGCAATCAGCTGGACTGGCGAACTAACACGGCAAGAAGTGGAGGAGAACCTTCTGAAGTTGCAAACTGCTAACCCACGTAAGCAGGTTGCTACCTTACATCCATTTGGCTTGCCGAGTCGTCTGTGGCTCTATATACTAAGTAAACTTGGCATAGATGCTGTGAAACCATGGGCTGAGATTGGACGTAAAACACTAAACAGAATGATTGAAACATTGGTAAACGATCAATACACCATTGCTGGTAAAGGTGCCTTTCGTGAAGAGTTTGTGACGTGTGGTGGTGTGAGTCTTAGCTCTGTTAATTCTAAAACACTTGAAAGTAAGGTTTGTCCAAATCTTTTCTTTGCGGGTGAGGTGTTAGACATTGATGCTATTACTGGTGGTTTTAATCTTCAAGCTGCATGGACAACAGGTGTTGTGGCTGGGCAATGTGCTGCAGGTAGTTAGCATCTTGCCACTTCGCTTTTAGTTAAAAAGTGTTTTAATTTCAAATTCTTTCCCCATACATTTTGTAGTTTCAAAAAATATCTATACCTTTGCTCTCGCTTTCAACAAGGAAGCAGGTTGACTACAAAGTAACCTTCTGGAGAGATGGTAGAGTGGTCGATTACAACGGTCTTGAAAACCGTCGTACCGAGAGGTACCGGGGGTTCGAATCCCTCTCTCTCCGCTAATAGGCTTCAAAAGGACTTCACAAAGGTTGTCAATTTAGCCTTCAAAAATTAGCTAATCGTTGTAAAATCAAGGTTTTACAACGATTTTTCTTTGTATATACCCCTATCGCCTGACGGCATAACCCTATGTTTTGACAGTCATTATTCGGTCAAATTCTGCTACATAAACTGCTACACAAAAATTGTAGCAATAAAAAATGTAGCAGTGACGGGATTCTGAATACCATATTGACGGCATCAATTCTTTCTGTTTCAGTATGTTATATATTAACTTTGCAGCCGAGTGCTACACAAAAGAATGATGCATTATGAGAACAAATTTCAAGGTATCCTTCTACCTACGCTCAAACTATGAGAACAAAGAAGGAAAGTCGCCTGTAATGCTCCGTGTATTCCTTAACGGAGAAATGGCAAATTTTGGCTCTACGAAAATTTTCGTGGATAAGACAATGTGGAATAATGCCACAAGCCGGCTTAAAGGTAGGACGGCAGAAAGTTTGTCCGTCAATGCCGCATTGGACTCTATTTCCACTACATTGAATGGAATTTACCGCAAGTTTGAGGATGACGAGTCCCTGTCATTGGAGAAAATCCGTTCTTTCTTTATAGGAAAAGACAGGGAGTACACAACTTTCCTCCCGGTATTCGACAAGTTCAACGAAGACATCAAGCAGCGTGTCGGACACACCATCAGCAAAGACAGTCTGCAAAAGTACAGTGTTTTGAGAAGACATTTCTCAGAGTTCCTTATCCATAAATATGGAAGAAAGGATATTGGACTTACAGAGTTTACGCCATCCGTGGTACAAGACTTTGAGTTATATCTGAGTACTGTGGCAGGCTGCGCTTACAATACGTCGGTCAAGAAAATGAAGGCTCTCAAAACCGTAACCATATATGCACAAAAGCGTGGCTATCTCCTTCACGACCCCTTTCTCAATCATCGTTTCCACTTGGAGCCGGTAAACCGTGGTTTCCTCACGGACGAAGAAATCATGAAGATAGCCAACAAGGATTTCGGCATCCAGCGTTTGGAACTGGTAAGGGACGTTTTCATCTTCTCTTGCTTTACAGGTCTGGCATATATAGACGTGTCCAACCTTACGCCAGACAACATCGTTACGCTTGATGACAAGCAGTGGATTATGACCAAAAGGCAGAAAACAAGCGTGGAAACAAATGTCCTACTTCTCGATATTCCGAAGCGCATCATTGCAAAGTATAGTGGAAAGACCTATCGGGACGGCAAACTATTCCCCATACTGACGAATCAGAAGACTAATGCGTATTTGAAAGAAATAGCCGACCTTTGCGGTGTCAAGAAGAACCTGACCTTTCACCTTGCCCGGCATACATTTGCCACCATGTCTTTGAGTAAGGGCGTTCCGATGGAAAGTGTGTCAAAGATGTTGGGACATACCAACATTAAGACAACCCAAATCTACGCGCGCATCACCAACAAGAAGATAGAGCATGATATGGAAGAACTGGCTGGTAAGCTCGGCAAGTTCAATACGGCAATGGACGTTTAATATAATATAATAATGTGTAATCCCTAAAATAAAAGACTTATGGAAACAAAGAAAGAACTATCTTACTTCCGATTGAAATTAGAGAATTATCTCAGTGAGCATTTCCCCGAAATGCTGAGTGATAAACCATTTATAACGGCAAGAGCTGACGAAGCTCTTACCACCTACTGCGATGCAGTGGCACAAGGCTTCCCGCATCCCGAAGCTGAGAGTATGGCAAGTAAAGTGCTGCATCGAGGACTGCATTTCTCAAAGTATGATACGCTTGTGTCTGTCTTGGAGAATGAGTTTGAGAAAGAACTGCCCTCCCCACTTTCTGAAAGACTTGCACCACTGCTTCTGAAGAACAAGGCAGTACAAAGCGTTTTCAACAAGTATGGACTGACAGACGACTTTGGCGCAACTCCAGAGTATGAGAAACTCTACACCGAACTCACAGGGACAATCGTTCTGCTGATCGAGGTCAATGGTCTGCCAACTGTCGATAGTGAGAACATGGCTTGATGTAACACCATCGGGAGCTTTTGTAGTGTCAAGAGCCAAGATAAACGCTCCACTCCACACGTCAAGAGTTTTGCAAACACTTGTCTTTTTTCGAGCAAAGCTCTCAACAACTCGTGTGTAGTCTGCGCATCTTGTTATCGCTCTTGAAACTATTAAAAGCCCCGATTATGAATACAATCATCATGAATCAAGACGTGCACACACCTGCCTTCATCAAGGCAGACGTATCGAACAAAACCGATAATATCAAACAGCAGCCGACTTCTCCCAAGCAAGTCTGCCGCTTCGGTTGGACACGCTTCATCGAACTCACTATCCTGCTTTCCGTCGTTATCGGTGCCATCTGGTTTATCTCAAAGATAGTAACGTCACAAGTCGTTACCGCCGTATCAGTCATTGCAGGTTTTCTGATATTTCGCTTTATCGTCAGAGTCATTCTACAAGTTACCTTTACGCTGCTGGGCATTCTATTTTGGTTGGCTATTTTCTGTGGCATCCTGCTTTGCGTGCTTTGAGAAGCACAGCTCTGTAAAACCTTTCATGTTATTTCATCAGGTGGTTGTCTCGCATTTTGAGATAGCCACCTTTTCTATTTTTCATTACGAGCGTTGCACTTTCGCTTCCTTTCCAATGCTCCACAATATAATATGCGAAATGAAGAAGACGGATGCTTTTCCCTTTTTATCCGCAAAGGTAGTACGGGGCTTGTGGCTTTCAAAAGGTCTATGCCGCTTGGTTTGTCTGGAAAATCTCCACACCGTTGGGTCGTATTTTCCGACAAAACCTTGTGCAAGCCCACCCCGCTACCTCTATTTTGCTACAAAAAGGAATCAGCATACTCCGATCTTTGGACGCATAAAAAAAATGTCGCTATGGATAAGCAAAAAGTAAATACAACATCTTCGATGAACAGAAAAGGATATAGCTCCTCCTCTCATTACCGCATTAACCCTACGGCTGAAAAGAGTGAGCAAGTGTTGGCAATTAAGTTTGTACAATGGGACGTTCCCCCTTTGGAGAGCCTTTGTAATAGCAAAGCATATCTCCTACGAGTGAAACTCAATCGTGGCGAAATGATGAGCCGTGAAGAAAAGAATTGGCTATGTGAAGCGGTGAACTCTAACACCTATTTCCGAACAGCCGTTCCACTGCAAGGCTATCGCTTTGACTTCTTTGATGTACTGAAGAAATACCTTGTCAATCAGTACGGACAATGGACAGAGTATTACGCACCCGACAGAACAAGCCTAAGAGCCTACCTATATGGACGCATCAATCAAATAGTAGAAATCCCAAAATACTAAGCAATATGAAAGGAACAGAACATTTCACACGGACAATAGCCGAGTATCTCAATCAGCGTGCTATGACAGACCCCTTGTTTGCCCCTAACTTGATGAAACCGAACAAGAATATCGAGGAGTGCATCACCTACATTCTTAATGAAGTGCAGAAAAGCGGTTGCAACGGCTTTGATGATGATGAAATCTTCTCTATGGCTGTTCACTACTACGATGAGGACGATATAGAGGTGGGTAAGGCTGTTTCTTGCCAAGTAGCCGTTAATCACGTTGTGGAACTCACAGAGGAAGAAAAAGCCGAAGCAAGGCAGGAAGCCATTAAGCAATATCAGCGTGAGGAACTTGCCAAAATACAGAGTCGTAACACACGAGTGAAAAAGACCGAGAACATAGCAACCCAAGTACAACCATCACTATTCGATTTTTAAATCTATGAAACCGAGAAACAAGTTTGAGAAGGCGGTCCTTGCCGAGAGCAGGCACCTTCGCCCGATAACCAAGACACAGACAAAGTGGGCATTCCGTAAGTGCATAGACCATTTAGCCTACCGCCTGCCAAAAGGTCGCACCACTTGTATGGATTGTGGGTATAGTTGGATAATGGACAAACATAGAGAAACTTGCACTTGCCCTCATTGCAGGGCAAAGTTGCAGGTCAAGGAAACCTTTGAGCGTAAATTGCAGCAGAAGCGGTATTTCACCACACTAACCGCTTGTGGAGAGTATCAAGTATTGCGTATGTTCCTCCTTGTTGTGGGAATGGAGAAAGGCAGTAAGGCACAATATCACGCACCTGAAATCGGTCAGTATTGGTGGAACGCAAAAGGACGGCAAGCCATTGTTGCCATTCCACGCACATTGGGCAGATATGTTGATACCTTTTCTTACTATACCCCTATGGCTATCCGTAACGACAATGAAGCCTACCGATATGCAGCCTATTCGCAGATATATCCTAAATTCAAGGTTACAGACACACTCCGCAGGAATGGATTTGAGGATGATTTTCACGATATAGCCCCGACAATATTCATTCCTGCATTGCTTTCTGACAGCCGGGCTGAAACATTGATGAAAGCAGGACGAATGGGGCATTTACGCTATTTCCTCAACAACAATTCGACATTTGACGCTTGTTGGCAATCCTACAAAGTTGCCACTCGCAACGGCTATGAGATAGAGGATATTTCTCTATGGTGCGACTATGTGGATATGCTCCGCAGATTGAATAAAGACATACACAGCCCGAAGTATGTTTGCCCCACCGACCTGCATAGGGAACACGACCTAAGACAAAGCGAACTCCGCAGACAAAGGGAAAAGGAAGAAAAGGCGGCGAAACGCAAAAAGGCAATGGAGGAAGAGAAGCGTTTCCACGAACTCAAATCCAAGTTCTTCGGTATCTGTTTCACGGACGGCACAATCCAAGTTCACGTATTGGAGAGTGTGCAGGAACATTTGGAGGAAGGAGTATCAATGCACCATTGCGTATTCGACAATGCTTACTATCTCAAAGAAAACTCGCTTATCCTTTCGGCAACCATTGAGGGCAGACGGATAGAAACGATTGAGGTCAATCTGGACACGCTCAAAGTGGTGCAAAGTCGTGGAGTGTGCAACAAGAATACGGAGTATCACGAACAGATAGTGAACCTTGTTAATGCTAATCGAGAACTAATAAGCCGAAGAATGAAAGCAACTGCATGAAGTATGAACCATTAAAATATCAGAGATATGAAAACAGAGATAGAAAACATCATCTATAACTACACGGACGAGATACCGCATATTCTCATCAGGGTTATCAATGCGATAACCCTATCCGACAATGAGGAAGAGTTAAGGACGGCAATAGGCAAAATAGCCGAAGAAACGGAACTTGACAAGTTTTTCGCCTATGGTTATGGCGCACATCACTTTTGGCTCACACACCGCAAGTTATCCAATGGAGAGCCAAAGGAATACAGATTATTAAAGGTTGAATTTTAAGATTAGGAATGATGAAGAAACAGAGATTTTTAGTCTATACGGAATATGTTTTTGACGGCGTATTCGATGTGGTTGCCGAGAGCAAGGAGGAAGCACGGCAGAAAGTCCTACAAAATTGTGGGTTGGCTATGGGTGGAAGCATTCACAGCACTTTGCCCGATGATGAGATAAATTGGGCTTTCGATATACACCCTAACAGACGAATAGACAAAATAACGAAAGTGTAGAAACAGCACCTTGAATAAGACCAAGAGCCACGCAAACCGAAAATTTGCGTGGCTTCTTTTCTTTGTCTTTGAACGAGTAGGCGACCAAAGCAAAGAAGCAAAAGAAAGTCGCAGGGAAATTACATTTCATATTTGCTAAGGAAGAAAGAACAAGGCTAACTCCACACGTCTCTGCTTCACCAATCTTTTGCCCCTGCATCGGCAAAAGGATACATACTCACGACAAATTTTTCGTAACCAGCCTCTATCTTTCTCTTGGGTTGCTTACCGTAACCAAGTAGTCGCTTCTGTAGGAAAGCAAGGTAAGCAGTAAAGCATCCTTGCCGTTACCATTGCTGTTTTTATAGGCAGCGTATTCTCAATATCTTCTACCTTATCCACAATGATGTTCTGTGATTCCCAATCCACATACATGGAGGATGTTCGAAATAAAAATCATTATTATTGGCGATTGCAGAGACGAAGCAGATATCGTACTTTTGCAAAATAAGAAATGAACATTCTTGATAAGAAGATGATGGCAAACAGACAGAGCAATTCCTACCAAAGGATGATGGAACATTACGACGATCTATTGACCGGACGGAAGTGGTGGTCAAGGATATATATGCGATTTATTTGGAACGAAGACACTAATCTCTTGGCTCGGAAAGTGCTTGATCTCATACCGGACGATTTTCGGGGACGACTGCTTGACGTGCCTGTCGGCACTGCCATTTTCATCGCCGAGAAGTATCGCCGGATGAAAGATGCCGAGATCGTTGGTTTGGACTATTCGGAAGAAATGATAGCCATTGCGGCTTTGCGGAAAGAGACAGAGGAGATAGCCAACCTGTCTTTGGAGCAAGGAGATGTCGGAGAACTTCCCTATGCCAACGAGATCTTCGACTGCGTACTGTCGATGAACGGCTTTCAGGCTTTCCCTGAGAAAGAAAAAGCCTTTGCCGAGATTTTCCGCGTGCTGAAACCCGGCGGTTGCTTCTGCGGCTGCTTTTATGTCAAGGGCGAACGCCGATTGGCTGATTTATTTGTTAAGAAAGTCATGGAAAGAAAAGGATTTTTCCACCCTCCATACGACACCTTCGCTGAAGCCGAAAGCCGACTTCGGAGTATGTATGGCGATGACGTGCTGACAGAAAAAATGGCTTCCGTCTGCTTGTTCCGCTGCGTGAAACCACAAAGAGAAAGCACTGAAAACGAACAATAACCCCAAAACATAAGACTATGAGCGTAACAAAAATCATCGACGAAGAAAACATCACCATCGTACAAGGAGTCAACGGCATTCTGCTACATCAGGAAGGGTGGATGAAAGAAAAGAATGACAGAAAAGGCTAAGCAAGAGGATAACCTATCCATCAACTCTTGATAAGGAATCTCTCTTTGAAAGTATAGTTGTATCCTACAAAAGAGCCTTCAAATTAGAGCTAAACTCTTACCAAGTCTGTTGCGTGGATGGATAGATGTATCAAGGTATATAAAACATGGCAAACTCCACTTGCCTCCGTTTCACCAATCCTTTCAAAACTTTTCCCTTGTATCGGCAGAATGAAACATACTCTTGATAAAAGTTCCTGTTTCCAGCCTCAATTTTTCGCAGCAATCGGCTCTTGGGATGCTTGCCATATCCGAGCAATCGCCCCACGCCCACATTATAGGCAAGCAAGGTCAATAGCAGCGCATCCTTACCATAGCCTTTGAAGTGTTCAAAGCATTTCCAAAGGTCG
>ERZ773070.2639-NODE-2639-length-10024-cov-27.559234_pt1 | contig 10024 bp, 7 predicted proteins | sample MGYA00580618_ERZ773070 | MGnify/ENA primary metagenome ERZ773070 (study PRJEB29015, sample SAMEA2738023) | human oral metagenome | biome: human oral; feature: human-associated habitat; material: dental | place: China | collected 2019 ...
CTCTTCGCCGAAACCGGCGGAAGTGACCCGCGAGACCGGCGGAAAGCGCACATCCTGTGGATAACCCGGCGCGGCCGGCTGCCGGCCCCGCCGAGCCCCGAAGCGCACCCCTTAGCCTGAGAGCATGAAGCGCTCCTGCGAGTCCCCGTCGATCCCGCCGTCGGACCCGTCGCCCTCCGAGACCGCCCTCGCCCCGGAGCCGCAGCCGGGTGGCGGTGATGGAGCGGGCGGCGGTGCGGAGACCGCTCTCGCCCCGGGGCCGCAGCACTGGCCGGAGCGCCACCGCAGGGGAATCGACCTCGCCGTCGTCGCCCCAGTCCTGGCCTACAACCAGCTCGTCCTGCCCGTGCCCGCGCAGGGTCCGGTCCCGTGGCTGCTGGAGGCGCTCTGCCCGGGCCTGGCCCTCGCCTACCTCCTCAGGCGACGCCGTCCCCTGACGGCCTTCGCGGTCATGCTCCTTCTCACCTGGGCCCAGCTGCTCGCCGCCCCCCTCGGCGGGTTCCTCCCCGTCGACCTCCTGCTGGGGCTCATGGTCCACCACCTCGCGGACACCCGCCGGCGGGCGGTCTCCCTGACGGCCGCCGCCCTCGTCATGGCCTGGGTCCCGATCGCCTTCGCCCCGGCCGTCCGAATGGGCTACAGCCGGCTCAGCCTTCCCGGACTGGCCATGATCGCCGTGGCCTGGGCCTGGACCACGGGGGCCCTTCGCCGCGCGCGCCGCGACCGCCTGGCCGCCCTGGTCGACGCCGCCGAGTACCGGCTGCGCGAGGAGCGGGCGCGCCGCCGGGTCCTGGAGCGGGAGGAGCGCTCCCGGATCGCGCGCGAGATCCACGACGTCGTCTCCCACGGCCTGGGGGTCATGGTGGTGGTCGCCGACGGCGCCGCCGCGACCGCCTCCTCCAACCCCGAGCGGGCCGCCGCCGCGATGCTCCGCGTCCGGGACACCGGGCGTGAGGCCCTGGGCGAGATGAGGCGGATGCTCGCCGTCCTGCGCGACGAGGAGCCGGCCGGGCCCGCGCCCGGGCCCGGCGCGCAGGACCTGGAGGCGCTGGTCGACGAGGCCCGCGAGACCGGTCTGCCCGTCCGCCTCGAGGTCTCCGGCGGACTCGACCTGCCCGCCGGGCTCGGCCTCACCGTCTACCGCACGGTCCAGGAGGGCCTGAGCAATGCGCGCAGGCACGCCGGCGCGCCCGGCCGGGTCGAGGTGCGCGTGGACAGGGGGCCGGAGGATCTCGTGGTGGAGGTGCTCGACGACGGCGCAGGTGCGGTCGGGCCCGACCCCGACGGCGCACCGGGCCCGGCCTCCGAGCCCGGCCCGGCCGGCAGAGCGCCCGAGTCCTCCGGCCCGGCTGACGATCCTGCCGGCACGCCCGCCGGCTCGCCTGGGCCGCCTGGGCCGCCCGGTCACGGCCTGGTGGGCATGCGCGAGCGGGTCGCCTCCCACGGCGGCACCCTTGAGACGGGGCTGCGGTCCGGCGGCGGGTTCCGGGTTCGCGCCGTCCTGCCGATCCGGAGCGGAGAGCCGTGACGATCAGGACCGTGCTGGTCGACGACCAGGAGATGTACCGGCTCGGCTTCCGCATGCTGCTGGAGTCCCAGGAGGACGTCGAGCTCGTCGGCGAGGCCGAAGACGGCTCCGCCGCCGTCGAGCTGCTGGCCGGGGTGGAGGCCGACGTCGTCCTCATGGACGTGCGGATGCCGCGGATGGACGGGATCGAGGCGACCCGCCGCATCGTGGGCGGCAGCGGTGACGGTCCTTCCGACGCCTCCGCCCCCAGGGTCCTGGTCCTGACCACCTTCGACCTCGACGAGTACGCCTTCGAGGCGATCCGCGCCGGCGCCAGCGGCTTCCTGCTCAAGGACACCACCCTGGAGGAGCTCATGGCCGCGATCCGTCACGTTCACGACGGCGACGCGGTCATGGCCCCAAGCACGACGCGCCGCCTCATTGACCGCTTCGCCGCCCATCCCGCCCCCATGGCCGACGCCGAGCCGGCTCCGCTGGACAGGCTCACCTCCCGCGAGAAAGAGGTGTTCCTCCTGCTCACCCGCGGGCTCCCCAATGACCGCATCGCCCGGGACCTGTCGATCGCCGAGGGGACAGTGCGCATCCACATCGGCCGGATCCTCGGCAAGCTCGGGCTGCACGACCGGGCGCAGGCTGTCGTCCTGGCCTACGAGTCGGGGATCGTCCGCGCCGGGGAGGGCTGAGGCGCCGGGCTGCACCAGGATGCCGGGCTGCGCCAGGATGCCGGGGCTGACCCTGGGGTCCGGGGCGTATGCAACATGCATACGCCGGCATGGTCCCGCAGCCGGAGGCCGGGCGGCATCGCCGCGACCAGACTCAGGCGCATGACACACGTCGTCGAGACCAGCAACCTGACCAAGCGGTACGGCGCAAGAGCCGTCGTCGCCGGACTGGATCTGCGCATCCCGCAGGGCGCCGTCTACGGCTTCCTGGGGCCCAACGGCTCCGGCAAGTCCACCACTATGAAGATGCTCCTGTCCCTGGTGCAGCCCACCGAGGGCCGGATCCTCATCCAGGGCGAGCCCATGAACCGCTCCACCCGGCGTCGCCGGCTCGCCCGCATCGGCTCCCTCATCGAGTCGCCGCCCGGCTACGGGCACCTGACCGGGGCGGAGAACATGCGGATCGTCCAGCGCCTCCTCGGCCTGGACGAGGAGGACGTGCACCGCGCGGTGAGCACCGTGCGCATGCAGAAGCAGATGGACAAGAAGGTCCGCGAGTACTCCCTGGGGATGAAGCAGCGCCTGGGCATCGCCATGGCCCTGGCGCGCCGTCCCAGCCTGCTCATCCTCGACGAGCCCACCAACGGGCTCGACCCGGCGGGCATCGAGGAGATCCGCCGGCTTCTGCGCGATCTCGCCGCCGACGGCATGACCATCATGGTCTCCTCGCACCTGCTGGGAGAGATCGACCGCACCGCCACCGTGCTGGGCATCCTGTCACGCGGCAGGCTGCTGTTCCAGGGCAGCCGCGACGACCTCGTGGGCCTCCGCGCCCGACCTCCTCATCGAGTGCTCCGACCCGGGCACGGCCTCCGCGGTGCTCGCCGCCCACGGCGCCGGGCCCGGGCGAGGTCGCGACTCGGACCGGGATCCGACGACGCGGGGCCCGGGCGGCCCAGACCGTCCGGACTGCCCCGGCGGCCTGGTCCGCGTTCCCGGGCTCGGCCGGAGGGCGACCGCTCATGCCGTGTCCGCCCTCGTCCGTGCGGGCATCGACGTCTACGGCGTGCGCCACGACGAGCAGAGCCTGGAGGACGTCTTCATGGCCCTCACCGAGGGAGGCGGACTGTGACCCTGAGCGCGCGCCTCCGCAACGAGTACTCCAAGATGCGCCATCTGCGGATCGGGCTCATCGCCTGCCTGCTCCTGATCGGCGTGTGCGCCCTCACCGTGTTCTGGCCCATGGGATCGGGCCTTGCGGAACACCTTGATGATCCGGACGGCTACGACTGGAAGCTCCTCCTGGTCGGGCTCCACAGCGCCGTCATGTTCACCGCTCCCATCCTGCTGGCAGTCATGGCCAGCAGGCAGACGGAGATCGAGCACTCGGGCAACGGGTGGCTGGCCTCCGCCACAGCCGGTGCCGGACCGAGCCGGCTCTGCCGAGCCAAGCTCCTCGCTCTGGGGACGCTGGTGACGCCGATGCCCCTCATCTGGGGCGGAGCGATCCTGGTCCTCGGCAGGGCCGTCGGCATCACGGCTCCTTTCCCCACGGCCCGCGCCCTTGGGCTCATCATCTCGCTGATGGTGGTCGATCTCGCCGTCCTCGCCCTCCAGCTGCTGCTGTCAGCCAGGACGGAGAACCAGCTCCTGCCGCTGGGCGCGGCACTGGGCGGGACACTCCTCGGCCTCTTCGGCCAGGTCCTGCCCCGCTGGCTGCTGCACCTGAGCCCGTGGACCTACTACACGCTCATCGCTCCCGCCGACTTCGTCGGCCTCGACCTGGTGTACCTCGGCCCGGCCGGCCCCGGCACGGCCGGCCTGCCCAGCACGGCCGGCCTGGCCAGCACGGCCGCGCTCGCCGTCGTCGGCGGCGCCCTGTTCCTCGGCGCCACCGCGCGCCTCGACCGTTGGGAGGCATGACATGAGCTCCCTCACCACAGAGCTGATCAAGCTCAGGCGCTCCACGAGCTGGGGCATTGCCCTGCTGCTGCCCATCATTATGGTCGCCGCCGGAGGCGGCAGCACCTGGGCGACGGACGGGTTCGTGGAAGGCTGGCACACCCTGTGGGTCAGGTCCGTCGGGTTCTACGCCATGGCGGTCCTGGCGGTCGGGCTGGCCGTGCTCGCCTCCCTCGTGTGGCGCGTGGAGCACCAGGGCTCCAACTGGAACACCCTTATGAGCAGGCCCGTGCCCACCTGGCAGATCGTCGCGGCCAAGACCATCTCCGTGGCCGTGCTCGCCGCCGTCATGCAGCTCGTGCTCGTCGTCGCCGTCGTCGCGGTCGGCCTCGGCATCCTCGATCTGCCCGGGATGCTGCCCGCGCGCTACCTGGCGACCAGCGGCCTCATCGTGATCGCCTGCGTGCCGGTGTGCGCCCTGCAGTCGGCGCTGTCGGCGTTCTCGCGCTCCTTCGCCCTGCCCGTGGCGGCGGGCCTGGCCCTGGCCGGCGTCGGCACCATGTCGCTGCTCATGCATGTTCCGGGGGCCGTCATCCTGCCCCAGGCGCTGCTCACCCGGACCGCCCTGATCGGGGCCTTCAGCTCCGCGGGCGAGACGACCTTCGAGGTTCAGGACCTGAGTGCGGCCGGCGCCGCGACGACGATCGGGCTGTCGGTGGTGCTGACCGCCATCATCATCGCCGCGACGGCCAGGGTGCTGGATCGCAGCGATACCCGGTGCTGAAGCCGGGCCGCCGCGACGGCCGGAACCACGACGGCGGGGCGGCCGCTCGCGTCCGGGCCGCCGTCGTCCCTGGGCCTCCGCTCCGGGCACAGGCTCCGGGCGCAGGCCCGGAGTCACAGTGGACGCCGACGGCCCGGATGGCCCATAATGACGGGGAGCCACCCGGCTGCAACCGGACGGCTCTCCAGTTCTCTGGGATGTTGGTTCAACGACCCAGCAGGGCGTTGATCAAGGATGCAAGGGCCCAGATCAACGGCGGAAGGTTCTGCAACGCTGTCCGCCAGATCTGGGCCTTTTGCGAGCCCGTTATCCCCTTCCGTGCCACCGGCTGGCGTCGGCGACGCTCCCGGTTCCTCGACGACATGCCCAGAGCCACCTCCTCTCGGTGCACTCCCGGCAAGGCTGGTACTGCGTCGATCCGGGGTGACGCCGTGGAGGCGCCCCCAGCATGCCACGCCAAACGCCCGTTCCGAGAGAGCCTCAGGGCATCCTCGCCCGGGCCCGCCCCTTCGAACCGATCTCGGCGCGGAAGTGAACCGATCTCGGCGAAGGGGGGCGGCGGGGCGGGCGGCTAGATCTTCAGAACGATCTCGTCGTGCTCAACGGCTCGGGCCACCAGCAGGTAGGCGATCACGCAGAGCACCGCCAGCACGCCTCCCAGCAGCGCCACGACCCGCCAGTCGAACAGGAGGGCTCCGGCGATCTGGGAGACGATCATTCCCACCAGCGGAAGGATGAAGAAGACCGCAATACCCTGGGCCGACTGCACCGACTTCGCCCGGTTCGAGACCCCCACGATCACGCTGATGACGAGGAAGGCGATAAGCGGGACGAGGACCAGGACCGCGAGGGTCCAGGTGGCATCCGGGAAGACGATCCCTCTCATGACCGGCCACGCCGCCGCATTGGCGACCACCGAGAATCCGAGGAAGGACGCCCACGTCAGCAGCACGGCCGGTATCACCGATGCCAGGGTCTTGGCCAGGAAGAGCTCGCGCACCGTGATCGGGCCGTAGAGGAGCCCCTCGAGGGTGCCCCGCTCGCGCTCCCCCACGAAGGCCGCCGTCGCACCGGCGGTGGCGACAATGACCGGGATGATGAGGATGAGCGGCGCGAACACGTAGGTGACGACGGCGGTCACGAGCAGCTGCTGCGGCCCCATGCCGTCCCCGGAGACGGAGGCGACAAGATCGAGGAAGGGCTCCAGGCCGTGAATCCTCGTCTCGGACGAGGCGGAGTGCGCAATCAGTCCGACAGCCGCCCCGGGCAGGATAATGCTGAAGAGAAGGGGGAACAGGACGACGGGCACCAGGGCACTGGTATCCCGCAGCGCCTGACGCCACTCCTTCCTGATCAGGACCAGAACACAGCGTCGGCCGAAGCCGGCCGGGCTCCCGCTGCTCCCACTCATGACGACTTCTCCTCAATACTCCTGTCAATGGTCGCGAAGTACAGCTCTTTGAGCGTGTGACGGCGGGGTATTGCGGCATCCAGTCGAATCCCCGCCTCGACGACGGCGCGCACCGCCTCATGGGCGCGCCCGGCGCCGCCGATACGCGCACGCACGCCGCCCTCCGCCGGGGTGCTGGGAATGCCCACCGCGGCGAGCGCCTCCTGCGCGCGCCCGGGCTCGCCGGTCCTCAGGTCCAGGCACTCCTCGGGCCACCGGTCGGCGATCAGGTCCCCGACGGCCCCCTCTGCGACGAGCCGACCGCCCGCGAGGATACCGATCCGGTCGCACAGACCCTCGAAGCCGTGAAGCTGGTGGGTGCACACGAACAGGGTCGTGCCGCCGTCGGCGATGACGCGCAGGTAGGAGAGCAGGCTCTCGGCGGCCTCGGGGTCCAGACCGGCCGTGGGCTCGTCGAGGAACACGACGTCGGGGGACGGCAGGAGGGTCCTGGCGATCACCGCCTTGAGGGTCATCCCCTTGCTGAGCTCCCCGACCCGGCTGTCCAGACGGTCCGACAGGGCGAGCAGCCGGGCCAGCTCGTGGACCCGCCGCTCGATTCCGGCGGGGTCCAGGCCGTAGAGCTCGCCCCAGAACCTGAGGTTCTCGCGCAGCGTCAGCTCCTTGTACAGCCGGTAGTCGGTCTGCACCCCGATCCGACGGCGGAGTGCAGCGGCCCGCTCCGGGGTCATACCCTCCCCCAGGACCTCGATGGTCCCGGAGTCCGGCGCGAGCAGACCCGTCAGAAGACGGACGGTCGTGGTCTTGCCGGCGCCGTTCGGCCCGAGGAGCCCGAAGACGGCACCCCGCTCGACATGCATTGACAGATCGACGATCACCCGACGACCGGAGATGGTCCGGCTGACGGCATCAGCCCTGATCGCCACGTCCTCCGTCGCAGCGGTCGCAGAACTCATAGTGGTCTCCTCTCAGCACGTACCGGACGCGGCCGTCCCGCCCGGGTCCCGGCCCCGCCCGGCCCAGGTCTCGCCCCGGTCCCGCCCGGGCCTCAGGCGGCGGAGGCGCGCCGGCGCCGCGAGTGCACCCACCAGGCGGCACCGAGCGCCACGAGCCACAGCGGCGAGAGGGCCACGGCCAGCCGGGTGTCGCTTCCCTGCGTCAGCGTCCAGGTCACGAAGGCGAAGAAGACCAGGGACCCCCACGCCGCCGCCCAGCCGCCGGGCAGGCGGAAGGCGCCGGCCGCGTGCAGCTCGGGGCGCAGAACGCGGAAGCGCATGTACGACACGACGATGATGCACCACACGAGGATGAACAGGACGCTGGCCACCGTCGTCACGGCGACGAAGGCCGTCATGATCGAGTCGGACACGTACATCAGCGGGATCGAGGTCAGCAGGGCCGCGCAGGTCACCAGCAGCGCCGGACCGGGCACGCTGCGCGCCGTCAGGGCGCGGAAGGCCCCCGGGGCGTGCTCGGCCCACGAGAGCCCGAACAGCATCCTGGACGTGGAGTAGATGCCGGAGTTGGCGCTGGAGGCCGCCGCCGTGAGCACCACGAAGTTGACCGCGCCCGCGGCCGCGCCCAGCCCGGCCAGCGAGAACATGGCCACGAACGGGCTCGCCTCCGGCGACACCCCCCGCCACGGCGTGACCGCCATAATGGCCGCCAGCGCCCCCAGGTAGAAGATGACGATGCGCACCGGGATCGCGTTGATCGCCCTGGGCAGGGTGACCTCGGGGTCGCGGGCCTCCGCGGCGGTGGTGCCGATGAGCTCGGTGCCCACGAAGGAGAACACGGCGATCTGGAAGGCCTCGGCGAATCCGTGGAAGCCCTGGGGGAACAGGCCCCCGTCGCGCCACAGGTTCGCCAGGTCCGCCCGCGCGCCGCCCGGCGAGGTGAACCCGATCGCCACCAGCACGACGCCCACGACCACCAGGGCGATAATGGCCACGATCTTGATGATGGAGAACCAGAACTCGATCTCGCCGAAGGCCCGCACGGTGGTGAGGTTGAGCCCCAGCAGCACCGCCACGGTGATCACTGGCGCCACCCACAGCGGCAGGTCCGACCACCAGAAGCGGGCGTAGCCGGTGATGGCGACGACCTCGGCGACGGCCGTCACCAGCCAGCACACGTAGTAGGTCCAGCCGGTGAAGAACCCGGCCCAGGGTCCGATGAGGTCGTGGGCGACGTCGGCGAAGGACTTGTACTCCAGGTCGGAAAGCAGGACCTCGCCCAGGGCGCGCATGACGAGGAAGAGGACCCCGCCGATGATCGCGTAGACGATGAGCACCCCGGGGCCCGCCTTCGAGATTGCCTGGCCGGAGCCCATGAAGAGCCCCGTGCCAATCGCTCCTCCGATCGCGATGAGCTGGATGTGCCTGTTGGTGAGCCGTCGTTGCAACTGGTGGTCCTGAGCGATCTGCTCGGCCATGGGATCTCCTCGGGATGGACGGACCCGGGCAGCCTAGCGGCGCGTGATGGCGCCTATGTTTCGTGGGCCCAGATCGCCTCGGATAGGCTCAGAGGCGATGATCACTCCTCGTTCCCTCGGACAGACCGCCCACGACGCCGCTCCCCACCGTCTGTCTGCCGCCCTGGACCGCCTGCCGGCCGCCCTCGCCGTCGCCGTGGGCGCATGGATCCTCATCGCCTACTCCGTGGACCAGTGGCGGTCCATCACGGTGCCGAGCTGGGACCTGGCGATCTTCGCCGAGCTCGCCAAGGACTACGCCCACGGCCGGGCCCCGATCGTGCCGATCAAGGGCGAGGGCTACAACCTCCTGGGCGACCACTTCCACCCGATCCTTATCCTGCTCGGCCCCGTCTGGCGCCTGTTCCCCACGCCGCTGGCGCTGCTGGTGGTCCAGGACCTGCTCCTGGCGGTGTCGGCCTGGCCGCTCACCCGCCTGGCCACGCGCCTGACGACCCGGCTGGTCGCGACCGCGCTGGGCCTGTTCTACGTCCTGTCCTGGGGCATCCAGGGCGCGGCCCAGGCGCAGTTCCACGAGATCGCCTTCGCCGTGCCGGCCCTGGCGTGGGCCTCGGTCGCCTTCGTCGAGCGCCGCTGGACGGCGTGCGCGCTGTGGCTGGCGCCGCTGGTGCTGGTCAAGGAGGACATGGGGCTGACCCTCGTCATGGCGGGCGGCGCCATGGCGCTGCGCGGCTGGCAGGACGCGCGCGCGGGCCTGTCCGACGACGGCGACGGCGGGCCGGCGCGATGGCGTCCCGGCCGGCCCGTGCGGGTCTGGGCCGACCTGCCGACGGCGGTGCGGACAGGCGCGTACGTGGCGCTGTTCGGCGCGCTGGCCTTCGTCCTGACGGTGTTCGTCATCGTGCCGCTGCTGAGCCCGACGGGCGCCTGGCAGTACGGGCTGAGCGGCAACACCGCCGACGGCATGCCGACCGCCCCGAGCCGCGGCACCCTGCTCGATCGGCTGTTCTCCCCGGAGGTCAAGGTCACCACGCTGTTCATGCTGGTGTGCACCGCCGGCGGGATCGGCCTGGCCTCGCCGTGGATGTCGCTGGTGCTGCCGACCCTGGGGTGGCGCTTCCTGGCGGACAAGGACGCGTACTGGGAGTGGAAGCTCTGGCACTACAACGCCGTGCTGATCCCCATCGCGCTGGGGGCGCTGCTCGACGTCGTCGCCCGGCTGCGCGACCGCAGGCCCCGGGAGGCCCGTGCCGCACTCGCCCGGGCGGCCGCCTCACCGCCGGCCGCGCACCGCCCGGAGACC
>ERZ773070.2641-NODE-2641-length-10020-cov-87.611841_pt1 | contig 10020 bp, 9 predicted proteins | sample MGYA00580618_ERZ773070 | MGnify/ENA primary metagenome ERZ773070 (study PRJEB29015, sample SAMEA2738023) | human oral metagenome | biome: human oral; feature: human-associated habitat; material: dental | place: China | collected 2019 ...
AGCTCGACGGCACCAACCGCATCAAGTACGTGCCCGACAACGCCCGCGTCAACCTGCTCACAGTGCTCGGTGAGAAGGGCTACGGCAAGCAGATCCTGCTCGGCACCGACTCCGGCAAGGCCTCCTACCAGAAGGTCTACGGCTCGGTCTCGGGCATCGACTACGACCCGGCCGTCTTCTGCCCGCGTCTGCTCGACGACGAGGGCTTCGACCCGGCCTACGTCGAGGACCTGCTGATCAACAACGCGCGGGCCTTCTTCGCCTTCGATCCGGTGAGGGGCTGAGCGCATGACGACCCCGCGTCTTCAGATCGCCCTGGACACCCTCGACCTGCCGGCCGCCCTCGGCCCGCTGCAGAAGGCGGCCGGGCACGGCGACGTCATCGAGTGCGGCACCATCCTGGTGCTCTGCGAGGGCTATCACGCGGTACGGGCCATCCGCGCCCTGTTCCCCGACAAGCGGATCCTCGCCGATGTGCGCATTGCCGAGGCGGGCGCCAAGATCTCCCGGCTGGCCTTCGAGGCCGGCGCCGACCTGGTCTCCTGCGTGGCCGGCGCCTCGCTCACGACGATCCAGCAGGTCTGCCGGGTGGCCGCCGAGTTCGGGACCGAGGTGCAGGTCGAGCTGGCCGACGAGTGGTACGACGTCGAGCGCGCCAGGGCCTGGCGCGCCGCCGGCGTCCAGCACGTCATCGTCAAGCGCTCCCGCGACCGCGAGGCCGCCGGGGACCTGAGCTGGAAGCCCGACGACCTCGCCAGGATCGACGAGCTCGCCTCGCTCGGCTTCACCGTGACCATCACCGGCGGCATCTCGCCGAAGGACCTGCCGACCTTCGCCGGGCACCCGGTGGGCATCGTCATCGCCGGCCGCTCCATCGTCGAGGCCGACGACCCGGCCGCGGCGGCCCGCGAGCTCAAGGACACCATCGAGCGGGTGTGGCCATGAGCGGGCTCGTCGACGGCATCACGCTGGGCATCTACGAGAAGGCGCTCGTCGGGAACCCTCTGGCCACCGGCGACGACTGGCGGCGCTTCCTCGAACAGGTGCCGGCAGCGGGCTTCGGCTACCTCGACCTCTCGGTCGACGAGAGCCCCGAGCGCGAGGCCAGGCTCGAGTGGGGTCGGGACACGCGGCTCATGGTCCGCCGCGCCGTCGAGACGGTGGGCACCATGATCGGCGGCATCTGCCTGTCGGTGCACCGGCGGATCGGCCCCGGCTCGGCCGACCCGGAGGTCCGCGAGAGGGCCCGGCAGGTCATGACCCAGGGCCTGCGGCTCTGCCACGACCTGGGCGTCGGGGTCCTCCAGGTGGCCGGCTACTACTGCTACTACGAGGACCCGAACCCCGACGTCGAACGCCACTACGGGCAGCTGCTGGCCGACGCGGTCCCGCTGGCCGCCCGGCTGGGCGTCATCATGGGCATCGAGAACGTCGACGGCACCGACGTGACCTCGGTGCGCAAGGCGATGCAGTTCGTCGAGGCGGTCGACTCCCCGTACCTGCAGGTCTACCCGGACCTCGGCAACATCGCCGAGCAGGGGCTGGACCCCGACGTGGAGCTGGCGGCCGGACGCGGCCACATGGTGGCCCTGCACGCCAAGGACGTGCGCCGGGGGGAGCCCCGACGCGTGGACATGGGCACCGGCATCGTCGACTGGGACCGCAGCTTCGAGCTGCTCAGGGCCCAGGGCTGGGCCGGCCGCATGATGATCGAGATGTGGAACGACGACGCCCCGGACTCGGTCGAGCGTTCCGGCAGGGCCCGCGAGTTCATCACCGAGCACCTCGTCAAGGCCGGCATCCCGGTCCTGTGAGGGCGCGCGCCGCGCGCCCCAGCCACATCCGCGCCGCCCCGGCGGCCGCATCCGTGAATCCGCGCCCGCCGTCGGCGGACGCCTCCGCAACCAACAGCCACAACACCGCACCGACGTTCGAGGAGGAACGTTCTCATGCTGGAAGCACTCAAGGAAGAGGTGTGCGAGGGCAACATGGCCCTGCCGCGCCACGGTCTGGTCGTCTGGACCGGCGGGAACCTGTCGGCCCGCGACCCGCAGACCGGACTCGTCGTCATCAAGCCCTCGGGCGTGCTGTACGACCACATGACCCCCGACGACATGGTCGTCGTCGACCTCGACGGGAAGGTCGTCGAGGGCGACCACGGCCCGTCCTCGGACACGGCCTCGCACCTGTACGTCTACCGGCACCGCGACGACGTGCGCTCGGTCATCCACACGCACTCGACCTTCGCCACCGCCTGGGCCGCCACCGGCCAGCCCATCCCCTGCTGCCTCACCGCCGTCGCCGACGAGTTCGGCGGCCCCGTCCCGTGCGGCGGCTACGCGAACATCGGCACCGAGGAGATCGGCGAGCAGATCATGGCCCACATCGGCGACTCGCCCGCCATCCTGCTCAAGCAGCACGGCGTCTTCACCATCGGGGCCACCATCGAGAAGGCCGTCAAGGCCGCCGTGATGGTCGAGGACGTGGCCCGCACCATCACCTACGCCAAGATCGTCGGCCGGATTGAGGACCTCCCCCCGGAGGCCATCGCCGCCAACCACGACCGCTACATGAACCGCTACGGCACCGCCGCCGCGTCGACGGGGGTGAAGCGATGAGCAAGTACGAGATCTCCACCATCGGCGAGAGCCAGATCCGTCTGACCTGCTTCAAGGGCGAGCGCCTCATGAGCGCCCACCAGCTGCGCATGACCGCGGCCTGCTCCGAGGCGAACGTCGCCGGCCTGCTCAGCCAGCTCGGCCGCCGGGCCGCATGGGCCTCCGTGATGCCCCGCGGCGAGCTCGCCGACCGCGTCATCAACGAGTTCCGCGGCGTGGGCGTCGACGTCTCCAACGTCGTCATCAAGCCCGACGGCCGTGTCGCGCTCTACTTCATGGAGCCCGGCGAGTACCCGATGCCGGCGAAGGTGGTCTACGACCGCGAGCACACGCCCTTCCGCTCGGTGACGAGCGCCGACCTGAACTGGGACGACATGCTCGACACCGAGCTGGTGTTCGTCACCGGCATCACCGCCGCCCTGACCCGCAACACCGCCGAGGTCGTCACCGAGTTCGTCGCCCGGGCCGCGGACCGGGGCGTGCGTATCGCCCTCGACGTGAACCACCGCTCGCTGCTGTGGGACACCGGCCGTGCGCGCGAGGTGCTCGAGCCGATCGCCCGCAGGTCGAGCATCGTGTTCTGCTCCCGCCGCGACGGCGAGGCCGTCTTCGGCGTGCGGGCCCGGGGCCAGGACGCCTGCTCCGCGCTGCGCGAGCTGTTCGGCGTGCCCACGGTCGTCTCCACCGACCAGGTCGACGGCGTCTACCTGTCCGACGAGACCCGGGGCGACCGGACCTTCGAGGTCACCCGGGTTCCGGTCCTCGACCGGCCCGGCGCCGGGGACTCGTTCGTCGCGGGCACCCTGCACGGATTCCTGGCGGGGGACGTCGCGCAGGGCATCCGCTACGGGCAGCGCACCAGCGCCTTCGCCCTGACCCACTACGGCGACCTGACGCGCCTGTCGCCGAGCGAGCTCGACATCCCGACCACCACCGACATCGTCCGCTGAACCGGCGCCCGCGACCGCTCCCGGGGCTCTCGTGCCCCGGGAGCGGGACGTCATTCCCGCCGAAGCACAGAAGGAATCGACCATGAGTGCTGTGAATGCGGAGCAGAGCGCTCTGCAGCAGATCGACTCCCGGCCGTTGACCGGCCACCAGAAGAGCCTCATCGGGCTCGCCATCGTCGGGAACATCTCCGAGTTCTTCGACATGTTCCTCATCGGATTCGTCGTCTCCCTGCTCACCAAGCCCTGGAAGCTGACCGGCACCGAGACGGGCGTCGTCCTCGCCTGCTCGGGCCTGGGCACCGTCGTGGGCGCGATCATGTGGGGCCGCCTGGCCGACAAGATCGGTCGGCGGCGCACCTTCTTCCGGTGCGTCCTGCTGTTCGTCGTGTTCACCATCGTCTCGGCGTTCACCCCCGACCGGGGGTGGATCATGCTCGCCGTGCTGCGCGTCGGCGTCGGCATCGGGGTCGGAGGGCTGAACATCACCTCGATCCCGTACGTGCAGGAGTTCGTGCCGGCCAGGCAGCGCGGCCTGCTGTCCGGGCTGGCCTCGGTGTTCATCCCGTTCGGCCTGTTCCTCGGCTCCCTGGCCCAGAAGGCCTTCCACGAGAACTGGCGCCTGCTCATCGCCCTCGGCGCGCTGCCGGTGTTCCTGCTCATCTGGATCCGCGCGGTGCCCGAGTCCCCGCGCTTCCTCCAGACGAAGGGCCGCACCGCCCAGGCGCGCGCCTCGCTCGCCTGGGCGCTGGAGATCCCCGTCGAACAGCTGGGCTCCCTGCCCGAGCTGGCCGAGAGGACCTCGGCCTCGTACTCGACGCTGTTCCGCAAGCACCTCAAGGCGCTCGTCATCGTGACGCTCGGCTCGTTCTGCTTCATCCTCGGCTCCTTCACCGTGCAGTCCTGGGGCCAGACACTGCTCCAGACCGGCTACGCCAAGAGCGCGAGCACGGTGGGCACGCTGTTCATGTTCGTCTCCCTCGTCGACCTGCTGGGCCGGCTCGGCTCGGCATGGCTCGCCGACCTCATCGGCCGTCGCCGGACGATGTTCCTCTACGGCCTGCTCGGCGCGGCCGGCTCGCTCGTCGTGGCCTTCTCGGCGCACCTGCAGGCGAGCTGGGTGATCTTCTTCATCGGGATCCTCATGACGATGGGCTTCGGCGACGGCGCCTTCGGCATCCTCAACGCCTTCGGCGGCGAGCAGTTCCCCAACGACGTGCGCTCCACCGGCCTCGGCCTGGGCTACGGCATCGGCTCGAGCGCCAAGATCTTCGGGCCCGCCCTCATGGGCGCGATGATCGGTGGCGACGCGGTGCAGCAGAACGTCACGCTCGACGCGGTGTTCCCGGCCTTCGTGCTGTTCGCCGTGCTGCTGCTGCTCGGCGGCATCATCTACCTGTTCGCCAAGGAGACGAAGGGGGTCGCCCTGGAGGAGATCTGAGCGAGCGCTCCCCGAACCGGGGCCGGGCCCGTCGTCTGTCCCTCCCGCGGCGTCCGGTTCCCGGGCGGACGCCGCTGCGGAGCGGGGGACCCCTAGGCTGTGGGCGGAAGGACGATCCCACATGACGACTTTTCTCATCATCGGTGCCGTGGGCGTGGCCCTGCTGCTCGCCGCGCTCGTCATCGGCGACGTGCTCGACGGCCTCCTCGGCTCGGCCGAGGGCGTCTTCGACTCCGACGTCTTCTCCACGGCGGGCCTGGCCGGCCTCGTGGGGGGCTTCGGCTTCGGCGGCGCCATCGGCCTGGGCACGAGCGGCCTCGTGCCGGTCGGCGTCCTGACGGGTCTCGTGCTCGGCGTCGCCCTGGCCTACGGCTCCACGCGGCTCACCCGGGTGCTGCGCCGCCAGGGCAGCTCCAACACGGTGCGCACCGACTCGCTCGTCGGCGCCGAGGCGAGCGTCATCACCGCGATCCCCGCCGACGGCTACGGCCGGATCCGGCTCTCCCACAACGGGCATCTGCTCACCGTCTCGGCCCGAGCGACGACGGACATCGCGGCGGGGGAGCGCGTGTGGATCAGCGAGGTCCTCACCCCGACCGCCGTCGGCGTGCGCCCGATCGACGCTCTGCCGGCCCCCGACGCGGGCGGCGGCGCGGACCGGTGACTGCTCCGGAGGACACCGGGCTCTGGACGCCTCTGGCGTGTCGCCGTCCCGTTCCGCTAGTGTGCTTCGGTTCGTCAACCCTCAAGGAGAACAGTTGAACAGCATCATTCTCGCGATCATCGGCGTGATCGTGCTCCTCATACTCATCGGTCTGCTCATCGCGAGCCGCTACCGCGTCGCCGGCCCCAACGAGGCCTTCATCGTCACGGGCCGTCGCGGCAAGGAGGTCATCAACCCCGAGACCGGCATCGTGTCCACAGACCTGTCCGGTCAGAAGGTCGTCATGGGCGGCGGGGTCTTCGTCATCCCCTTCGTCCAGCACCTGTACGTCATGGACCTGTCCAGCCGCCGCATCATGGTCCAGATCCGGGGCGCCGTCTCCGGCCAGGGCATCAAGCTCAACCTCGACGGCGTGGCCATCGTCAAGGTGGGCGGCAACGAGGACTCGATCCGGGCCGCCGCCCAGCGCTTCCTCGCCCAGCAGGACGAGATCGAGTCCTTCACCCAGGAGACCCTCGCCGGCTCGCTGCGCTCCATCGTCGGCGGCCTCACCGTCGAGCAGATCATCCGCGACCGCGCGGCCTTCGCCCAGCGCGTCGCCGACGAGTCCGAGGCCTCCCTCACCGGCCAGGGCCTGGTGCTGGACACCTTCCAGATCCAGGACATCACCGACGACGGTACCTACCTCACCGATCTCGGCCGTCCCGAGGCCGCCAAGGTGCAGCAGCTCGCCGCCGTCGCCGAGGCCTCCTCCCGGCAGGAGGCCGAGCAGGCCCGCATCGCCGCTCAGCAGGAGATCGCCGTCTCCGAGCGCGCGCTCATGCTGAAGCAGGCCGAGATCAAGGCCGAGACCGATGCGGCCGCCGCCCAGGCGGCGGCCGCCGGGCCGCTCGCGCAGGCCGACCGCGACCAGGCCATCCTGACCGAGCAGGAGAAGGTGGCCGTGCGCCAGGCGGCCCTCAAGGACCGCCAGCTCGACACCGAGGTCCGCAAGCCTGCCGACGCCGAGCGCTACCGCATGGAGACCGAGGCCGAGGGCCGCAAGAACGCCGAGATCTTCGAGGCCGAGGCCGCCAAGGCCGCCGCCATCGCCGCCGCCGAGGCCGACGCCGAGAAGGCGCGCCTCGTCGGCGTCGGCGACAAGTCCCGCCGCACTGCCCTCGCCGAGGCGGCCGCCATCGAGGGCGCCAGGCAGGGCGAGGCCGAGAAGGCCCTCCGCCTCGCCGCCGCCGAGGCCGTCCGCGCCGAGGGCGAGGCCCAGGCCGCGTCCATCCTCGCCACCGGCCAGGCGGAGGCCGAGGCCATGAACAAGAAGGCCGACGCCTACGCCCGCTACAACGACGCCGCCGTCGTCGAGATGCTCGTCAACGCGCTGCCGCAGGTGGCCGAGAAGATCGCCGCCCCCATGAGCGGCATCGACAAGTACACGGTCATCAGCGCCGATGGCGCCGGGTCCGGCCCCAAGCAGGTCACCGGCACCGTCGTCGAGACTCTCGAGATGGTCAAGAACGCCACCGGCATCGACCTCCAGGAGCTCGTCGCGCGCTACGTCGACAGGCGCGGCGGGGACGACCAGCAGGCCCAGTGACAACGGCGCCCCGGCCGCCCGACGGGAGCGGCCGGGGCGGCGCCGCCGTCGGTGGAGGGGCCCGCCGGGCCCCTCCACGGGTCCGTGACGGCCCGGCGATGGACCGTCCCCGCTCCCCGTCATCCGTCCCATCATCCGTCGTCGCGGGCCCGAGCCGCCCCTCGCGGGGGCCGGCGGGCCCGCCGGGTTCGTAAGATGGTTTCGTGACTTCCCCGCACGAGCCCCGACGCCGCGCCGCGCAGCGGCCCCGGAGGGCCCTCGACCGGAGCGCGGCTCCGGCCGAATCGCTGCGCGCCCAGTGGTCGCGGCGGCCGTGGTACCGCGCCGTGGTCGCAGCGGCAGTGCTCGTCCTCGTCATCGTTCTCGTCGTCGTCCGCTGCACCGGCCCTCACGGCGGCCCGGAGCCGCCGGCCGCGGGCCCCACCGGCACGGGTACGACCAGTGGTACGGACGTCGCCAGTTTGAGCGCGGGTACCGCGGTGAGCATCGGCGGTTCGGCGGGAGCCGGTGACGCCCCGCTGCCGACCGCCGTGACCGGCGATCCGACGACCGCGACGGTCATCGTCGACGGCGTGACCCTCAAGGCCTCCCGCGACGACCTGGGGTACTGGCACTCGAACATCACCTCGACCGGGCAGTGGCAGGTGGCCGACCTGGACGTCGCCCCCTCCCAACGGACCGCCACCGTGCACAGCTACTCGGTGAAGGTCGAGCAGGGCCTGCCCTTGGACGTCGAGGCCACCGCCACCCAGATCTCCTTGATCCTCAACGACGAGCGGGGCTGGACAGGCTACCAGGACAACAGCTTCCAACTCGTCTCGGACCCCGACCAGGCGGACTTCACGATCTACGTCGGCAGCGCCGGCACCGTCGACGAGCTGTGCCAGCCCGACGACACGCGGGGCCTGGTGGACTGCCGCAACGGCAACAGGGTGGCGCTCAACGTCGACCGCTGGCTGTTCGCCGCGCCGCCCTACGCCGGCCAGACCGTCGACGCCTACCGCACCTACCTGGTCAACCACGAGGTCGGCCACTACATCGGCTTCGGGCACGTGCCCTGCCCCGGGGCGGGGCAGCCGGCCCCGATCATGCTGCAGCAGACCATCGACCTGCAGGGCTGCGTGCCGGCCTGGTGGCCGGCCGAGGTGGGCTACGACTGATCGTCCGGTCGGGCGTCGGCGGCGGGCCGAGCGCCCGACCCGGTGAGTTCGATCCCGGCCGCCGCCATGGCGTCCCGGGCGGCCCGCCCCTGTTCGGGGGTGACCGGCTCGGTGAGGTCGGTCAGCACGCGCACCCGGTAGCCGCGCGCCGCCGCGTCGAGGGCGGTGTCCTTGACGCAGTGCGACTCGGCGAGGCCGACGACGTCGACGTCGGTGATCCGGCGGGAGCGGAGCACCTCGTCCAGACCGGTACCGTCATCGGTGACGCCCTCGAAGCCGGAGTAGGCAGCGGCGTACTGGCCCTTGCGCACCCGGGCGTCCGGGCGGAGCCCCGCCAGGGCCGGGTGGAGCTCGGCCTCCTCGCTCCCTGCGATGCCGTGGGGAGGCCAGCTGTCGACGAAGTCGGGGGTCGGGGAGAAGTGCGCCCCCGGATCGACGTGCCAGTCCTGGGTGGTGACCACCAGGGCGTAGTCGCCGCGGCGGGAGAGGGCGTACTCGGCGATGCGCCCCGCGACGGCGTCGCCCCCGGGAACGGCCAGGGCGCCGCCCTCGCAGAAGGTCGGCTGGACGTCGACGACGAGAAGGGCGCGGGGATTCTGCTGCGTGACGCTCATGAGGGGAGTCTATCCGTCTGACGCGCAGACGGTCGGGGCTGTGGGGCGCCACCGGGCTCGTCGGGGGATCATCCGCGCAGGCGGCCCCGATCGGAAGATGCCCCGACTGGCCCGAGCCCTGCGGACGGGCCCGTCTCAGCCGCGCTCCCAGGCTGTGCCGTCCACGCGGGCCCCCGACAGGAGGGCCCTGATCGCCGCCCGGTCGGGTTTGCCCGAGGCGAGCATCGGCAGCTCGTCGAACCGTCCGATGACCCGCGGCGCGCGCTCGCGCCCGATCGCCCGGCCGACCGCGTCGCGCAGCCCGGCGGCGTCGAGGCCCCCGGGTGCGACGACGGCGGCGGCGACGAGACGACCCCAGCGCTCGTCGTCGAGTCCGACGACGACGCAGCGGCTCACGAGCCCGGTGCCCAGGACCGCCTCCGCCACGGCGGGAGCGCTGATCTTGAGACCTCCGCTCACGATGACGTCGTCGACGCGCCCGTCGACCGCGAGCCTCCCTCCGGACATCGAGCCGAGATCGCTCGTGGCCAGCCACCGCCCCCCGCCCAGGACGCGCACGCCGGGCTCCCCGTCGAGGTAGTCGCTCATCACCATCGGCCCGCTGAGCCAGACCCGGCCCCCGGGGCGCCCGTCCGGCCCGTCCCCGCCGTCGGGCGGGCCGAACGCCACCCGCACCCCGGGCAGCGGGAGCCCGTCGTGGACGCAGCCGCCGCAGGTCTCGCTCATGCCGTAGCTCAGGCGCAGTGTCAGCCCGGCGTCCCGGGACGTCGCGACGAGCGGGGCCGGCGTCGTCGCCCCGCCGACGAGCACGGACGCCGCCCCGGTCAGGGCCCCGACCGCCGCGTCGTCGGCGAGCGCATCGGCGAGCTGGGTGGGTACGAGCGAGACGTGGACGCGCCCGTGCGGGTCGCGCCGGGCCGCCTCCCCGACGGCCCGGGCGATGCGCTCCGGCGTGGCCCGATGCTCGACGACGACCGGCTCGCGGCCC
>ERZ773070.2644-NODE-2644-length-10013-cov-5.099920_pt1 | contig 10013 bp, 7 predicted proteins | sample MGYA00580618_ERZ773070 | MGnify/ENA primary metagenome ERZ773070 (study PRJEB29015, sample SAMEA2738023) | human oral metagenome | biome: human oral; feature: human-associated habitat; material: dental | place: China | collected 2019 ...
CCACCGTCCCGGGGGGCGCGCTCTCGTCCGCTGCGCGCAGCCGTCCAACTCCCCCTGCGGAGCACACAGAAGGGGTGAGGGAACAACCCCTCCTTCTGAGAGGACGATTATGAACGACAACATTGTCACCGCGCACATGCTCGAGGAACTGGCTGGCCTCCCGGAAGGCCAGGAGCGCGACATGCTCCGCGGACACGTGCAGTCCACGATCAACCGCCTCGCCGCTGACTGGCAGCGGATGGAGCAGCAGAAGGGCTCCCGTTTCGCCTACACGCCGCAGGAGCTCGCAGCGGCGTTCTGGTTGCGGCCCAACGTCAACGAGAAGGCGGGAGGAATGGTCCTCGTCGTCACCGCCGCCCACGTGGAGGCGATCCGGCGCTGCCGGTTCACCATGAACGGGGAGGAACTCCCCGTGTGCTCCACCGGCGAGTTTGCCAACACCACGGCATGGGTGTGGAATCAGGGCGCCCACCTGAGGCGCTTGAACCACGGCGGCGCGAAGTGCGGGTGCGAGCCGTTGGCGCGGGCCACGAAGCCGCAGACCGGTCCGGAGGCCGAACTCCCCGGTCCGGCGGCCGATGACGGGGGAGTGGGGGAACTCGCGAAGAGGATCCACCTCGGCCTGGACAGGACCGCGTGCCACGGCCTGATCGAAGACGTCTGCGCGTCCCTGTACTGCAAACTCAACCGCGTGTTCTCCGTGAGGCGGGTGAACACCTTCGGGTACGTGAAGCAGGCGGTGCGGACCACAGTCACAGACGCGGAGAGCGCCGTGCGCATGTCCCGGGGAGGGCACTCGAAGCCCGCGTCCCTGGTGAAGTCGGTGGGCGTGGAAAACCCCCGGTTGAAGCCGATTGTGAGGGCATTGGCCCAGGAGGCGTTCTCCACCGAGCCGCTGGGCATGGACAGGCTGTTCGAGAGGGTGTTCTGGATGCTGGTCCGGGACGCCCAGTGGCTCGACAGCGCCGAGGTCCACGCGGACGACACCCAGGCGGTGCGCGCCGCAATCGCCTCGGGCATCCGCGAGTTGAGGAGGACCAGCGAGAAGTTCACCGCGCTGCTGTGGTCCCGCCTGACGATCCGCGCCCAGATCCCCTGCAACGTCGACGAGGAGTACGAGGAGGACGACGGCCTGGTGAACGAGCGCTTCCTCGGCATTGAGGACCGTTTCGCGGGCGACGAGGGGTACGACGAGTCCGAGCCGACTGCCGATGTCATGAAGGCGGTGTACATGCGCGCCCGGATGCGCCGCAACGGGAAGAGCAACTCGCTCAAGCAGGCGTTCGTCGCAGGAGTCGAGGCGGGGCTCGGCCCCGGCGAGGGGGCGCTGCCCCAGGCGCTGGCCCTGTGGGACCAGGCGATGGCGGACAAGTCCCGCAAGGCCGTCCTCAGGGACTTCCAGGAGGAGTGGGAGCACGGTTTCGCCGCGCTGCGGGACGCACGGGAGGGCCACTGCGGACTGAGGGAATCCGGGGCCTCGCGCGTCTGAACGGCCGGGTGCTCGGGACGCGTTCTTCCGGCGCGTCCCGAGCACCGTCGTATCCGCCATGTGTCAGGCTGCGGGCGCTTGGACGCCGCGGTGCGCACTGCCGGATGGACCCGCTTCTGCCGACGGGTCCATGTGCAGCTGCGCGTCCTCGCCCACGTTCAGCTGGTACGCGCCTGGCTCGAGGGTGAGCAGGGGCTTGAAGACCGCGGTTTCGATCTCGCGGTGCAGGCGCCGGGCCCCATCGGGCCATGTCGCCGCCCTCTTCAGCAGATGGTGGCGCGCTGCCCCGGTGACGCGCAATCGGTACCCGGACTGCAGGGACGAGGCGATCGCCTGACTGAGCCCGTCGTCCAGTATCGCGGCGAGCCTGAGCTCGTCGAGCGTGTTCATCACGACGACGGCGTCCAAGCGGTTGTAGATCTCGGGGGGCATGGATTCCCTCACGGACTTGCGCGCCGCCAGTAGCGGATCGGCGGGCGGTCCGAATCCGGAGGGTTGTCGTGTCATTGCCTCCGCGCCGATGTTCGCCGTGAGTATGACGTCGAGGCCCCGGCAGTCGACTGTTCGGCCGGAGAAGTCGGTGAGTGTCCCCGAGCCGAGTAATTCCAACAATAAAGGCACCCACACTGCGGGACTCGCCTTCTCCACCTCGTCGAAGAGGAGGATTCCCCGGGGCGTCTCCTGGATACGCGTCGTGAGCCAGCCGTTCTTGTCCTGGCTGCCGACGTAGCCCGGAGGGGCCCCCAATAGTGTCGCACTCAGATGATCGGAACTGAGCGCCGCCATATCGACCCGGATCAACTGGTCGGTGCCCAGGTGCTCGGCCAGTGTCCGCGCCATCAGGGTCTTGCCGGTGCCCGTGGTTCCTGTGAGGAGCAGTGCGCTCGATACCCGGTCCTTGCGCATCCGCAGTCCGTGGCGGCCCAGGCACACCTGCTCCGCCACGGTTTGAATAGCCTCGTCCTGGCCCCTGATGGTTCGGCGCAGCTGTGCGACCAGATCGCGCAGGCACGGGGTGCGCCCGCATGAGCGCGTGGGCGATTCGACGCGGCTGCACCCCTGGATCGTCGCCCTGGCGGACCAAAGGTCCAGCAGGTGGGCACCGAGGAGCGGCTGCACGTGCTCGCAACCGTGCGGAACGGCGTCGGCCGCCGCGTCGATCGTCTCCGATGGGATCGTCACGCCGTGGAAGGCCTCGAGGTCCTTGGCCTCATTGGCCAGGCGGGCGCGGGTCTCCTTCTGGCACACCGTGTGCGCCATGTGGACGGTCGTGGTCCCGGCGGGCACGCACTCGTCCTTCTGGCCGCGGTCCAGGTCCTCCCATTCACGGGCCCGGATCGTGATGACCAGGGGGAGATCCTCCTTCACCGCTGCGCGCCACAGCGGCAGGGTCATGCTCTCGGCCTGCAGGTAGGCGTCGTCAGCTTCGAGGACCAACGCGATGCGCCCGGGTATGGTGCGGATCGCTTGGAGCGCATCGGCGCATGTCGAGGTCTTGCGGATCAGCAGCGCCGCCGCGGTGCGCCTGGGGCGTCCCTGGGTGAGCGTGTGGGCGGTGTCGGCGATCCGCCTCGCGATGTCGAGCGCACAGGCGCCCTCGGGCGTGATCAGCGCGAGGCACGAGGAGGAGCGCGTGAGGACGTGTTCTGCCGCCGTCGTCAGCCAGGAAGGGCTATCGGCGACGGTGGTTGTCCCTCCGGGGATGAGGACGAGCGGGTTCGTGGTGTCGTTGTCGGTACTCATACTGCGGACAGACGGAATCGTGGGCGTCCGCGCGGATAGTCATCCCCACAGGCCCGCGCCCTCCTCGGGCGGGACTGGTACCAGTACCGATGGTTGTTGCAGGGCGGCGACCAATTCGGACAGCCAGGGGAACCCGTAAGGGGATTCGGGGGGCGTCCACGAGTACTGATCGATCGCTGGGGCGGCGAGGCGGCACTCGCGTATGCGGGCAGTGGTTCCGTCGAGGGCGTGCTCCTGGTTGAGGGCTATGGTGGCGCGTTCGTCGCCTTGCACGGAGGGACCCGCGTCCGGCACCGATACCACGTCGATGTAGGTGAGGCGGTTGGTGGGTACGTGTCCGGAACCCTCCATGTGCCCTTTCTGCCCGTCGAGGTGGAGCCTGATCGTGAGGGGCGCGGCGCAGTCCTCCCATCCGATTCGCGCGCAGGCCGGTTCCGGCTCCAGGTCCTCGGGGAACGCGACCGTGAGGGGGGCCTTCACGGTCAGGGTGAATCCTGTTCCCGCCGCGGGTTCCAAACTGCACTCCGCACAGCTTGCCGGGTCGAAGAGGCAGTGGACGTTCTTCGTCCAATCGATGACGGAGCGCTCGGCATGGTACGGCAGGCGCGGGCTGTCCGAGTACGGCGAACGCGGCCCGTCTGCTCCCGCGGCCAGTGCCAGGTTGTTCTGCAGCACTATCTCCAGGGGGGTGGGCGCGAAGTCGAGCGTGTAAGCGCTGAGGGGGCGCCCGCGGTCCTCGTGGTCGTCGGGATGGGATCGCCCCCGTTCCCGATCGAGTGCGTTGAAGGCCAGAGTCGCCCGTCTGAGTGTGTCGGGGTCGCACAGGGAGGCCCCGTAGTCCTCGTCGGACGCGAGGTCGAAGAACCGGCGCAAGATCTCCAGCGCGAGGGGCCTGTATCTTCGTGCGATGCGGTCGCGTTCGTCGAAGAGGAGAACAGCGCCCACGAAGCGGAGACTGATGAGGATGGCGATGAAGGGGGACCCGCCGAGCACCGGTCTGAGGAGCGGGTCGGCCGCCAGGGCGACCAGTTCGAGGTCGGTCAGGAAAGTGCTGGTCGCGGGGAGGGCCTTGAGCGCCTCGTTGTCGGCGATGGACGGATCGGTGTCCTCAAGTTCGCCGACTTCGAACGAGGCGGGCCAGTAGCGCCGGATCCACAGCCCCTCCGCGAAACGGGAAACCGCCCGCAGGCGGTCCTGCGCCAGAGCGGGCAGTTCCACGCGGGCGGTGCCGGGCGCCGCGTCGGGTGCGGAGAGCGCCTCGAAAACGGTGTCCGCGACGTCGTCGCCGAAGAGCGCGTCCACCCATGTGGGCAGGTCGGGGCCGTCGAGGACCACTGTGAACTCCGGAAGCGGGCGCGGGTCGGCGCCGCTTGGAACACCGATGGTGGTGGAGATCAGCAAAGTCCCGCCCTCGAGAGCGATGGGCACGGTGAACAACGATTCTTCGAGGGGCGGATGGGCGGAGCCAACGGTGATGCGTCCATCCGCGGATAGAGTGGTGTAGAGGGTGAGTGAGTCAGGCATCGGGGTCCTCCGCAGCGGCTTTGAGCGCTTCCACGACCCCGTCCACGCCCAGTGCGCGCATTGACTGGTGGGTGTCCTGGTCGTGCTTTTCTGATAGTTCGAGCATTCTGGTCCAGGAGTCATCGAGTTCGGCCCGGGCGTCGGGAACCTCCTCGGCCGGGGCCTGTGCGCAGCGCACGACCAGTGCGAGCATGTTCTTCAGACCGGCGCCGAAGCCCTCCGGGTCGTATTGGCGGCTCCTGGCGTACAGGCGCCGCAAGTGCTCGTATCCCACCGCGTGAGCGGGATTGGTGCCGCGGCCCCTCCTGGCCGGGCGCGGCGCGGTGGATCGTTGGGCGGTGCCCCGCATGAGTTCTCCATAGTTCTTCGCGATCAGCCCGCCGTAGTTGTCAGCCGCCGTCGCCATGAACGCCCCGCAGTTGTCGAGGTTGTGGCCCTCTGGTCCCTTGAGTTCGTTGAGGTGCAGGCGCCTCCACACGTGCCGGACGAATCCCGGACCGAGGCGGTGGAGGATCTGGCGGAACACCCGGGCCATCAGATCCCGTGTCCGGGCGTTCATCTCGCCATTGCGCAGGCCGCTCCTCTGGTCGATCACGCCGAGGGCGCTGGCGTGCAGTTTCCACGCGATCGACCAGGCGGAGCACGGAACGCCTTCGGGGTGGCGCTGGGACGGAGGGTCGCTGTTCTTCCTGTTCTTGTTCCTCGTGCCGTAGCCCGTGATCATCTGGTCGATGTTGTGGGGGATGAGCGAGCTGAACTGGACCGCTGAGGCCAGGCACAGCAGTGACTTCGCAGAACCCAGTCCGCACCAGGTGGCGGCGAGGTCGGCGTTCGTGTCCAGCAACTCATCGATGCGGCTCCGGTCCCAGTACTTCGCGAGGCTGTCGTTCTGCAGCGGGTGGGAGAGCCGCTCTTGCAGGGACTCTTCGAGCGGGGGGACCAGGAAGACGCGGGCGAACACGTCGGATCGGCGTCGCCTGCGGGGCATGACCGCCGGGAGTGTGTCGAGCGAACTGGTGCCAGCGCCGTCGTCGATCATGCCACTGCCTTCTGCCCCTGCCATCATGGCGGCATGGGTCTGCAGAGGGGCAGGATCGGACTGGAGCGCGCGCCACTGATTCACCCACGTGTCGTCGAGGTTGGTGAAGGAGCAGTCGAAGTCGTTGGCGAAGCGCGAGACGAACGCCCGCATACGCTGGTCGCCCACAGTATGCCCGCGCAGTGGAGTCCACTGGCGTTGGATACGGGATTGGAGCTCCTCCGCGCGTTCCGCCAGACGGGCCTCGACCCCCCTCTTGGAGAAGGTGGGCGCGTCGCGCATCACTTCCGCGTACACGCTCGCGAGGTCGTCGGCTCCCGTCGGCCACTCATCGAACTCCACGCCCTCCCGGGGGCTGTCGAGCGCGACGAGCACGTTGCGGGCGATCCTCCGGTCGTGGTCGTTCCTCCTGGTGTACTCGTCGCGAAGACCCTTCCTTTCGGCGTAGGAAATGAGGGAATCCGACCAGATCATGGCGCGGACGATCAACTCTCCGTTGTCGAGCACGGCCTGGCCAACGCACACCGCCGTGTTCTGCTCCAGGCGGATGTTGGGGTTGGTCAGACTCCTCCTCGTGACATCCGCCGGCAGCTCCTTCAGCAAGGGGATCAGGATCGAGCGGAGGAAGCAGGTTGTGACGGTTTCCCCGCTTGGGTTCGCCCACCGTTTCACAGTCGTGGGGTGGTCGAGCCCCAGGCTTTCGCACGCCTGCTGGTACAGGGGGAGGATGAGCGCCGTGAAAACGCGGACGGCGAAGGCCCCCATCGCCGGGTTCCTCTTCGGCCACTGCTCGTAGACCGAACACACGTCGAACTGAGGATTGCTCCCGCTCATCTTCGACCTCCGTCGTCGGCGACTACTCGAACAGTAACAGGGTTCTGGGACTGCGCGCAGGCCGGTGGTGGGGGCGCCCCCACCACCGGCGTCTCACGCCTCGCCGCTGCCCTTGCAGGCATCGCAAACCACGTAGGCCTTGATGTAGACGGACCACGCTTTTCCGGTGCCCTGGCACCATTTGCACTTCTTCTGAGCCATAATGAACCTCCTTCCTGCTCGCATAGGAGATAGACGGAAGCGGAGGGCGGAGAACCGCACGCCAGGCGTGCTGGGATCGAAGCGCGGAAAACGGGTTGGTGTTCCGTCTGCTCCCATGGCGGGCCCACCGGGCCGCATCACCGCAGGCGAACGAGTGCGGGGAGTTGGAATGAACACGGAAACGGGGCGTGTGCGCCCAGGGCGCGGATCCGGGATCGAGGCGCGCGGGAAGGGGGAACCTCAGATCTGGCGGCTGCGCCGACTGCGGCGCACCGAGGACTCCGAACAAGTGGCGCAGATCGTCACGAACCGGCTGGTGGCGCTGGTGCAAGCCCAACCGGAGGGCGCCGGCGTCTCCCTCACCTGGCACGGGCGCGCCGACGGGCGGGTGCTCGTCGAAGTGGAGGCGGTGGGAGTTGACGCCTCCTTCGGCTCCGACCTGGACTGGGTCGGCCGGGACGCGCACGAGTGGGAGGCCATCGCCGGTCCCCGGACCCCGTGCCCGTCCCACTTGTGCGAGGTTCTCGGTGCTCCGTCCGCGCGGGAGGACCACGACGACGGAGGTGGTCCTGCCCTGGTGGATGGCCCGGCCGACAGGATGCCGACGGGGGAGCGCAGGACCACCTGGCCCGGACTCCAGGCGTCGGACTCCCAGCTCCTCCTGGGGATCCTCAACGAGGTCGGCGGCTACGTGAGGGTCCGCATCGGGAACGCGGGCGGATTGGAGGCCGTGATGGCGGAGGAGGCCTTCGCCTCGACCGAGCGGCTCCGCTCCGGCGGTGAGGTGAACGCGTACTTGGGCACGCCCATGCGCCTGCGGGTGCTCCTCGGGTCGGACGATCCGCAGGGGATCCCCGCCCGCCTGTGGATCGCGATGCGCGACTGGGTGAGCGGCGCGCGGCGCAGGGACCTCACCGGGCGCCGCCTCGCCGAGCGCCTGTGGAACGGCGCGGACGCCCTGGTCGGGGCGGCCCAGCCCGAGGGACTGGTCAAAGCGTTCGCGCGCCTCCCCGTGGCGGGCGGGCACGCGAGGATAATCGGCATCCCCGTCGCGGAACCGGTCGCGGGCTCCGTCCCCCTGTCCGACCGGGCGCTGGTGGGCGGCGCCGACGGGATGCGCTTGGGCACGGCGACCACCGCCACGGGAGCGGTGAGCGATGTCCACTTGAGTGTGCCGGGGGCCTTGCAGCACATGCAGATCGTCGGCGGGTCGGGGACGGGCAAGTCCACGCTGGCCGCCGCCCTCGTCCACTCGCTGGCGAGGGCCGGACGGGGAGGCGTCGTCCTGGACCCGCACGGCCACCTGGTCAGGCGCATCGCCGATGAGCTGCCGCAGGCGGTGCTCGACCGCTGCCTCTTCATCGACTGCGGGGACGCCGCCCGCGCCGTGCCCGTGAACCTGTTCCACTGCGGGGATTTCGAAACGGTGTGCTCGGAGTTCATCGAGATGCTCTACCTGGTCCTGGACCCGAAGAGGACCGGGATCGTCGGTCCGCGTTTCGAGCGGATCTTCCGCCAGCTTGCGTCGGTGCTGCACCACTTGTTCGGGTCGGACCTCCCCATCACGCTCATCCCGGCGCTGCTCACCGACGACGGCCTGCTCAAGCGGGTCTCCGACAGCCTCAGCGACATCGATCCGGGGCTGGCTCGCGGGATCCGGACGGAACTGATCGCCAACCGCTCCAGCGAGTACGGGGAGGTGATCGCGTGGACGGCCTCCAAGTTCGAGCGGCTCGTGCGCTCACCTGTGATGCGCGCTGCTTTGGGAACGGGGGCCGACGCCCTGGACCTCAACGGGGTCATGGCCGCCAACGGCATCGTCCTCATCGACCTGTCGGCGCCCCGGATAGGCCGCGACCAGGCGCAGATGCTGGGAATGATGTGGTTGACGAAGATCGCGCTGGCGATGCCGGGCCGACGGGCGGACGACAAGCCCTTCCACGTGGTGGTCGACGAGGCGCACCTGTTCCAGGAGTCGCTGCTCAGCGAGATGCTTGCGGAGGGACGCAAGTTCGGGTTGGCGCTGGCGGTGGCTCACCAGCACATGGGACAGCTCACCCCGAGCCTGCGCGACGCGCTGCAGGGCAACGCGTCCTCGGTGATCGCGTTCAGGACCTCGGTCCGTGACGCCCCGGAGGTCGAGGAGAGGCTGGGGACGTGGACGGGAGGGTCGCTCAGCAGGCTCCCGAACCTCAGCGCCGCGGCGACCCTGGCCACCCGGGACGGGCAGACCCAGGCGTTCACCCTGCAAGTCGATCACAACGAGCAGGTTCGGAACGGGGCCGTCAACGGGGAACCGGTCGTCCACGCGTTCGGCCGGGTGTCGGCCCAGTCGTGCGCGCGGCTGGTGGCCCCGTTCTCGGGGAGCCGGCCCAAGCGGGCGGAGGATGTCGAGCGCGCGGCCCGCGAACTGCGGGAATCGAGGCAGGGCGGGCGCCCGTCGGAGGAGTCCGGCGGTGGGCGCTCGGACTCGGGGGTACGCTCGTACCTGGACATATGGCTCGAAAGGCGCGCCCGGGCGGCGGAGCCCGCCGCAAGCGATCAGCCCTGATGATGGTGCCCGGGTGCCCCCTCATCTGTAGTGGGTGTGGGGGCGGTTGTGGAGGAGGGGGTGGGTGTGCAGGGGTGTGGTGCGTGGGTGGGGCATGATGAGTGCGGGTCCGGGTGCGCGGGTGAGGGTGTCGGGGTCGGCGTCCGCGTTCGTGGTTGTTGTGGCCGTGGTGGTGGTGAGTGTGCCGGTGGTGCGCCATTTGGCGACGAGTTCAGCCAGGAGGGGGGCGTTGTCGAGTTCGGCGGCGAGGGCGATGGCTTGGTTCATGGAGTGCTGGGCGCGGTTGTGGGTCCAGGCGCGTCGTTTGGCGGGGGAGGTGAGTTGGTAGCGGCGCTCGTCGTCGTAGAGGGCGGCGGGCAGCGCGTGGTCGAGGGCTTGGCGCAAGGTGTCGCGCCGCAGGCGGGGGTCGGTGGTGGCGTGGGCCTTGGCGTGCAGCAGGTGGGCGTGGATGGTGTTGGCGCGTTGGATGTCGGCGGCGGCGTTGATGCTAGGCGGGTGCTCCAGCACAAACCAGCATGAGGCATCCTCGGATTCCGCAGGTGGGGTACACATTAACCTCAAGGGCGACTATAATCCGATGGAGCGCGATCAAATCAAGGATGGTGGCGAACTCACCCTCCCCATCTATGAGA
>ERZ773070.2647-NODE-2647-length-10001-cov-6.428816_pt1 | contig 10001 bp, 10 predicted proteins | sample MGYA00580618_ERZ773070 | MGnify/ENA primary metagenome ERZ773070 (study PRJEB29015, sample SAMEA2738023) | human oral metagenome | biome: human oral; feature: human-associated habitat; material: dental | place: China | collected 2019 ...
CGGCAATGGTAAATGATGTCTTGCGCTCTGGCAATGTCGCCGAGCAGGCTCTGCGTCAGGAAAAGCGGCTAAGGATTGATAAGTTAATCGCTGAAGTAATTGACGATTATATGTTGCTGGCGAAAACGCGCGGCATGACTTTCGAGGTTAATACAGAACCAGCGACCATTAGTGCCAATCGTGACATGATGCGCCACGTCATCTCGAACCTGGCGTCAAACGCAGTGCGCCACGGCGACACCGGGAGCGTGATAACGATTACCTGTGACCAGCACGAACTGGCCATCGAAAACGCCTGCAGACCACTCACCAGAAAACAACTTCAGCACGTTTTTGACCCGTTTTATCGGAACAATGCCACCACGAAACAGTACGCCGACAGTAGCGGCATCGGCCTCTACACCGTGAAAATGTTGCTCGACGCCAAGGGCCTAGACTACGACTTCACGCCGCACGGGCGGGGTATGCGGTTTGTGGTAAGGTTTGAGTAGGAGGATATGATGGACAGAGAGCTAGAGAAAATGAGTTTGAAAGAGTTGTGGCAATTATTCCCCATATTTCTTGTAGAACACAATAGAGAATGGGCACGCTGGTATGATGAGGAAGTGAAAGCCATCTCCTCATTGGTGCCAGAAAAATACATAACACAAATATCTCACATTGGTAGCACGGCCATCCCAAATATACAGGCAAAGAATATAGTAGATATATTGCTTGAAGTCCCGTCGGAAAAAGAATTAGAGCCTGTAAAAAATATCCTTGTTGAAAATAATTGGTTGTGCATGAGTGAGAAAGCAAAACGAATCTCATTGAATAAGGGATATACCAAACAGGGCTTCGCGGATAAGGTATTTCATCTCCACATTAGGGTTGTGGGGGATAATGATGAGATCTACTTTAGGGATTATCTAATTGAGAATGGCGACATTGCCAAACAGTACGAGAAATTGAAACTACAACTTTGGAAGGAATTTGAGCATGACAGAGATGGGTATACTGATGCAAAAAGTGATTTCATCAGAAAGTATACTAAGATAGCTAGAGAAAAATACAGATCCAAGAACAGGTCGTCTTAAATTGTGAGCAGTAAAGTCGTCAAACAGACTCTCAACTCCTGCTTTACATAAAGACCGTCGCTAAGCATGTCATACTGAAGCACTAGCGATCTGTGCTAAATTAAACCATGGATGGATTCATTCTAGTAGCAATAAAATTATTGATTGGGTTTTTCGCGTTGACCATAATCATCAATGTTTCCGGAAAGGGTAATTTGTCGCCGTCATCTGCCAGTGATCAAGTGCAGAACTATGTGCTGGGTGGTATCATTGGAGGCGTCATTTATAACAATAGTATTCAAATTTTGGATTACATCGGTATTTTTTGTATATGGTGCGCGCTGGTGCTGACATTGAAATGAATAAAACGGTATAACGTGAAAGCAAAGCAATTGATCGACGGTAGGGCGTTGATAATCATTGATAATGGAAAAATCAATATTGAAGATTGCAAGAAAGTTGGTCTGAGCGCTCATGACGTATCATTCAAGCTGCGAACTCATCATATCTATTCAACGAGAAAAGTGAAAAGAGCCTTGGTGGAGTAAGACGGCGAATCGATCATTACTCACGAAGAGGAAGAGAACCCGAAGTTTCCGTTGATAACCGACGGGCAACTGCAGACTGATATTTTGCATATTATTACCAGTCCATCCTCTGCTTCACTGCCGCCAAGTAATAACGATAATAACTATTCGGGTCTGAAACGAAAAAGTTGTTATCGATATAGTCGTTTGGACGAATTTCAATATGCTGGTCGTTGGCGTATGGCTTGATGAGGTGTATAAATTCAAACTCAAACCCGCCAGACAATCTCTTTACTTGTAGGCTTTCGTCGATGGGATCGGGATAATCAATTGCTACAAGTATGAGCGACTGATTAGATGTCGTCTGGAATAGATAATATGTCGCGTCTGGATATAATGTAATGAAAGAAGCAAACTCACGGACGTATGTTGCTTCTTTAAGTACAGGAAAGGCTTGGGTAATGAAATCTGGTATTGCGATGTTGATACTATTTTTCATTTCTCTATGATTGTACTATTTTGAGTGTGAAAATGGACAGTTTTATGACGTGTCCAGGTCGATAGGCTAGCAGAGGCCGGTCAGGTGCGAGCGAAGATCGTTGCCGTACATCACGTCCCATTCGTTGCTAACAATGACGGCTCCTCCCTCGCTGTCAGGCAGTCGCCAGTAGACAATGTTTTCACCGAGTGGTCCACCAGTAGCCTTGACATGACCGTGACCATCACCAGGGATGTTGCCATACTTACCACCGTAGTAGATGTTGATCATCCCTCCAGATCGCTGGATTCTCGCTTCTTTCCCGTCGAACCAGCCGAACTGTTCCATGATAACTCCTTCTGGAGTCGGGCAGAGAACGAATTCTCTGCGGATTGGAGCGTCTCAAGCCCAATGGCTTTGGGTGAAACGCCGACCCTTGCGGTGCAAAGGCTGATATATATATCAATAATAGGACTTTCTGTCAAACGCAGTCCTATGAAGGTTGCAATAAAACCTACCCCCTCAGTTCTGAGTCTTATCGTTCTAAAGATATCTCTATGACCAGACTTTAATCGTGTATTATTTGAATATGACGAGATGCCCTACATTGATTACCCATGGGAATATACATCATTAAAAGATTTTCAAAAGGAGGATAAAACATGCTAATACTTGCCACTGAATCGCCGACTAAGCGCATGATCATGAATAGAAGCGGACTAGCTTACAAGGCTATTAGCGCTAATATTGATGAACGAGCTATAGAAAAATCTCACCCAGAGCTAGACGCAAGAGAGACTGCTATTCTGTTGGCGCGTTCAAAGGCGGAAGCTCTTGCCAGTTTGTATCCCGACGACTGCATTGTTGCTGCTGATACATTCGGTGTTTTACCTGAAGGTTCGCGCTTGCATAAAGCGAAAACCGCTACCGAAAAGATGAAAATGTGTTTGAGCCAATCAGGTAAAACTACAACTATCTACACTGGCGTCTGCGTGATAAATCGAGGAAAGACATTCACTGACAGTACAGCAACAAAGATAACATATATGAATTTTAACGCGGCGATGTTAGATAACGCTCATAATCATAATCCGAACCGTCGTAATGCTGCGCTTGGTTTTCATGTTGATTCGGCGGGATTTGCGCTGGTGGAGAAGATTGAAGGTTCATATCTGGGTGCATTGGGACTGCCATTAGATAAATTATATACACTGCTAGAGAGGGCCGGCTATGACAGTAGCGGGAATTAAAATAGGCTAGCTAGCATGGGTATCGATAGTGCCGGCCGGTTATTGTTGGTAGCGGTATCTTGGACGTAGTTGGCATCCGTCCGAGTAACGACATCGATTTACTTATAAGCAAAGAAACTTTTTACAAAATTGCTGGCCATGGTCATGAAATATTACAACGGCCAGATGGTTCGGAGAAAATAGAGGTTGACGATATTGAGTTGATGCATGATTGGTATGGCAAGAAAGTATCAGATGCGGCTATAAAAACAACAGTAATCGACGGGATAAAATTTATGTCAATTGAGGAAGTTCGCAGATGGAAAGCGCTACTTGATAGAAGTAAGGACCAAGTGGACATTCTGTTAATTGACAAGTATCTAGAGAGTTGCGGTAAAACATAGTAATCTCCCGCCCGCCCATGCTAAAATAAAACCATAACCAACATCCGCACGATATTATAAACAAGGGGATGCTTATAATCTGAAAGAGGTGACTTTTATTAAATCCATCATCTGTAAAGACGTCTTAGGCAATCAATACACCGTTCCCGTTGACGAACTAAATATTCCGCGGCGTATATCGGTAAAATGACTATAGTTTTTAGTATATGTAGACCCGGAGTTTTATGTGATTGAAATCGAAGCCAAATTCAAACTATCTACTGACGTGACTCTCAACAAGCTCATTGCGGTCCTGGAAAGTCAGTTTGTCGCGCCCATCTCAATCAAACGCCAAATTGATACGGTTTTTCTACTGTCCGAACAGGTTGACGCGCCGATTATTCCTGGCTCAAAGATCATGAGGGTGCGTGACATCCTTGATCTCGAGACCGGTGAATTACGACAGAGCTTGATAACACTAAAAGTCGAAGGTCAGACAAAACTAGCTTCTAGTGAGTACGAGTTTACCGTCGACGACGGCAATATAGCGCGTCAAATGCTCGTGGCGTTAGGCTGGCGAGAGGTCGTAACGGTCGATAAAGTCCGCCTTGAGTCGAAAACTGAGGATTATACAATTTGTATCGATGAAGTTGCTGGGCTAGGACTATTTATTGAACTGGAAGTTTTAGCTGAGGACGACGTAGATGTAGACGCTCTCCAAAAGCAAATGCGTAGCTTTCTGAAGAGCTTGAATATTGACGGTGAGCTGTGGAATATTCCTTATGATACAAGTATTAGAAACTTACGGGTTCAACCACAATGTCTTTGAGCAGTTTAGATATGGTTTCTTCGTTTGCAAATTGTCGCCAGCTTGGTTCGCCAATTACGACACCTAATTCCAGGATATGATCATCAATGTTTGGAACGTTCATCTTACCTTCATCATATGAAAATGATTTAAGTCGTCGTACGATACGAGATAGCGTTGGTTTCTTGAGCATGTTTGATATGACGCTATTGTAAATATGCTGCACTTTGTTGTTATTTGCTAGGTGGCTAAGTACTGTAAATTCGGTCTCTAAAGCCATTTGAGATTTTTCTTTTGTAAATTTACTGCCATGATGGTAGTAGCCTAATTTATAGTTGGCGATATCGGCGACGGTATCATGAATTGTGGCGGCGAGGTAGTGAAAAAGGGACAACAGTGCAAGGTCGTCGGTGAGTGGTTTTTTGATTATGTATGAAACGTGATCGACTGATAGGCTAGGGTGGTCTATTTCGCTTAGATATTTATGCTCAGCTAAATTGAGTGTATTGATCGGCTGTTCGAGTTCTCCTATCGATTGCCACGCTTTAGAATCTAAGCGCGTAATTTCCTGCTTAAGTAGGGGCGGGTTATCGCACGCAATAACCTGTTCGGTCTCTGATGAAATTTGTTGCATAGCTAGCCGAATGGCACTGTTTGCGGCTGGCGATTTGAGCCGTTGTAGGTTTCCGGCTAGTAGCTCAGCTTCACTGGTGTACAAGTCTATATCGATAGTGAAAAATCCCGTATTCAGATAGTGCGTCCCGAGCGCTGAGTAATCTATGTTTCTAAGTAGCCTAGCCTGATGCACAAGTTGCTTGAATTGATTCATCGCCATATGCTCATAGACGTGAGCTATGATGGGTGATGAAGCATTTTTGAAAAGAAGGACGCGCAACATAATTTCATTGGTTATTATAGCAAAGAAAATGGATAGTTTTGCGACCAGCATTGGTACAACGGTCGTATTTAAAGTATGGGCAAGTCTTTTTCGCTAAGCCTTAGGGCTAGACTCGTTTTGGAGTCGGGCGAAGATATCTTCGTACTGGCAGTAGTTATACGTCATCTGTTTGCTATAATGAGTCTATATGACTACACATCAATTAAGATTAGCCACCGAACCTTTTGACGCTATAGTTTCTGGCAATAAAACTATCGAATCACGACTATACGATGAAAAGCGCCAGAAAATTCAAATCGGCGATCAAATAATTTTTACCAACCGGGAAGACCCTAGCCAAACTGCCACGGTTAAAGTAGCAGGATTGCAGCGCCATGCAACGTTTCGTGATTTGTTCTTGCAGAATGATCCTCGTAAGTTTGGTGGTGAGAGTGTTGAAGGGCTCGAAAGCCAAATCAACAAATTCTATTCTCTTCACGACCAAAGACAAAATGGAATTGTTGGAATTGAATTTGAACTAATATAATTATAAACTTACATCTCTATTGCATTATTGATACAAGCGTATTCATATATGCGCTTAGGCGCAATAGTGAGGCTCAGCCTCCAAGAAAGGAGATCCTATGCGTAAGATGCGCATCAAGCGACTTTACTACGATGCGATCATGTCGGGCCTAAAGACTCTGGAGGTCCGTGTCGGATACAACAGCATCAAGCATCTTAAGGCTGGGGAAATATTGCGGCTCGAGGCTGGACACGCGTCTGGCGTTGTGCGAATCAAGTCGATCCGCATCTATGACAATTTTGCCGATATGCTGGCAATCGAGCCTTGGCGACAGGTCGTGCCGCAGGCGAGAAACAAAGAAGAGGCGCTCTGTCTCCTTCAAAAGATTTACCCGCCCTACAAGGAGCGCCTTGGTGTTCACGTTATCGAGATTGAGAAGTAGGACAGTAAAAAAGAGGGCACACCCCCTGGATTAGAGAAACTTATCTGAATACTGCCTATTTCACATTCCCTTCACATACCCTTGCTACACTGACATAAAACCAAGAAAGGAGATCTCCATACCTAATTGTGATATTGATAAGCAAGCACGCCAAGCAATATCATCGCTGAGAGTTGATTAATGTTTTTTTTGGACAGGGATATAGCGGCAATCTTTACATCTTGCATAGTAGGATAGATAGCATATATAGTTCCTACAAAAGAAATATTATACGTTGTTTATATAATGCTCTAAAATTCTAACATCTCTTAGTACCATAAAACATGTTCGATAAACCGAGTCATAGTCAGATGATCCAAGTTTTTCTAGCGACTCTTTCATCTTTCTTAGCGCTTGTAATTTTGGTAGCCAGACATATTCAGTACCCTCAGCTTTTTCAGTTAGATTATTTGACTCCAGTTCGTCAACTTTTCTTGCCTTATAAACGAACGACAGTTGTTTGAAATTTTCTTGTGATTTATATTCAATAGCTATTCCTAGCTCTTTGATTATATCGACAACACAATCCAGCTCTTCTTCACACTCACGCCTAAACGCCTATTGAGCTTTTTCGTTACTATCAATACCGCCACAAAGCAACACGCCGACAGCAGTGGCGTTGGCCTCTACACTGTGAAAATGCTGCTCGATGCCAAAGGACTGGACTATGACTTCACGCCGCATGGGCAGGGTATGCGGTTTGTGGTGAGGTTTAATTAAAGTCCCATGCAAATATCCCGATAAGGCCGCGTAACAACTTCTGCCGATTCAAGTCCGAGTTTGGTTTCAATGTCACTAATCATCGCTAGAGCACTAGTCTTATCATCTGACAGAACTTCAACTTCCACGAACGTTCCGGCGTTTTTAATTTCATCAATAGCTACCGTTACTTTTGGAAAGTTTGGTGACTGGAGTGATCGCCGGTATTTTTTGACCTCGACCAGCTGTACCATGCCGAGGTTGGCGAGCAGTTGCTTGGCGATTGCTGCGTCTCCGGGTTGAATTGGCAGGTTTGTCTCGGGCTTAATGATCACATCGTTTTTCGTATGTGTCGCAGTCGTCGTCGCAGGCTTATATGTCACCTCAGCAAAACCATCGTGCTGGCGAATCCGCAAGCATTCAACCGTCTGCATGAAATCGACATCAGGACGAGAATAATATGTATCAATCTCGTGGAGATTACTCTGCAGCTCAAAACCAAGTTCTCGCAATCGCTTAATTAATTCTTTTGAGTCACCAGTTAATTGGCGTTTGCGTTCGATTTCTAATAGTTTCTTGGTCATTTAGTGGCCTTTCTTATGGGTGTATAAATATTTGATAATACGTCATGAGAGCAGTACATCGATAAGGCTCCTAGGGCGCCGTTAATCTTTTCTTGCAAATTACTATCTCTGTCTTTTAATGTAAGAAGCTCGAACAGTACTAGTTGCTTTCCATCTGACAGAGGATTACTTAATTTAGATTCTAGATATCTGTTGTAATAGGCTCTATCTATCTTTTTAATATCATGCTTGCTTGTAGGTAACAGTATTTGCGTACCATTGCTCGCTTCGAATGAGTTTAATGCAACGCTACCTAGCAAGTCCCCGATAGGCATATAGAAATAAGTTTCCGAGCCTTCTCTCTCTAGCCATTCACTCCAAGACTTCCAATGTTCAGATGATTCAGAATTCTCGATGATATCAGATAAGACTTCTCCCATGCGTACATCAGAAGTATTATCGAATATGTCACCATCAACTATATATTCATTCTCAGAAACAGGCGTACTCATAGCTTTTAATATAGGATCGTCATCAAGCATCCTGTAGTGTACACGCTTGTGGCCTCTAACTCTATCAATCCAATCATTTGTTTTGCTAGGGTCATCTAATTCTGGAATGATTCCAAGATTGCCGTTCCTCCACAAGTAATCACGCAGTGTTATGTAGTGACGCTGAGTTTCACGTAATAGGCCTATGGGTGCCTCTATGCTAAGAGGTGATTTTCCTTCTATTGAATCAACGTTTATAGGATTGCCGTTCTGAGACAGCTTAATTCTATCTCCGTAGTGCTTATACGAATGGTTTGCGTTCCTCGTATAGTAATCAAGGAATAATTTACAAAACATAACCCACGAGCTTCTATCATAAATATGGCGCGTTCTTTCGTGCATCGACAGATTCTTGACCCCATAAACATCTCTGTATGCATAGAATCCGCCAGAGCTTAAAGTACTTGCTATACCTTGAAAAGTTTTATCCATCGCACCATAGCCACCGGCATACGAATAGATTTCATGTATAACCGCTGACGTAGAAAGTATGTCAACGCTCTGAGGTGGAAATATATCTGATAGATCAGTTGCACTACCATTATGAAAAGAGGTTGATACGCCAAAACTTTCTACAGTCTTTCTAGCCGCTAAAAGGCTTTCAGATTGTACACCATCTAATTCAAGCATTGAAATGTGAGTTGGTGTTATTAGACCATTTTCAGCAATTTCGGCAGTAAAACCCGATAATGCTGATCCTCCCCCTGGGCCAATTTCAAGAAGTCTAATAGAGTTTCTGCCCAGGTCAGCAGATAGGCGGCGATAGGCCTCTACAGACAATAGCGATTTTTCATGACCATTACCATTCGCTGCCACGTCTATATATAATGCATCTGTCTTTGGTGTTATTGCAAATTTACTCATAATAATACTGATATTGGTGGATATGCCATTGGCCTCAAGGGTTGCCTTGAAGCTAATGGCGATCCTCACTCGACGGAAATGATCTCAACCGTCATCTCTCCACGAGGAGCGGAGTAGGAGACGGTATCGCCAGTGGCATGCCCCAGGAGCGCTGTCCCGAGCGGTGAGTCCGTGGAAACCTGTTGGATTTCATCATCGCCTCCGACTCTCTGTCCAACCATCTTAACCCTAAAGGTCTTCTTGTTCGGAGACTTGAGAGTTACGACGTGTCCAAGGCCAATAGTGCTTCCTGAGGTCTCCTCCACGATGATTGTACTCTGAATCCGACGAGTCACGATTCTGAGTTGCGACTAAATTCGACGAATAAGCTCATTCGTCGCGTCAAACGCAGCATTATCATGCCACGTATTGCTGTCTGACGCTGCGGGCTCCCCCAGCTATCCGAGAGCTTCTTTGGGGCTTTTCTTGAGCTGAGTCTCTTGCTCCAAAAGCGCGTCGTAAGTCTCCTGAGTGCAGTAGTATGAAGTCATTTCGACATCTTTCTGTAGAGGATCGATTTTTGCGGTTGCAAAAACTAATATAAATATATCAGTAACAGGGTATGTTGTCAGGTTATCTACCAAATTTAAACGGTTGCTAGACCAAAGAAAGCTGTATCAACACTAAAGCCAGGAGGATTAATTACCCAAAGATTAATTGATACTTCTTATTATATAAATAATTCTACACTTTCTATGCTGTGGATATATCAAGATAGCAGTATCAAAATTTCTAATTCATCCATTTCATATTCTCTTCACACACCCCTGCTACACTGACATAGAACCAAGAAAGGAGATCTATGTCATTTTTGCAACGTGCCTGGTTGTATATCACCAGGAAAAAACTCAAAACGCTGATTTTGTTGGCGATTTTGCTGTGTATGTCGACGATTATGCTGAGTGGATTTGCCATCAAGCA
>ERZ773070.2648-NODE-2648-length-10000-cov-5.037004_pt1 | contig 10000 bp, 8 predicted proteins | sample MGYA00580618_ERZ773070 | MGnify/ENA primary metagenome ERZ773070 (study PRJEB29015, sample SAMEA2738023) | human oral metagenome | biome: human oral; feature: human-associated habitat; material: dental | place: China | collected 2019 ...
GATTGAGTAAGACCGCAACCGTTACGGAAATTGTGATGGAACAGAGCACCACCCAGAAAACGTAGGTTGCCGTATTTTGTAGCGCTAAGTAGAACTTAGGATCTGCCAGAATCTTCTGGAAGTTATCCAGTGACCAGACCACTGGCTTGTTCTTAGTAATATTCCGCAACTTGTAGTTCTCATAGAAACTCATCATGAAGGAGCGGATAATCGGAATAATGGTGAAGGTTGTCATGAACACCAAGGCCGGCGCTAGATAGAGTAGGGCCTGGAGGCTACTCTTGAGAGTAGGTTTGCGGTTCATCTAGCCCTCACGCTCGCTTTCTGACAGAATGCGACGTTGGTCTTCTTGGAAGAAGAGTAGGCGTTCAGCAGGCACTTGCAAGTAAACTTCTTGGCCTACTTCTAAATCGCCGTCTAAGTTGGAAACGACGAAGCGTTCGCCTTCCCATTCCAAGTGAACGGTAATATCCTTACCTACTGCTTCCACACGGACTACTTTCCCGCGGACTAAGTAGTTATCGGCTGTCCCAGGACGGAAGTGCTCGGAACGGACCCCGATAGTTGCCCAGTTCAATTCTGCAAAGGCACTGTTAGGGTTAAGAGCGGTAGAGCCCTTAGCAAAGGTGTTGATAATTGGTGACCCGATGAAGCGTGCCACGAAGAGGTTGCTAGGTGTTTGGTAGAGGCTGACTGGGTCAGCTACTTGTTGAATCTCGCCTTTTTCCAAGACCATGACACTGTCCGCGATAGACAAAGCTTCTTCTTGGTCGTGAGTAACGTACAATGTTGTAATTCCTAAATCTTTTTGTAGACGTTTCAATTCTTTTCTTAAGTCTACACGTAATTTAGCATCCAAGTTAGAAAGTGGTTCGTCCATAAGGAATACCTTTGCATCACGGACAATGGCACGTCCCATGGCTACACGTTGACGTTGACCACCTGAAAGGTCAGCTGGTTTACGATCCAAGAATTCTTTCAAACCAAGAATGTCCGCTGCTTCATTTACACGTTTTTCAATATCATCCTTGCTGTATTTACGAAGTTTCAAACCAAAAGCCATATTGTCATGCACGGTCATGTGTGGATACAAAGCGTAGTTTTGGAAAACCATGGCAATGTCACGATCTTTTGGCGCTACGTCGTTCACCACGCGCCCGTCAATTGAACATTCACCTTCCGTGATATCCTCAAGTCCAGCAATCATACGAAGTGTAGTGGATTTCCCACAGCCTGAAGGTCCTACGAAAACGATAAATTCCTTATCTTTTATATTCAAGTTGAAATCTTCTACAGAGTAATGTTCGCTGTTTGGATATTTTTTGTAAATATTTTTTAAATTTAATTCTACCATAAAATGGAACTCCTTTGATGTTATGATTTTATTATATATGAAAACGCTTCATCATTCTATGGCAAAGTGAACAAAATAAAAAAAATGTTTTGTGCAGGATGCACAAAACATTACACTAAATCATTGATGACAATCTGGTAACACAGGGTCAAATCTGTCAGGTCTTTCAGCTGTAAACCCGTCAATTCTTCCCATTTATCAATGTGATACTGTAAGGTGTTCCGATGAATATACAACTGCTGGGCAGCTTTTGTCACAACTGCCGTGTTTTCCCACAAAGCTGCAATAATATCAACGAGCTGATCCTGACTTTCAATCAATTGATGAAGTTTCTTCGTTAAAATTGGCAATATGAAATCCTTTTGACCAATCCCCCACAAAAAGAGTTGGGAAAAAGAATGCACATTGGAATGTTGAACCTGCTCCCACCATTTGACAAAAAGAGCATTTTCCGCTTGAAAAAGTTCTGGATAACTTTCTTCAAAAATTAGAGGCCAAATTTGCCCGATTTGAATCGTCAGAGTTAAGCTAAAGTCATATTCGATAGCCGATAAAGTATCACGGAGAACATCTTTTACAGGGACTAATTGCGTTTGATCCAGCACAAAGATGTAATCCTGAGAGGACAGCTGAAAATCTGCTATTCTATTAGGCAGTATGGTTCGCATCATTTCCAACCAAGACCCAATTGTTTCATTTTCATAATGGAATAAATGACAATGGACGAACTGTAGCTTTTGAACGTTTTGAGGCATTTTGCCACGGTTATGAACCAAATAATCATACCAAGGTCCACCATCAAATGCAGAGTCTTTCCCAGTCAGTAAAGAAATAAGTTCTTGCTCTCGCTCTGTCAGACTGCTTTTTTTTAATAACAACCATTGATTACTTGAAATGGGAATTGCCACTTCATCCTCTTTTGCATTTGGATTGGATTGAAGCCTCCCTTGAGGGAACCATTCTAAAAGATCAGTTTTTGTCATGATGTGCGCCCTCCACTCTCACAATACACCAATCAATCAGCTCTTCTAAACGCTTGATTTGATCGGTCATGTGTAAATATCCCAGAACGGCTTCAAAACCTGTCGACATACGATAGGTTACAATATCTGCGTTTTTAGCTTTAGTATGGCTATTGGCATTGCGTCCACGCTTATAAATGTCTTCTTCCTTTTCTGTCAGAATTTTTTCTTCCAACATTTGCGAAATGAGATTAGCTTGCGCACGAGCCGACACATACTTGGTTGCTTCTCTGTGTAACTGGTTCGGTTTTGTCAAGCCTTGGAAAATCAAGTGACGGCGGATATAAGTTGAGTAGATAGCATCGCCTTCAAAAGCCAAGGCAATACCATTTATAAGATTGACATCAATCACGGATCCACCTCACTCCGTCCTTAGTATCTAAAAGCTTGATCCCTTTAGCTGCCAATTCATCACGGATTTTATCAGCTGTTGCAAAGTCCTTGGCAACACGCGCAGCTTGGCGCTGCTCAATCAAGGCTTCAATATCCGCATCCAGTACTTCTGCTGTAAAGACAATACCAAAAACTTGCAGAAGCTCAGCAAAAGCTGTTTTTACTTCTTGACTGTAATGACCAGAATTAATCCACTTAGCCAGTTCAAAAACGACTGTAATCCCATTTGCTGCATTGAAATCTTCGTCCATAGCAGCTGTAAATTTATCCAGAAAAACCTGCAATTCTGTCAAATTGACCGTTCCCGTAAAGGGTTGCTCGTAAGTATTTTTCAGATATTTCAGATTCACTTCCGCATCGTGAACGGCTTTTTCTGTAAAATTGATAGGCTTGCGGTAGTGCTGAGTCGCAAAAAAGAAACGCAAGACTTGTCCGTCAATGGTTTTAAGGGCATCGTGGACGGTAATGAAATTCCCCAGAGACTTAGACATCTTGACATCATCAATATTGACAAAGCCATTGTGCATCCAGTAGTTGGCAAAAGTCTTTCCAGTTTTAGCTTCTGATTGAGCGATTTCATTGGTATGGTGCGGAAATTCTAAATCAGCTCCGCCACCGTGAATATCAATCGTATCTCCCAGAATTTCTGTCGCCATGACGGAGCATTCGATATGCCAGCCTGGACGACCAGGTCCCCATGGGCTGTCCCAGAAGATTTCACCGGGCTTAGCAGCCTTCCAAAGAGCAAAGTCCACTGGATTTTCCTTGCGGGTAGTCTCCTCATCTGTCCGACCAGAAGCTCCAAGCTCTAAGTCTGCTAGGGTTTTATTGGCTAACTTAGCGTAATTAGAGGACTTTTCAACCCGAAAGTAAACATCCCCCTCTGACTCATAGGCAAATCCTTTATCCACCAAGACCTGCACAAAATCAATGATGTCCATCATGTAGTCCACTACGCGCGGGTGCTGGGTAGCTGGTTGAACCCCCAGCGTCGTCACATCTTCCCGAAAAGCCGCAATGTACTTGTCTGCCACTTCCTGAGGTGTGATCCCCTCTTCCTTAGCTCGATTGATAATTTTATCGTCCACATCGGTGAAATTGGATATGTAAGCCACCTCATACCCACGATACTCAAAATAGCGGCGAATCGTATCAAAAGCTACTGTTGAGCGAGCATTGCCGACATGGATATAGTTATAAACGGTCGGTCCGCAGACATACATCTTGACCTTACCCTCTTCCAGAGGGACAAAATCACGCAGACTGCGGGTCATGGTATCATAGATTTTAATCATATTCTAATTCCTTTGCTATCTGTAAAGCAATATCAAAAAAAGTCATGGCATCTGCTGTACGCTCTTCACGGCGGGCATCCCATGTCTGACTGTGATGGTCAACATAGTCTGCTGTGTAGAAAAACTGATAGACTTGCTTTTTACGAAATTGACTCCAAGCCATGATTGCTGAAGCCTCCATATCGACCACTTGGGCCCCCGCTTCTAAACGACGTTTCACCTTATCTGCTGTTTCACGATAAAATGCATCCGTCGTCCAGGACTTGGATCGGATATGCTCTATGCCATGTTTGTCAAAGATATTCTCCATCTTGGTTAGCAAAGCTTCCTCATAGGCAATCTCATCGCTAGCCTGAGCATAATGATAGCTGGTCCCTTCATCTCGAAGAGCAGATTCTGGCAAGATAATTTTATCTGCTGCTAGCGAGCCATCTAGAACCCCACAGGAGCCTAAGATGATGAAGTTTTTAAAGTCTCTGGCTGCCAACTCTTCTAGCTGACCAACAATCACTGGTGCTCCAATAAGAGCCAACATAACAGCAATTTTATTTTCCCCTTGTTCATATAGATACCAAGGCTGCTTACCATTTAAACTCTTTAAGTGACCACCGTCGCGAACTGTTCCCGTTTCGATCAAACGATTTACAATTTCACCATTAAAAGACAGGATAATGGTTTCACAGCTCTCATCTTGATCTTGTAGTCTATTCGTCGGCTCGATTACACCAGCTACATTTTCAAATTCTTCTAACAACACGATACGGTATACCTTCTTTCCAGCCTACATTTCAACTACTTCCCATTACAACTTAGACGAATAATAACTTTCTTCGCGGATTTCTTCTAAATTCTTAATCGTTGGAGCATCTTTTTGCCCGTGAACTCGGACAATTTTAGCTGGTATACCGACAACAGTCACATCACTTGGCACGTCTGCCACCACAACCGCAGCAGCTCCAACTTTGGCATTTTCACCGATTTCAATCGGACCAATTAGCTGCGCATGAGCTGAAATAAGCGCACCTTGACGAACTGTCGGATGACGTTTCCCACAATCTTTCCCTGTGCCTCCAAGAGTGACACCATGATAGAGCATCACTCCTTTTTCTACAATGGCCGTCTCGCCAATCACTAAACCACTCCCGTGGTCAATAAAGACACCTGAAGCAATCTGTGCCCCCGGATGAATCTCAATCTGAGTCCAAAAGCGCCAAAATTGGCTATGCATCCGAGCTAAAAGTTTACATCCATGATTCCACAGAAAGTGAGAAAGTCGGTGAGCAGCCAAAGCCTTAATCCCAGGATAAGTCAACAGCACCTCAAGTGAGGAGCGAGCTGCCGGATCATTTTCTTTTACAATATCTATCGTCTCTTTCCACCAACCCATGATGACTCCTTTCTAGCTTTAGACTGAAGGCAAACACTTAGCAACCTGTCTAGTCTTGCGACTTTTCTTCTTGAACAGCTTTATGCTCTTTATGCGTTTTATGATGATGTTTTTTCTCCTTATCCTCTTTAGGAGGGCGCGGAAGCAATGCTTTCATAGAAGCATCCACACGACCTTTTTCATCAATCTTGATGATTTTGACATCTACTTCATCACCAAGTTGTACCAAATCTTCAACCTTATTAGTACGCGTCCAAGCCATTTCTGAGATGTGCACCAAGGCATCTGTCTTGTCAAAGAGATTGACAAAAGCACCGAATTTCTCAATCCGAACCACTTTGGCATGATAAACTTCATCTACTTTTGCTTCACGCACAAGAGCTGCAATGATTTCTTTGGCACGGTTAATCGCATCTTGATCGCTAGAGTAAATAGAAACATTTCCTTCTTCGTCAATGTCAATCTTGACACCTGTTTCTGCGATAATCTTGTCAATCGTTTCACCGCCTTTACCGATGACAATCTTAATTTTATCAACATCAATCTTGATTGTATCAATTTTTGGAGCGGTTGGAGCGAGTTCTGGACGAGGAGCTGGAATTGTACGTTCAATCAAATCTAAAATTTCAAAACGTGCTTTTTTAGCTTGAGCCAATGCTTCTTGCAAGATTTCAGCGGTAATTCCTTCAATCTTGATATCCATTTGAAGAGCAGTAATTCCTTCACGTGTACCGGCCACCTTGAAATCCATATCTCCGAAATGGTCTTCTAAGCCTTGAATATCTGTTAAAATCGTGTAATTGCTACCATCTGAAATGAGCCCCATAGCAATTCCGGCTACAGGTGCTTTAATTGGTACCCCACCGGCCATGAGAGCAAGTGTCCCAGCACAAATCGAGGCCTGTGAAGAGGAACCATTTGACTCAAGAACTTCTGCTACCAAACGGATTGCATAAGGGAAATCTTCTAGACTAGGGAGAACTTGCGCAAGTGCACGTTCACCAAGAGCTCCATGACCGATTTCACGACGACCTGGTGCACCATAACGACCCGTTTCTCCTACAGAGTATTGTGGAAAGTTGTAGTGGTGCATAAAGCGTTTCTTGTATTCTGGATCCAAACCGTCAACGATTTGTGTTTCGCCCATTGGTGCCAAGGTCAAAACAGATAAAGCCTGCGTTTGCCCACGAGTAAAGAGACCAGAGCCATGCACGCGCGGCAGATAGTCAATTTCAGCATCTAGTGGACGAATTTCATCTATCTTACGACCATCTGGACGAATCTTGTCCTCAGTAATTAAACGCCGTACTTCTGCATGTTCCATTTGCTCTAAAATTTCAGCCACATCACGCATGATACGGTCAAATTCTTCATGCTCAGCATATTTTTCTTCGTAAAGGGCTATAACTTCGTCTTTAACAGCTTGCGTTGCGGCTTCACGAGCTAATTTTTCTTCTACCTGAACGGCTTTTTGAAGATCGGCATTATAGCCTGCTACAATTTCTGTTTGCAATTCTTCATCCACACGAAGAAGCTCAACTTCTGCTTTTTCTTTTCCAACTACTGCCACGATTTCTTCTTGGAAAGCAATCAATTCCTTAACTGCTTCGTGACCTTTCAGAAGGGCTTCCAACATCAGCTCTTCTGACAATTCTTTGGCACCAGACTCAACCATGTTAATTGCTTCTTTGGTTCCTGCAACAGTTAATTCCAGTAAAGAAGCTTCTTTTTGCTCTTGACTTGGATTGATAATCAATTCTCCATTGACATAGCCAACCTGCACACCAGCAATTGGACCGTTAAAAGGAATGTCTGAGATTGATAAAGCAAGAGATGAACCAAACATGGCTGCCATAGGTGCTGAAGCATCTGCATCATAAGAAAGAACCGTATTGATAACCTGCACCTCATTGCGGAAACCGTCCGCAAACATCGGACGAATTGGACGGTCAATCAAGCGAGCTGTCAAAGTCGCATCTGTCGAAGGACGACCTTCACGCTTGTTAAATCCACCAGGGTATTTCCCAGCTGCATACATCTTTTCTTCATAATTGACTTGAAGTGGGAAGAAATCACCAGTCGCCATTTTCTTTGACATGACGGCTGCTGTCAAAACAGTGCTTTCACCATAGCGCACCACTACGCTGCCGTTTGCCTGTTTTGCCACTTGACCTGTTTCAACTACCAAGTCTTTACCAGCAAAAGTAGTTTTAAATACTTGCTTTGTCATATATATTCCTCGTTGAGCTTATGCTCAATTTCTAATTTTTTTATACGTCTTGCCTACAAAGATCAAGATACAAAGCCTTAAAATTGATTGGTACTTAGTACCTAATCAGTTTACGCTAATCGCTAAACGCCTTGCTAAGTCAAAGCCTCTTGCCAAATAGTATTGATTTAACAAGTTCCTGTCGCAAATCTCGTTAAACGCTCACAATATTCATCTGCTGTACTTTTGAAATAAACAAGGATTGTCCCTAATAAGCCTTTAAATCCTCATCTTTGTATCAAGCACGTATAAACCTTATTTTATCATATTTTCAACCAAAAGAAAAAGCCTTAAAACAGCTTTTTACCAAGAATTTTTGAGAATTTAGCGATAATTTTTGAAATGCTGTCTATTTATTGTGTTTTTCTGCTATACTAGAAGAAAGTTAATGACAAGGAGAAATAGATTTATGGTTGAACAAAAACAACGTTCTGAATTTCCAGAAAATGAGCTTTGGGACTTAACAGCCCTCTATCAAGACCGAGAGGATTTCTTGCGGGCGATTGAAAAAACACGCGAGGACATCAATCACTTCACACGTGATTATAAGGATAACCTCCATACTTTCGAGGATTTTGAAAAGGCTTTTGCTGAATTGGAGCAAATCTACATTCAAAGAAGCCATATCGGCAACTACAGCTTTATGCCGCAAACAACGGACTACGGTGATGAAAGCTTTGCACAGATTGCGCAAGCTGGTACAGATTTTGAAACAGAAGCCAGCGTTGCGCTTAGCTTCTTTGACGCAGCTTTGGTGAATGCCGATGAAAAAATACTCGACCGTCTCGGACAACTGCCGCATTTGACTGCTGCAATTCGTCAAGCAAAAATTCAAAAAGCTCACTATTTAGGTGCTGATGTCGAAAAGGCTCTGACAAATCTCAGTGAAGTTTTTTACAGCCCACAAGACATTTACACCAAAATGAGGGCAGGTGATTTTGCAATGGAGCATTTTGAAGTAGACGGAAAAGTTTATAAGAATAGCTTTATCAGCTACGAAAATTTCTACCAACATCACGAAAATGCTCAAGTCCGTGAAAAGTCTTTCCGTTCTTTCTCAGCTGGACTTCGCAAACATCAACATACTGCTGCTGCAGCTTATCTGGCTCAAGTGAAATCTGAAAAGCTGATTGCTGATATGCGGGGATATGACTCTGTCTTTGACTATCTTTTGGCTGAGCAAGAGGTAGACCGTTCTATGTTTGACCGGCAAATTGACCTCATCATGACTGAATTTGCACCTGTTGCACAAAAGTTCCTCAAACACGTGGCTAAAATCAACGGTCTTGAAAAAATGACCTTTGCAGATTGGAAATTGGACTTGGATAGCGCACTCAATCCTGATGTCACTATTGACGACGCTTACGAACTAGTAATGAAATCCGTTGCTCCGCTTGGAGAAGAATACACGCGCGAAATTGCTAATTATCAAAAAGAGCGCTGGGTGGATTTTGCAGCTAATGCCGGTAAGGACTCCGGTGGTTATGCGACTGACCCTTATCGTGTGCACCCTTATGTGCTCATGAGCTGGACGGGTCGTATGAGTGATGTATATACTCTGATTCATGAAATTGGTCACTCTGGTCAATTTATCTTCTCAGACAACAGCCAAAGCTACTTTAATACCCACATGTCAACTTATTATGTAGAAGCTCCTTCTACTTTTAATGAGCTGCTGCTTAGTGACTATTTAGAGCATCAATTTGATAATCCACGTCAAAAACGCTTTGCTTTGGCTCACCGCCTAACCGACACTTACTTCCATAACTTCATTACTCACCTCCTGGAAGCAGCTTTCCAACGCCGTGTTTACAATCTGATTGAAGCCGGTGAAACTTTTGGTGCTGCTAAACTGAACAGTATCATGAAAGAAGTTCTGACCGAATTCTGGGGTGATGCGGTGGAAATTGATGACGATGCGGCGCTCACTTGGATGCGGCAAAGTCACTATTATATGGGACTGTACAGTTATACCTATTCAGCAGGTCTCGTCATCTCGACTGCTGGCTATCTCCATTTAAAAAACGATGAAAATGGAGCCCGAGATTGGCTCAACTTCCTCAAATCCGGCGGAAGCAAAACGCCTCTTGAGTCAGCTCGCATCATCGGTGCAGATATTTCTACTGATAAACCACTCCGCGATACCATCCAATTCTTGTCAGACACGGTTGATCAGATTATTGCATACAGTAAAGAATTGGAAGAATAACAGAAACTACTCAAAAGGGAGTGGGACAAAAATCGGTAATTTCGAAGAAATTTGATTTTGTCGTCCCACCC
>ERZ773070.2650-NODE-2650-length-9998-cov-2.901438_pt1 | contig 9998 bp, 7 predicted proteins | sample MGYA00580618_ERZ773070 | MGnify/ENA primary metagenome ERZ773070 (study PRJEB29015, sample SAMEA2738023) | human oral metagenome | biome: human oral; feature: human-associated habitat; material: dental | place: China | collected 2019 ...
AAATCAAAACCAAAACTGCCAATAAAAGTGCAAAAATTGCCCCACGCGAAAGTGTTAAATATAAAGCAAAAAACATAATCCAAACTGCTTTTTTTTCTTTTTTTGTGGATTTTTTATTAAAAATTCTACTTATTAAAATTAAAATTGGCGCAAGAAGCATGCTTGCAAAAAATTGTGGTTCAATTGCAAAAACGCTTGGACGCACAAATCCAAAACCTTGTGCACTGCACCCAGAGCAAAGACCCCAATCCGACCAAGTTCCATAAACAACCTGAATTATTGCAAAGATTGACATTAAAAAAGCACTAAAAATAAAGTTTTTTATAATGCTTTCAAATAATTTTTTATTTTTCGAAAAACTCAAAATTGCCAAAAAATCAAGCCATAAAACTAACCAAACGCCAGAAACTAAAAAACTTCTCAATTGATTTTGCGAACTTAAAATCGTTAAAAAATTCCAAAAAACAAAAAATCCAGTAACCAAAACTGCGTTGTTCTTTAAAAGAGTTTTGCGGTTTTTAAAAATATTTTTAATACTAAAGAGTGCTAAAATTACAGCATAAATTAGAGCAATTGAAAATTCTAAATTTGCACCCGCCGCTTTACCAAAATTAAAATTTGGGTAATATGAAAACCAAACCATAAATGGCGCAAAAAATAATATTTTTTCAGCTAAACTAAGTTTTTTAAATTTTTTCATTAAATCCTTTCCTGATTTCTCTTTCGAAATTTTTCTTAAAATTATATTTCGAAAAACTTTTAGCACTTTCTGAAACTTTTTTAGCATCAAAATTTAATTTTTCGAATTTTTTAATGGCATTTAAAATTGACTCAGCTGATTGCTCATCAAAAAATACACCATTTTTACCCTCTTGAATATAATCTTGCGAACCACCTTTATTGAATGCTAAAATTGGCGTTCCCGTAGCGAGAGCTTCGATTGGCGCAATTCCAAAAGGCTCCAAACTCGGAAAAATAAAACCTTTTGCTTCGCCAACAATTTTTGAAAGCTCTTTTGGGCTATTAACTCTTTGAATAAACTCAATATTTTGTGAGTTTTTTGCAAGATTTTTCAACTTTTGATGCTCAGCTCCGCCACCAACCAAAATCAACCTTTTACCATTTTTAGCAAAAGCTTTAACTGCTAAATCAAGTTTCTTCCAATTAACTTGGCGAGAAGTTGTAATATAATAATTTTTCTTTTTATCTTGAAACTTAAATTCTCTAATTTCTACTGGTGGAAAAACCACAGTTGATTCTCTTTTATAATACTTTGAAATCTCGTTTTTAGAATAATTTGAATTTGCGATCAAAAAATCTGGTTTTTGAGCAAGTTTAAAATCATTTTTTCGAAGTGGATTAACTAATAATTTAAATAAAAATCGCACCAAAAAATTCAACCTACCAAACCCAGGATTTTCAATATAATCATTATACATTCCCCAATAATATTGTGTTGGCGGACCTTGCAAATAACTGATATGAAGCTGGTCTTCCCTCGTCTTTATACCCTTACTTTCAGCGATACAGCTGGAAATTATCACGTCAAATTCCCCTAATTTTAAGTTAGAAAAATAAATTACCCTTAGTGGTCCGAGGAACTTTCGCAGCTTGGCTGGGAATATATTTAACCAACCAGTTCTCACATCGCAATCGTCAAACCAATCAATGTCTTTTTTAGAATACTGCGAGGTAAGAATCGGTGCTTCTGGAAATATTTCATGAAGAGTTTTAACGACCTTTTCCGCGCCGCCATATGTCGTCAGCCAATCAGTGACGATAGCTACTTTTTTCCCTTTAAGCCAAGCCGGGTTTTTTCGACTATCCACTATCTGGCCCCCCGCCGAATAATTACCGAAAATACCGTCTTAAATAATATCTGAATGTCTAATAATAGCGACCAATTCTGCACATAATATACATCCAAGCGGCGGCGCTCCTCAAACGAGATATTACGCCGGCCAGAAACTTGCGCCAACCCAGTAACTCCTGATTTTACCGCTAAGATAATATCCTTCTTTTTATACTGATTGATTTCCTGCGGAATCAGCGCCCGCGGTCCGACGAGCGAAATATCACCGCGAATAACATTAATCAGCTGCGGCAATTCGTCAAGCGACGTCGCCCGCAGAAACTTGCCAAGCCTGGTAATACGCGGATCGTCATCAAGCTTATCGCCGTTTTTACGATAAGCTTTCGCTAGCTCCGGCTTGCCCATTTTCTTAAAAGCCTGTTCTGGCGTTAGTCCGTTATATTTCGCTTTTAATGAGCGAAATTTATAAATCTGGAATTCTCTATTAAATCGCGTCAAACGAACTTGCCGAAAGAAAATTTTGCCGCGCGGCTCGGTAATTTTCATAACGACGATGACAACCGCCATAATCGGCGAAGCGATGATCAGCCCAAGCCAGCCGAGCGTTAAATCCATTAGCCTCTTCCATACGCGGCCAGCGCCAAACAATTTGGTTACTTTTATGTCGATCATCGGCAGTCCGCCAACGATTTCCACGCTGTTTAGCTGCGATAGTAGTCGATCTTGCTGCGGTACGAACATGTACGACAAATGATTCTCTATAGCATACCGGTAAATATCCTCCGACTGGGCTACGTCGGTTTGGATGATAATATCAGGTTTTGATTCGTTCAAGGCTTCTTTTATCTTCGAGAATGTTTTATACGAAGTTCGGCTCGGAAAATACTGCTCCTTAGCCGCCACGCCGACCACGTCGTAGCCAAAGCCGACGTTGTCAATAAAAAATTGAGCCAGCTCAACCGACCTAACTGAATTGCCAACAATCAATACTTTTTGCCGTCCAATACCCGACCGGATTAAAATTTTATTAATAAAACGGATGATCTCTCGTCCGACAACCATCAGCACAAAGTTAATAGCTATAAAATAAACAGCTATCACGCGAACCGGAAAGATATCTTCGCCGGTGAAGAATTCGTAAGAAATCATCGCCATAACACTAACGACCGACGCCACTAAAACCCGGCCATATTCCTTAGAGCGGTATAAAAACACCGTCCGATCATATAAGCCAGATAAGAAATTTACGCCAACCCACAAAGGAATCAGCATAATTGACAGCCATAAAAAGCTCATGGTCTCAGGGTGAAAATAGTACGGTCGCGCATCAAAATGGACGCGATAATAGTAAGCCAGCCCGAAGGATACAATCACCACCACAATATCAGAGAATACTAATAATACTTTTGAACTTAACAGAATGTCACGCTTCATCACTATTATTTTACCGTGTTCGTAGCAAAAGTAAAGAATCGGCGGCTAGTTGCTGGCTATTTTCATCCCAAGCATTTTCTTTATCCTATTAGCCTGCTTCAGAGGTAATTGATGCAGTAAAATCGAGCTAATGTATTTATTTGATACAGCTCTGCTCTTTTGAATACGGCGGCGTTTAGCAAAAGCTCTCGGTGTTAGCAGTAAACTTTGCCAAAAACCCCTCAAAGCAAATTTCAGGCTGCCTTTGGGAATTTGGTAAAAAATAAATGCGGTATAAATTAGCGCGAATTTCGGCCACATCCAAAAAATCATCGGACTAGGCACGTTTTTCCAAAACACCTGCGGTAAATTCTTAAAAACCTGGCGAACGGTAAAGCCCGGGATTTTTGAGCTTGTCGCCGAATGTTTATGCAGCACCACGGCAGATTTTTCATACCAAACCTTATAGCCAGCTAGCTGCATACGCCAGTCAATATCGACATCTTCGCTATAAGCAAAAAAATCTTCATCAAATAAACCAATTTTCTTAAATACTTCAGTTTTATACAGCGTAGCGCCGCCAGTTCCCCCGAAGACCAGACCGCTTTCTGGGGCGTCTTTCCTCGGTAGTTTTTCAGCCCGAAGCGACGGAATCCCCCATGTTGAATAATCATCGCCAGCATCGTCGATAAACTTGCCGGTTGTGTCCAGCATCAGGCTTGTCACTGCGCCAATTTCCTCAGAATGATTAAAGCCGCCCGCTAATTTTTCCAGCCAGCCAGGCTCGACATTGGCGTCATTGTTTAATAAGGCCACTGCCTCAAACTCATGTTTCATCGCCCATTTAATACCAATATTTACTCCACCTGTAAAACCAGTATTTTTTGGTTCTTTATGAAAATGTAAATTTTTCATTTTAATTTTAGAAAGTTCTTTCACTGAATCATCGCCCGACCCGTTGTCAATCAAATAGATTTCAAAATCCGTATAGGTTTGGCGCCGTAAGGCCGCCAGGCATTTTTTTGTATCTTGCCAGCCCTTATAATTCAACACCACCACTGCTATTCTCATAAAATCTCTCCTATTCAAGTATATAATACTACATTATGGTAAACTATTCATATGAGGAGAGTGTGCGTAGTTATTCCCGCTTATAATGAGGCGACCGTGATTGGCGAAGTTGTTAAATCCGCGAGAGAAATATTCTTAAAATCTAAGAAAGCTTATGATATTGATATTGTCGTAGTCAACGACGGCTCAAAGGATGAAACCGCCAACGAGGCCAAAAAAGGCGGCGCTATTGTTATTAACCACATTCTCAACTCTGGAGCGGGCAGCGCCACGCTAACTGGCCTGGCTTATGCGCGCCAGCATCATTATGATATCGCCGCCACCATGGATGCCGACGGGCAGCACGCGCCAGATGACGTCCTGGAAGGAATTAAGAGTATTGATCAAGGAAATGCTGACTTGTTGATAGGCAGCCGGTTAATTGACAGCCGAGGTATGTCGAAGATTAAAGTCCTGGGTAACAAGGGCCTGAGCCTATTTACTTATTTGCTATTCGGCATTAACGTTACCGATTCCCAGTCAGGCTTACGAATTTTCTCAAGGCGAGCAGTCGATAGCTTACAGTGGAAATCAACTGGCTACGAGTTCTGTTCCGAGATGATTTGGCGCGCCAAACAAGCCCGCATGAGCGTCAGCGAATATCCAATTAAAGCTATTTACACCGATTATTCAAGAGCTAAGGGCCAGAACAACTGGAATGCAATAAACATTGTTAAACGGCTGTGCAAGCAGCGTATTGCGGAGATATTTGAATGAGGTATATTATTCTCGTATTACTCAATACACCGATTATCTTGGCGGTGTTAATTAACATCATCACCCAATACAAACTAAAAAAGATTAGTAAAAACCGCTTAAAACACCAGTTATTGATTTGGCTATTTGCGTTGATTATTATCATAGGATCATTCCCGGTGTATAATCTGGCGATGAGTAAAGACCTATTTGACTCTAGCGAGCTGAGTCTTTTTGATATCGTCGAAATTACTACCATCGTCTTCCTTCTGTCAATCGCCAACAGCCAGCGGCAAAGAATCGACCAAAACGAACAACGCCTGCGCGAGCTACACCAAGCCTTGTCAATCAAGCTTAGCAAATAAATACCCTCAGGCTTTGAACTTAGTCTTGCCTGCGTTTCGCTATAAGGCCTAAAGACGATATCTACCGCCGAGGTTTACGGGAGGTTTTACGAGGCTTCCGCGCGGTACTCGCACCCTTGGCGGCGTCTGCTGTTTTCCTTTTACTTTTCTTAGTCTTCGCTTGTTGAAAAATAAGTTTTGAAAAAATAATGTAATTCCAGGCCGCCACCATTGCCATCACCGATATTTTAGCAATCAAACTATTAACATGCAGCACATAAACCATACAATTCATAACCAAATTTGTTAACACTAGATTTATAGCCGCTAGTAAGCCGTATTTCATGAGCTGCTGGGAAATTTTTTCTTTGCTTTTGAACACCCATGCTCGATTTAATAAGAAACTAACTACGAAGCCGCACAAGAAACTGATCGTCTGAGATGCTATTAGTATAATTCCGGCTTTCTCCATTACTGCAAATGACATATATTCAGTAATTGCCGCTAAAGACCCGGACATCAGAAACTTCATTATCCTCTGAAAAGCATCTGCTCGGTTTCTTGATATTCTTTGCACGGCAGCTACCACCAGATAGCCGGCAACGACAATCAATGTTAGTCCAGCAGTCGCCAACGAGGCAGTCGTATACTGCGGCCAGAAATTAAATGTTATCGTCGATTCTCCTTTTGGAATTTTAACTGACTGGAATAGGTTATTATATTTTTCAATAGTTTGAGTTTCATTATTAACTTTTGCCGACCAGCCGTCGAAAAATAATTCAAGCCGCCGCAACTCCGATGCCTCGGAACAAGCCGCCGCAATTTCGTTCCGGCTTTTCACTGTTAAACGGCATTTATCCGCCGAAACATAACTGGCAAAATCCGGCATTTGGTAAACAGCCACTCTGTCGGACGGATCTTTATAGACCAGTCTTAACCCATAATCGTGCGCATTACTATCACTCAGCCGATAGACGCCGTTAATTTCGCTCACTATATATTTCACACCGATTGCCTGATAATTCTTAATATTACGCAAAAATTCATCCTGCACCGAATTCTTTTCCCATTTCAACCGAAAAGCGCCAGAAAAACTAATCGTGCTGGTATTGTTATCTAGTTTTTTAACCACATAATCTTCCCATAGTTTGGGTGTTGGTAGGTTTTCGGTGTTGATTGATGCTAATTTGAAATACGAACCATAGTTTGTTTTTAATCCATTCTTATTACCAATGAAATAAAACCGATTATTCCCCAGATTTTTCTGCAAAAAATCAACTACGCCAAAGTCCATCCTGGCTTGAGAACGAATTGGCGCCCCAAGCTGCGGAATCCAAAACAACACTAGCATTTCGGCAATAATCGCCGCCGTCATGACAATCGGTACAAGCTTTCTGGTTTTCTCCCAAATAGAACTTACAGCTATCGCGGCCAGCCCGGCGGCAGTAGTAACAGCAGCGATGGTCAAATCAATATACGGAATCTGCGCGTTTGGTAAATTATCAATAACAGACTTAGCGAAGACCAGCGCGATAGCCGCTAGTGTAGCCGCTAACAGCAGTGGCAGCCATAGCTTCTTTAACGATAGGTTTGAACCTTTTTTCCATGCATAATCCAGCCCAAACGCCGCCATAATAATCATAGAGATAACAAAAATCGGCGGAACATAGCGGTGCGGCGCTGCCGATGACATGAGCGGTAACATATCGATAACTTTCGTAATTCCCGGCACTGCTAAAATTCGCGCCAAGGTAACGCCGGACGCTACTAAGAAGAATATCCGAACGCCGCGGGGAATTGCCTGATTTTTAGCGCCGATAAAAGCTGCTGTTATAATAAAAATTCCCGTAAAACCACCCAAACTGCCCCAATAAGGAGCGACTGCCGAATGTTCAAAAATCAACCCGTAAACATACGGAAATAGTAGCATGGGTGTCGCCTCCATCTTCAAACCAACGCCGGCAAACGCGCCAGTATGCCCGCCAATATTAGCGCCATGCATCAAATAGTGAGCGAAAAGATAAATAATTGGCGCCGCCAAAAGCAATCCAACAAGACCGCCAATCATAACGTGCGTAATATAACGCAGGAGCAGTTTCTTGTCTTTATAGAGACCGCATAGCCGGTAAATAAACCACGCCAACACTAGCAGGCCGTTGATATATGCCGTTTCTGGAAAACCAGCATATATAGAAAACGCCAAACTAAACGCTAAAATAATCCAACCAAATTTTTTACCTTTCGGTGTTTTATCAAGTATTTCGCTTCTAATTTTCTCAACCGCGTAGAGCTGCCATGGAAAAAATGGCATCGGATTAATTACGGCGCTGCCGAAGATAGCGAATAGGCTATTCAAAGAAAAAAGCATGCCGCCAATTACAGACGAGACATTACTCAGCTTAAACATTCTTAGCAAAAAATACATCCCGATACCGGCTGCAGTTTCTAGAACGATCTTAAAAATCAAAAAACCAGCCGGCAAAACCAGTAATAAATTAAACGGCACAAACAAAGATGCTGGCTGCATATCGCCAGCCAGCGGCGCACCAACGCCCTCGTAATGATTCCATAAAGGTAATTTACCTTCCAAAATTTGATGAACCGAAGCGGAGCCAAGCGAATGCGTAATTGGCCCGTCATTAACTTCCGTTCCGTTGTATTGACCGTTAACCGTCGTCCTGTCAACGCCGAGTCCGGAGCGCGTAATCATCGGGTTAGGGTTGGTGATAAAAATATTAATAGCGTTACCCAGCAGCACCACTAAAAATATCACCAAGCAGCTTTTTATCCGCAATTTCAGTTCACTTCCCATTGCTATAAATTATAATACAGTACTCTATTATTTTCCAAGCTGGCAATTATTAATTTATACGATATAATAGCTTGTATGAAAGTTCTCGATTTATCGGTTATCATACCATTCAAAGATCACCCGAGCATGACTATTGATTGCCTCAAGTCTTTAGCCTCGTGCCCTATCAAAGAAATTTTGCTTGTCAATAACGGTTCAAGCAGCAGCACAATGGATCAAATAAAAGCCTATTCTGCCAATATAAAAAACATCAAGCTGCTTCATTATAACCATAAATTTAACTACCAAAAAATCAATAACTGGGCAGCAGCACAGGCTAAAGGTAAAGTGTTGTGGCTACTAAATAACGACGTCGAGGCAACTTCTCCAGATTTGATTGAATACATGTACCATAAAGCGCTGGAACCGAAAGTCGGAGCAGTCGGCTGCGTATTATTATACGGCGATAGAAAGACAGTTCAGCACGCTGGAGTCTACCTGGTACCAGGCGGCACGGCCGATCATTTGTATATACGTAAAAAACTCAGCTCGCTACTAGAAGACGAGAATTTACCATACAATTTCAAAGAAGACTTGCCGCTAGCAGCTGTCACGGCAGCCTGCTTGATGGTCGAAAAAGTAAAGTTTGATAAAATCGGCGGCCTCAACGAGGACTTTATTATCACTGGCGGCGACGTTGATCTGTGTCTGCGCTTGGCAGATAAAAAATTTGCACCGATCCTCGTTGGCTACAATCACGGACACATGATTCACAAAGAGTCAGTCTCTCGCTCGCATTTGGGAATTCCCTATGTCGATTTCGTGGAAAGTTATAAAATTTATTCAAAACATTTTTCAACAGATAACGGCGATGGCTTTATCGATGTCAGAAAATTGAAAGGATATAAGTAGTGAAAAAAGTTATTTTGCGCGCAATTCGAAAAACCAGCAACGTTACCAAGCGCGCCGGTCTAAAAGGAGTCAACTTCCTCGGTAAGGTTGAAAATAAAACCACATTTTTAATTAATAACGGCAAGCTGGGCGATTCAGTTAAGGCCGAGGATCTTTTTTATCAAAAATATCCCCACTTAATCCCAGTTTATCCAGCTTTACCTAACCTTGGACAAAAACCTTCAGTGACAATTTTTGGTTTTCTGCACCCGGCAGGTTTTTACGGCGGTATCGCCACACTGCTATTTGTCGGCGCCAAACTGGCTAATGAATTAGGTTACGACCTGCGGGTAGTTCAAACAACTGGCTACAGCGATAAGGTTGATCCAGTTGAGTTTTTGAATAAGAACGGTATCAACATGACGAAAGAGCGCTACTCAACCATTAACCTATCAAACCGTTCGCAATACGATTACGGCTACCTGCCGCTTCATCCAGACGACGTAGTGCTGGTTAGCGCTTGGTGGGATGCGCACGTTGCTTCAAGCCTGCCGTTAAAAAATAAGTTCGTCTATCTTATCCAAGATTTTGAGCCGATTTTTTATAATAACAGCGACGCCTATACTTTAGCCGACGAAACATACCACAGTAAAAAGTTCCTACCAATTACTAATACAGAAATTCTCTTAGATTATTTTAAGAAGAATAAGTATAATTACATTGCTAAAAACGCCGTTTTCTTTGAGCCGGCACCGTCTCCTGCAGTAAAGAAACGCTCGCCTAAAAATTCTAAAACTAAGAAAATATTTTTCTATAGCCGGCCGAATGTTGATAGAAATATGTTTTACACGGCAATTATGGCTCTGGACAAGGCGCTCAGCGACGAGCGGCTGTCTGACTATACCATTGAGGCGTACAGTGCCGGCTCGTCTGACGTGCC
>ERZ773070.2654-NODE-2654-length-9988-cov-9.501661_pt1 | contig 9988 bp, 8 predicted proteins | sample MGYA00580618_ERZ773070 | MGnify/ENA primary metagenome ERZ773070 (study PRJEB29015, sample SAMEA2738023) | human oral metagenome | biome: human oral; feature: human-associated habitat; material: dental | place: China | collected 2019 ...
ATGTTAATGGGAAGAAGGCCATCGGCATAGTCGTCGTGGGCTACGGGCAGACAGCCGGCGTACCGCATAAGTCCAGGAGTGCATCCGAGATCTCGAAGTACGAAGGCTCTGCGAGTGGTAAAGGTAGCCAGGCCCGCTGCCCGGAATGGTTCACGAAAGGTGTCGAGATGGCGCTGCTCGCACCAACTGCACTTAACAGGCAGGATTTCTTCATCACGGGGAAAGGCAATACGGTACATATCAAGGCTGCCAACAATCCCTATGCAGGCGCGGACCTGGGCCTGGTCAGGTATCATTTTGAGCTGGGCGCCGGGAAAAACAATTTCGAGTGGGTATAGCCGAAACTAGGCTCGCCCGGGCGCATAAACGCAACGGGCGGGCTCAGGCGAAATAGCCGGAGCTTGGCAATACAACAATAAATATATAAAACAGCCAAAAGCCAGACTGAGAGGCCTCTCCGAACTGGCGGCAACCTTAGTAGTGGTCTTTAACAGATAGGATACATAATCTGTGATCCACTATCGTGTAGATAATACGGTTGGCGGAATCGATCCGGCGGGACCACGTCCCCTGCAGATCGCCTCTCAAAGGTTCCGGCTTGCCAATCCCGCCAAAAGGCTGTCTTAATATATCTTTGACAAGCATATTAATGCGTTTTACGGTTTTTTTATCCTGCGTTTGCCAGTACAGATAGTCCTGCCATGCATCTTCAGCCCACTCAATATTCACAACGCACACTCACGCTGCTGCACTTGCTATGGACCACCCTATTCACCCATCAAACTATGGTGTTCGGTTTTCCCTTGGCGTACACTGTCCAAACCACGGGAAATCTTAGAATACAAGTACTTGTTTTGATAAATGCGCAAAGTTTCCATCAATGAGTCATAATCATCTGCCCCCATAACGATTATATTCTCATCCGGATCCTGATTAGTCACTAAAATCGTATCAGCATCATCGTTAACTTTGCGCATATACGATTTTAACTCTTTCCGAAAATTGCTGTAAGCCACTGCCTGGACCATAAAATGCTATCCTTTCTTTTTTGTACCGGATATTGTACAATATATATTGTCCGAAAGCAACCCGGATCAAGATTTATGCTGCTTTATGCTGCCGGCAGTTTACCGCGTACTGCTGCGGATGATGACTGACGAAGGCGTGGTGAGGAGCTTCGGCTCAGCGGCATCACCCTGGATGCGTCCCAGGATGCAGCCAACCGCCGTGGGGGCGGTCCAATCAAGGCGTGAATCCATTGTAGTGAGTGGGATCTGCAGGTATGCCGATTCCTCGATGTTGTCAAAACCAATCACCTGGACGTCATCAGGGACGCGCAGTCCGGAAGCGCGCAAAACAGACAGGACGCCGATAGCCAGCTGGTCGTTCAGCGCAACAATGCCGTCAAAGGGGATCCCTGAATCGACCAGCTTCTGCGCCGCCCGCGCACCGGCACCGATCGTCCAGTCCCTGCCGGTCAGACCTACCAGCTGAGGGTCCAGAACCGCCCCACGGCGGCGGCTCTCCTCAATAACCCCACGCAGGCGCAGCTGCGCATTCCCTTCCACGCTTTCCAGCAAAGCACCCTCATCAAAAGGCTCCCTTGCCCCCACAACAGCCAGGGATCTAGCGCCATGGTCAAAAAGGTAAGCCGAAGCTGACGCCGCCGCCTGGACGTCATCAGGGGTGACATGGTCGGCCTTCCCCCACGTGCTGCGCGCGCCAACAGCCACCAGGGGGAAATCCACTTCCAGGTCTTCCGGGGTGACATCGTCCACTTCGCCCAGCGACAGGATCATACCGTCAGAAACCGTAGAATTAAAGGAGCGCAGCACTTCGCGAGCCCCCCGCGCAGAACCCTCTGCGTATGTTGTGACGTACACCGAATACCCGCGCTGACGAGCGGCGTCAATAGTGCGGTTAGCCAGCTCAGCCAGATAAGGCGGCGTCAGCGAAGGCACAGCAAGGGTGATGAATCCCGTGCGGTCACGGCTGAGATTGCGGGCAGCAACATTCACGCGGTACCCCATATCTCTGATCACTTTTTCGACTTTAGCCCGCGTAGAATCAGCCATACGGCCGCTTCCATTGATCACGTTCGACGCAGTTTTCAAAGATACGCCTGCCTCGTGGGCTACATCGCGCAGAGTAAGCCGCCGCTTCCCTCCGCCGCTCTCCTGCGTAGCGGATATTTCGCCCATGCGCATCCCTGTCCTTACATTTCCAAAGCCAAAACCACTGCAGCAGCGCATACTATACATATATAAATATATGATATCTGCACTTCTAAAGCCCAAAGTCCAGCCCCGGCCGCAGTATCCAGGCTGCAGCCATCTATATCTATTCTAACTATTCCCCTCGCCCGCAGTATGGCCGGTTTTCGTAACAAGGAAGCCGTTGCGTTCCAGAGTATACTTCTGACAGGTATCCTGCGAAAGACCTTCATCTGTACCGTCAAAACTCCCGCGGTAGATCATGATCTGCTTCCCTGCAACGTCAGAAAGGCTGACAGCATCTTTCGACCGGTTGAAATAGAAATCAAAATCTGCAGTATCGCATTCCCGGCGTATATGGACCACCTCAGTAGGGGAACTGTCTGACCTGAATCTATCCCCAGCATATCCAGACATCCCGGGGAATCCGGAACACATCCCCAATTCCTTTCGCAGGAACCGTGAGATATCAGCCCGATCCAGATCACACCCGATATAGTATGCAGTGCCATCCCCATACCGGTTCCTGACTACTGCAGGCAGCCCCTCAACCTCCCAATCGGCAGCAGCTTCGCCTTCATATACCGCAAGCGTCTGCGCATCAGGCTCAACAGATGTTACGATATTCTGCCATAAACGGGAAGCGGATCCGTCCGACAGCATGACCGTCGCAGGCTCTCCGGGCAGATCGCCAATAATATTGAACTCCTCACTGCGCACGCCCACAACATCACGGAGCATACCCGGATATCCTCCGAGAGCCACCCTGAAATGGCCATCAGCAATGCCCGAAGCGTATCCAATTATCACACGGCCGCCGGCACACACAAAATTTTTCAGCCGCTCTGCCTCACGGTCAGACAGCACAAGCATGGCAGGCAGAACAACAGTCCCATAACCCGACCAGTCCCCTCTCAGCGGGACTACATCAGCGCGGGCAGAAACGTCAAGGAATGCCCTGTACCATGTACAGACATCATCCCAATGGCTTATCTGCGAACTCGGCAAAGTCCCGCACCGGGATGCCCACTCGCAATCCGCGTCAAACAGGATGACTGTCTGCGAACGCGAAACCCTGCTCCCCTGCAATCCCGCAGCAGACAAACTGTCCAATATCCTGCCGAGTTCGCACACGTCCTGGAATATTTGGCTGTTTTCTCCGGCGTGGGGGAGCATGGCTGAATGGAATTTTTCTGCTCCGGAACGTGATTGGCGCCATTGGAAGAAGTTGATGGCATCGGCGCCCATCGCCACATGCGCTACAGCATCACGGATAAGCTCACCGCTGCGTTTACGTGCATTGACCGGCTTCCACTGAACGGATGACGTAGAATGCTCCATCAGATACCACGGATTACCGAGCGAAATGCCGTTGACCAGGGAATCTGAGCAGACAAGTTCGTCGAGGTGGGCTTCCCCCGGGGTGAAGTAGTGGTCGTTGGACACAAAATCAACTTCATCGCTCCAATCGGCATAATCCAGCTCACACTGCCCCGCCGCAATCATGAAGTTGGTGGTGAACGGCTTGCCGGGGCAGATCCTTTCGACTGCCGTGCGCTCGGCAATATAGAAATCCTTCAGCGCATCCGAACAGAAACGCTCATAATCAAGCTGATGCGAAGGGTTCGCCATCGCGTCATTGCCCATATGGCGCGGAAGGATCACATCATCAAAACTGCGGACCTCCTGTGCCCAGAAGGCTGTGCCCCAGGCGGTGTTGAGGGCGCCGATAGTGTGGTAGCGGTTTTTGCACCATTGCTGGAAAGCGCGCTCAGCATCATCTGAATAATCATGGGAATTATTCCATCCGTATTCGTTGTTGATGTGCCAGGCGATGACGTAGGGAGTGTCCTTATAGTGTTCTGCCATGGCCCGGCACAGGGTAAGCGCATACTTCCGGAACACCGGGCTGGTCGGACGCCATGACTGGCGGGATCCCGGGTTGATAATGCTGCCGTCTTTTTCCACCGGCAACACCTCCGGATGCGCTTTATACAGCCACAACGGTGCAGCTGCGGTTGCCGTGGCGAGGTCTGTGGCGATGCCATTGGTACCGAGCTTGGTGATAATGCGGTCAAGCCAGCCGAAATCAAACACACCCTCATACGGTTCAATGCGGTCCCAACTGAAAATCGCCAGGGCGACAGTATTCACATGCGCCTTTTTCATGAGGCGGATGTCGTCATCCCAGACCTCCTCCGGCCACTGGTCAGGGTTATAATCACCGCCGAAGCCTATCCCTCTGCCGTCAGGCGTAAGCAGCTCAGGCCAGCGGAAAGGGCGGCGGGCCGCATGGCCGGAATGCCCTAACGCCCAAGCCTGCGAAGACACCCGCGGTTGGTGCTGCTGATAGCAGTAGCAGCGAGCTGTCGCCGTACTTATATCCCGTGTCTCGTTTTCTGTGGTGTTCTGTGACATTTCATACCGTCCTTTCATATTACCGGCCTTTCACGTTCGGCAGCCCTTTCCGCCTGTCCCAGCTGTTGCGCATCCCGAACCCGAGACAATGTTTTCAGTGCCGTTTTCTGCACGGTGGTAAAACACGCAGATACATAATCAATTTCCTTTATTTTCCGCTATATCTATTTTTACATCTGCGTGTTTTACCGCCAGCACCTGCATACCCAAATGTTCTAAAGGGTATCCCCCCAGAACACGCCGGTAGCGTTTCACATGGTGTATCCGCAAGAATTTCAGACCTTTACGTGCCTTCCTCCTTGGGTAGTTTGGTTGTATCGGGTTTGATGTCTGGTGTGTGGTTCGTGGGTTTAGCAGTTGTTTGTTGTGGTTGTTGTTTGTTGGTGTGTTATTGTTTGAGGGCTCCGGTGGTGAGGCCTTTTTGCCAGTATTTTTGGAGGGCGAGGAAGGCGATGGTCAGGGGGATGATGGTGATGAGGCTGGCGGTGATGACGAGGTTTTGGATGGCTTGGCCTCCGGCGGTGTTGGCTTGGTCTTTCCATTGGTTCAGTCCGATGGTCAGGGGGTACCAGGTGGAGTCTTTGATCATGATGAGGGGTAGGAAGTAGTTGTTCCAGGTCGCCACGATGGTGAATAGGCTGGTGGTTACGATTCCGGGGGTGAGCAGGGGCAGGGCTATTTGCCATAGGGTTCTCCATTCGCTGGCGCCGTCGACGCGGGCGGCTTCGAGGAGTTCCTGGGGCACGGCCTGGTCGCTGAAGATCCACATGAGGTAGAGGCCGAAAGGGCTGATCAGGCTGGGGATGATCATGGCCAGGGGGGTGTTGGTCAGGCCGAGTTTGGCGAATAGGAGGAATTGGGGTACGGCCAGGGCGATACCGGGTACGCTGATAGAGCCGATGATAAGGATGAAGATGGCTTTACGTCCGGGGAAGCGGTATTTGGCCAGGGCGTATCCTCCCATGATGGACAGCAGGGTAGCTCCCCCGGCACCGATAACCACGTAGAGGATGGTGTTCAGCAGCCATCTGGCGAAGATACCGTCCTGGTAGGTGAACACGGTAGTGATATTGTCCCATAGGGCGAAGGTGTGTCCGAAGCCCAGGCCGAAGGTGCTGGTGAAATCGGCTTGTGTTTTGGTGGCGTTAATGATCAGGTACGCGAAGGGCAGCAGGCAGTACAGGGCAAAGATGCCGGTAATGATCGTCAAGCCCCAGGAACGTTGGGGGTTGGTCGGGTTGGATAAGCCTTTGTCATGATAGCGGCGCCGTTCGGCTTTCTCGTCACGGCGGGTCTGCCGGTAGCGGTGTTTGTCTGCTGTTCTGGCCTGATGATCTGGGGAGTGCCAGAACAACAGGCGGCCCGTACGGGCAGGCTGTCCCGTACCTGATGCAGACGCTGCTGTGGGGGCTGTGTTATCTAAGGGGTGCGGATATTGTGATGGTGATGGTGATGGGTTTGTCATGGGATACTCCACTGTCATGTAGTAATCGTTTATGGGTGGTGGGCGTGATAATAGTAGTCACCCCCAAGGGGGTTATTTCATGGTGTTTTTCAGGCTGCTGACCTGCACGGTATACGCGATAGCCATGGTGATTACAGCCATCACGATAGCCAATGCTGCCGCGTAGGTGCTCTGGTTACCGGTAAAACTCAGGGTATAGGCATACATGTTAGGCGTGTAATCCGTAGTGATCGCGTTGCCCGGGACCATGTTCTGCAGGATCGAGGGCTCGTTGAACAGCTGGAAACTGCCGATAATCGAGAAGATCACCGTGATAGCCAGCGAGCCTCGAAGCTCGGGCAGTTTGATCTTACGGATAACCTGCCATTCAGAAGCCCCGTCTATAGCAGCGGCCTCGTACAAAGAATGAGGGATCACGGATAAAGCACTATAAAAGATCAGCATGTTATAACCGGTGTATTCCCACGTATTGATATTACCAATCGCTGCCAAAAGCACCCTCGGGTTGAATACATCCCACTGGGTCCCCAGCAGGCTGTTAACAGAGCCGACCAGGCCGTACTTCGAGCCATACACAAAACCCCAGATCAAAGTCGACACCACAGCAGGCACCGCGTACGGAAGGAACGTCGTGATACGGAAAAACTTCATGCCATGCAGCTTCATCGAATCAATAGCCAACGCCAGCACAGCCGCCAAAAACAGCATGACAGGCACCTGAACCAGCGTAAACAGCGCAACCCGGGATACCGACTGCCAAAAATGCGTATCCGCCACCAACCGCCGGTAATTAGCCAACCCCGCAAAAACCGTCCCCCCAACCATCCTCTGCTGGAAAAATGACAAAAACACCGCATAAACCACCGGCACCACAAACACAAACACAAACACCACCACAAACGGCCCCATAAACACCCACCCACGCCAATCAACACGCCTCCTGATGCGTGCCGGTTTACTGCTTGGGCTGCCAGCCTTGCGGCCTTTCCCCGGCAGTACTGTGCCGGAATATGTATTTCCCTTTGTATGAACTATCGCCTCAGCTGTTTTCCCAGCCATGGTAATCCTGCTTTCCTGAAATGAGAGCCGCACGGAACTGCGGCCGATGGCGGATGCCGTTGTATGTATCTGATTGTTTACCGTTCAGCTGACCGGGCATTTCAGCGTGTATCTGCTGACCGGCCCGGCCAACCGGTCAAAAGCTATGCGTGCCGGTCGGTGCCGGCCCGGCCTGTATTGGACTGTCCGAAATCCGGCACGCACATAACCTCCAGTATTATTTGACTGTGACTTTATACCCTTCCTGGGTGCCATGCTCAGCGAGTACTCTGGCGTAGCTGTCCATCGCTTTCTCCAGTGTCATCTGCTTGGAATACGCCTTGGAGATGTAATCTCCATACATGGACTGGGCGTATGGGTTATACGGCAGGTACTGGAATACCTGTGTGGGGCGCTGTGCTGCTTCAGACAGCGTTTTGTTCACATTCTGCCCGCCGAAGTATTCGTTGGTTTTCCTGTTTGATGCCGTATTTGGGTCAACAAAAGAGCTGGATTTGAGTATTTTCTTTAGGCTGGGGAATGTGCCTGTATCTGCTGAGATCTGTGCGCCTTTCCCATGCGTTATAAAATCGATCCATTTCCATGCGGCACCGGGATTTTTGCTTTGTTTGGTAATAGCCCAGGCAGAGCCGCCGTCCTCAGCAGAGGCATTCTCCCCTTCTTTCCACTGGGGAAGCTGCGCAACACGCCAGTTGCCTTTCTGGTCCGGCGCACCGCTCATCAGGTTGACAGGCATCCATGCGCCGATCGTCAGTGAAGCGATCGTCCCGTCATTAAGGGAGCGGTTCCACTCATCAGACCAGTTGGGGATCTTCGTATTAACAAGGTCTTCATCAATGAGCTTCTGCTGGAATGCTATATATTTTTTCATCCCTGTATCTCTGGTCATATTGATGGTGATATTTTCACCATCGACTTTCCAGGGTTTTGCGCCCGCCTGCCAGACCTGTGCGGTGAACGGCTGATAATCGTTGGAGGTTCCGCCCGCATTGGCTATATAAGAACCTGCAGCACGGATTTTCTTGGCAGCCTCATAATAGTCGTCCCATGTTTTGATCTTTTCACCGTCAACCCCTGCTTTGTCAAAAACAGCCTTATTGTAGAAGAAAACTTCAGGGCCGGAATCAATGGGCAGAGCATACGGCTTACCGTTGTACTGCAGTTTGTTCCATGGGCCGGCAGCAAAATCATCCTTGTATTTATCCGCACCGTACTGGCTCAGGTCAATAACCCCGCCGGTCACAGCAAACTGGGTGACTGTAGGGTCTTCCAGCATAACTGCATCCGGCGCTCCATTACCTGCAGCGATGGCATTGGTCAGTGCTGTAGAGGTCTTTTCTGCCGTACCGGTATTGTTGAATTTCACGGTGATCCCGGGATTCTCTTTCTTAAATTCTGCGATGATCTGGTTCATGGAATTCCCTGAATCCCATCCCCAGACGGTGACAGTACCCTTTGCGCTGCCGGTATCCGTGCCGGATGAGCTGGTGTTGCCGCAGGCGCCGAAACCTGCCAGCATAGCTGCTGATGCTACTGCTGCGAAGATCTTTCTGATATTCCGCATATTTACTCCTTTGCGGGTCTTGCCGCCGGGAGGGCCTGCTGTGGCCGCCCCTGAAGCATACACGCTTAGTCCGCGTTTCCTTTACTTTTAATTTTATATATTTTTCAATTGGTACAGCTGTGTACCAATGATATGGTACTCCGATGTACCAAAATATCAAAATCAGATTTCCTCAGCGTGTCGGATACCATGAATAGAAAAATTCCTGGACAAATTCATGTTTCGCAAATAATACGAAATCTAGCTAGTAAAGTGAAGCGATCTGATCGAGCAGTTATTCTGGAGCAATTTAAAACGATTTATCGTGCTGAAAATTTAGAAATGGCAGTCCAAGCTTTGGAGGACTTTATCGCTGAATGGAAACCAAAGTATAAGAAAATAATGGAAAGTCTGGAGAATACGGATAATCTTTTAACTTTTTATCAGTTTCCCTACCAGATTTGGCACAGCATTTATTCGACAAACCTCATTGAGTCTTTCAACAAAGAAATCAAACGTCAAACGAAAAAGAAGGTTCTTTTTCCTAACGAGGAGGCTCTGGAACATTACTTAGTTACCCTGTTTGAAGATTATAATTTCAAGCAAAGTCAACGAATCCATAAAGGGTTTGGCCAATGTTCTGACACACTTGAAAGCTTATTTGATTAAAACTACATAACTCTACTAGAATGTTTACACAAAATTATTGACAGTATCGAAAATTCTTATTTAGAAAGGAAAACATATGGCACATATTTATCAAGCGACACATCATTCCTCTAGTCTAGAAACTTTGCAAGAAGAAGCAGGGGCGAAAAACTGGTGGCTGAGCATGCCTCTAGCTTTTCTGGCGCTCGGTCTGGGCATGTTGCTCAGCGGGCTCTTGTCTCAATGGCTGATACAACCCTTTATCAATGTTTCTAATCAACTCGTATTAGAAGAAGTGAGCACCCTTCTATTTCATGGTATCAGTGCTCTTCCCCTTCTCCTTGTGGCTAAGTTTTGGGAGCACCGCAGTCTTGCGAGCTTTGGTCTCTGGTGGGAAAAGCTGGGCAAAAATCTCCTGTTTGGAGCAGTTATAGGATTCTTGACGACAACGGCAATTATTGGCGTTAATGCGCTAGCTGGTCAGCTCCATTTTCGACTAGGAAATCAATTTAATCTCGCACTCTGGCCCTATTTGCTCCTTATGATTTTCTTGGAGGCCTTAGCCGAAGAAGTCATTTACCGCGGCTTTGTCCTGAACAAGCTCCGCACCAAAATGGGGCTTGTCCCAGCTATTGCCCTAGG
>ERZ773070.2657-NODE-2657-length-9982-cov-16.853027_pt1 | contig 9982 bp, 10 predicted proteins | sample MGYA00580618_ERZ773070 | MGnify/ENA primary metagenome ERZ773070 (study PRJEB29015, sample SAMEA2738023) | human oral metagenome | biome: human oral; feature: human-associated habitat; material: dental | place: China | collected 2019 ...
GGGGCGGGGCCCGGTCGGGGGCCGGGGGCCCGCGGCGGCGCTGCTCATGGGCCGATCATGCCCCGCCCGGGCCCGCGCCGTGGGAGGATCGCGTCATGACACAGGCCAGCGCCGCGCCCGACATCGAGTTCCGCTCCGCCTACGACCAGGGCTTCGCGCGCGTGGCCGCCGTCACCCTGCCCGTGACCCTGGCGGACCCGGCCGCCAACGCCGCCGCCGTGATCGCCCGGGCCCGCCGCCTGGGCGAGGAGGGCGTGTGCCTGGCCGTCTTCCCCGAACTGGGCCTGACCGGCTACTCCATCGACGACCTCCTCCTGTCCGACGTCCTGCTGCGCGAGACCCTGGCCGCCATCGAGACCATCCGCGCCGCCTCCGCCGGGTTCCTGCCGGCGATCGTCGTGGGCGCCCCCCTGCGGGTGGGCGGGCGCCTGTTCAACTGCGCCGTCGTCATCGCCGGCGGGGCGGTGCGCGGCGCCGCCCCCAAGTCCTACCCGCCCGCCTACCGCGAGTTCTACGAGAAGCGGCACTTCGCCTGCGGGGGCGACGCCGGCGAGAGCGACATCGACGTCAACGGCGCGCGCGTCCCCTTCGGCACCGACCTGCTGTTCGAGGTCGACGACGTGCCGGGCCTGGTCTTCCACGCCGAGGTCTGCGAGGACATGTGGGTGCCCGTGCCGCCCTCGTCCCTGGCGGCGCTGGCGGGCGCCACGGTCCTGGTCAACCTGTCCGGCTCGCCCGTCACCGTGGGGCGGGCCGAGGACCGCGAGCTGCTGGTCCGGGCCTCCAGCTCGCGGGGCCTGGCCGCCTACGTCTTCGCCGCCGCCGGGCAGGGGGAGTCCTCCACGGACCTGGCCTGGGACGGGCAGACCCTCGTCTACGAGAACGGCGAGCTGCTGGGCTCCACCGAGCGCTTCGGCGAGGGCGCCCGCGCCGCGGTCGTCGACGTCGACATCGAGGGCCTGCTCGCCGAGCGGGTGCGCCAGGGCTCCTTCGAGGACAACCGCCGGGCCCTGCTGCGCCCCGGCGCCGTCCCCGGGGGCGCCGGCTTCCGGACCGTGCGCATCGGCCGGGGCGACCTGACCGTCCCCCGCACCGACATCGGGCTGAGGCGCGCCGTCGACCGCTTCCCCTTCGTCCCCGACGACCCGGCCCGGCTCGCCCAGGACTGCTACGAGGCCTACAACATCCAGGTCGCCGCCCTCGTCCAGCGGCTGCGCGCCATCGGCGAGCCCCGGATCGTCATCGGCGTGAGCGGGGGGCTGGACTCGACCCACGCCCTCATCGTGGCCGCCCGCGCCGTCGACCGCCTGGGCCTGGGCCGCGAGCACATCCACGCCATCACCATGCCGGGCTTCGCCACCAGCGCCGGGACGAAGTCCAACGCGCTGGCGCTGGCGCGGGCGCTGGGCTGCCACGTCGAGGAGATGGACATCCGCCCGCTCGCCGAGCAGATGCTCGCCGCCATGGACCACCCCTACGGGCGCGGCGAGCGCGGGCGCGAGGTCTACGACGTGACCTTCGAGAACGTCCAGGCCGGGCTGCGCACCGACTTCCTGTTCCGCATCGCGGGCCGGCGCGGCGGCATCGTGCTGGGCACGGGCGACCTGTCCGAGCTGGCGCTGGGCTGGTGCACCTTCGGGGTGGGCGACCAGATGGCCCACTACGGGGTCAATGCCGGCATCCCCAAGACCCTCATCCAGCACCTCATCCGCTGGGTGGTGGCCGAGCGGATCTTCTCCGACGACGTCGGGCGGGTGCTGCTGGCCATCCTCGGCACCGAGATCAGCCCCGAGCTGGTGCCGGCCGAGGACGGCGAGCCCATCCAGTCCACGCAGGCCATGATCGGCCCCTACGCCCTGCAGGACTTCACCCTGTGGCACGTGCTGCGCCGCGGGTCCCGGCCGAGCCGCATCGCCTTCCTGGCGGAGAAGGCGTGGGCCGACGCCGGTGCGGGCCGGTGGCCGGTCGGGCTGCCGGAGGAGGAGCGGGCCGCCTACGACCTGGCGACCATCCGGAAGTGGGAGCTGCTGTTCCTCCACCGCTTCTTCTCCAACCAGTTCAAGCGCTCCACGCTGCCCAACGGGCCCAAGGTGGTCGCGGGCGGCTCGCTGTCCCCGCGCGGCGACTGGCGCATGCCCTCGGACGCCGGCGCCGCCGCTTGGATCGCCGAGCTCGAGCGCAACGTCCCGCCTGCCTGAGCGCGCCGGGGCGCGCTCTCGCCCCGCGCCCCGCCGCGCCCCTTCGCCGAGATCGGTCCACTTCCGCACCGAGATCGGTTCCGGTGATCTCCCGGGGCAGGTCACGCCTCCAGCGGCGCACCAATAATGCTCTTGAGGCTGGCGACGTACGCGTCGAAGGCCGCAATGCCCGTGTCCGTCACCCGTACAGTGGTCTTGGCCACGCCCCGGGGGGTGAAGCTCCTCGACATGGCCAGGTAGTCCGCGCCCTCCAGGCGCTTCAAATGGCTGGACAGGTTGCCCGGGGTCATGTTCAGCAGAGTCTGCAGTCTTGGGAACGTGATTTCACTGTCAGGCCCCAGTTCTACGAGGGCGGCCATGATTCTCAGCCTGGTCGGGGCGTGAATGAGATCGTCGATCTGTTTCTGAGTCATGATGCCGCCCGCTGATCGGCGCGGGATCGGACGAACGCCAGACCGAGGAAGCCCAGAGTTGACAGGACGGCGATCGACAGGAGCATGAGAGGCATTCCCAGGAGGGCGCTGAAAACGCTCACCACAATGAGCCAGCCGCCCAGGGACAGTTCTGAACGGTCATGAAATAATATGCCACCGATTATGTACATGAATCCCGTTAGAACGCATGCTACCGCGTAAACGATCCGCGTGACTCCAATGACGTCGAGGCCGGGGAGCCGGGCGACAATAAGAGCGATTACAGCCGACACCACCGCCATACCGACGAGCCAGGCGGATCCGAAGTATATTGATTTCCGGATGGCTCTCCCGCTGATGCCCGCGTGCTGTCGGAGGCTGTGCCTGAAGACGACGAACACGGCGCATGATCCCACCGTCATGAGCACGGTTCCTGACTTGTCGGCGAAGGACGGGAACAGGATCATCGCGAGATACTGGCCCCCGAATCCCAGCAAGTATGTTCCCGCCAGCATACGGCAGGCGAACCGGTCATCGAAACGGGTGCTCTGACGAAAGCTCTTTCGGTAATCCTCGATCCTCCGAAGCTCCTCCGCCGCACTGTCCCGGTGATCTAATGCCATTGCGTGACCCTCCTAGTCGAAAACCTCGGGGCGGCCTACTCGCCCGCGGGCCTCCCGTGCCCGGCCCGCTCCGTCGTGGGCGACCGGGCCGGTCCTCTCGCAGTGAGAAGCACCATCGCGTTGAAGATAACATGCGCAACGACGGCTGCGCCCAGGCCGAAGCGCACGGCCAGTATACCAAACGCGATGCCGGTGACAGTGTGCAGCACGACTCCGTACAGGCCGTACTGAAAAGCATGCAGTGAACCGAATAGCATGCCCGTTGCCAGAATCGCTCCTGCGGGCGGTACGCCCAGGAATATCAGACCGTACAGCAGGCAGCCTCGAAAAAGTATCTCTTCGGTGGCGGCGGTCAGCGGTAGGAGGTACGGCCGCCGAACAGGGTAGTGGCCCAGAGCGCAGTCACTATTCGTCCGATGTCGCGCATGCCACAGATAGATTCGTTGAAGACTCCAGAGTGCGATCCCGGAGGCCGCGGCTATAAGATAGTCGATTGGACCTGATCGGAGTTGAGGCAGTGTGAATGGTGTGATATGAGCGGCACTCAGGATGAGAGCTAAAAGAGCGTAGGCAAGCGTGCACAAGTCATAGATGCCGGAATGGAACCTATGTAATTGAGATGTTCGTCGAAGGTACTTAATATATGCGGTCCACGTTGCCCACCACCCCAGAACTATGAGGCTTCCGGACATGAATTCGATCATGTTGCGACTCTTTTAAGGAGGTCACGGCCAGATCTAAGATAGTGGACTACCAAGGAAAATTGCATACAGGACTTCTTCGTGAAGTCCGTCCGCACCAAGCATCGTGTTAAGCTCTTCGTCAAAGTAGCCTCCTATTGGGAGAGCTGAGAGTCCTAGGGCCACGGCGGCCAGTAAGGCATTCTGAGCGACATGCCCGGACTCTGTCAGCGCAAAGCGGACTCCGCGTTGGTTATATTTCATCCGGTTGCGCCAAAATGACGCCATAAGAAGCAGGACGGCAGATGCCTGGGCGAGTGCTTCTGGCTGTGCTGTTGTGCCGGCAACATCGTGCGGGGTCGTTGAATTTACAAATTCAAGGTGGTGCAAATAAGGATTATAATGGTAGAGTCCGGCTTCGATGTCTCCCGCGATCGTGGTGACGTAAAGATCTCGAGGATACAGGGCGCCTCCACTGGGTGCAGTTCTTCCGTAACGATTCGGAGCGATCTCGCCGGTATTACCGTCTGTGGCCCAGCACAACCATCCGATCTTATCCAGTGAGAGCGCTGGTGATGATGAGAATCCGCGAGGAGAGCGACGTTCCTGCAGCACGTCAGAGAGGGATGCTTCTTGAGGGAATGACGCAGGGTCGGGAAGCAAGATCGGGGTGCGCTGAGGGTAAGGGTTTGTAGCCCTCCCAGTGGCATCAAGCAACGCGGGTGATCGTGTGAGTTCTCGGATTCCTGGTACCTCGGCCTCAAGGAGATGCCGATGCAGTTTACTCGCTTCTATGAAATTTTCTGCGGGATCGAAAAGCCCGGGTTCGATAGGTTGAATGATTTCGAGTGTGTTTGGCGTGGTCACGGTTCCTCCCCACGGCTCACGGGAATGGATGCGGATATGGCGTGAGTTCACTGTAGGCAAGTTGATGATCTGACAGACCGATTTTTTGAGGTACGTCGAGTATGCGGTCCCCTCCTATATATCTATCTCGCCACCCCACTCCAAGGGGAATGAACTGTGGACAGACCGCCTTGACCACGGCGAGATCGAGTTCCCGAAGATCCGGAGATGTCGCGTCGACAATCGTGCAATCAATGTCACCGTCAAGAGTGCGGACGAGTTCCTCCAAGAGTTGCCGCGGGCTGGAGTGGTCCAGATTCGGCGTGCTCTGAAGATCAATTTGTTGCGATGACCCGAGCAGGAACTCCGCCAGTTTTGCGTGCTCGTCACTACCATAGAAACGAACATGATCCTCGAGCGAGACGACTTTCTTGTCGAGATTGTCCGAGGTATCGATTGAACCATTATCTCGAATGAGTGAGCGACAATAAGCAGTGCAATGAAAAGCCTCAAGAAGGGCCTCCACGCATGCCTCGGCAAGAGTAGAGCGGGAGGCCGCGCCGACAGAGAGGAGCTGTGTTTCAGGGTTATTGCTCCAAACTACTGCCAAACTTGTCGGAATTCCGTTTATGGGGGTCAGATCCAAGGCCGCAAAGTTCATCCAGGTCGGTTTGAAGTGACGCCGGATGATTTTACGGACCCATAGGTTAGAGTTGAGGTCGATGCGAGGCATTGCTAGACCTGCGTTCCAGGTGATCATGACAGCGTCGCGCTCTGCGCACTCGAAGAGGGCGGATATTGCAGCTTCCGTGTAGTCGGGGCCGCAAGCCAGTCCGTTACTGGTAGCATAACCAATGCGGGAGTCGGGGTCGAGGTGCCTGTTCAGGTAGACGAGTTGCGCAGGAACATACGTCGGAAGGCCAGTTCGTAGGCTCAGGCCCTGCGTCCAGGTGGTGACTGTCTCTGCGGTGAATGGTATGTATGGAAAGGCGGGCTGCTCGTACTGATGAGGTGCAAAAAGAGCGAAATCGGACGGATGCAGGGCCGGGCCATTCAAATTGTTGTAGGAGCAGGTTCTCAGCCCGGTGCGAGGAATATAAGCAGCTGAATATCGTTCGACGGTCTCCGCGATTCCCGCGATACGGGCTTGTTCTCTGCTGAATGAGCCGCCTCCATTGGAATGATTGACGGGCGTGCCAATGATCTCGTCTGCTGCCGCTGATCTGACGCCGATATAGTGACTTCTGACTTCGTTGCTACTGTGGGTGATCTCGAACTTAATGGGCGCCACTCCGAAGTGTTCGGAGCCGAGATGCAGCAGACTCTCCGTCGATGCAGTTCTGTCATTCCACCGTTCGGAAAATCGGGGGGTCTTCTGAGCAGTATTAATCATGATGTGGCTTCCGCTAATTCTTCTTCGCCGCGGTAGCGGGTGCTTCAAACCAAGGCTGTGGCACGCCCAAATCTGTTGGGCCGCAGGAGGGGCAGCGGGGAACCCGGAAGAGACGATGGCGCACAGTGTTCACGGTGTTGCCCTTCCACTCCATTGTGTGAATATGGCCGGCAAGTGGAGCAGGTGCCCAATACAGGCGAAGGCACTCGATGGATAGAAGATGGGCGAACAGTCCCCATAGGGCGACTTCTTGTCCGGGGCTAGTCCATTCGTCGATGGGAGTGGGCAGAATGCTGTCCGGGTCGTCGTCCACAATGCGCTGCTGATCGGCTGCTTCGATTGTCGACCGGCGCCGTAACTGAAGGCAGCGGTAGCATCCTGTTTCTCCTGGAATGTAAAGCGGTCCTACAATGGCGTAGGAACCATCGTAAGGAAGTATGTGGGTCCAGCGGCATCCAATCTCGAGGGCTATGTCATTCATCTGTCTCAGTTCGCGGGCCGAACTCAGTTTTGGTGCAACCACCACGACGGAGTTCTGTGTCAGCGAGCGCTCGACTTCGGTGACCGCGGACAGTGGAAACGTCTCGACAAACCCAAATCCTGATTCCACGAGAATGTTCTTCAAATGACTGATGTTAGACAAGTCAGTTAAGATGTGAAGATGTGTGGCGCTCAGCCGTTACGCGATTTCGTCTATAGTGATTGCGGGTGAAAGAAGTTCTGCTAAAGATGCTGCGTTCCGCAGTCCGGGAGCTGGCGTGTCTTTTGTGTGGGGCAGTGCGGTGCCTTCGATGAGCAGATTATGGTGCGCAAGAAGATCGATAGCAGAACTGATTGCTGCCTGCTTCTCTGCCGGAAAGGAGTTGATGATGGCGTCAACTTGTGAAGTGCCATCGAGCTTGGCAATTAGTTCGGGCATGAGGGCTTTAGCGCCTGGGCCAGTGAAGACGACCGCTCGGTCGGCGTGCCGGATGACAACCGTATTGTCTTCGGTGGCTGCTGTGATCCACGGCTGGATCATTGGATTGGGCGGAATGGAATTCATGTAATGGCACTTTCTACTGAGTTCTGTGAACAGCAAGTGTCCTGTCGCTAACCTTTGTGAGCGGCGGGATGGAGCGTCATCAAGGTAAGCCTATGAAGCCGCCCCATCCCGCCGTCGATTGTTAGCAGCAGCAGCACAGAATCGATGAGCAGCACACTGCAGCCGGTGCGGTACTGAGTTCCTTCTCGGTTCCGACCTCAAATGACTCGATGGTGAAGTCGGGAGTAGTGGGCGTCTGCATTGTCACCTCCTTCGGACTGGATAACGGGCAAGGCGTATAATGAATGGGAGGTCAGCGGAACCTGCGTCCCTCGTCGCGGCGGTAGAGAAGGAATACTGCAAGGATGCCGATGACGGTCCAGGCGATCAGGACGACGATGTTGCGCCAGTCGAAATCGCTTGCGTTAAGATGGGAGGCGATAATATGGCCGGCGGCGCCGGAGGGAAGTGCGTGCGAGATAGTCTCGACGATACTCGGCAGGGGAATGCCGCTGATTCCGCCGAAGAGAATCATGCTGAAGGCGATGGTGAGACTGACGGCCAGTGAGGTCTTCTTGGGCAGGATGAAGCCGAGGGCGAGACCCAGAAGGGTGATTGGCACCGCCAGGACCAGCGAGACGCCTATGATGATAGCGAAGTCCATCACTGACGGCTCGGCTGCGCTGACGAGGGTGGCGATAATGAATGTCGATGCGGCGCTGATGAGGCCGCATGCAATAGGGGCCGCTGTCCAGGCGATAAGGCGTGGGGCGGCGCCGATGGGCAGCGTCCGGGAGAAGGCGTAGAAGTCCGACTCGCGCGCCTCCGGGATTCCGTTGGCCGGGAAGTTGAGGCAGACCATGAGCACGCCGACCAGACTGAGGTAACCCAGTAGGGATATAGCCGCTGCGGAGTCTGTACGGATGTCGGTCGAGACGAGGAAGAATCCCAGCATGATCAGGGGATAGGCCATGTTCAGCACGACGGCGGCTGGTTCGCGCAGCCAAGAGGCCATCTCGAACCGGGTCCATTCCCAAGCGAGTCTTGAGTCGGGCACGAGAATATTACTGACTTCGGGGCGGATCCGGGCGGTTGTCATGATGTTTGCTCCTCGACGGCCAGGTGAGTGAAGGCGTCTTCCAGGGTTGGCTTAATAATGTCAATGTCGGAGTACTCAATGCCCGCCCGCCCCAGCGACTTCAGGACGGTACTGGGATTGGCGACGCTGAGCTCCACAACAGCGCCCTTGCGGTGCGCCGCGGTGACTCCGGGAAGCGACAGGGCCCGATCGTCGCCGGTCGTCACCCGGACAATGGTGGAGGCGGCGTTGCGAATGATCTTCTCCGTTGAGTTGTCGGCAACGATTCTGCCCTCTCGGATGATGATAATCCGATCGGACAGCTCCTGAACCTCCTCGAGGTAGTGGCTGGTCAGCAGGATCGTGATTCCGCTTCGCGCTCCCCGACGGATCGCGTCCCACAAATGATTGCGGGCCATCGTGTCGAGTCCAGTCGAGGGCTCGTCCAGTAGGACCAGGCGGGGTCTGCCCGCGAAGGCGAGGGCCACCGACAGCAGGCGCTGCTGGCCGCCGGACAGGCCGCCAATGCGCTTGCCGGACAGCTGGCCGATCCCGAACTTCTCCAGGAGGGTCTCCGCGTCCTCGTGGTCCGCGTAGTGGCCGGCAATGAATCGCGTCATGCTGAGGACCTTCATCTCCTTGACGATCCCGGACTGCTGCGGGGTGACGCCGAGCCTTTCGCGCGAGGCCCTGTCCCGGGGATCGGCTCCGAACAGCTCCACGGTTCCCGAGGTCGGCTCCCTCAGGCCGGCGATCAGACTCAGCATGGTCGTCTTGCCCGAGCCGTTAGGGCCCAGCAGTCCGACAGTTCCGCCCGCCGGGATCGACAGGGTCACGTTCGACAGGGCTTTGACGGGTCCGAAGTCGCGGCTGACGTCTGTCAGCCGGACGGGGGTGTGAAAGTTCAGGGACATCAGTTCTGCTCTCTCTTGGGGTACACGGAGGACTCTACATCACAGAGTACTCCATGTGCAACTGCTCGCTCGAGACGATCTGCTCCCGGTTCTGTCCTCCGCCGGCTCGCGCTGTCCTCCGCCGGCTCGCGCTGTACCCCGCCGGCTCGCGCCTTCCGCCCGCCCTCGGCGCCCCTTCGCCGAGATCGGTCCGGTTCCGTGCCGAGATCGGTCCGACGGCGCCCCGGAACCCGCCCTGCCCCGTAGGCTGGGGCGATGCGCAAGCTCCTGTCCACCGACATCGATGGCACGCTCCTGTTCAACGCGGCCATCTCCCAGGACGACCTGGCCGCCATGACACGCTGGCGCGACGCCGGCAACCTCCTCGTGCCCAACACCGGGCGCTCGGTGGCCGCCCTGCACTCGGCTCTGAGCGGCTCCGACCTGGCCTTCGACTACTCCGTGCTCTACACCGGCGCCGCCCTGACCGACGGCGGCTACGACGTCCTGGAGGCTCGGACCCTGCCCGATGGCCTGGCCGAGGAGATCCTCGACCTGCTCGAGGGCGAGGCCGGTGTCACCGTCTTCGCCACCACGCTTGAGGGCGACCTCCAGCTCTACGACTCGATCGGCTCCGACACGGCCCTGCTCACACTGTTCTCCAGGGCCTCCCGCGCCGACCTGGCCGGACGCACCGTCGTCGGCGTCCCGCTGCGCATCGCCGACCCGGCGCTCATGGCGCACATGCAGGCCGAGGTCGCGCGCCGCTGGGGCGACGTGGCCGTGGGCTTCCACAACCAGAACTTCCTCGACATCGTCCCCGCCGGCTCCTCC
>ERZ773070.2659-NODE-2659-length-9975-cov-3.451915_pt1 | contig 9975 bp, 8 predicted proteins | sample MGYA00580618_ERZ773070 | MGnify/ENA primary metagenome ERZ773070 (study PRJEB29015, sample SAMEA2738023) | human oral metagenome | biome: human oral; feature: human-associated habitat; material: dental | place: China | collected 2019 ...
AAGTGTATGCAACATTCGATGATGTAGCATTTACATAGCCAATATTCTGACCATCTTTATTCTTACCAACATAGAATCCACCATTGTTCTCATCACCAAGTATACCTTTAATATATGACTGCTTATTCTGTGAACTTCCATTCAAAGAGCCTGCAGCATTAAGGATATAATCAAAGTTCTTGCTCTTATGATAGTTGAAACCAAAGTTAAGGAAAGACTTCTGACCAGTACGAGTAGTATAGACACCACCAATCTGGTCGAAACTCAGATTAGTCTTCTTACCATTAGAGAACTCCTTACCATCTGATTGCATAAGAAGACCAGCACTGAGACTAACATTGCTGTGACGGAACAAACCGATACCAGCTGGGTTAGAACCGATAGTAGAAATATCAGCACCCAAGGCTTCCATGGCTCCACCCATACCAACATAGCGTGCAGTACCATTCAAATCCTCTCCTGCTAACTTAGCATTCTCGTATGTCTCCTGTGCATTTGCAGACAAAGCAGCAAACAACGAAACAGCAAAGAAAATATATTTACTCTTCATTTCTGATATTCTTTATTAATTAAACATTCATTATCCAAAATACTATCTATGACTACCGAAGGCACTGCGTGAGCCACCAGAACTGCTGCCTCCACCGCCAGAATATGAGCCACCGAAGCTACCACCACCTCTTGCACCACCAAATGAGCTTGGTGAAGGCTGTGAAAATGTAGAGCGCTCTGGCTGAGAATAAGAGCGTGTCTGATTCTCATAAACATTCTGACGTGCGCCAGCGAAGCGGTCATAGTAACTTCTCATATCATTACTCTGAGATGTATTGTTTCCATACTGGTTTACATTGCCACGACGATTTGAGAAAGAAGATCGTCCGTTGTCATAGGAACCACTTCTTGCTTGAGAACCAAAGTCTCTTGGAGAGTTACCCCAGTGATTAGCTGTACCCGTATGACCATTGTAAGCATAGTAGCCACCTCTTCTATAACCATAGTAAGGATAGCCACCATAATAGCCATAATATCTGCTCCATGGATTGTACCAACCATAGTCAGCATAACCATAATAGTATGGATAACCGCCGTAGTAACCATAATATGGATAACCACCATAATAGCTATAATAAGGATAGCCACCATAATAACCATATGACCATGGATCATCCCATCTGTCATACCAGCCACCATAATAAGGTGAACGCCATCCCCATCCTACATAGAACGAAGAGCGACCAGCAAACCATGGGTCATAATAGCCACCCCAAAATCCATCAAAACGACTCATTCTTCGGCTATAAGCAAAGTCATCGTTATCACTTTCGTACTGACGAGTGAAACCTCCATAGATAGTATCTAACACTACAGAGTCGCCATGCAACGTAGAGATACGCGACATAAAGATATCGTTTCCAAGAGAATCAACTCCTATTTTCTTATAATTATACTTGCCACGACGATTGTATTCGTCATTAGACTTACCAATACCGCTATAATAAACAGGGCGGTCCTCCTCCACTTTACTCTGTTGATAAGCAGACTGATCCGCCTTTGACGGGGTAAAATAAAGGTCATCTTGCGCCATTGATAGCAATGGCATAGCTCCAAATAAAACCGAAAGTAATACTGAACGTTTCATATACCTTTTTTTTAATTTACACTTGTTTTAACACCAAGATAATGTTTGTACACAATCTTTATAGTGCAAAAATAAGATAACTTTCTTTGCAAATATACGGATTTTCCCTAATCCATGGTAGGTTTTTCCCTATTTTTTATAATTTTGCAGTAGAAATTTAACACCAAGATGAAATATATACAAGTAAAGTTTACGGCAGAACCTGATTCTCAGGATGTAAGAGACATTATTGCAGCTCTTGCAGCTGAAGTTGGATTTGATTCTTTCACAGACGAACCGGACGGACTCGTTGGCTACTGCCAAGAAGATCTTTTCAATGAAGAAACACTTACTGAAATCATACAGAGCCTTCCGATTCCAGACGTAAAAGTTTCTTTCGAAGCTGCTAAAGCTGAGGATAAGAATTGGAATGAGGAATGGGAGAAAGCAGGTTTCGACCCTATTATCATTGACAACCGCTGTGCCATCATCTGCAAGAATATGGAAGAAGAGGTCGCTGCAACCTATCCTCAACTTGAAACAATCCCAATGAAGATTGTCATTGATGCACAACAAGCATTTGGAACAGGTACACATGAGACAACACAGATGATTGTTTCGTTACTACTAAACCAAGACCTCAAAGATAAGAGAGTTCTTGATTGTGGTTGTGGTACAGGTATTTTAGGCATTGTTGCAGCAAAGTGCGGTGCAAAAGAAGTTGTAAGCTATGATATTGATGAGTGGAGTGTACGCAATGCCGAGCATAACGCTGAACTAAATGGTGTAGAATTAGATGTGCTTGAAGGCGACAAACGAGTCTTGTCACACGTGAGTGGTGTCTTTGATATCATCTTAGCAAATATCAACCGTAACATTATCCTTGAAGATATAGACGAGTTTGTCAGTGTTATGACAACTGATTCAAAGATTATTCTGAGTGGATTTTATGAGCAGGACGCAGAGGCTATCCTTCAGAAAGCTAATGAACTCGGTCTGAAAGAGAATCAACGTTTGTTGAATCACGATTGGTGCTGCCTACTACTTGAGCGTCGGTAACATCATCTTGTATAAGTAGTTGCTGTAAGTCATAGAAGCTACCGTTGTAGATGTCTAAGTCTACATATCCCTTAATACCTGGCAGCCTTCCGGCATCGGTATGCTGCCAGAATTTCCAAGCACCTTGATACTCCATCTGATTAACATAATAGTGAGCTATCCAATAAGGATAATCATCAAAGCGAGAATCAGAAAGGTATTGGTCCTTAAACTTATAATAGGTATAGATGATAGGCTTCACATGATACCTATCTTCTACTATATGTAGCCATGTCAGAATATTCTGCTGGAACTCTTCTGTACTGATATTCTTTGGTTTATGTTCCACATCAAGCACAGGTGGTAAATCTCCCGGCTGCAGATGAACCATGGCAAGGAAGAAATAAGCCTGCCGACGTGCTGACGACTTATTACTCCAGAAATGATAAACACCACGTATAAAACCATACTCCTTCGCATTGGAGAAGTTCTCACGGAACTTAGCATCGATATGACTATCGCCCTCTGTTGACTTGATAATGATAAAACGGATAGGCAAACGGTCTATCAGCGCATTTCTAAGTCGATTCCAGTTAATCGTACCTTGATAACGACTTACATCAATACCATAAATCGTATAACCTTCAGGATAATCTGGATCACCATAAATAGCACGCCATCTGAAACCTGTTGGTGATACAAAAAAGAAGTAAAACAGAAAACTATACCCTACAGCAAGACACAATCCTCCAGCCCAACGCATCCAACTTGGCATCTGAATCCAAGTCTTTAGTATTGATTGAAGCACTTTAGAGATAAACATTTTCTTACTTTTGGATAATTTTATATTCTACTTTACATCTATATATATTGAACTTTCAAGTTTTTTTTCATGAAGAAAAGAATTTATTTTCATGAAGAAAAAGATTTATTTACGTGAAGATAAATAATTATTTTCATGAAAATAAATTAGCACACTACCCTAAATGAGTTCAGAATATGTTGTTTCTTTAGATTAAATAGACAACAAAAATAAAAACAATTAAGCACTACTTACAGCTGTATTCATGTGCTTTTATTCTCGTATGAATGCTATAATAATAGATTGAATATCAAAGGGATAATTTAAAACATTTACCAACTACTCAAAACACAAAGGTCAGAAGAAGACAAGAGATTGTATAAAAACAAAAGAAGAAACAGAGGATAGATTTATCCCCTATCTCTTCTTTATGAATATACTATTACTTAGCCTGCTCTAATTCGAGAGTCTTAGTAGTCTGATCACATACTGAAGAAGGACCCCAGTACTGGATAGGACCAGGATAAACATAGCATGTTTCCTTAGCCCACTTCTCACGCTGAGCAGCAAAAGTCTTGAATGGAGCACCATCAAGTTCAACGAGTGCCTTACGAATAACAGGCTTCATCTCACCATTACGTCTCTCCATGTTCATCATCATAGTGATTGGCACACCTCCTGCCTTCCACTGATCAGCAGGAGCTGTAGTGTTCTTAACGATAGCCATATAACCTGTCTTACCGTTAGCTATCAACTGAGCTGCTGATGAACCAAGTGCATAGCAGTAGTCTGCATCGAAGTTAGAAGGAGCTGCACAACGACCCTCATAACCAAAGAAGTGGTGCAAAGGAGAGAACTTACCAGCATACTTACCTTCCTTCTTCCACTGATCAAGCTTAGCTGCAACCATCTCAGAGATGAGTTTCTCTGTCTCGATGAGAGATACCTGTACGTTTCCGTGTGGGTCACGGTCGAGAGAAAGCTGACGAGCAACGCCCTCTGGAAGTGTCTCAAATGTAGCCTTGTTCTCTGCAGAGAGGTGTTCAAGGATATACTTACGCTGTGCATCCTTGTCAAGGTTCAAATAATCAGCACCATGAGCAGCGAGCAAATCATTCAACTCCTGAATCAAACGACCGATAGCAGGAATAAACTCGATAAGACCTTCTGGGATCAAAACAACACCGAAGTTGTTACCCTGCTCTGCACGGTAAGCAACAACACCTGCGATATACTCAACGATATCATTCAAAGTCTGATCCTTAGATTCAATTTCCTCAGATACCAAGCAGATGTTTGGCTGAGTCTGCAAAGCACACTCAAGAGCGATGTGAGATGCAGAACGACCCATCAACTTGATGAAGTGCCAGTACTTACGAGCAGAGTTACAGTCACGCTCGATGTTACCGATAAGCTCAGAGTAAGTCTTAGTAGCTGTATCGAAACCGAAAGAAGTCTCAATCTGATCGTTCTTCAAGTCGCCATCGATAGTCTTAGGGCAACCAATAACCTGTACACCATACTGCTTAGCAGCATAGTATTCAGCCAATACACAAGCATTAGTGTTAGAGTCGTCACCACCGATGATTACAACAGCCTTGATATCCAACTTACGAAGAACTTCAAGACCCTTCTCAAACTGTTCTTCCTTCTCAAGCTTTGTTCTACCTGAACCAATCATATCGAAGCCACCAGTGTTGCGGTAAGCCTGAAGATTCTCAGCGGTAATCTCGATATAGTTGTGGTCAACAAGACCACCAGGACCCATAAGGAAACCATAAAGGCGGTTCTCTGGGTTCAACTTCTTAACCTCATCAAAGAGACCAGAGATAACGTTGTGACCACCAGGAGCCTGACCACCTGAAAGGATAATACCAACGTTAATCTTAGCATTGTTAGCCGAATCAGCTGGAACAAACTCTACGAGAGGCATTCCGTATGTATTAGGAAACAATTTCTTGATGTCCTCCTGATTATCAACACTCTGTGTAGGAGCACCTTCTTTTACCTTTACTGCACCCTGAAGAGCCTTAGGCAACTTTGGCTGATAGCCTGCTCTTTCCTTCTGCAATGCGCTAATTTCCATGTGTTTAATTTAAATGATTTGAATATAATGATTTATTTAATGTCTTTACTACTCTGCAAATTTACCTTTTTTATCCGATAATAGAAAGGAAAAGACGCTAAATTAAAATTTTAACTCTATTTTTATGTAAGAAAGTCTTGCTTTTCTATTTTTTTATTTATCTTTGAACGAAAATATAAAATATAGCTATTTAGGATTAATATGAGCAACAAAAGAGATTTGAAACGCACCATCAATTACATTTGTGGTGATTTGTTTACAGAGGGCATCGCAGCATCTCTCTATGGTGAAAATCGTGATAATGACAATACTGAGGCTATCCTCACTTCTATTTTGGTAATGCACAGCAATTACATCAGACGCGTATCTCACGTTCAGCCGGGTATGCCTGCCAAGGTATATTTCAAAGACTTGAAAGACAAGTTTAGTAAAGAAGTCAATGAGATTGTTGATCAACTCAATAACCTTGCATAATGTTACAGGGTATATCAAAGTGGCTTCTTTATAGTTTTATGGGGTGGAAGAAGGATGTTAGGTTTACATTGCCTGACAAAGCTATTATTTGTCTTGCACCTCACACAAGTAATTATGATTTCCTAATTGGTCAACTTTACGCAAGAGCTGAGCGACTGAAAAGCAATTTCCTTATGAAGAAGGAATGGTTTTTCTGGCCTTTGGATGCATTGTTTAGAAGCATGGGAGGAATTCCCGTATGGCGTGATAAGAAGACAAGTATGACCGACCGATTAGCCGACTATGCTATAAAGGCTGACAAGTTCCAGCTTTGTATTACTCCCGAAGGAACCAGAAGTTTAAACCCTGAATGGAAGAAGGGGTTTTATTATATTGCACTGAAAGTACAACTACCTATCTACCTCTACGGATTAGATTATGAAAGGAAGCTAATAGAGTGTTCAAAGGTTATAACACCATCGGGCGATTTGGAACAGGACATGAAGGAAATCAAATTGTATTTCAAAGACTTTAAGGGTAAACATCCAGAATTGTTTACGATAGGAGAATTAAACGGATAATGAAGATAAAATTGCTGTGTACAGTCCTTCTTGCAATGTCGTTTGCAAACACTTTTGCACAAGCGGGTAAGTCAACATGGGGAAGAACTGATTATGAAGATGCACCATGGGTGAAGAATGTTTCTCGCCCTAATGAAATAACAGAGGGATTACAGAATAGACATCTTTCTGTATGGTCATCGCATGGAAGATATTACGATGCTAAGAAGGGTGGATGGAGATGGCAAAGACCAATTCTATTCGGTACTACTGAGGACCTATACACACAAACAATAGTTCTTCCTTATCTCATTCCTATGCTTGAGAACGCAGGAGCAATTGTCTTTACACCCCGTGAAAGAGATTGGCAGAAGAATGAAATTATAGTTGATAACGATAGTCGCACCAACTACAAGGAAGAGAGTATGAAGAAGAAGTGGGCGACCACTTCGGATAAAGGATTCGCACAACATTATGGAAGTTATAATGATGGTGAGAATCCATTTACAGCTGGTACGGCTCGACAAGTAAAGGCAAGAAAGCGCAACAGTAAGATTAGCTCTGTTGTCTACCAACCTACTTTCCCTGAAACAGGACGCTATGCCGTATATGTAAGCTATCAGACACAGAAGAAGAGTGTGGAAGCGGCAGAGTATATTGTTTTCCATAAAGGACAAGAAACGCATTTCCGAGTAAACCAACGTATGGGTGGTGGCACTTGGGTTTATCTTGGTACTTTTGAGTTTGACAAGGGAAACAGTATCAATAACTCTGTTGTACTGACTAATCATAGTTCGCATAGAGGTATTGTAACTACTGACGCAGTACGCTTTGGTGGTGGTATGGGTAACATTGTTCGTGGTGGAACAGTGAGTGGTTTACCTCGTTTCCTTGAAGGTGCAAGATACTCAGCACAATGGGCTGGTGCACCTTGGAATGTAGTCAGCAAGAGTAATGGCTCTAATGACTATAACGACGACATCAACTGCCGTTCCTTGATGACGAATTGGCTCACTGGAGGTTCTTGTTATCTGCCTGAAAAGAAAGATGGTAAGAAAGTACCTATCGAACTTACCTTGGCTATACATAGCGATGCCGGAGTTAAAACTGATGATAGTTACGTAGGAACCTTAGGAATCTGTACTACGCAAGACGGTAATAAAACATTGGGAGATGGACTTTCACGTAAGGTTTCAAAGACCTTTGCAGAACAGTTGGTAGCCAATGTGAAGAAGGATTTAGATAATGCTTTCCACATCAATTGGACTACTCGTTCAGTGTGGGATCGCAACTATAGCGAGACGCGATTGCCTGAAGTTCCCTCTGCTATCCTTGAAACGCTCTCTCATCAGAACTTCCCCGACATTAAGTTAGGTCAAGACCCTAACTTCAAATTCACCTTTGCACGTTCTGTATATAAGACAATCTTGAAGTATGAAGCTAACATGCACGGTAAGACTTATACTGTTCAACCACTTGCACCAAATAACTTCAAGATAGAATATGTATCAGCAAACAAGGTGAGATTGCAATGGAGACCAACTACGGATGCCAGTGAACCTACCGCAACCCCTACTTCCTATAACGTGTATGTTGCAATGGGAACAAGAGGTTTTGACAATGGTATGAACGTTCGCAATCCTTATTTTGACATTGAGTTATTACCAGGTGTAGTCTACAATTTTAAGGTAACGGCTTGTAACCGTGGTGGTGAGAGTTTCCCAACAGAAGTTCTTTCAGCTTTACGTAATGAAGGTGCAACTCAGACAATTCTCATTGTCAATGCTTTCAGTCGCCTTTCTTCTCCTGCTGTTGTTAATACAAGCACAGAACAGGGCTTCGACCTTGAAGCAGACCCTGGTCTTAGCTATGGTCCTGTGGCTGGATGGGTAGGAAGACAAGCCAACTTCAACAAGGCAATGATAGGCAAAGAAGGTCCGAGTGCTTTAGGTTATGGTGGCGAAGAACTCGTAGGTAAGGTTATTGCAGGAAATGATTTCAACTATGTCAAAGACCATGCAGAGGCATTACGCCATGCTGGTAAATACAATATCGTCAGCTGTAACAGTAAGGCTGTAGAGTATGGTGAGGTGAATCTTTCCAAGTATGCAATGGTTGACTTACTCCTTGGCAATGAGAAGGATGACGGACATAGCTTGTATTATTACAAGACCTTTAAGCCTGCACTTCGTCAACAGTTGACAAAGTACCTAAATAATCGTGGCAAACTCTTTGTCAGTGGTTCTTATCTTGCATCCGATATGCAGGGTGTTGATGAGCAAGATTGGTTGAAAAACAACCTCAAGATTACATTTGATGGGGCAAACTATGACAATTATAACTCTATCGTAAGTGGTATGGGAATGTCATTTGATGTTTACCGCACTATCAACGAGCAACATTACGGTGCTTACACACCAGACTATATTCTTCCTGTTGACAATGCTTTCAGCACCTTAACTTATGCAGATGGCAAAACAGCAGCTGTGGCATATAAAGGAACTGACAACAGTGTTTTCACACTATCCTTCCCATTCGAGTGCATCAAGGATGCTCCTACACGTAACAGTATCATGAAGGGTATTGTCAACTTCTTAATGAAGAAATAACAACAAAGAAATTGGAATAATCTAAAAGCGTAAAGACTATGTATAAAATTCAAGCAAACGCTTCGGGAACACGAAGCATTGAGATTACAGACAGCCATCTTGAGACAATAAAGAAATATTCACTTCTCTCTGGACTGGTTGATTCCAATGGTATTATTGACGAGGATATCCTCGACAAACTGAAATTCAATGTTCGTGGACTTCTCGAGTCAGAACCTGGTAAAGATAAAGACTTGTTAGACTTATGTCTTGATGTTATTTATAATCAAAACATGAAAGCTATCGGACTTAAAAATCTTGTTACACTCTTCAAGGAGTGGGTCTTAACACACCAAGACGCTGAAGAAGAGAACAGTGAAGTCCTTTAATCATAAAGAAGGAATAATAGTAAAGTTCAATTTCTTGAAAACAAGTAACATACTTAAAAAGAAATTCATTTAAAAACAAAAACATTTGAGTTCACAAAAAGAAAATAGAAGACCTGCAAAGCAGCATAAAAAGACAACACCTACACAGCGACAAGATAGAGAGGCTACTGTTAAGAATGAAGCAAAAACCACAAGACCTTCAAGATTTCAGTTGACAGACTTCCTCCCTACCACAAAGAAGGAGGTAGAACTCCGTGGGTGGGATCAGTTAGACATTATCCTCTTTTCGGGTGATGCCTATATAGACCATCCTGCCTTTGGTGCTGCTGTCATTGGTAGAACACTTGAGGCAGCTGGCTATAAGGTGGCTATCGTTCCACAACCAGACTGGCATGGCGACTTCCGAGATTTCAAAAAGTTAGGGCGTCCACGTCTCTACTT
>ERZ773070.2660-NODE-2660-length-9973-cov-27.424682_pt1 | contig 9973 bp, 13 predicted proteins | sample MGYA00580618_ERZ773070 | MGnify/ENA primary metagenome ERZ773070 (study PRJEB29015, sample SAMEA2738023) | human oral metagenome | biome: human oral; feature: human-associated habitat; material: dental | place: China | collected 2019 ...
CGTCGGCCTTCTTCCCTGACGACGAGGAAGGACTTGGCGGAGCCGACTTCTTTTCAGCCGTGATCTCAATCCCGTCGTTGAGAAAATAGAGATCCTCAAGAATCACCTTATTCCCCTGAACCTTCCCTAAACTGGACCGGGTCACTTTCCCCGGCATAGTCACCACTATCCTCGTTTCAAAGTCACTCAAGTCCGTATCGTCGTTCTCGCGCGCCCCGTAGTACTTGAAATGATACTTCCCACCTTGTTCGGTCAGCTTCAAATTCCCCTTGAAAGGCTTGTCCGAGGTCAATCGACACGTCAGATGCCCGCCCGCAGGAGTCACATCCTCCACCTTGGGGTCGTCAATAAACGTCGCATTCGCCTTAACGATAAGTCGGACCCCCTCACACGTCTGATTGATTTTAGCCATGGAATCCCTCGAATCTTCGAAAGTAAAGTCAAGCTTCATGTCACCGTTGGCTCGAAACTCAACTGTTCCGTCAGTCTTACAGCCGGCAACGACAAATGAGACAAGGGTCAGCACAACTCCCAGAAGGCGCGAACGCCTCTTGACGCGGACGGACATATCAAGCCTCCAGACACTCTGCCGGCAAAGGCCGGACACATGCGTCAACCGTACAGGACCCCAGCGTAGTGCCTCAGCCTTTCCAACGCACCGGCAAAACGAAAACACGAGACAAACACCGGCCCATCCAGACACCCGAACCCCGGAGCAACCAGCGGACGGTTACCAGTCGAGGCAATCCAAGGGCCTGCACCTTTCACTTTCGACCTCTGGTTAAATTGCCTTCCCTTGGGAAAACCGCCGCTCCACGCCGAAAAAACCTCAAGGGCCATGGCTGCGCTCCGTCCCAGCTGCAAACGAATCTCGCACCCCTAGTTTGACTGACCGTCAAGCAAACCCAAAGCACCGCATAGGGTATCTAGGGGCGGAATCGCCCATGCGAGTCTTGCCCATGCCCTTCCCCGAAAGCCCGCTGGCGAGGCGCAGCCGAAACTCCCCCATCGGACGGCGGCACACCCCCGCCCACAGCAGCCATCCCATCCTGGCGGCGATTGCTGGCTGCGGCTTTCGCCGCGCCCCGAAGCCTCCCCATGGCAAACGCACACCCCGCAATCACAACCAACACGCCGCCCCCAATGGCGGCCCACACCCACATAGGCACTCCAGCCGACGCCGAGGAGGCCGCGCCGGCCTTCTTCCCTGACGACGAGGAAGGACTTGGCGGAGCCGACTCCTTTTCGGCTGTGATCTCCACCCCGTAGGTCAGAAAGTCAAGATCTTCAACGATGACCTTGTTTCCCTGAACCTTCCCCAAACTGGACCGGGTCACCTTCCCCGGCATACTCACCACAATCCTCGTCTTAAGCCTATCCAAGCCCGTGTCATCGCCGTCGCGCGCACCGTAATACTTGAAATGATACTTACCATCCCGCTCGGTCAGCTTCAAATTCCCCTTGAAAGGCTTGTCCGAGGTCAATCTGCACGTGAGATGCCCGCCAGCAGGAGTCACATCCTCCACCTTGGGATCATCAACAAACCTCACCTTCGCTATGAAAATAGCTCGAACAGTCTCGCACGTCTGATTGATTTTAGCCATCATCCCGTCGGCGTCTTCGAAAGTAAAGTCAAACTTCATGTCACCGTTAGCTTGAAACTCAACCGTCCCATTGATCCTGCACCCAACGACAACAAACGACACGAAAGCCAACAACACCCCCAGAAGACGCGAACGCCTCTTCACCCCGACCGGCACGCCCAACCGTTTCTTCACGCTCCGCTTACCTTCACGCCCCACCCGCGACCGCGGTTCCTCCGCATGTGCCCTTCCTGCATGCCGTTGCGCTCTGCCCGTCCCATAGTCCTCTCGCGCGCCCTCTCGACCCTTCGGCCCAGCTCCCTCCAAGCCCTGCAAACCCTTCGGCCCCGCCCCAAGCAACTGAGCATCCGGCCCCTTCCCACGTCAATTTGTGCGGCCCTTCAGACGCATGGCCTCGCGACGCCCGCTCGTGTTCGCGTGGCTCGCCTGCCTGTCCTCCTCGCGGGCCAGCCTGGCGTCGCGGCGTCGTGCCCTGCGCCCCGATTCCTGCGCGAGCGCGCGGTAGCGCGCCAAACGCTCGGAGTCCAGTTCGCCGGCGTCAACCGCCTGTTTCACGGCGCATCCGGGTTCGCTCGCGTGGGTGCAGTCGGAGAATCTGCATTCGTGGGCGAGTTCAGCGATGTCTTCGAAGGTTCGGTCGACGGCGTCGGCGTCGCTCGTCGCCCCGAGCGCTCGCACTCTCGGGGCATCGGCGATCGCGCCGCGCCCGGTGACGGCCAACTGGCGCACCGTGGTGGCGTGCCGCCCTTTCATGTCGCCCTCGCGCACGCCCGCCGTGGCGAAGTCGGCGCCCGAAAGCGCATTGGTCAAGGCGGTCTTTCCTGCGCCGGACCTTCCGACGAAGACGGCGTCTCGCCCGGCATCCACGCGTCGCGCACCGCGGCGATCGAGGCGGGGTCCTCGCTTGAGACGCAGAAGGCCTCGTCGACCTTCGCGCCGAGTTCGGCCGCAAGCGCATCGGCGCGGTCGGCCTCAACGAGGTCCGCTTTGGTCAGAATCAGCCAGGCCTTCGCCCCGCATGAGAATGCCAGCGCGCAAAAGCGTTCGATCCGGCCGACGGCGGGTTCGGGTTGCACCGGCTCGACGATCGCCACCACGTCGACGTTCGCCGCGATGGCTTGCTCCGTTGAGCGCCGGGAGGCCGACGGCCTCGAAAGGGACATGCGCCGAGGGAGGATCGCTGCAATGGATTCTTCCGGGCCGACGCCGGAAAGCGCGATCCAGTCGCCGACGGCGGGCGGCCACTCCTCGGCGTCGCCGCAATTCTCCGGATGGTCAAGGCCGATCCTGCGGGGCGACCCGTCGAGCCCGAGCGGGCTCAATCGCGCCGCGGTGAACGGTGCTGACGCGCGCTGGCAAGAGCTTGCCCTTTTCGAACTCGCGACCTGAAGGCGGGCGTTTCAGTGCAGCGTGAATCCGAGCGCTTCGGAAAACTCCACGTGTGACTCCTTATCGCAGCGACTTCTGTTCGCGAAAACCTAGCCTGCCAGCTTCGAGCCTTGGCTCGCCAGTTTTCGGGCTTTGGCCCGTCGGTCTTGGGTTTTACCTCGCCAGTCTTCGAGCTTTTGCTCGTCGCGGGGCGGCTCCCTCTTCGCCCTCTCGCTTGGCGAAACGCTGCCGCGTGACGATCAACCACCGCTCGAAGGCCTGCCGCCGTTCAAAGATTCGCTATCGCTCGAAGATTCGCCGTCGTCTGAAGATCTGCTGCCACCCGAAGATCTGTTGTCGCTTGACGATCTTCCCCCGCCTGAAGGGCTGCGGTCACCCGAAGGGCTGCGGTTACCCGAAGATCCTTTTCCATTTGAGGATCCATTGTCTCCTAAAGATCCGCCCTCGCCCGAAAGTCTTTTGCCTCTCGAAGGCTTGGGTTTGGGAATCGACAGAAAGACGACGGCGAAGACGATCAACGAGGAGACGATGAGCACGCTGCGCTCAAGGCGCGCCTCATGGCACAGCCGTTGGATATCACTCCTCACCTTCTCAGTAGCCTCCATCTTGTACGCGATGGCACCGTCAAGATACCTCTGAACCTTGCTTGGGCTCTCGACGTCAAAAGAGTCATTGACCAACGGGTCTTGAACACCAGAAAAGTTCCACCCGACAGCATGGCACGAAGAATACTCATTGCCCATTCCTGTATTGAGTTTTGGGGGAACAAGAAACAGCCAGAAGAACACCGCGAACGCCGCCAAAGCAACGACACTCCGTGTAATCAGATAGGCCTTCTTAGACAATTGTGTTTCCTTTCACTTGTTAAACAGCCACCTCAGAATGAGGTTTGGTCTGCGCCGAACGCTTCGCTGAGATGCATTCGCAGTCCTGGCGTCGCACGCGGAAACTCTGCCTTCGAGCCGGCCGACCGCGTCCCGTCTGGGCACCGTCGGCCGGGTCCTCCCCGACCCCTTGAGCCCATACCCAGCTTCCCAAAGTTCACGACTTCGGCTAATTGCCGGACGGCTTGAATCGAGACTCGTTGTCGGCTGGCTTGGAGATATCCTCCGCAGTCAGCTCTTTGGCCGGCCGCTCGAGATTCTCCCCGGCGTCAGAAGGTTCAGAACTGGATTCATTTCCCGGCAATTTGGATTCATTTCCCCGCAGCCTGGATTCGTCTCCCGGCGGTTCAGAACTCGGCTCATCGTGAGCCGCCTCGTCAGCCAGCTCGCCCTTTTGAGGTTTCCCGTCATTCGAAGGTTTAGGCTTCGGAATAGACACGAAAACCGCGCCAAAGAGGACGAGCACGGCAATGATGACGATGCCGCGCTCATGGCGCGCCTCTTTGCAAGCTCGGTGTATACCCTTTTTCACGTCATCAGCTGGCTTGGCTCTCGATTTGTAGCCAGATGTCTGATCGGCATACTCCTGAACTGCACTCGGACTCTCGATGTCGAAATCGTCGCTCCACGAACGCGAATCGCCGTTGAAGTTCCAACCGACAGGATGGCAGGCAGCGTAAACAACGCCTTCTTTAGACTGGATAGTCGGCGGGGTCAGGAACAGCCAGAAGAACGCCGCGAACGCTCCGACGGCAACGACGCTCCGGGCAATCAGATAGACCTTCTTAGACAATTCGGCTCCCTCCCTTTGACTGACGGGCAGGCTTCGGCGTGAATCTCGCACGCGACTGCCTTTGCCGCTTCAACTTTCGACAGTTCAACGCTTTTCCTCCTTGCCAGGCGATTTGAGTTGCCGTTCGACATCACGTGACTCCTTGTGCGCGCTTTCTTTCGAGAACTTGGGCTTCGGAACCGACACGAAGAGGACGACGAAGAACACCAACACTGCGACACTGACGATGCCGCGCTCATGGCGCGCCTCCTCACAGGCCTCTTGTATTCCCTTTTTAATGTCGTCGTTGAGGGGTCCTCTCGACTTACGGCCGCCTTGGTCAATGTACTCTCTGACCGCGTCATAATCCTCAACGTCGAAGGAATCGTCAAACAAGGGGCGGTAGTCGCCGTTGAAGTTCCAACCGACGGGGTGGCAGCCAGAGTATACGTAGCCCTTGTTTTCGGGCTCTATTGAAAGCGGCGTGAGGAACAGCCAGAGGAACGCCGCGAGGCCTACAAGAGCGACAAGCGTGCGAACTACCAAATAAACCGGTCTAGACAATTTGATTCCTTCCTTTCACCGGCCGGGAAGTGGGCTAGCAGTCCCGTCACGGACCACCAGGTTCATGCTTCATGTCCGTAGATCATCCTTTAAACTATCCGGAAGCCGTTCAGGAAATAGCCGACACCAGCTTCCAGAAAGGTCAAGACGCCGCCCCCGGTTCAATGCCGGACGGCTCTTAGTCCTCGCTAGTCCTCGGCTTGTCGCGGGAAGGCTCGCTCTTCGATTTGTCGCTTGTCGAACTGTTCCCGTTTGATGACCCGCTGCCACTCGAAGATTTGCTGTCACCTGAAGGAGCACGCTCGCCCACAGGTTCTTTTCCACTCGAAGATCCGTTGTCCTCTAGAGATCCGCCCTCTCCGGAAGGTCTTTTGCCCCTTGAAGGCTTGGGTTTGGGAACCGACAGAAAGACGACGGCAAAGAAGATGGACGCAACGATGATGACCAAGCTGCGCCCCTGGCGAGCTTCCTTACAGGCCTCGTGTATTCCTTTCCTGATCAGGGCCTTGTTAGCGTCCTCGGATGGATGGCCAACCGCGCCATTCACGTACTTCTCTACCTTGGTAGGGCTCTCAACATCGAAAGAATCATTTAGCACCGGGCGCAGATCACCCGTAAAGTTCCAGGCAACGGCATGACAAGAAGAATACTTGTTGCCGGTCACTCCAGACTTAATCGATGGCGGAACGAGAAACAGCCAGAAGAACACCGCGACCGCCGCCAAAGCAACGACACTCCGCGTAATCAGATAGGCCTTCTTAGACAATTGTGTTTCCTTTCACTCGTTGCGGAGCAGGCTTCGATTCCGCCCAAGGGTCACCTGGATTGCCTTTAATGTAATCCACGGTTTCCTGGAGTCGGCTTCGCGCCTGTGCGTCCTCGCTGACGATTGCTTCGACAGCCAGGTCGAAATTCTTCGCCTCGTTCTCAATGTCGTCGGCGAGGTTCTTTAACAGCTTCTCTATGCGCACATTCAGATCGGAGAATGCGTGCGCCGGACCATAGGAACCAATGCCGATGACTCCGCTTCTCAGAAGACACGTAAACATCGAAACGCGAGGCAGACTGTCCTTAGCTTCGATCACGCTTGTGCGCACATCTCCGAATTTGCGGCAAACGCCCTTCGCTTTTCCGTAGTCCACATTCAACTCAGGAGCCGGTTCTATTGCACTCGAATCGATAGGGTCCATCGTCACGTCATAATATTTTCTATGGTCACTCTGCGACATCGAATCCAGGTTGCCGATCAGCATACTTTCCATCCCCTTTCCGGCCTTTATCACGCTCTTATTTATTGCTTCGAAAGCACTCTCGAGCTGGCTTATCGCCGAATCATAGCTATCCACTTTTTCATCGTCAACCATCGCATCTTGAGACGATTTAAGAGTTTGAAGTGCTCTTGATGAAGTTTGAAGAAGCTTTCTCTCTATCACAACCTCTGGTGCTGTAAATATAAGTGCTGCATCAATTGTGGCCGAAACGATCTCAAGAACCATTTTGAAGCCTTCCCGTTCACTCAACGCCACGGCATCAAAGACCTTGATCCCCTGTTGGAGAGCCTTAACCACGGAAGCGCGCGTTTCTTCGAACATCTTCATTTCGGAGTTCAGTGCTCCGCCAAGCACCATTGTCTTGTCATGAAGACCTCCGGTGACGCTGGCAAGCTTAGCCACAAAAGCCTCAACCTTATGGATAACTTCGCCACTCATGTTCCCTAAAGCTTTTCCAGCCTGGTCAAGGTTGGTAAAGATCGTTCCCCCGCCGGTGGACTTATTGCCGACTGTCTGCGGATCTTTCGCAAGCGGACTTACGGCGGTTATCCACTTCTCGATCTCATTATCGACATTCTTAGGATCAGGAAGCTGTTTCCATGGCTCAACGATCTTGTCTATAGACCAACGAATCTTGTCGAACTCGGACGTGCAATCCGCGCCACTTCCCCCACTGCCGGAGTCGAGAGCTTCTCCGCCTCCCTGACCGTCCATTCCCGGTCTTGCGATATCCCTGTCGCTAGAACCTACAAGAGGTATCGGAAAAGACACCACGTACCTATCGTCCATAATGGTGCAGTGAGATGTAATTCCGGAGTTTTCGGACATCATGTAGGCGTCGATGGCTGATCGCTTCAGATAGCCGACCAGCTCTGGGACATCTGCATAATCGTATTCTTTCTTTGGATCGTAAGCCATGATGGCGACCCTTCCATGGTTGTTGTTTGTTTACGTGATCCATATCGATATGCGTGACCCAACTTTTCGTTGGATAAGAACAACCTACCACTCACCCCAACGGCAATCAATGCCTTTTTTCGAAAGACTTCTGTTTAGCAAAATTTCGCCAACCTGCAGAACTAACTCAAGCAAAATTGCTAGAATATAACATTCTCTAAATAACGCCTACGTATTCATTGGAACAGCCTCGCTTAAGCGCTCTTTCCATCTATGAGAATCATGCCTTCAGAAGTCGTTCCACTGCGAGCCCTCTCACCATTTGGACACGGACGGCCTTGGGCGGTCGCCGAGACGCGAAGCTAGGGAGGCATCCGCCGTTTTCCCTTGGCGGCACTTCGAGGGCGCGCCGATTCATCAGATATGAAGCCACGGCCCTCCCACGTTCACTGCCGCGGGGGGGGGACTGCCGGCAAACAGTTGAGACGCACTATCCGCAGCCGCACTGTCAGACTGCGAGCGTCAGCGCCCCTGCTTGAACAAGTCAGCAAGTTGCGCCGTCGGGATCTGGTTATCCTGCGGCCATTGCATCCGGAAGTCAGTAGCGCGGCATCGACGGATCGACGTAAAGCCACCACTGTTTCAGGCCTCCCGCAACGTTGATCACCTCAACGCCCTCGGCGGCAAGGGCCTTCGCCGCCTGCATCGAGCGGACCCCGCCCAAACAGTAGACGTAGACGGGCCCCTCGGGAAGCCTCTTCGCCGCAGCAGACGGGTCGGCCAGGACGTCGGCGAGCGGAATGTGCATCGACGGCCGGATCGCGCAAATCGCGCGCTCGTGGGATTCGCGCACATCAAGCATCTTCGCCCCCTGCGCGAGCCTGACCGCAACCTCCCTCACGTTCGCCTCCGGCACGCCCACATCATCCCCACCAGGCCGGGCCGCATCCGGCTTCGGCGCGACCGTGCCCGGCTCAGGTTGAGCTGCACCTGATTCAGGTTGAGCTGCACGTGGCCGCGACCGAGTCACACCTGGTTCAGTCTGAGCCGCACCCGGTTTCTTTTGAAGCGCATCTGCTTCAAACACGGCCGCACTCGGCTTAGATTGAGCAGTCCCCGGCTTTGACTCGGCCGAGCCCCGCCTAAATCGAGGCGCACCCGGTCCAGGCCGAATCGCGCTTCGGGATTGGGCCCTCCTCGACTTGGACTGAGCCGCACCCGGTTCAGAAGCGCGCGCCTCCGACGCATTCGTCTCAGGCGCAGGCATCCCCGGCGCACTTGGCCCAAACATGTTCAGCTCCGAGACGCGCACCTGAGGCAAGCTCGAATCGACGTCGTCCGAGCCAGGCGCACGGGATTCCGTCACGCCTGACTCGACTGAACGCGATTCGGTCGAGCCCAATTCGGCCGAGTCCGATTTGGCCGGGGCTGATCTAGCCGGGCCTGATTCGGGCGCAGCAGCCTTTGCCGCGTCGCCCTGCTCCGAAACTCGCGCCTCCGGGGCATTCGTTTCAAAGACAAATGCCCCTGTTCCACCCTCTTGGGAGGTCAACCTTTCAAAAGCGTCGAACTCAGGCTTAGGCGCCTTTGACGCACCCGCTCCGGGCGCCCATGTTTCAGACACATCAAACTCAGACTGACGGATTTGGAACTCACCCGCCTCGGGCGCCGACGTTCCAGAAGCGTCGCGCTCCGGCTTACGCTGCTTGGGCGCACTCGTTTCCTGCACGGGCGTATGAGACACATCGAAATTGATCTCGCCAGCCCCGGGCATCAACATCTCGGAGGGATCAAAACCCGGCAGACCAGCCCCCGGCATGCTCGCCCCGGGCACCCACGTTTCGGAAGGATCAAATCCAGGCTCACGCACCCTCGGCGCACTCGCTCCCGGCACCAACGTCTCAGACGGATCAATTTCAGGCTCACGCACCCTCGGCATCCTCACCCCGGCCATGCCCGATCCCGGCACCAACGTTTCGGACGCATCGAACTCCAGCTCGCCCGGCCCTGGCTCACCAGCCCTCGGCATGCTCGCCCCGGGCACCCACGTTTCGGAGGGGTCAAACTCGGACCCACGCGCTTTCGGCGCACCCGCTCCCGGCACCAAGGTTTCAGACGCGTCCAATTCTGACCCTTGCGGCCAATGGGCGCCAGGTTCGGCCAGGTGCGATCCAGGCGCATTTGACCCAGGTGCATTTGACCCAAGCCCGCCTCTTTCCGAGTAGCCCGGAACGCCGCATGCATTCATCAAGCGTTCTCCTTTCAGGGGCGCCGGCCTGTCAGGCCTGCCAACCAGGGAAATCGTCTCATATCGGTTGTTCAGGGCGTCTAGCGCCAGCACGGTTCCCAGAAGAGGTTTGCCGACGCCGGTGATGAGCTTGACGGCCTCGGCCGCCATGATCGAGCCGACCTGGCCGCACAAACTCCCAATCACGCCGGCCTCTCCGCAGCTCGACGTCGCCCCGGCGGGCGGCGGGCTCGGAAAGAGGTCGCGCAGACACACGCCGGGCTCCTTGACGCCGAACTGCCGCGCCCGTCCGCCCGTCCAAAACACCGAAATCTGCGCCGAGTATCGAAGGATCGACCCCCACA